>WNFO01003249.1_pt1 | contig 13702 bp, 9 predicted proteins | sample 5400251 | NCBI WGS metagenome assembly WNFO01 (sample SAMN13153354, study PRJNA577476) | soil metagenome | isolation source: 100 cm saprolite under Madrone tree | place: USA:California | collected 2016-06-14 | reverse complement strand
CTGCGGCTTATTCAGCCGTGCCGAAGATAAGTTGAAACGTCGGATGACGTAATCGAGGACGCTTTTACCAGCACGGCGACAATTTGTCGAGCTTTACTTTACCGCGCTCCGCAATCCTTTGGGTGTTGTGCCGGAGCGAACCGCTGATTCGAGTTCCAGAAACGCGGTCAACTTTTCATTCGCGTGCACAACGAAACGTTTTCGGTCGTCGCGGTGCGCGTCAGCAATCCAGATTGTTCGCCCTTTGGAATCAAGAGCTGAAACGCAGCCCCAACCTATCCGGCTTTACTGATTGTTGTTAACCAAGCGCGGGGCAGGTTTGCTCGCTTCAAGTCCGCCACCGGACGGACTCGCTGCGGCGAGCTGGGCGCTCATTTCTGTAGTCCTACAGCTAGAGCTTCAATTTGCTTTTGCTGGCGCGCAACCGTTGATTTTAGCTCAGCAACTGCCCTGCAAGCCCCAATGACTCGCCGAGACCGCGACTTACACCGCCGCCGCGACCAGTCGGGTGAACCGCATTAGCCCGTTTCAGTGCACCGTAACGCTGAATGGAGCGGATGGGATGCCATTAACAACAACAACAAGAGTGCTGGGGCCACGTTCCTGGCTTGCGGGCACATCGAAACGAGTGGACACCAGATCATTGGAAGCGACGCCCATACTGCTGTGGTCATGCGTGCGGCTATAAAACACGTGCCCTGTTCTATTGTTGGTAATGCGCACAAGCGGATAGTTGGTTGCTGCTTGTTGGTCATCTCCGTAAGCCGCGGCTTGAGACATGCCATTAAAACGATAGCCCGCAATAAGATATGAACCTCCAAGGTTAACCCTGCCAGGCGCAGACTGGATCGTTGGCGCCCAGGCCGGGTTATAGCTGCCAGAAGGATTGTAAACCGACACGAAAAAGAAATCGGTAAAGAGAATTTGGCCGGTAGGCAGAACCAGAAAGTTACCGTAGAACGATGAGTCATCCGATGCGTGCGGAGCCGGAGCAACCTCTGTTAAGCTCAATCCGTCCCATTCGAAGAAAGTCGAAGGAATATTGAAGATCCCCGGGCTTGTCATCATCAGAACCTTAGCATTAGGCTCGAGCGCCGCTGGGCCGTCAGCGATGTCGAGTGAATCGGGAAAATCCGGGCCTACAGTCCAACCACCTGTGTTCGAGTTGTAGATGGCGGTGTGACCGGCGCCGCAACGATTCGCCCCAGTGTAGAACACCGTCCCGTCGGGTCGCAAAACAGCGGGTCCGACTTCAAATGAAGCATGATTCTTGCCGCCGCAATGTGCGGCTGAGTCCCACAGCTGGTTAATTGTGCTGCCGGCGCTGGACCACGAGCCGGTAGCGGGGTCGTAAATTTCCGAGTTCGTACCGCCCGCATCGTACGCAAACACATAGGCGTCCACCGTGAGCACCTTTTGGTTGGGCAACAGCGTCCATCCCTCCTCATCGTTGACGTCGAATTTCCCTGACCCGGTGGCCGTCCACGTCATCGTGTTAAGGTTAAGCAGAGCTGCCTGAGTCGTGCAGCAATTGGCCTGCATGAAAGTTCCGTCGAAAAGAATTACGCTTTGTGCATCGCCAATCGTGGACCAACCCGTTGGAGGATTTACCATCGTCCAGGTGTTGGCTCGCGGATCATAGATAGCGCCCAAATTAGTCCAGACCGCATTGAGAAAGTTGTATTCACCACCCTCAATGATAACCCGGCCATCGGGCAAAACAGCCGACGAGTGATAAAGCGGGCTGTATCCCGCTGGTGTTGATGCCAGTTGCGTCCACGTCCCATTCACATAGCTCCCGAACTGGTCAGGAGTGAGTTTCCACCAATCCTGACAGCCGTCATCTTGCAGCATAACAGTGCCATCAGTGAGTAGGATTGGGTTGCCGGGACCGCAGTCGGTATAGTCAATAACCGGGGGCTGATTTCTTAGCATTTGCCATGGCGAGTTGGGAGCAAGGCTCGGAGGCACGGCGAACGCTTTTGTGTTCTTTTTCGGAGGTAGAGGCTTTAGCGGCCGCAAGGCCTGTGCGTTGACAAAGCCGACACACGTAAGTAAGACGAGCGCGGCTATTGTTGTTTTGAATTGAATCAGCGGATTCATGTTTCCCTTTCTTTCCTTTTCCCCGCTGACCTTGATTTCAGAATGCGGGTCCGGAAGAGGCGAAGAACCCAGCGGAGAAAATCCTCCGCCTGATTCAGATCCGTATAGCAACGCCAAGTTTTGAAAAAACTCGCCTGCTTGTCAACACAAATTCGCCGTAAGTGCGACTCACCCATTCCAGTTTACGAAACGCAGTCAGCTTTTCATCCGCGCGCACAACGAAACGCTTTCAGTCGCCGCGATGTGCGTCTGCAATCCAGATCGTTCGCCCGTTGGAATCAATCGCTGAGACGCAGCCCCCAACTCCAACCGGCTCTAGGGATTGTTGGCCACTTGCGGCGCAGGTCCGCCACCGCGGATTCGTCCTGCGGCGAATTTGCTCGCTTCAAGTCCGCCACGGGACGGACTCGCTGCCGCGAGCTGTGCGCTCACCTTCTGTAGGCCCGCAGTAAGCACGTCAATTTGCTTCTGCTGCTTGGCTATTGTCGCTTCCTGTTGCTGCACTTTGCGATCTTGGGCCTCAAGCTTACGGCCTTGTTCCTGAACTTGATGATGCTCTTTGAGAAACTCGTTGAGCAACATCGTGTTCACTTGGTCGTAGCGCACGGTGTAGGGTTTCCCTTCCTTATCGGGCAGCACCAAGGCTGGATTCACCTTTGCGACTTCCTCGGCAATCAAACCAAATTGCGGTGTGCTTTTGGTGTCCGTCTTGTAGTGGAATGTAACCGGTCGCAGCGACAGGATTGCTTCACTGGCTTTCTCCATAGTGGCGATGTCCTTCTTGAACCGCTCTGAGGAGGCGACTGTGCCTAGCTGGCCGGTGTCGGACACAACCACTGGGGCGGTCGTGCCGCTTTGCGTGGTCACGCCATAGACGTTGCCGATCCAGGTTGTATTGCTCACATCCGCGCCTGCGACGTTTGCGCCGATAGCAATAACATTATGTGCCGTGGTGACGTTGCTACCGGCAAGCTGACCCAAGGCAGTGTTGTTGCTGCCGGTGGTGTTATTAGTGAGTGCGAATGCACCATTGGCCGTGTTTCTTTCACCAGCTGTGTTGGAAAAGAGCGCTTCAATGCCGTGCGCCGTGTTGTCGTCGCCGCTTGTGTTATGCTGGAGCGCATTCAGACCAGTGGCCGTGTTATCGCTGGCGGTGGTGTTGTAAAAAAGCGCACCAGCACCGGTGGCCGTGTTGTCGTGGCCGGTTTTGTTACTCAAGAGCGCATCAGCACCGGTGGCCGTGTTATTACCGCCGGTTGTGTTGTAAAAAAGCGCTAAAAGTCCGTTGGCGGTGTTGTAAGATCCGGTCGTGTTGCGAAAAAGCGCTTTCCAACCGGTAGCCATGTTGTTCTCGCCAGTTGTGTTGAAAACCAGCGCATTAAAGCCAATAGCCGTGTTCCTGTCGGCCGTGTTGTTCTTGAGAGCTTGAGCGCCAAGCGCCGTATTCTGGACGCCAGTCGAGAGGCTATAGAGCGCTTGAGAACCAATAGCCGTATTGTTGGTTCCGGTGGTTAGGCTGAAGAGGGCTCCACTTCCTCCCTCAGCCGTGTTAGCGCCCGCGTACGCTCCGTCCGGTGCCGGGTTGACCGCTTGCACCGCCGGCGAAAGCGCAAAACACACGAGTGCAAGTGTGATTAGAACTGGTGGAATGCTCGTTTTCATATCCGGGGAGTTTAGGAAAAATCTGGCCAGCTTGTCGAGGCTATTCGCCGCAAGCGCGAATCGCAACGCGGCACGATTGCATTGCGGTTAAAGATACACATCGACCGATTCGACTGGGGCTGGTTGCTCAGGGCAAGCTTGCCGCTACAGTGAGCGACTTATGCCGTACAAAGATGTTGCTCCGCCTGCAGGTGAAAAGATTACCAGAACCGACAGATTGAATGTGCCGGATCAACCGATCATTCCATTCATTCGCGGAGATGGCACCGGGCCCGATATCTGGGCGGCGAGTGTACGGGTGTTCGATGCTGCGGTCGAAAAAGCATACGGTGGGAAAAAGAAGATTGCATGGTTTGAGGTCTTCGCCGGTCAAACAGCAAAGGACAAATTCGATGAATGGTTGCCGGACGACACAGTCGAAGCGTTCCGGGAATACCTGGTCGGAATCAAAGGACCGCTGACTACACCAGTGGGCGGGGGCATTCGCTCGCTCAACGTTGCGCTGCGCCAGCTTCTCGATCTTTTCGTGTGCCTGCGGCCGATTCAGTACTTCAAAGGGGTCCCCTCGCCCGTCAAGCATCCGGAGAAGGTCAACATGGTGATCTTCCGGGAAAATACGGAAGACATTTACGCCGGCATCGAATACGCTGCCGGCACGCCGGAAGCGCAAAAGATTCTCGATTTTCTGCAAAAGGAATTTCCAAAGCAGTTCGAGAAAATTCGTTTCGGTACAAAAGAGAAAGCTGCGGATTTCTGGAAAAAGGTGGGCGCGCCAGAAAGCGACGAGGTTTGCGTTGGAATTGGGATCAAGCCGGTGAGTCGCTCGGGCAGTGTGCGCTTGATTCACAGCGCGATTACCTACGCGATCCAGAACCGGCGCAAGAGCGTGACCCTCGTTCACAAGGGCAACATTATGAAGTTTACCGAGGGCGCTTTCCGCGATTGGGGTTTTGAAGTCGCGAAGAAATATTTCGGCGCGCAGGAGTTCGATGGCGGCCCGTGGTGCAGAATTCCCATGGGCAAGCCGGGCGGCGGAATTGTGATAAAAGATGCGATTGCCGACATCACGCTCCAGCAAGTGTTGACGCGGCCGGAAGATTTCGACGTGATCGCGACCCTCAATTTGAATGGCGATTACCTCAGCGACGCGCTGGCCGCGCAGGTGGGAGGAATCGGCATCGCGCCCGGAGGCAACATCAACTACATCACCGGCCACGCAGTTTTTGAAGCGACCCATGGCACCGCGCCGAAATACGCTAATCAGGACAAGGTCAATCCCGGCTCAGTGATTCTTTCGGGTGAAATGATGTTTCGTTACATAGGCTGGACGGAAGTTGCCGATCTGATTCTCAAAGGGTTAAGCGGCGCGATCGCAAGCAAACGCGTCACTTACGATTTTGCGCGTTTGATGGAAGGAGCGACCGAAATCAAATGCTCGCAGTTTGGCGACAACGTGATCGAGCATATGTGAGCGGAATGTCGAAGCACCCGCCTTCGCGGCGCTACGGCGCGGCAGGCGAATGTCGAATGACGAAAGGAATGACTAAATCAAAAGCGCGACCTGTAAGATCGACGATGCTTCGTCATTCGACCATTCGTCATTCTTTCGAGCTTCGTCGTTCGTCATTCGTCATTTATTTGCTGCTGGGTTTGTTAGCAGCAATCGGCACAGCCTTCGCCGAAAAGCGCCCCATCACCGACAAAGATCTTTTCGATTTCGTTTGGATCGGCGATCTGCAGGTTTCGCCGGATGGTTCGCGCGTCGCGTTTGTGCGGGTGACGGTGAACGAGAAGAAGGAAGGTTATAACACTTCGATTTGGTCTGTTCCTGTCGGAGGCGGGGAAGCGCCTCATCAACTGACAAAAGGCGACCACGACTCCACGCCTCGATGGTCGCCGGACGGAAAATTCCTACTCTTCGTGCGCGCGCCTGAAAAGGACGGCAAGCCTGAGCCGGGACAACTGGCGATCCTGTCGACAGCCGGGGGCGATTCTTTTGTTTTTACTGATCTACCGAAAGGCGCGGGCAATCCCGTGTGGGCGCCAGATGGGAAAACCATCGCGTTCACAAGCGAGGCAAACGCAGACGACCTGGCAAAGCAGGAAAAGAAAAAGAGAGAGGAAAAACCGGGGTCGCCGACCCCGGCTACAGGTGAACACGAGAGCGACGTCCGCGTGATCACGCGTGCCGTATATCGGCAAGACAACGAAGGTTACATCGATCCAAAGCACCCGACGCACATCTGGATCGTGACCGCGCCGCAAAGTGCTGAAGAAAAAGTGAAACCGCACCAGCTGACCGCTGGCCGATTCGATGAGGAAAACGCGATTTGGTCCAAGGACGGCTCGCAGGTTTATTTCACTTCGAGTCAGATCGACGAACCATATTATGAGCTGCCAAGAACGGACCTTTACTCGGTGGCCGCGGCTGGCGGCAAACCCGTAAAGATCACGACGATTGATCTCAACACGCAACTTGGGCCGGACTCGGGCGTGTTGTCGCTCAGCCCCGACGGCAAGAAGATCGCGTTTATCGCTTCAACCACCCAGCCGATCAATTCATACACGCAACCGGATCTGTGGGTGCTTGATCTCTTGCCAAATGCAAAGCCGCGTAACCTGACCGCCAATTTGGATTTGGACGTTGGTGGTTTTTTGATTGCGGACAGCTCGCCACCTCGAGCCCGCGGGCGAAACACGCCGATCTGGACAGCAGACGGAAAAGGCCTCATTGAAGTTTACGCTAAGGAGGGCAAGGCAAATCTCGCGCTGTTCGATGTACCTGTAGCCGGGGACGCCTCGTCCGCCGTAGCCTCGGCGAAGGCGGATGACCCCGAAAGCGCACGCGCAGTGCACGACTTAACTTCTGGAAACCAGGGCGTGATGAGTTTTCGCGCCACGCGTGATACTTCGAACTTGATTTATGTCGTTTCCACACCGACGCGCATCATCAACGATCTGTTTGTTCTTGATCGCGCAACGCCTGGCGCGCCGCCGAAGCAATTGACACACATCAATGACGAGCTGTTCTCCAAGCTGAATCTCACCGAGCCTGAAGAGATCTCGTACGATAGCTTTGACGGCAAACATATCGAGGCGTGGTTACAAAAGCCGCCGGATTTCGATGCGAACAAAAAGTATCCATTAATTCTGAACATTCATGGCGGGCCGCACACGGCTTACGGTTACATTTTCGATCACGAATTTCAGTGGATGGCGGCCAAAGGCTACGTGGTGCTTTATCCGAATCCTCGCGGGAGCACCAGCTACGGCCAGGAGTTTGGCAACATCATTCAGTACCATTACCCGGGCGACGATTACAAAGATCTAATGGCCGGCGTCGATGCGGCGATCAAACGCGGTTACATCGACGATAAAAAACTTGGCGTGACCGGCGGAAGCGGCGGCGGTCTGCTGACGAACTGGGTGGTGGGGCAAACGAGCCGCTTTGCGGCAGCTGTCGCGCAGCGTGACATCGCCAGTTGGGAAAACTGGTGGTATACGGGCGACTTTACACTTTTCCAGCCCAACTGGTTTAGAGCGCCGCCATTCGAAGATCCGGACGAGTATCGGTCGCGGTCGCCGATCAGTTATATCACCAACGTGAAAACGCCGATGATGTTCATTCTTGGCGAAGCAGATTATAGAACGCCGCCGGGCGCTGGCGGCGAGCAGATGTTTCGCGCGCTGAAATTCCGAAAGATTCCTACAGTCATGGTGCGTTTTCCCAATGAATCACATGAGCTGTCCCGTTCCGGGCAGCCGTGGCATCGCGTCGAGCGATTGCAGCATATTGTCGCCTGGTTTGACCATTGGCTCATGGGCGTGCCAAAGCCGGAATACGACGTGGCTCCGCAGGAGGAAGTGCCGATCAAGCGCGGTACGACAAGCGGAAAATGATTGAGCGGTGCGCGGTCGAGCCACGTCAACCCCAACTTTCGATTGCTCAAAACAGTGCGATCGTTATTCGCAAGCGATTACTTGCTGCAGTCTGGCCACATCGTTCTTCGTATCAGCGACTCGCAGACGGATGAGATGTGAATGGCCATCTTTGACTTGCGGCGGCGTTGGCAAACGGAACCCGTGCTGACCATTCCCGTAACCCGCGTCGGCGAGATACTGCTGGAACTGGTTGGCAGATATCGTGGCCAGAAAGTGCTCGCCATCCCAGACCTCGACTACAACCGGCGTGTTGGGTTTGTATTTGTTCCAAACCCAGCCAGAAATGGCGTCACAATTGATGCCCTGAAATTTTGCTAAATAATGCGGCACAGGTGCGGCGCCGATGCGCCCGGAAAAAATGAGCAAACCGAAGCAAACGAAATGGAACGTTATGAAAACGGCCAGTGCGTTTGAAAGCAGGCCATCGCGCCAAAAGCGGCGCGTCTTATTCCAGGTGGAAAAAATGTGAAAACCTGAGAGCAGCGTCGCCTGATAGAGCCCATAAACGATGTAGTGCGGCTCGATCCCATGCCACAAACCCATTAATCCGAATGCGAGAAAATATCCCAGGATCGCGGCTGTATTGAGGCTCCTAAACCATTTGCCGCGCCCAGCGGCAAGCAGGAACCGCATGTAAACGTGATCGCGAAACCAAAACGAAAGCGTGATGTGCCAGCGGTTCCAAAAATCGCGGATGTTTCGAGCGAGGAACGGTCGGTCGAAATTTTCCGGAGTGTGGATCCCAAAGAGATAACTAAGACTGATAGCAAAAGCGCTGTACCCGGCGAAATCGAAGAACAAATAGAAACTGTAAGCGTACATGTAACTGAGGAGCGCCCAGAAGCTCCCACTGCGCGCCGCCGGCTCGAGCCAGTGGTGTTCGATCAGTGCCGCGACTATGAATTTATAAAAGAGTCCGCGAAAAAAACGGTGCACCGCGCCATCCAGATCGTTTAAGAACTCAGCGCGTGTGCGCTTCTTTTTCCAGTCAGTTTCAAAACGCCGATAGCGATCAATCGGGCCGGCAGAAATAGTCGGAAAGAAAAATAAGAACATCAGGAAATCGATCGTGCCAGGGACAGCGATTACCTTGTCTCGAAGGCAAAACACAACATCAAGCGCCCGAAAGGTAACGTAAGAGGTCCCGAGAAACCCAAACTGAGTCTTAGGCGAGACGAGCGGAATCACTTTCGCTAGGGCAAGGGGAAGCAGACTCACCCCGATTGCGCTGTAGAACAACCAGCCTGCGCGCGAGCCGGCACGCGCAAACGCGCGCACGGCCACCCATTGCCAAACCGCGAAGGCCAATACGAGCCAGATTTCGCGCACGGGAAAATGCGCCCGGAGGTGCAGCACGTCATAATACTGCACGACGAGCATGGCCGCAGTGACCAGGAGCGCCCAGCGCCAACCCGCGCGACCAAGCAAACCGAGAATTAGAGTCGGAACGACTGCGTAAAGGAGCAGTACGAAGTACGTGAAATCCGCGTAAGGAATCACAGCGACTTGGCCAAGCGGGCTCGGTCGACCTTGCCATTTGTCGTCATCGGAAACGCATCGAGAAAGACAAATTTGCGGGGCAACATGTACGTGGGAAGCCGCTGACTAAGTTGGGTCCGGAGTTGATGCGACAAATTGAAATGCGATGCCTCGTCTCGTGCAGCCAATAAGACGAAGGCGGCGAGCGACTGGGTAGTACCGTCTTTGATTACCGGAACTACGACGGCATCGCGAACGGTCCCCAGCGCGCGGAGATTCGCCTCCACATCACCAAGCTCGATGCGATATCCGCTGAGTTTAATTTGGTCGTCCATGCGGCCGTGAAAAAAAAGCAGATGGTCACGAAACTGCCCAAGGTCGCCGGTGCGATATGCGCGGTGACCACGGTATTGAAAAAAAGCTTCTGCCGTAAGATCAGGCCGATCCAGATAACCCACACTCACATTCGGTCCTGAAATAATAATTTCACCGCGCTGATCTGCCGGTAAGACCTCGCGGTTTCCATTTACAATAAAGATTTCGCTTCCGGGCATGGTGCGTCCCACCGGCAAAGGCGAATATTTTTCCAGAATCGCAGCATCAATCCGCATAGAGCATGTTGCGACCGTTGCCTCAGTCGGGCCATAGCTATTCCAAACTTGGGCTCGTGGAAACCGCATCGCCAGCTGGGCGGCAACCTGCGGTGGGAGTGTTTCGCCGCAAAAAAGAAAGCGACGAACGCGCGGCAACATCGTTTCGGAAAATTTCTCTTCTACGAGGCACATCTGTGCAAATGACGGTGTTGAAACCCAAGTCGTTACGCCAGAACTGCCGAGCGCGCGATAAAGCTCCTTTGGGTTTGCGATCCGGTCGCGGCTGATGCTGAACAGTGTGCCTCCGGTTGCGAGGCTGCAGTACAAATCCATTACCGACAGATCAAACGAGAAGGGTGCCTGGTTCAGGAACACTTCGCCGAGCTCGGTGAATCGTTGCTCCCAAAGCATCCACGTGATGAAATGCTCGAGACAAGCGAGGGTTATTATCACACCCTTGGGCTCACCAGTGCTGCCGCTTGTGAAAAGGATGTAGAACGGCTCGTCGCCGTGCACGCTCCTGGCGGGACCACGCACCTGCAACGCGGAGAATTGCACAATATCCTTTGGAGTAAGCACCAATGCCGCTCGCGAGGTTGCCAGGATTTTGTCGATGCGCTGGCGCGGCAACGCCGTATCAAGTGGCACGTAAGGCCTGCCCGATTTAACCACGCCGAGAAATGCGATTAACATTTCCGGCTCGCGATGGCCGAGCACGGCAATCGGCCTGCGGTCATCGCCGAAGCGCTCGGTCAGATAGCAAGCGAGCGCATCCGAGTGCCTGCGCAATTCGCCATACGTTAAGGTTCTACCGTCGCTAATGTGTGCAGTTGCTTCCGGAGCCACCGCGGCCCAGCGATCGATTCGTTCGATCAGATTCATTCAGAAGCCCTGATAAACAAAAGGGGGCGTAGAGAAGTCGCCACGGCCATACATAACGATCAGCGCCACGATAATGGCGAAGTAATAGAGAATTAGCAGCGCACGATGCAGAGCCGGATGTTTCTCGAGCCAGCTCACATGTGTAGTCGGTGCTGGAGATCAGCGATGATGGTTCGCGGCGTTCGCCACGTTTCGCGCTCAAATTCCGCCGGAGAAACCTTGATCCCGAATTCTTCTTCGATCATTAACATGAGCTGAACGGTTCTCATCGAGTCGAGAACCTGAAACTCGTAAAGAGGCAGATCGAGATTCGTGAACACCTCTTCGGTTTCGGTGACTGAAGCCAGAACCTGCAAAACTTTGTCGGAGAAATCCGCAGCAATCATGGATGAGGCGCGGCGCTATCGGGCCGTTTGAATGAATGGAAGATGATCACTTGTCAGCTTCGTGGCAAACGCCCATGAAAGAAATCATCGAGCACGCGATTATAATATATCCAGCCTTTTGGAGTGAGATGACTTTGGTGACGGATGAGAAAAGCGGGGTCTTCATCGTGCTCTTCAAAATCAGCTACCGCAAAATGGTATCGTTGCACGAGTGCGCGGAGTTTTGTGTAATACGCTTCGCGAGCCGAGCGCGAGACGCCGGCGTGATCGTAGAAGTCTCCGCCTATCGGCATGCTTAGAATGAGTGGACGCGCGTGAACCTGTGTCAGCGCGCGCAAGAGCAATTCCAAATCGATCCATATCGGTGATGCGTTGACGCCAGAGCGAAATCCGACATCACGCGAACCGGGAGGTATTTGCGCGTTCCTGCCTGGCACTGTTGAAACGGTGGCTACATCGGTAATTTTGCTGCTGTCCGCCCGGGCAATGAGTTTGGGCCAGTCGAGTATTTCTGAATGCAGCTTCGGGGCGGGCTTGATCTCGCGCCGAATGTGACGGAGCGCCGCCAAATGATCCTGCAACTCCATTACGGCAGACTGTAGTTTGCCGGCGGGCCAGAGCGCATAGAAAACGACGCGATCGAGCCAATGCCCAGAAGCCAGCCGTGTCAACGCGAATTCAAGGAATGGCCTGTTCTCGAGCGTGCTTGGACACTGCAGCATGCGCGTCGCGATTTTCCGCTTCAGGTCAAAGTCGAGCGCGGTGCCGAAGGTCATTTCGCTTGCCGCCATCGGCGAAAAATTGCCCTTGTATCCTTGCCAACTGGGTTTTGCCGTGAAAAACCAGCCGGGCGAAAGCGAGACGGCAACCTTTTTGCCGCGCAAGTGCAAACCGAGTGCACCTACTTTTTGCAGCATGGTCAATGGGTTCGCGCCTCCGACACCTACCGGCGAAAGCTGGAAACCTGTCGGCGCAGTGCGAAAAAAAATGTTTCCCCGCTCCGGAGCCGCGGGAACTAATAGTTCCGAGCTGCCATAAATCTGGAACACGTTCGCTGCATGCGCGGCGGCACGTTGAAAAGCCACTCCCTGGTTTTTAAGCGAAAAGGAATTCGGAGCGGTGGAGTGAACAGTGGTGTTTTCGAGATGAACCACAGCCCTCTCTGCAGCGAACAAAACGGTCACCGCCAAACCGAAGGCGATCAGGCCTGAGAACAAATGCGGCATCTTTTGCCTGCCCTCTACTCGCATCATGACGCCTCGAAGCTATTGCCGCGATTCAAGGCTGCAATTGAATTTCACGTGAGATCTCGCCATAGAAGTCTGTGAGAACGGCTGAGTTGGCGAATTCGAAGACTCACATTGGAGTTAATGCACTTTATGTCGTTTAGTATTGGTCAATCATCGCATTTCTAAACAATGGCTTCTTCATCGCTCTGGCAGCGCTTCCAACAATATTTTTTGTACTACCGCGATCTTGATTTCTCTCTCGACATCAGCCGGATGAAATTTCCGGAGGATTTTTTCGAGAAAATGCAGCCGAAGATCGAGAAGGCGTTTGAGGCGATGCGACAGTTGGAAACAGGAGCGATCGCTAATCCCACTGAAAAACGGATGGTTGGTCATTACTGGCTCCGCAATCCTGCGCTTGCGCAAGCCTCGGAAATTCGCCAGGAAATTGAACGGACCATCAACCGGATTAAGAAATTCGCCGAAGATGTCCATGCCGGAAAAATCACGGCCGAAAATGGAAAACGCTTCGAGCATGTGCTGCAGATCGGGATCGGCGGCTCGGCGCTCGGACCGCAATTGGTGGCAGACGCGCTTGGATCCGCGCGCGATCCAATGGACATCTTTTTCTTCGATAATACGGACCCGAACGGATTCGATCGCGTATTCCAGAGGATCGACCATCTGCTCCCCCAAACGCTCGTCGTCGTCGTTTCCAAATCAGGCGGGACCAAGGATACACGAAATGGAATGCTGGAGACGGAAGCACGATTCAAAGACAGAGGGCTGCCGTTCAACAAGCACGCAGTGGCGGTCACCGGTGTTGGAAGCGATCTCGATAAATATGCCGAAAAGAACGAATGGCTCGCTCGGTTCCCAATGTACGATTGGATTGGCGGACGCACCTCGGTGATGAGCGCGGTCGGGCTTCTCCCGATGGCGCTGGAAGGCTTAGATATCGATAATTTTCTCGCGGGCGCGGCGGCCATGGACGAGCGGACCCGCGTACGTGAGGTGAAACAAAATGCGGCAATGCTTCTGGCGCTCATGTGGTACTACGCCGGCAACGGCAAGGGCGATAAAGATATGGTGATCCTTCCATACAAGGACCGGCTGGCCTTGTTCGCCAAATACCTACAGCAACTGGTAATGGAATCGCTGGGAAAAGAAAAGGACCTCGACGGAAATATCGTGCATCAAGGCATCGCTGTTTACGGCAACAAAGGTTCGACCGATCAGCACGCTTATGTTCAACAATTGCGAGATGGCGTCTTGAATTTTTTCGTGACTTTCGTCGAAGTGCGAAAAGATCGGCACGGTAAGCGGCTGGAAGTTGAGGACGGCATGACGAGCGGCGATTATCTTGAAGGGTTTTTGCGCGGAACGCGAAGCGCGCTTTACGAGAATGGGCGCGAATCCATCACGA
>WNFO01003242.1_pt1 | contig 13722 bp, 12 predicted proteins | sample 5400251 | NCBI WGS metagenome assembly WNFO01 (sample SAMN13153354, study PRJNA577476) | soil metagenome | isolation source: 100 cm saprolite under Madrone tree | place: USA:California | collected 2016-06-14 | reverse complement strand
TTTATGATAGACAAGGTAAAAAAGATTTTGGGTCTTTCCTCTCGAAAGACCGGCAACAAGCTCATACTCAGCGTAGAACAACTCGAATCTCGCGTTGCACTGCTCGAGAACGGCCGGCTGGAGGAATACAGCGTCGAGCGTAAGAGCTCGCGAAACATCGTCGGCAGCATCTACAAGGGTAAGGTCAGAAACATCGAGATGGGCTTGAAGGCGATGTTTGTTGACATCGGCTTCGAAAAAAACGCGTTCCTTCATTTTTGGGATGCGATTCCGGCTGCGCTTGACAGCGGCATTGAAGAAATCGATCGGCGGGGGAACAAGCGGCCTCGAAAACGAATCACCGTAAAAGACATACCGAGCATTTACCCAGTCGGCTCGGATGTAATCGTGCAGGTAACCAAAGGACCGATAGGTACGAAGGGGCCGAGGGTGACAACCAATCTCAGTTTTCCGGGGCGCTACCTGGTTCTCATGCCGTTCAGCGATCACAGCGGTATTTCACGAAAGATCGAGAATCCAAAAGAACGCGAGCGGCTACGGAAGGTTCTGCGCGAGCTGGATGTTCCCGAAGGTGTTGGAGTCATCATTCGCACAGTAGGCGAAGGCCAGCGCGCCAGATATTTCGTACGCGATTTGCGTTTCCTGCTCGATCAGTGGGCCAAAGTCGAGGAGGCCATTCGGGACCAGCCCGCCCCTTGCCGCCTCTTCGAGGAACCGGATCTGGTTGAGAGAACTGTGCGCGACTTTCTGACCGAAGAAATCGACCAGGTCCTTTGCGATGATCGCACATCGACTGAGAGGATGGGCGAAATGATTGGCCAGATTTCCCGGCGCGCGCGGAATCGGGTCCATTTTTACGATGGTGCGACGCCGATTTTCGAGACTTACGGCGTGCAAAAGCAAATTGACGATGCTTTTCACAGGCAAGTTTGGTTGAAGTGTGGCGGATACATTGTAATCGACGAGACCGAAGCGCTGGTAGCGATTGATGTGAATACCGGCCGCAACAAGGGTGGACGCGACGTGGAGAAAACAATTTTGCAAACGAACCTGGAGGCGGCGGATGAAATCGCCCGTCAGCTTCGGTTGCGCAACATCGGTGGTTTGATCATAAGCGATTTCATCGACATGAAGAGCCGCAGAGATCAGCAGGCAGTTCATAATTTGATGAAGGAGCGGCTCACCCGCGACAAAGCCAGAACGCATGTGCTTCCCGTTTCGCAACTCGGCCTGATGGAGATGACCAGGCAAAGAGCGCAGGAAAGCCTGAGCGATACCATCTACGAAAACTGCCCCTATTGTGCCGGACGCGGCGTTGTGAAGACCTCCATGACCACAAGCGTGGAATTGCACAGGACTCTGAACACCGTCATGCGCAAATACCAGGACAGCATCCACGAGATTCGCGTGATCCTTAACCCTGACGTCTTAAAGCGATTGAAAGAGGAAGATGAAGAACTGCTGGTAGAGCTGGAGCGCCGTTATGCAGGTCGTCTAATGTTTCGCGGCGACCCTACGTTTCACCATGAGAAGTTCGTCATTACGGACGCAAATACCGGGGCGGAACTGAAAGCTTGAGGCGGGTTAAAAAAAGACTTGCAATCTTTGGCGGCCTATCTCAGACTCGCAACATCCAGCTGAGGAGCGAATTTCGTTATTGACTTGGACGCTCCAAAATGCTTGGAGTGTAGAGCGGAAAACTTAACCAAAAGGAGAAATAAATGAAAAGATTAGTATCATGCCTGTTAGGGCTCGGGATGATCGCTTCAGCCGCTTTTGCGGGAACTGACTATTCCGGGAAAGAAATGAAACAGGTAGCTGCTCCGCCACCTTGTCCGGAGTGGTACGCCGACAGAGAATTTAACGTCTCGCTTTGGGGCACCTATATTTTCACAGGAAACAATTGGCAAAATGACCGCTACCTGGAGGCTGATCACGCCTGGGGCGGCGGCATCGACCTCAAGTACTTCTTCATGCGTTACATTGGTGTCGGGATTGAAGGCTGGGCCGTTGATGCGCGGCAGGCACGACAAGATGTTTTTGTCGATTTCAGTGACGGAATCTTTTCGAGTAGCGTTCATCACGAGAGCAACGCGATCGGCTCTGTGCTGGGCACCCTGACACTGCGTTATCCGATCCCTTGCACCCGCTTTTCGCCCTACATTTTTGGCGGCGCCGGCGCTATCTTTGGTGGCGGCCAAAGGCCGATCAATCGGTTTGTTCGCGAAGGGTTTATTAACCAAGGCGGCGAGGGTTTCGACATTTTCCAGACAGTTGGTCAAACAGATAGCCAGACGCAAGCTATCGGCCAGGTGGGCGGCGGCTTGGAAATCCGTCTCACCCCGCATATCGGCTGGGTAAGTGATTTCAGCTGGAACTTCGTTGATGGGCCGAAAAACAATTTCGGAATGGCTCGCACAGGTGTAAATTTTGCCTTTTAAGCCGTTCGAAAGAGCATTTGCTTTAGCGGCGTCCGGAACACCGGACGCCGCTTTCTTGTACGTGCACGACAACGAGCGGCGACTTTCGAACTGCTGATTGGATCCGCTGGCTCAAAGTGATGATTGCCGTTTGCGCATGCAGGGCGGCGCACGAAATTATTCTGATGTCATTCGTTGAGAGTCTGAACAATTTGGCTTTACGGAAATCGGAGTTGGTCGAGCGATTTGAGCATCTCATCGCGCCAAAACCCGACCAGGATATTGAAACGATGGCGCAGACTTCGCATGCGCTAACGCTGCAAAATTTCGGACGAACGATGCGGCTGTTTGCTCCGCTTTATCTTTCCAACGAATGCATCAACAACTGCCAGTATTGCGGTTTCTCACGCGATAATCCCATCCTTCGCGTCACGCTCGAGGTAGATGAAGTCGTCGCCGAAGCGCGGCATCTCGCTCGTCAGGGGTTTCGCCAAATCCTTCTCGTCGCGGGCGAGCACCCAAAGTTTGTGAGCGGCGATTATCTCGCTGAATGCGTGCGCGCTCTCGCGCCAGATTTTTCATCGATTTCGATCGAGGTCGGCCCGATGGAAACGGAGGATTACTTGCCGATTGTCGAGGCTGGCGCAGACGGGCTGGTCGTTTACCAGGAAACATATAATCGCGGCGTCTATGCCGAAATGCATACCGCCGGGCCGAAACGCGATTTCAATTTTCGGCTCGATTGCGCCGAGCGCGGGTATGTGGCTGGATTTCGCCGACTCGGCATAGGCGCGCTGATTGGTTTATCGCGTTGGCAGGACGAAGCGATCGCGCTGGCGGCGCACCTGGAATATTTATTTAAGCACTGCTGGCAGGCGCAAATGACAGTGAGTCTGCCGCGCTTGCGTCCGGCCGCTGGCGGATTTCGTCCGCTCTTCTCGATGAGCGACCGCGAACTTGCTCAGCTGGTCTGCGCGTTGCGGATCACTTTTCCACAGCTTGGTATTGTGCTCAGCACGCGCGAGCGTGCGCCGCTGCGGGATTCATTGGCCTTGATTGGTGTAACCATGATGAGCGCCGGCAGCCATACCGAGCCCGGCGGTTACACCCGGCAGGGCCGCGAAAATTTGCATCGCACTGTGCGGGGCCGCATCGTCGCACCTGAATATCAGGATGGGGAGGATCATCTCGCCACCGGCCAATTCGAGATCAGCGACGAACGCTCCCCGACCGAAATCGCGGCAGTACTACGCCGTCGCGGCCTCGAACCGGTTTGGAAAGATTGGGACCATGCTCTCCAAGGAGCGACAACTTCATAGCCGTCGCAGCAACAAGAAGCGAGGGTGTCGCGCGATGAAAATTTCAATCAACGGCGAATCAGTCGAGACGCGTGGAGCGGAAACGATCGCGGAACTGATCAATCGTTATCAATTACCGCCACAATCGATTCTGGTGGAGCATAACGGCCTCGCGGTGCATCGCCACGAATGGTCCGAGCGATCACTGGCCGAAGGCGACCGCGTCGAATTCATCCGGGTGGTGGCTGGCGGATAGCCGAAGTAGCCTGTTCCAAATTTCTTGGTATTGCTTTGGTTACGCCTGAGGTGCGCTCTTCACTACGACGCGCATTCCATCAGTTTGGACGATGGTAACTGATGTTTGTGGCGCGATGAATTCGCCTTCGGTAACGACATCGACAACGTGATCGGCGAAACGCGCTTTGCCACTGGGTCGTAAGACGGTGACTGCTGTGCCTTGCGTTCCGGGCGTCAGCGCGAGTGCTGTCGCGAATTGTCGTGGTACTCCATCCAGCGATGGACCGGGCGGATTTGAATCCATCAAAGCAAATCGGCGGTAAATACTTGTGCGTGGTAGATAGCGCGCGAGCAGGGCGATCACGATGAATGATCCGATAATCGCGATGAACATGTTAAGCAACGGCACCGCAAGCATCTTGCCGGTCGGGAAAAAGTTTTGACCTGGATAGCGATCGATCATTGTCCAGAGGAGCGATGCGAGCATCAGAAACACGCCGACGACTCCGAAAACAATGGTGCTGTGCGCGAAGAAAAGTATCTCGATCAACACGAGAACCATTCCGAGAATAAAGAGCGCGACGACTTCCCAGCCGGCGAGCCCGGCCAGATAGTGACCCAGGAAGAACAGCGCGAAACAAATTGCAGAGATGACTCCGGGCCATGTCACTCCGGGAATTTTGAACTCCAAATACGCTCCAAGAATTCCTCCCAGCAGCAGCAACGGCGCAAGCGCGGTGATCCAAAACGCGATTTGCTCAAAGCCGGTTGGTTCAATAGTGACGTTGTTGCCTTTGAGTCCGGCTTTTTTGGTCAGATTCGCGATCGAATCAGCGATCCCTTCCGCGAGCAGCGGTCCGCCATTAATTTTTTCGGTTGCTTCCTGTGCATTAAGAGTCAGCACCGCGCCCTTGGGATGAACGACGCGGTCGCCGATTTTTACTTCCTTGTCTTTATTCATGAACGCTTCTGCGACGTCTGCATTGTGCCCGTTCTTGATCGCCGATCCGCGGACCAGCGCAGACCAATACGAAATCGTCTTCTCCTTGGCCGTGGCGGGTAGTTCTTCGCCAGTGGGGAGGATCGGAGCGGCAGCGCCAATTGCGCTCACCGGCGCCATGTAAATGTGTTGCGTGGCAATGGCGATTAACGCGCCCGCTGAGCCGGCGTTTGTGTTGATGAAAATATAAGTGGGAATTTTGGTTTGATTAAGCGCGTTCACGATATCGGCCGCGGTGTCGAGCCGCCCACCATATGTGTTCATCTCGAAAACGATCGCGGAGGCTTCATTGCTCTCGGCTGTTTTCACCGCCCGCCGCAAGAATGCCAGCATTGGGGGCGCGACCTCGCCTCGCAAAGGCACTACAGCCACGTCGCCTTTGCGAATCGCCTCGCGCCCTTGCGCCGTTGCCGTGCCAGCCAACGAGCAAACCAGAATGGCAATCAACAGTCTCCTTCTCATAGCTTGGAGATTGAGTCGCACCGAGTAAGTTTGGCATCGCTTCCAAAGCCAAACGAGGCAAAAATAATCAGGCGCGCATGGGAACGATTCCTTCGGAGACAATCGAGCAAATCGCCGCCGCGAACGATATCGTCGAAGTGATCGGCTCGTATTTCCCACTCAAGCGCGCGGGAGCGAATTTCAGGGCGCTCTGCCCGTTTCATCAGGAGAAAACGCCTTCTTTCATGGTGAGTCCTAGCCGGCAGACCTTCCACTGCTTTGGGTGCGGCGTGGGCGGAAGCGTTTTCCGCTTCGTGATGGATTACGAGCACATCGATTTTCCTTCCGCCGTGCGCAAGCTGTCTGCGCGCGCTGGGATCCCGGTGATCGAGGAGCGCGGTCCAAGCGATGCTGAAGATCGACAACATGAAACCCGACGTATTTTGCTCCAACTCCACGGAGAGGCGGCCGGATGGTTTCATGAGAATTTGATCAGGAAGGAATTTGCCGAGCCTGCACGCAAATATTTGAAAGAACGCGGACTCACGGCAGAAATCGCGAAACGATGGCGACTCGGTTACGCTCCCGATGAGTGGGATGCGTTTGGCAGTTGGGCGCGCGGACGCGGCTATGACCAGCAAACTCTCATCACCAGCGGTCTGGTTAAGACCAAAGAGGATGCCGACGGGGCGCCGGGCCAGCGATCATACGATCGCTTTCGTGGACGGATCATGTTTCCGATCTGCAACGACCTCGGCGAAGTGATCGGATTTAGCGGCCGGCTTCTGAAAGACGAAAAGGGAGCGGCGAAGTACTTGAATTCGCCAGAGACGCCGCTTTTCCGAAAGGGCAACGTGCTTTTTGGTCTGGACAAGACAAAGCGCGCATTGATTGAGGCAAATAGCGCAATCGTGTGCGAAGGCCAGCTCGATTTAATCAGTTTGTTCGAAGCGGGAATCACAAACGTAGTCGCCCCGCAGGGGACGGCGTTTACGGAGAGTCAGGCGCGGGTTCTGAAGCGTTTCGCAGATGAAGTTGTTCTTTGCTTTGATGCCGACGCCGCCGGCCAGAAAGCCGCAGAACATTCGCTCGATGCGCTGCTCGCGAACGACTTGATTGTGCGCGTGTCCGAGATGCCGACAGGCGAAGATCCGGACTCGCTAGTCCGGCGCGAAGGGAAAGAGGCCTTTGAAAGCCGTGTCGCCGGCGCGCGTGACTTTTTTGATTACTGGATCGAGCACGCGGCAGCCGGGGTCGATCTTACGTCGTTAGGGGCGAAGATGCAGTTGGCGCGAAGCCTGGCCGAAACTGTGTCGCGTGTGCACGATCCGCTCATGCGCGGGGAGGTGGTGAGCAAAGTGAGCGCACGGCTGGGTGTTCCCGCTCAGGATTTTCAGGCGCTCTTGCCAAAGCAGGCCCGCAGTAGCGCTCTTCGTGCGGACGAATTTCACAGTGGCGGAACTGCTCCAGCGCCGCGGCACGATGTGGCGATGCTTTGCCTCCTGGCGCTACGAGACGAGGAAGCACGAGATTTTCTCCGCGAGCAAAATTGGCAAGAGATTCTCGCGCAAGTGCCGGACGCGGAAATTCTTGTCCGCATTCTCGAAAGCAACTTGCGCCCTAATGAGCCGGCATCGCTCAATGCCTTTATGGCCACGCTCTCGTCGACGGATGAGGGACTGGTTTCCTCGTGGTTACTGCAAAAAGTGCCGCCCAATGCCGGAACGATGGTGGGAAAATGGTGGCTCGGTATTCGCCAGGCCGTGTTGCGCCGCCAGCTCGATGTGGCAAAGAACCGAATAAACCTTCCCCAGCTCAGCACTGGGGACGTCGTGAATTTGCAGAAACAAATTCTTGACCTGCAAGAACAGCTCCACGACCTTTCGCAGCCCGCCCGCGCGGCCGACAGTTAACTGTCGATTGACCGAGCGGTAGATCGAACGTCTTAGTCAAATCCTTAACCGCACAATCTTGGCCAGGCATTCGAAACGAAAGGGAGGCAACCGGCAGTCGTCGCCGAGACGGCTTAAAAGAAGCCGCCTTCGCCGTGGTTCGTCAATAAAGCCGACCGCTGTTCGGCGAAGTTTGAAGAGACAGCCAAAAATTGTCCGGTTCAAAACCAAGCAGGTTCCATCCGCTAAGGGGCGACTGCGCAATGGCGCATCGCTGTCAACGCCGCCGATGGAATCCCGCGTTGGCGGGACTCATCTGCATTTGGCGATTGAAGTCCAGAGTCGTATTCGCGAACTGATCAAGCTGGCGAAAGAACAAGGCTACCTCACATTTGACGATCTGAACGAGGCGTTGCCCGAAGGGATCACCGACGCCGACGAACTCGATCTCATTCTCACCCGGCTGCGCCGCATGGAGATCGACATTATTGAAGCGTCTGAGGTGGATCGGTACAAGGATGGAAAAAAAGACGCAGGGGAGGAAGAAGAAGAGGAAGAGAAGGCCGAAGCCAAGCTCGATATTTTGGACGACCCGGTGCGGATGTACCTTAAGCAGATGGGCCAGGTTCCGCTCCTGACCCGGGAACAGGAAGTGGAAATTTCCAAGCGGATTGAGGAAGCCGAGAACATGGTGCAGAAGCACATCAACCGCTTCGGCTTTATTGCGTGCGCCCATCTCGATCTTGCCAGGAAGCTTGTGGAAGGCGGGGAACGTTTCGATCGCGTCATTCTGGACAAAAAAATCGAGAGCCGGGAACGCTATATGAAGAAGCTTCCACACCTGTGCAAACAGGTCGAACGTTTGAGCACCTCGATCAGCCAGCAATACTGCCAGCTTTCGAACAATTCTTCCAAAAAGCCATCGAAGCTCAAGCCTCTGCAACGTGCGATAATTTCGCTGCAAAGGGTTTACCCCCAATTTTACCTCAAACAGAAAGTGACCGAGGAATTTGTTCACCTGGCGGACGACGCCTACCATACGTCGCTGTATCTTCAGACGGAGCTAGCGAAACATCCTCGGGATCGAAAAAAACGTTTGCAGCTCCAGAACAAAATTCGCGAGCTGGAAAAAGGCCTGTGGCTTTCGCTTTCCGAATATGCCGAGCAATACCAGGCGCTAAAGGGTTGGGTGCGTCAGGCATTGCGGGCTAAGACCGAAATGGTGGAAGCCAATTTGCGGCTGGTTATCTCGATCGCAAAAAAATACACCAATCGCGGTCTGTCGTTTCTCGATCTGATCCAGGAAGGAAACATGGGCCTAATGAAGGCAGTCGAGAAGTTCGAATATCGACGCGGCTACAAGTTTTCGACTTATGCGACGTGGTGGATCCGTCAGGCCATCACCCGATCGATCGCCGATCAGGCGCGCACTATTCGCATTCCGGTCCACATGATTGAGACGATTAACAAGCTCATGCGCGTGCAAAAACAGCTCGTGCAGGAATACGGACGCGAGCCTACGCCGGAAGAGGTGGCAGAAGAAGTCCTTTTGCCGGTGGATCGCGTTCGCGCGGTCTTGAAAATGGCGCAGCAGCCAATCTCGCTCCAGTCGCCCGTTGGTGAAAGCGAAGAAACTAATTTTGGCGACTTTATCGAAGACAGAGGCGCCGAAAATCCGAGCGACATGACTGCCATTGTTTTGTTGAAAGAGAAAATCAAGGACGTGCTGGAGACACTGACAGATCGCGAGCGTCAGGTGCTTGAGCAACGATTCGGGCTGGTCGATGGCTACAGCCGAACCCTCGAAGAAGTAGGGCGGCAGTTCCAAGTGACCCGGGAGCGCATTCGACAGATCGAAGCAAAGGCTTTGCGCAAAATGAGGCATCCAACCCGTATTCGACAGCTCGAAGGTTTCCTTGAGGCGCCTGGAGTTTAAATATCGAATGTTTGGCCCTTATCCGAGCGCAACTTCCAACGGTGCAGGTAGTTCAATTCAACGGAGACTATGGAACGTGAAGATGATCAGGAGTTATGGGATTTCCTCGGCCGGACCGCCGAACCCAGGCTTTCGCCATTCTTCGCCCGGAACGTGCTAAGGAAGATCCGCCAAGGCGCGAGCCGCTTTGGACGGATGCGGAACTGGTTTAGCTTGCGGAGGCTCGTCGCAGCATCTGCTGTCGTGATCCTGGTGATAGGGATGGCAATCGCCACGCGTCACCCAGTGCCGCAGAAATCTCCTGAGAGTGCCCCAGATGTGGTGGCAAAAATCGATCCCCAAGATTATGACGTTGTCGCCGATCTGGATGAATTGATTGCTTGGGATGAAAATAGCCTGTGGGACGAAAAGCCAAGTTTGTAAAGATAATCGCAGCGGTGTCGATCTTCGCTTCTGTCTGTGCTTCTGTACAAGCGCAACCGCATCGGTCCAACGGGCCGCAGTCGGGTCCACCTCGTCGGCCCCCGCCGATACCGAACATGCGCCAACGGTTGCTTTCACTTCCCCCGACAGCCCAACAAAACTTCCGTCGCAATGCCGAGCGTTGGCTGCGGATGAGTCCGGAGGAGCGCAAAATCATGCGCGACCGAGAGAATTTGCGCCGTGATCGAATTAGACGTGAAACCGAGGCAGCGCTGCACGATTCCGGCCTTCGCTTGGATCAGGAGAAACGCGCCATGTTTGAATCCCGTTATATGCAGGAGCGCCGAAAAATGGAGCAATTACTCCGGCAGCAGATCGAAACAGAACGGCAGCAGCAATTACCGACGTTGATTCAGCAATTAAGGAACGAATTCCAACGTCAACAGCCGAGCAGCAGCCCCGCTGCGAAACCGGCGGAATCGCCAAAATCAAGGAAATAGCCGGGGGGGCTCCGCACAGACAGTCTTGGGGTTCAAAAAAGCTGGCTCGACATCACTATCGAGCCAGCTCGGTGGATTTCTTGATGCTACGTCAACTTTCACCGATGATGACGGTAGTAATGATGACGGTGGTGGCGGTAATAACGATCCCCGCCGTACGAGTAGTATGAATGCCCATAGTAGCCATAGTACGGATACGGTCGGTAATAGCGGTACGGGTAGTATCCATATGGGTAATATCCATAATAACCTACCGGACCTCCGAACCCAATTCCGACCGAAACGCCAGCGTCAGAACGCTGTGCGGGAACGAAAGCAAGTCCCCCTGCCACCGATGCAATTAAGAGAAGTCTTTTCCAATTCATTATTTTTACCTCCCACTCATTAAACAGCACGGATGAGGAAAAGTTTCCTGTTTATTCGAGCGGCGGGACCTTGGGATAACCTGTAAGGCAAACACTTTGCCCAATCCGTTGATAAGAAATGCGATCGAAATACATCGCATTGAGAGTCGTCTCTGCTCCGCGGCCCGCAAATGCAATCACCGGTCCTCCAACTAATATCGGACCCAAATAAATCTGCACCTTGTCAATCAGCCGCGCATCGAGCGCTTCGCCAAGCACTTCGCCACCACCCTCAATCAGTACGCTCGTGACATTTTTTTTTCCTAAATCTTGCAAGACGGCAGTCAGAGACTTCCTTTTATAAATCAGCGTCCGTGAAGCCAGCCAGTCAGAAAACAGACGCGCCGATGGCGGCAGATTACCTGAACGCGTCAGCACGACGCGCCACGGTTGTCGCGCACAACGCGCACCACGGACGTTTAATCGCGGGTTATCGACGCGGACTGTTTCCGCTCCAACCAGAATTGCATCCACGCAAGCGCGAAGCTGGTGTGCGTGATGACGGGCACGAGGGCTTGTGATCCAGCGAGGCTCACCGGGAGGACGCGTCAATCGACCATCCAGAGACATCCCGCATTTCGCGATCACAAAAGGGCGCCGGGCGACAATCCACTTGTTGAACGCCTCGTTGAGGCGTGCGCACTCCTCGGCCAAGATGCCCTCTCGCAACCTAACGCCCCCACCCCGCAGCCGCGCAATGCCTTTGCCGGAGTGACGTGGATTTACGTCGATGGCGCCGACAACTACGTTTCTGACTCGAGCCTGCAGGATTGCATCTGTGCAAGCGGCAGTGCGCCCGACCGTTGAACAGGGTTCCAGAGTAACGTACAACGTTGCGCGAGCAGGCACGGCGGCGGCGAAATTGCGGAGGCATTCGATCTCAGCGTGGTCGTGGCCAGCTCCCCGGTGGTGGCCTTTTGCTACTATCCGATCGTCAACGACCAGAACAGCTCCGACAGTGGGATTTGGACTTGTGCGTCCTTGTGCCTTTTCCGCTTCTTTTAGCGCTGCGCGCATGAACCGTTCATCTCGTTGTGCCGTCGTCACTACGAGAGATGAATAATTGTGCTCGCTCGTTCCAGCAACGCCTTTTCGGCCTAAGGATTTGTGCAAACATGTCGGTCGAGATTATCGGCCGGCGTTCTCTTCCCAAGGTTGAAGGAGCGTTGCTTCATCATGAATCGCGCCCAGAAAATTTCCGGCGCACATTCGAGCTCGATCCATCAATCGACGCGGACAAAATCAGCGCAAAGGTCGAGCAAGGCCTTGTGACTTTGACTCTGCCGAAGGCGGAGCACGTCAAACCACGCAAGATCACTGTTTCGTAATCTCCAATGCTCTGGGGAGAAAAGGCCGCGAACCGCGCGCTCGCGGCCTTTTGATTTGTTTCGATTCTTTCCGCTTGGCGAATTGTCGACGTGGAAGTAATTACAGTTACTTAAATATGGCGACGAAAACCGAGCAGAAACCCGGCGAAGACAAATTGACCGCCGCGCGAAATAAAAATCTCGATCTGGCAATTCAACAGATCGCTAAGGATTACGGCGATGGCGCGATCATGCGACTGGGTGACGAAAAGATCGTCGATATCGATGTTATTCCCACGGGCAACATTCTGATCGATCGGGCGCTGGGGGTCGGGGGATTTCCACGCGGCAGAGTTGTCGAAGTATTTGGCCCGGAATCATCTGGTAAGACGACACTCACCCTCACCGTTATCGCCCAAGCACAGAAACGCGGTGGACTTGCGGCGTTCATCGACGTCGAGCATGCGCTCGATCCGGCGTATGCGAAACGGCTCGGTGTCGACCTTGACGACCTGCTTGTTTCGCAACCGAGCTCCGGTGAGGAAGCACTCCGGATTTGCGAAACGCTGGTGCGATCCAATGCTCTCGACGTAATTGTGCTTGATTCGGTCGCCGCGCTCGTCACCAGAGCAGAGCTGGAGGGCGAAATTGGCGATACGACAGTCGGCGCGCAGGCGCGGCTCATGAGCGCCGCCTTACGCAAACTCACTTCGCTTATTTCAAAGGCGCGAACATGTTGCATTTTCACGAATCAGATTCGGGAAAAGATCGGCGTCATGTTCGGTAATCCGGAAACGACGCCCGGTGGCAAGGCGTTGAAATTCTACGCCAGCGTACGTGTCGATATTCGCCGTATCGGTGCGATCAAACAGACAGATGGCGTCGTCACGGGGAACCGCACCCGGGTTAAGATCGTGAAAAACAAGGTCGCGCCGCCGTTCACCGAAGCCGAGTTCGACATCATGTATAACGAAGGAATTTCCTCAACCGGCGCCCTTCTCGATGTTGCCCTGGAAAAACAAATCATCGAGAAGCGTGGCTCGTGGCTGAATTACAAAGGCACCCAGCTAGCCCAAGGTCGCGATGCCGCGAAGGAAACGCTAAAAAATGATCGGGCACTCTACGAAGAAATTGAATCTGCGGTGAAGGCCAAGCTGGACGAGGATAAAAAATAAGGTAACGCCGCGACCGCACAGATCGACATGTCGAGATTGATCGGGACTCGGCTCTGCGTTTGATGTGACCGACATCGAGGGAAAAACGGCCAGTGGAATCTATTTCCGCAAGACTTCAACGCCCGACTCGCGCGATGCGCTTGTGCTTGTCATGGGATATGCAGGCAGCGGTCGTATTTGGCCGCGCGGCTTCGTTGATAAACTGGCGCAGAAGTACGCGGTGGTTACGTACGATAACCGGGGCACCGGATACAGCATCGTGCCGCAAGATCCTCGGGAGTATACAATCAAGAAGATGTCCGCCGATCTGGACGCAGTCGTTGATCAACTGGAAATCCGGCAATTGCATCTGCTGGGTTACAGCATGGGTAGCTGCATTGCCTTGCAGTATGCGCATGATCATGCTGCGAAGGTGAAAACCTTGTTCCTGCTGTCGGGCACCGCCGGCGGTGCGTTGTATGTCAGGCCGAGCACTGAGATGTCCGCGGCACTTGCTAACCCGCAAGGCGATACACTTTGGGACCTGTACATGTCCTCATTCAAGTTGATGTATTCGCCAGAAATGCTCAAGCGCGTTAAACCGCGGCTGCGGGAAATTTTTGACGCTTCCAAAGATACGCCCACCACGACTGCTGGTTTGTTGGGACATTCCAATGCGTTCGGCCAGTTTGATGGTACAGCTTTTCTCG
>WNFO01003241.1_pt1 | contig 13722 bp, 15 predicted proteins | sample 5400251 | NCBI WGS metagenome assembly WNFO01 (sample SAMN13153354, study PRJNA577476) | soil metagenome | isolation source: 100 cm saprolite under Madrone tree | place: USA:California | collected 2016-06-14 | reverse complement strand
CTGTCACTTCGCCGGCGAGAACGCTCGCCGACTGCGCAGCAGACTACGTTTCGCCTGACTTCCTCTCCTCCGCCATCAGCCAAGCGCTCGCGCGCGGCATGGTCAGCAGACCGCAAGCCACCGCAGTCGAACGGGCTGTTGCTACCGGGCTCGGTGCATGAAGCCGCGCACGTACGCAACGCCGGCGGGATTCAAAGCCGCACTGGAACAGCGACTACGCAATTCATCCAATTCATCCAAGTCAGGTGTCGAGCTGGGGCGCCGTCGGCAGCTGCTCGTGTTCGATCGCTTCCTTGCGCGCGTGACGCGCGTGCTTGGCAAGGCGGCGATGCTCAAGGGAGGCTTGGTGCTCGAGCTCCGCCTCGAAAGAGCCAGGACCACGAGGGACGTGGACTTGCGCCTCGACGCTCCGCCGAAGGACACGCTCGCGCGCCTCCAGGAAGCCGGAAGGGCAGACCTCGGCGATTTCATGACCTTCGAAATTCAAGCGGACGCTCAACAGCCCGAGATGGACTTCCACGGCACGAGGGAGAACGGCTTCCGCTATCGCGCTGAGTGCAGGCTCGCCGGCCAGATCTACGGTCAGCGCTTCGGCGTCGACGTGGCCTTCGCCGATCCGGTCGTGGGCGAGCCTGACGTCGTCGTGGCTGAAGATGTCCTGGCGTTCGCCGGCATCGAACCGCCGAAACTGCGGCTCTACCCGGTCGAAACGCATCTCGCCGAAAAGGTCCACGCCTATACTCTGCCGCGCGATCGCCCAAACTCGCGGGTGAAGGATCTGCCGGACCTCGCGCTGCTCGGTACCATCCGCTTGCTTGAGGCGACGCGCGTCCGCAAGGCACTTCAGCAGACCTTCAGTTTCCGCAACACGCACGAGCTGCCCCAGTCACTTCAGGCGCCGCCGGTCGCCTGGGCCAGACCGTACGCGCGCATGGCCGAGGACGACGAACTGCCCTGGCGCACACTCGACGAAGTCACGCTGGCGGCGAAAGCCTTTCTCGATCCACTGCTCGGCGGGGCTCGCGTGAAGTCCTGGGAACCGAACTCCTGGGCTTGGACGAGCGTCGGCTCCTGAAAAGGAGAGTGCCAGCGATCACCTGGTCCGTACCTGCATCCACGTGGACGCGGGTGCCTCACAGGGTGGCAACGCTCGCAGAAGTGGACGAAGCACTCTCTTGCGGTCCTGGGCAGTGCGCCATCGTGGCAACAGCTGCCATTACAGGGCGAATCGTCGGCGTCAGCGTGGGCGATTGTGGCGCCTGGCTCATCGCCCAGAACGGCATCGACGAGCTGACGGCGAACCAGGTGCGGAGGCCGCTCTTGGGGAGCGGAGAGGCGATCCCGGTTGCCTTCGATCCGCGCTTGCCGATGCCACGCTACTTCTGGCGACCGACGGTCTGCTGAAGTACGCTCGCCGCGACCGAATCGCCGCTGTCGCGCTGGGTCCGGACCTCCAGATGGCCGCATACGCACTGGCTGACCTGCCGCGACTGCGGTCGGGCGCACTGCCTGACGACGTTGGCGTGATTTTGTGTCGCCGGTGAAGGTGGACTTGCGCTAAGCGCATGTTTGCGCTAATGTTCAGTGATGGGTCCAACGCGGGTGCGGCGCCGGATCCGGGAGCTTGCTCGCACTGGCCGCTGGGAGTTCACACCGCACGCGGTGCAGAGCCTCGTAGACCGCGATGCGAGCGTAGAGGACGTGTTCATGGTGCTAACGACTGCCAAAGCGTGCCACAGCGAGCCCGGTGGGCGATGGAGGCTGTCCGGCCCGGATCGTTTTGACGATCCCCTCACGCTCATCGTCGAGTTGCACGCACAAGTTGTCGTGGTGACGCTCTTCCGAGGTGACGAATGAAGAAGACCAAGTGTCCCGCCTGCGGCAAGACTGCTTTCCAGCCCGCCACATACGCTGCCCGGCGCGATCTGGATGGCCGACGCTTCACTGCGGACGTGCCCTCGCGAAAATGCACCTCGTGCGCTGAGTTGCTCATTTCCGGCCCGGGGTTGCGAGCTTTCGAGCGCGCCATCACTCTCGAGCTGGCCCGCGGTGGTGAGGTTGGACCGGAAGGCTTTCGATGGTTGCGCAAAGCAGCGGGCCTCAAGGCAGTGCGCCTCGCCGAGTTACTCGACGTGACGCCCATGCAGGTGTCGCGCTGGGAGAACGGCCGCAAGCCACTCGAACGGCGAGCAGTCGCCCTGGTATCGGCGCTCGCGGTCGAGCAACTTGAGGGGAAGGCGGCGACTCTGGCTGTGCTTGAGGCCCTTGCAGCCAGCAAGAAGCGTCCGAAGAGCGTGCGATTCCATGTAAAGGCTGCCGGGTGAGCTCACGTTCCTCCTTCAGGCAGCCGCGAGATCCGGTGACAAGAATGGGTGTGACGAACCGAGAGCTCGATCGCGTCCGTGAGGATCGCCTCGTACGCGTACTGGAGCGAGCCGTACGCAAGATCGCTCCCGCACTGCGTTGGCTGGCGTTTGGCGGCAGCGAGTGCAGTGGCGAGCGCGATGCCGTCGCGCTCCGGGCTCTACTTCCCGGGATCCAACCCTTCGTCCTCGCCGTTCGACGGTTCATCGATCGAGGGCGCCGCACTTCTAACGGGTCGGCTCGTCGTCGCGCACCGCACGTATGTGAGCTTGCATGCGGATCTCCACCAAACCCAGTCACGATTGAGGCCTATTCACTGCCGGGCGAATCGCGCTCCTTCAGGATGGCTTCAGCAGGGAGGTAGTCCCGGCCTAGGACAGCGGCCGCGTACGCGGACACCGTAGATCGATCATCTACTCCCAGCGTCGGCAGCGGCCATGGTGCACTGGCTGTCCGTGAACGTGTCGGGACCGGGAGTGCATACAGGTGGCCCGAGCGCGCACTGCCAGTACAGGCCCGTCCTTCCGTTGAGCGTGTTGGTTTCGCAGCCACACGCCCAAGCCGGTTCAAGTGCCCAAAGGCCTAGGGCGCCGTTGCAGGATCGGCAGGCCACCGGCCCCATGCAGGTCTGGTGATCGACATTGCAAGGCGCGAAGTTCTGAGGCTGCGACGAGCACACCCCACCGTCTGAACATCCGACAGTCATTTGAAGGAGGCCAATGAGGAGCAGAAAGACTTTCATGACACGAGCTCCTGCCTATTTGGACCACTGCAGCCCCACATCGTGTCGAGCAACCACCAGGCCCAAGCCACGCGAAGCATGCCTCGCCTCCACAGGAACCGTGGCAAACATCGTTACGATCGATCGCAGTGGACCGCGAGAGAACCTTGTGGCGCAGATGTATCGGGTTCTCGACGCTTCGATCTTCCGCAGTACGGCGATGGACGGTGTGCCCGACTCACGGCTGCACGTGGCGACGCGGGCGCGCGCGACCGGAACCGTCGCAAGAATGTTTGAGCTCAAACATTGGACCCAATTTGGACCCAGGCGCGGGAAAAATGGTGCCAAAGCGTGCCGAAGGTCGGAGCCGACATGCTTCGCGATCTCCAATGATTGTGAGGACTTGATAAAGCTGGTGTAGGTCTGCCGACTACCTTGCGGCGATTCACACGCAGGGGTTCGCAGGTTCGAATCCTGCTGTGCCCTCAAATACAAACGAGCTGATCGACGGCACTCGCGACGCGCGATCTCATCTCCGAGTCGAGATCTGGTGTCAGTACGCCAGCCGTGGCCGCCGCGAGCATCTTCATTCTTTCTCGGTAGTCGCCTGGCCCGACGCTCGAGCCAGGTGCGTCACCAGCGCGTCCGCCTCGCCATGCTGCCGCGACTCGACGAGATGCGCGCGGTCGTTGCGGGCCAAGTCGGCGTCGACACAGGAAGGCCGCGAAGATCGGAATGGAACTTCTCGTCACTGTCGGCATGACAAAGATGGACGCCGGGACGCGATGGCCCCCGGGCCGATCTCGCATGACGTCGGTTGGATTGACGAAATCGTTTTCTAAAGAATCGACCTGACCACGGCGCGACGCACTGTGGCGACGAAGATGGCAAGAATACGTGAAGGCGAGTGAATCCCTTAGTGGCTTACGCATGAGAGTGCGGCGTTGGAATAGATATTCTGGAGTTCGTAACTCTTGCCATCGGTCAACGCCACGCAGACAAGCTCGCCGCAGAGATCGACGACTTCCTGCTGCTCGGCCCAGAGCCATGCTGTGCCGAGGGGATCCGTAATCGTTTCGATCAGTTCATGCCCTGCGAGAATACGGGTGGCGAGCGCCGGATTCGAATACCCGGAGCCGCAGCCGTCACTTCGGTGGTTGCACCCCAATGCCGGGTTCGGAATATAGGCGAACAGGATGGTACGTCCGTGGCATGCGCCACTCGCAAATGAGTGCCAAGCGCAGGCCGAGTTCTCCGGGAAGTTCGACGTATTCACGAAGAAGATGTCGCCATTCTGCAGCGCGATGCCGTTCGCATCTATCGTGCGACAGAGTGCGTCTACCGCGTTGCCTACCTCCGGCGCGCTGGTGTCGATGAAGCTTCCGCCGAAGATCGTCGTCGTCTTTGCGCCGCGCATGTACTGGTCGACGAGCGCGAGATACGAAGAGCCGTTGAGTCCAGTGAGGAAAGCCTCGAGCGCGGGTCTCGCGTCGGGAGCGAACGCCTGCGGATCGCCCCACCACAGCACGAACGTCCGCGTGTGCGGCTCGATCGGGCCGCCGCCGTCCCAGAGCATCATCTTGAACAGCACGTCCGCGGTCGCTTTCTTCGACGGATCGGCGCGGCTCGTCGCGACGATCTGGAACCAGCCTGCATCGCCTCCCGAAGTGAACAACCCATTCGCATCGATGGTGTTCTTTCCCTTGGGAGGAGCGATCGACCAGTCGACGCGGCTATCGGCAGTCCCAGTGACGTGCGCGGTGAACTGGATCGGCGGTCCGTACTGGCCCTCGGTCACATGGGCCGGCTCGATCGAAATTTGGATCTGCTGCTGAACGACTGTGGCTGCGGCCGTCGCTGCCTGGCTCGAATCGGCGAGGCTGCGCGCCGTGACGTGGTAGTCGCCTGCCGCCTGCGGCGCGATCCAGGAGCCGTCGTGCTGGATGCTCCCGCCGTCCGCCGACCATGTGACGGGCACATTCGCGGTGAACCGGACTGTCGCGAGCGGCGCGACCGTAGTCGATTGCGGAGAAATGACGACCGTTGCACCGGTTGGATTCGAGACGGTAGCGACAGCCGTCGCGCTCCGCGTCGAGTCGGCATGGCTCGTCGCAACGATGTGAAACGTGCCGGGCGACGAGGGCGGCATGAACGTCCCCGACGCTTCGATCGAGCTGCCATCGGAGGGCTCCTCGATTGACCACGCCACCGCTGTGTCGGAAGAGCCTGTCACAGTGGTCTTGAACTGGAACGGCTTGCCGCCGGCAGTGAGCGTGACATGGTCAGGGGTGATTGCGATGTGGATGTCCGGGCTGACGACAGCAGTCGCGACCGCCCGCACGGCGCTGTCCATTGGGCTGGTTGCGACGACGTGAAAGGTCCCTTCCGTCATGGGCGCAGTCCACGAGCCGTCGCCGTCTACGCTGCCGCCATCGCACGACCACGCGACGCTCGCCGTCCGGTTCCCTGACGTGGCCTCGAAGCGCACCGATGATCCCGGGCGGACCCTCACCTGTTCCGGAACGATGCGCAGTTGGGCCGGTGGCGGCGGATCGTGTTCAGCGGTTCCGTGTCCGCAGGCCGCGATGGCGATGGCGGCAATCATGCTGCGAATCAGCCTTCGCGGCATCCTGAGTTCCCCGCCCCAAGTGAAGCTAGACACCGCCTCCTCGGCCGGCAATGCCCCGTTTCAGAGGTATTGACTGGACGAAAGCAGCTTGAGGCCTGCAAGCCAGGCATCGCAGCGGCGCTGCGGAGGATCAGCATTCCGTTCGCAGCGAACACGGTTCCCACCAGCCCAGAACAGAATGACGGTGCCGGTTCCCATTACTCGGTAGAGTCTCGCATCGGATCGGAGGTGGAGTTGTCAGCGTTTCTTGGCCGTCAATTGTATCGGCGGCTTTCCGCGCTGGACCGCACCGCTGGCGCCGGGAATGGTGCTCCGGCGCGCGAGATCACGATTCAGATCCTCTCTCGGTGACGACGGTGCCTGTCAGGTCGAGTCCGAACCTGTGCAGTTTACCGGGGCAATCGCACCTCCCGACCAACTCGCGATGCCCGGGGAAAATCAGTTGGGCGCGCAGCCAGACCACTTGCACCCTGCAGTTGGGGCACCTGTAGAGGACTCGAAGCGTTCCGTTCTCGAGGTATTCAACTAGCGCGGCCGACATGTCGTTACATGTATGCTGTTTGAGTGCATGGCCGAACATCCGCTTTTTACCGTACAGGCGAGGCGCAATGCGAAGTCGTGCGCGTCGCCTCCGCGGCTGCAGCGGCGCCCCGGGCGGGTTCGAATGCATCCGGCGTAGCTCGCCTTCTGCGCGATGGCGCGTTCCCTCGATGCGCCCGGGTTGGCCAAGATTACGACTACAAGCACTCCGGTTCGTGGGCTCGCCGACGAACGGCTCTATCTCGGTCAGGCTGAGACGCGGCAGAAGCGTGACAGCTGGGAAATCCAAGGCGTGGATCTCCCAGCTCTCATCCTGACAGGGTTAGTAGAGCGTGACGCTCCCATCGAGCAGATTGCCGGCGTTGGTGTAGCCGTCGCTGAGCGTCAGACTGAACGCGTCGAGTGCGGTCTGGCCTTTGTCTACGGCGACCGCCGTGAAGGTCACGGGCAGGCCGTTGTCCAGTCCGATCCCGACGATCGTCATCGTGCGCGCGACGTCATCGAAAGCGACCGACAGCAACTGGGTCGAGTGGAAGTCCATGCTAGAGCCAGGGTCGCTGGCATCGACGCCCTCTGCGTCGCCGTCCTCGCAAGCGTCTGCATCGAAGTGGAAACGCGCCTCGCCCGAGTGCTCGCCTTGGATGTGGCCGTCTCCGTCCGCCTCGTGGCAGCCTCCTCCTCCTCCTCCTCCTCCCGCGCCAGGGACGAAATCGTAGGCGCGAACGACGTCGATCAGATCGAAGAGCACTCCTCCGATTGGGCCGCTGAAGAGCTGTGTCCCGCCGGGGTCCGGCGGAACCCTCTCGGGCGGTGCAAGTAGAGTCATCGTGCTCGCAGTGACGCTGAAGAGCCTGTTGGTCAAAGGCGCGACGCCAGCGTCCAGGCTCACGTCGGCGATCGGCACGTCGATGGTGATCGTGCCGAAAGACCCGAGCACGAAGGAGCAGGCGCCCGGCGCCATGATCTGCTTGGTGCCCGGATACGTCAGGGTCACGCCTCCGCCGAGCAGCAGCGCCGCGTTCTCGCCCGACCAGCAGGTTCCGTTGGACTCGAAGTAGACGAAGGGGTTCTTGCCGCCGTTCATGCACGACGCGGCCGAGGAGGTGCAGCTCGCGGCGGCCGGAACGAGCCACTGCGTCAACCAAACGGCGACAGTGTCGGGAGCTGGTGGCGCGAGAGTGAGATTGTGGACCGTCATCTTCACCCGGTAGCAAGGCGTCCCGGCCGGGTGACAGTTTGCCGGCGCAGGCTGGGAGAAGCTCGACTGCAGGATGTCGAGGTTCGGGTCGTTCGGGCCCGTGACGCCGGCGGACTCGCGCCTTCCGTCGCCAGACGGGTCGCTGGCAGCGTTGAGCAGGATGGGGTCCCCGACAACCGCCGTCGAGGCGAAGACGCCGGTGCCCCCGTTCTGCTTCACGTACATCCCATGGGGGGCGAACGGCTCATCCGCATTGTTCGAATCGGCGTAGGAAATCTGCGCCTCTCCCCGGCTGCCGATGCGCAGCTGGAGGAAGTCGCCCAGGGTCCGGTCGCCGCACTGGCCTCCGAGCACGGTCTGGATGGTGCCCTTGTGGATGTAATGTTCGCCTGCGAGGATCGGCGCCGTGAACGTGGGGGACGTTGAGTGTCCGTTCAGCGTCTGCACCATGTACAGGCTCCAGATACCGTTCGTCGTCGCGTCCGGTCCGCCCTTGCCGCTGGGGAGGTTGGTGCCGCAGTTTGAGTCATTGGGATTGGCCGGGGTCGGCGTTCCGTACCAGGCGATGTCGACCCGTCCGTTGTCGCCGGCGGCTGCCCAAGCGAAGACGTTGTTGTGGAGTCCCGGCGTCGGGATGGTCATGGGCGTCGACCAGTGATCGCCCTCGTCGGTCGAGTAGCTGTACTTGAGCAGTGTGTCTCCCGTGATCTTGCACGACACCGGATCCTGCGGGGCCTGCTCCCAGACGGAATAGAGATTGCCTGCCTTGTCGATGGCGAGCGATGGGAAGTTGGCGCCCGTTTTTGCGGTCGGGCAGGTCCCGCCGGCCGGAATCGTGCCGAGTGTCGCCACGGGCAGGTCTTTGCAGCTCAGCCCGCTCGGATCGCTGGTAAACGGGACCGGAAAGCAGCGCCCGATCAGGATCCTGCTGAACGTCGCGTCGTCGTGGATGACGTACACATGTTTGACGGGAGCCGGGGCTCCATCCTTGGTCGTGGCGACCGGGCTCACCTCGTTGTTCCCCATGATTCCCTCGTCGCAGCTGAGCGGGGCGGAGACCTTTTTCCCAGGCCCGAACTCGACGCCAGCAGTCGCGCCTCCTCCGGCTGGAGTCGGCGAGCGGTACATCGCAAGCACGTTGTTGACGGCACCTGAGACCGGGCAGGTGACCGCGCCCGGGCCGATCTCGTCGTTGACCAGGTAGATGTTGTGACCCGCGCCCGTGCCGAGGCCGTCCCCCGTCCTCGGGTTCCCGTCGACGGCGTACCACTGGCGATCAACAGCGGCATCCGGCACGCCGGCATTGCTGCAAAGAAATGTCGCACCGTGGTCTTCGGACCGGGCGGTGCTGAAGTTCACCAGGGTCAAGTCGTTGAAGTAGAGGTTCCCGCCAGTGTCGACGGCGAGCTCGGTATCTCCCCCGCCCGCACACGAATTGGGCTTGCCCGTTTTGGGTAGCGATGCCGTCACCCACTTGAAGGTCTTTCCGCCGTCCCTCGAGTGCCAGATCCAGCTGGTGTCCGAGGAGAGCGAGCCGGGCACGCTCGTGTAGACTCGGCTCGCGTTCGTCGGGTCGAGCCGAATATCTTGCTCGAAGCCGACGCCTTGGATGCCGCTGATGGTCGGCTGCCCGAACGTGGCCGCCTGGGCACGGACCGCGACAGGAGTGAACAGCAACAAAGCTCCTAGCAACAACCTGAACTGTTCCTTCATTCGGATCTCCTCGCGAAGGCCGAGTGCTGATCGTCAAGATGCGGCGCCGATGATTGCCGCTCCTGCTTCCCAGGAACGGCGGGGGGCGCGGATCACTGCCAGCTCTCGCTCGAAGTCGACCGTGACTACGGGTCTCTTCCGTTTCTCGCTGAACAGGTGGCACCAAGATCGGTGCAGTTCCCAACGCGTCAGACGTTCGATTCCTCGCGCTCCGACCTGGTCGCCTACAGGTTGACGTCGTTCAGGTCGTTCGCCGGCTCGCCCGACGGGTTGTTCGCGTCGGCGGTGCAGTTACCACTGGCGGTGAACACCCGCGAGTCGCTCGAGATGCTCCACTGGTCAATCGTCGCATCGGCGTCGATGTTGCCCTGCGCGGTGGCCACGAAGCTCGGCGTCGGCGGAGCAACCACGCCAGCGGCGGTGCCGCACGCCGTCGCGGCGTACGTCTGCTGGAAGGTGCTGCCATACTTGAACGTGTCCAGCTGTATGCCGGTGTAGGTGGTCGCCTGGGCGATGGTCGAGTTGGTGCGGTCCTCGAGGTTGCCCGAGGCAGCGAGAAAGTAGGCGTACCGGTTGTTGCGCTCCGGCTCGAAGCCCATTTCGCCTGTCAGCGATGAGAAGCGATCCTTCTCCTGGAAGAACGCCTTCTGCGCTGTAAAGGCGGCCTTGAGGTTCGCCTTCGCCTCGCTTTGCTTCGCCCGCGCCTGTCGCTCCGGCGATGCTACCGATCTACAGAAACGTCCTACCTCCCAGCCGATACCCTCATTTTTGCGGCGCTTGTTGACGTGCTACGCAAGTAACAGGGAGGCCGTTTTGGCCGAAGCCGTGCTGATGCCGATACTCTGCGAGGCGGAGCGGGCCGCCAAAGCCTGCGGAGAGGTGGCCCAGGTCGCGTTTCGCATCGGACACGGGGGGACAACGACGATTATTCCCCGGTGCCGGCCGCACGCAGAGGATTTCAGGGATGTGCTCCGGCGCTTCATGCGCGAAGGAACCTGGTCCGAGGAAGAGAACACCGCAGGTCTGAGCGGCGGCCGCAGCCGATGACCTACGCGGTGGTGTTCCGCAACGTGATGGACGACGTGCCGGCCGAGATCCGGGCGCGGCTGCGGCGCTCCCTTGAGGAAATCGCGCGTGTGATGGACGGGATTCCGCCGAGCAGTGAGATGGTGGCGTCTTTCGCGCAGAGCCCGATGCATTTGGACGTGAGCGGATGGCGCTTCCTGTACAAGGTGGAGCAGGACAAAACCCTACTTGTCGTGACCGCTGCCGCGCCAGCACCATCGGACGTGTCCGTACGCGATGCCGCGAAGCGATAGCCCTCCGCCCGTCGGTCTCGTGGATGCAGAGGCACATTTGCGGTCGGGCCGAACTGGTACCGGACGAGAGCAACAGGTACCAGAGCACGGTTCGTCTTGCTGGCGTCGATCATGCGAACAGTGTGCCTTGGAGAAGTCCGACTGGTAGTTTCACCAGTTCCGCTCGAGGGCGTCGAGATCGCGGCGAAGCTCGGCCGCGGCGAAGTCGCCGTTGGCCTCCCTGACGGCGTCCGGACCTCAAGTAGGGGCAACAGCGTTCACCTGGATGAGGTCGTATCGCGCCGCCGGAAGTGCCCTGTGAGCGCGTCCTCGGGACCCCATCTTTCCCAGCGTCAAAGCGTTGACGCTCGACCCTGACGGCCGCGGTGATTTTGACGCCAGGACCCTTCGCAACGCCCCGAAATCACGGGCTTCGGGAATGGCCCCCGGGTTGCTCTACAGGGCCGCATGCTGACTCGCGCCGCCGCAATCACCGCCGCTCTCGCGCTCCTCTCTCCCGCTGCTTTCGCTGGCGCCTCTGCTTCGAGGTTCACCGTCGGGGCGGTCGTGGTCAGGTCTGCGACTGTGACGGCGTCACACGCTGGCGTGCAGCAGGTCGCGAGCCGCGGTACTTCGGCGCCCATGCTCCTGGTGGCAAACCAATTGAAGCCGATGACCGAGTCCGGCCTGAGGGAACTGGGTCTCTCGAACGACGGACACAAGGTCGCAACGCTTCTCTACTAGGAGACAAGGACTCGGTTCGTCCAGCGTGACGGAGGTCACATCGGCTGCCACTGGAACCAGACCGGGTAGCGAGCCGTCACGCCGGGTGCGGGCGCCGGATCCACTGGGGGCGTTGGCGTCTTGGATCGGTCCCGAACTGGCCCGTCTGCTAGATTGTTTCTCGTGAACCCTGCCGATGCCGTTTCCGCCCCTCCTGGGGCCCTCGACGAGACACTTCGTGACAAGCGCTTCGGGATGGTTTTCCAGCCAATCGTCGACCTTACGCGGCGCCGCGTGTTTGCCTACGAAGCGCTGGTCCGCCCGCATTTGCATTCCTCGCCGCCGGCCCTGATTGCCGACGGCGCGCGCCAAGGCCGTCTCGGGCTTCTTGGGCGGACGTTGCGAGCGGCTTCAATCGCGGGCTGCCCGAACCATCCCCTGTTCATCAACGTCCAACCTGACGAGCTGCTCGAGCACTTCCTCGTCCAGCCAGACGATCCGATCTTCAACCACCGTTCGGCCGTATACGTGGAGCTCACCGAAGCTGTGCCACTGCAGCGCCTCGATCTCTGCGCGCAGATGCTGCAGGAAATACAGGCCCGCGGCGTCCACGTGGTCGTCGATGATCTTGGCTCAGGATACTCCAACCTGCGGTACCTCGCCGACCTCAAGCCACGAGTCGTCAAGTTGGACCGCGAGTTGATCACCGGTTTACGAGCGGGTTCGCGGCGCTTCACCCTGGTCCGAGCGCTCGTCACATTGTGCAACGAACTCGAGGCGATGGTGGTGGCTGAATGCATCGAGACTCCTGAGGAGCTGGCTGCCGTCATCGACGCTGGCTGCCATCTCGGGCAGGGCTACGTCCTCGCCCGTCCCGCATTTCCGCCACCGCCCATAGTGTGGCCGCTCGCCTAGTACCATCGGCGGCCAAGATTCTGGCGGTCACGGTCTTTCGGAATTGAGCAACCGCAGGCACCCGGACTCAAGCGACGTTCGAGGACCCCTCGGGAAGTTCGGCCGCTCGATCGATGAGTAGGATCTTCGCCGAATGACGCTCCAGATCGAGCACGTACCAGATCACAAAGTCTCCGACGTGAACGCGCATCGGTTGCTCGGAGGCGCCGGAGAAGGTGCCCTGTCCCGTCCGACGGAGTTCCTCCGCCGTTTCGAGGATGCCGGTTAGCATTTCCTCAACGCGCTGCCGTAACTTAGGCTTGGCAGCCAGCATCTCGGACGCCTCAGTGGTCGCTTCGATCCGGTACAGCATGTCGGGGGGAAACGGTAGTGCCGCTCGGTGCCGCCGCCACGTAACCCCCGCAGCGTTCGTTCAAGCGTGGACTTTCGGTCTCGTGAGTTCAGCACCCACCCCTAGCGGCATCGGATGGCGACTCACCTCCCCGTCACCAAACGGGCGGACGAGAACGCGATGACCGACACAGCCGCAAGTCAAGCAAGCACACCGACCAGCACGAAAACCACAAACCTCATGCGCGCGCCCTTGTAGGGTGGGTCGCGTCGAATCCTGCAGCGCCCACCAGAAGTCCTCTATATCCTATCGCTTGGAAGGCATCCCGTTTCATGCGGCGCATCGCGTCGAGACATTCCGCGTCATCCCCGCGTCAGCCGCGCCCGGGGCGTCAGGCCCGAAACCGGCGTTGACTGGCGCGGGCATGGGGACGTACAGGCGAGCGATGGAATTCGAGTGCAGGGCATGCGGGACCAAGGCGAACTACGAGCCGAAGGATCAGCACCGGGAGGCGCTGCCGGGCGGGTGGCGCATGCACGACGTCGAGGGTCACAAGCTGCTCTTATGCGGCCCCTGTGGGCACCCCGGAAACTTCGTCGACGGACTGTCGCCTCACATCAGGCAACGGCTTCGGGCTCGCGGGGTTGCGCTCGAGGAACCAAGGGAAAGACACAAGGGTCGCCCCGGGATTGACTGGGGCGAGGTTGAGATCGGACACGACGGCGGACGCTACAAGGGAACCTTTGTTGTTGAGGAGGGCATGTTGACACTGACGCACGTCACCGCGGACGGGGGCGTACTCAGGAAGTCGGCACATGTCGGCGGAATGGGAGAGAAGAGACTTGCCCTGACGCTGCTTGGTGAGCTGATCGTTCCAGAGTCCGAGCGCGGAAAAAAATAAGGGCTGGACGAGTTGCCGGCCCAGGGCGAGTTGGCACGCTGAGTTGCGTATGGTGTCCCCGAATCTCCGGCGGTCGCTGCCCCGCGGCCCGGGCCCTCTCCCGCATTTCGTGCACGTTGGTCATTCGCGGTGGTCCCTTGTACTGTACCTTCGCATCTGCAGGGAGAGCCCCATGCCCACCTCGATCCTTGAACAGCTGAAGCAGATCACCGTGGTCGTCGCCGACACGGGCGACATCCACTCCATCCGCAAGTTCACGCCCCGCGACGCCACCACCAATCCTTCGCTCATCACCGCCGCCGCGCAGATGCCCGAATACCAGGACGTGGTGCGCGCCGCGCTGGACTGGGCGCGGCGCGAATGCGGCAAGGGCGCGCTGCGCGAGGACA
>WNFO01004602.1_pt1 | contig 13729 bp, 11 predicted proteins | sample 5400251 | NCBI WGS metagenome assembly WNFO01 (sample SAMN13153354, study PRJNA577476) | soil metagenome | isolation source: 100 cm saprolite under Madrone tree | place: USA:California | collected 2016-06-14 | reverse complement strand
TCTACACGCGAATCCGTCTGCGCCGGAATCCAGCGGATATCTTCGGGTATCAGCGTCCCTAAGCCGCGCACCTCCCGCACCATGGGGCCGCGTTTCACCTCATCAGGCCAAATCGTGGCCCGGTCCACCGTGGGCGCCGCTGGCCGCAGCCGCGAGAGCCCGTAGGTCACTCCCCCGACCAATAGGATAGCGACGGTCGCGTATACGATCCGCCTGATTTTCTTTGCTCTTGCGTTGGATGGTCGTTGAATGTCCATAGTGTTCTGCCACTGTATAGAACGCAACTCACCTGCCCGGTGTTCCCCTCCGTAAGTCTACGCCTTTTCAACGTCTTAGCTTGCCTCCTTTCGCGACAGTCCCTCCAAATTGCTCGGAAATGGGATTACCCGTCCCGGCTTCGGACAAACTTAGCCCCTCACACCCTTCCACCCCGAACCTCTCACCAATCCCTTTGACGTCTCAAACCCCCATCCGGTCTTGAGCAAGGCGCCAAGGCATAAGCCGCTGGGCTGATCAGGAAAGTCTCACACGCAGTTCTCGCGAGTCGGCACCGCTCAGCTCGGGTGCTTGGCGCATCACGCGTCGATTTTACGTGTCTGGATTTTGACTCTACGGGGCCACTCCACACACTCGAGTCCCTTCGTTCTCGCAGCATTCCGCTTATTGGTCCCGACGTCCATTTTGCCTTTCCTCTCTTTCAAGCTGCAAATCTTTCAACGACTTACGGTCTCGTTCGAATGATACTTAGAAAGTAATGGACAGCACGATACTTTTGTGGTATTCTTTAGTGTGTTTCCCGATCAAAACCTTCCTATATTTGTCACTCTTACGAAAACAACCGGGGTGTATACCAAAAATTCCCATTCTGGAACTCGACGCTCTTCGTTCACCACCATCATCTTCGTTGCTTCTTTTCATATACTTACAAATTGCCCATTTTCTATCCCCTTTGTTTTGACATTCATGCATCGGATGGGGGGTGTAGGGGGTCCCGCCGCTAGATTCCTAAAGTATTCCTTTGATTCCGTCGGCAACTCCACAGGGACGAACAATTTGCCCAGCGGGTTGGCGGAAAAGCGGTCGGGAGCCCTGCGTCCTCTACCGGCTGCGACCACAAGCTCCGAACTGAGCCAAGCGGCTCACCACATATCTTTTCACCAGCCTGCCCAGAGCCTCTCGGGGTCACCAATCGTTGTATCATTCCACCCCGTGAACATCCTCCTGAACGAAATCGAATGCCGCGTCCTGGGCTCCCTCGTCGAAAAAGAAATCACCACTCCCGAATACTACCCGCTCTCCTTGAACGCTCTCGTCAATGCCTGCAACCAGAAATCGAACCGAGAACCCGCCATGAATCTGGACGAGTCTGCCGTCCGCCAGGCGCTCCATTCTTTGGACGAGCAATCCCTCGTCCGCTCCGTCAGCGCCGCGGACAGCCGCGTCACCAAGTACGAACACCGCCTCCAGGAAGCCTTCAACTTCTATCGCCACGAAATCGCCATTCTCTGTGTCCTGCTCTTGCGCGGTCCTCAAACGCCCGGCGAACTTCGCACCCGCGCCGAGCGCATGCACTCCTTCGACGATCTTAGCGCCGTGCAATCCAGCCTGCAGCATCTGATGAAGCGCGAACCGCCGCTCGTCAAGGTTCTCCCCCGGCAGCCCGGCACCAAAGAGGCGCGCTACGCCCATCTCCTCTCCGGCGATGTGGAAGCTGGCGACGCTAGGCCCGCATCCGAAGCTACTGCCGCCAGTCTCAACCCCGATGGCGAGCGCATCGCCATTCTGGAAGAGAAAATCGCAGTTCGCAGTGTTCCGAAAGCAGTTCGAGTAGAGAGTCGCCGCCAGGCGCGGCACTCGTTCTCAGTGGAGGATTGCAGACAACGCCATGAAGTCAGAGCCGAAGAAACGGACCCCGCGACCCCGGGCCTCCAAACTGGAGGCCGCGAGAAGTTTGTTCGCGACGGAAGACCACACTCACAAGATTCAGGATGCGGCGCCGGAGGGGGAGCACGCCGCCGCATCCGGCCGAATCCTTTCCCGCAAAAGGTCGAAAGCTGAGTCCGGGAAAATTTCTAGGCTCGAACAGGAGCTGGCCACAACGAAAGAGTATCTCCAATCCGTCATCGAAACTCAGGAAGCTACGAATGAGGAGCTGAAGTCCGCAAATGAGGAATTAAGCACCGTCAACGACGAATTGCGCAGTCGCAATCAGGGAATCACCCAGGCCAACAGCGATTTGATGAACATCTTCGAGAGCATTGATGTCGCCGTGATCATTGTTGGCAGCGACCTGACCATCCGGCGGTTCACGCCCCAAGCCCAGAAGTTTTTTAGCCTGATCCCCGGGGACATTGGCCGTGCACTCTTGAACATCAACCCGACGATCGACATTCCGCAGTTCCAGTCGCTGGTACTGCAAGTGATGACCAATTATCGGACGCTGGAAAGTGAGCTTAGAGATGCGAAAGGAGTCTGCTACCGGCTCAGAATCCTGCCCTATCGCACGCTGGAGAACAAGATTGACGGTGCGGTGATCACCATCACGAACAGTTCCACCTCAAAGGCAGGTGATCCTGCCTAGAAGCGAAACAGCGGACAACGCGGCGGTTTTGCTTCCATGTGTTCGGAATTGGGCAATCCAATTCGTGCCGGCAGCCGGACTTGAGGTCCACGATGCGGGAACAGGGTGTCTCTGTCCTAGGCAAGGTATTGACAGGAATAGCATATTAAGTATATAAATTCACCAAATCTGTCCCTTAGCAATATCGACATTTATTTCATGGAGCGAAGCTGAATGGCGCTCGCGGCTGGACGCAGAGAGAATTCACTCGCGGCGTGCAGGGCCGGAGGGAACGGATCGGATGAACTCCGATTCCATCAGCGGACCAATGTTCAAAAGCGATAATACGGCCTTGATCGAACCACCCGGGCCTGCATTCGGCGAGGTCTTTGGCGCAGCCACGCCGGGGCTGGCCACCGTCCTCAACAATTCCACGGTCGGCGTGGAAATCTACGACAGCAATCTTTGCTGCATTCTGAAGAACAAGGCATTCGCTTCGATGTGCGGTGCGGTGCCCGAGATTCACATCGGCAAAACCATGCGGCAGATTTTCGGCAGCTATGCCGCGCAGATCGAGCCTGCGTTTCAGCGGGCGTGGACCACGGGCAAGCCGGTGTCAGACGTCGAGTTGGCGGTCTCGTTACCCAGGAGTCCGCAGAAGATATATCTGGTTGTGAATTTTGTCCCGATCGAAGGAGCCGACAGGGAAGTACGCCTGATCGCCGGCCTGTTTTTTGGCGCTAACGGCAAGAGAAAACTACAACAGCGGCTTTGTCATCTTGCCGAGAAGAAGCGTGCACCTGTTCTTGCTGACGGCAAGAATCCCGGCGAGGAATTCACCGATCTGACCGCACAGTCCGCGGAGATGCTTCAAAAGTCCCTTGATCTGCTTCGGTGTTCCATGTCGCTGCGATGCCATCTATTGGAAATGCGCATCGAAACCGCGCTGATGCACGCTTCACCTTATTCGGCGATCACGGCAACCGACCAACGTTACTCGTTTCCAGTGGCCCAGCCATTGGAACGTGAAGTGGATCTGAGCGAGCGCCCGGAATTTTCCCAGTCCAACGAGGACGATGGGGGCATTCCGAGTCCGAGGGAGCGCCAGGTGATCAAATTGTTAGCCGAAGGCAAAGCCAACAAAGAAATGGCGGCCGTCCTGGAGCTCAGTACCAGAACTGTGGAGATGTATCGGGCCAGACTTATGGCAAAGCTCAAGCTGCATTCGGTGGCCGAGCTGGTTCGCTACGCGGTCCGTCACAAACTCATTGAAGCCTAAATCACGGTGCCCGCCGCAGGTCGTTAGCCCCGACCGGCGGAGCGCGGCTGCCCTTACGTATTTATACAATATAGACGTGCCGACCATGCAGATTGCGGCAGCCTATTGTATTTCTACGGTATTGACCTTCGAACCGGGCGGAGTTAACCCTATGCCTCCCTCAAGGAGGCACCCGGCATGAACCACTATCTACTTTGTGAAAATCCGAATTGCCGTTTTGTCCTGGATGTACGTGTGGACGGAAAGCGATTAGCATCCCCCCGCTTTATCCTGAGCAAGTGTCCGCAGTGCGGCGGCAAATGGTCTGCGAGTAGCCCGTTGCCGCGCCACGCACTGGGCGCGCAATGGATGAACAGGCTGCCGCACTGCTCGTGCTGCAGCGGAAAGCTAAGCGCAAAGGCGGCTTAGAGTTCCCGGCCGAGCGGACAAGTTCGAAGCTGAAGAGCTTTCGCCACGGGCCGCGTCGCGGCCTGCTTGAAACAATAATTGTGCGTCTTTCTAAACCGTTCGTGTATCGAATCCGCTCGGTATTCGAGTCCGCCCGGGTTTCGAATTCCTGTGTCTTTCGAATGCATTCGTCTTTCGAACGGATGGAGTCAAGAAAGGGAAGTGGCTCGGATGCTTCTCAAAGTGCGCTCTCACGGCATATTTTTTGCACTCTATATCCCCAGGCTAAATTTGAGTGTGCGATCCTGGCCCAGTTCGTCTGAGATTCGAACCATCTAAATTTGTTGCGCGTTGAAATTTAGGAAAAACTGGGTGTCCCGCATCCATCCACCAAGTTTCGTCTGCGGCCTCTTCAACCAGAATGCCGATCGAGTGCCGCGCTGATTTTCCGATGCGCGGTCCGACGGCGTGCAGCGACGTGAGTCGTCACGATGCCTAACAAGACCCCTGAGGCCCTCCTTTTGCGCGGTGTTTCGAGCACGTAAGGGATTTGTTTTGACTACTCTAGGCTTGACACTAACTATCGCGTGTTATAAACCGTCGAACATTGAAACGTTCGTTGCAGGTAGATGATTCTTCCGGGGGAGGGTGTGATGGACCGAATCAAGCGGATGACGGTTCTACTGGCTTGCTCGTTTGCTTGCCTGTTTGCGCTGCTTTCTTTCTGTGCGAAGAATGCTTCCGGTCAAGCCGTATCGGCAACACTTTTCGGAAGAATCACGGACGCTTCCGGCGGAAGTATCGCCAAAGCCACAGTTGCAGTCCTCAATGCCGCGACGGGGTTCTCGCGGTCGGCGCAAACCTCCGACACAGGAGAGTACACGATTCCTGCCCTTCCGGCTGGCGAGTACGCGGTGACAGTGGTATTCACCAGTTTTGGGAAGCAAACAAAAAACATTACCTTGCAAGTCGGGCAGTCCGCGGCGCTCGACTTCGCGCTGTCACCCGGTGAAGTGGCGCAAAGAGTAGAGGTCGACGCAACGTCAGAATTGGTGGAACCGACGAGGACCCAGGTAAGTACCGTGATTACGGAGCGCCAGATTGTCAATTTGCCTGTAAATGGCCGGGAATTCATCAGCTTCGCACTTCTTTCGCCGTCCGTGACCATTGGGGACACGACCTCAGGTAGCACGGATGTAATTGTCGAGCCGGTGACTAAGCTCTCTTTCGCGGGGCAGAATATCCACTACAACTTTATCGCCGTGGATGGCGCCGACGATATTTCAACGGCTTCGGGGATCCAGCGCGGGACGCCGCCGCAGGAATCGGTTCAGGAATTTCGCGTAATCAACTCGGATTACTCCACAGAATTTGGACGCGCCGTCGGCGGTATAGTCAATATCATCACCAAGAGTGGGACGAACGATTGGCACGGGAGCCTCTACGAGTATTTCCGGAACAACAAGCTGGACGCGATTAATCTGTTGCAAGCCACGGGCGCGCATGTGCTGCGGCAAAACCAATTCGGCGCGGCGATTGGCGGGCCTATTCAGAAGGACAAGACCTTCCTGTACGCGAACTACGAGGCGCAGCGCCGCGGCGAGTCGCCTTTCTATAATTCCGCCGTCCTCACCAACATCACTTCCATCAATAATTTCAAGACTTCTTTCAACCTTCCTGTCGAGCCGAATCTCGGCAGCGTCCTGCGCACGAATGACACCGACAACGGTTTTGTCCGCCTTGATCGCAGTATCGGAACAAACCAGAATTTGTTCGTCCGCTATTTCGTTAATGATGGACGCCTGCTGAACCAGTCGCCGCTCAATGACGGATTCGACTTGCCGTCTGCGTTCAAGAACAATTTCTATCGTGATCAGTCAATTGCCGGCACCCTCGCTTCTGTAGTCAATCCAAAGCTGGTGAATGAGTTGCGTATGCAATTTGCACGGCGATCGTTTGATTTCCCGACGGTCACCACGCAGCCACACCTCGAAGTTTCCAACACCTTCACGACCGGGGTAAACCGGGGCAATCCGGATTTCTACCGTGAATCGCGCTTCGAAGTGGTCGACAATGTCACGCTTAGCCGCGACCGCCATACGATCAGCTTTGGCGGCAATTACAATTTCGTGCGCACCACCGAATCCTTTCCCCTCTTCTATCCCTTCGAAGGTGATTTCGGCTGCATCTTCGCGAGCCAGTGTCCCTTTAGCTTGGAAGCGGGTTCGCCATTCGTGCTGTTCTTCGAGCGCTTCCTGGCTCCCAACTTCACGGAACCCAGTTTTGACCCAGCGGTCTTTCAAGGGGGCAGAATCTCACCTGCTATCCGCAATGAGGCGAAAGGTACCCTGAACCATACTTATAATGGCCTGTACATCCAGGACAAATGGCGTGCGACCAGCCGCATCACCCTTAACGGCGGCTTGCGTTGGGAGTGGGAGACTTGGCCTTCGAACGTCCTCGACACGCAGTGGAAGAATTTCGATCCCCGTTTGGGCCTCGCGTACAACGTCGGAACGACTCGTCACGTGGTTGTCCGCGCCGGCTTTGGACTCTTTCACGGCATGATTCCAGCACCGCTGCTTGCCTGTCAGCTACCTTCGTGCGGCGGAACAAATGGAAAATATCCAGGCCGGCCGTTTGAAGATTCGCTGGATGCCAAGACGCGGCTCTTCGCCTTCGCGAGCGCGCCGAATATTACTTCCATCGCTTTGGGTGACATGCTCGGGGGGGCGTACCCTGATGCGGCACCGCTGGGTTTCTGTCCCGGTGGAACGGTTTCCGGTTGCGGTTTCTTTGGGGACGCCACAATCGTACGCTTCGTGAAGGATCACAAAAATCCGTACGGAATTCAGGCGAGTCTAGCGGTAGAATTCGAGCCGCTGCCAGACACAACCGTCAGCATCAGCGGGCTGCACGTTCGCGGCGTGCACCTTGGCAGCTTCTTCAACGTAAATCAACCGGACCCGTCCGGGCAGGCGCTGGTCCACGACTCGCAGGGCAGGGCAGGGCTCAAGAATACGTACTTTGCGGCTCCTGGAATCCCAGGATCGCGTAGCGGCGCGCCTGGTTTCCCCACTATTTACGCTGTCTACTTTGAGGCAACCTCGCGCTGGGATTCGCAGTACGACGGGCTTCTAATCAACGTGAACAAGCGCCTTGCACATAACTTTTCCTACGGCATCAGCTACACCTGGTCGAAGTCCATCGACAATGGCCCGAATCCCAGCTTCGTGCTGATTCCACAGGACAGCCAAAATTTCCGCGAGGAGCGCGCGTTGTCTTCCGACGATGTCCGGAACCGGATCGTGCTCAACGCGACGGTAACGACCCCCAAAACATGGAACCCTTTCGCGCGGGACTTTCTGTTTGGCATTATTACCACCATTCAATCGCCGATGCGCTTCACGAAGTTTGCTGGATTCGACGCGAACGGCGACATTTTCGGAAACAACGACCGCGTAGGCATCGAGCCGCGCAATACCTTCATCGGCGACAATTTCCGTTCCGTGGATGTACGCGCCTCTCGCAAGTTTGATTTCCGCGAGAAACGCAGCCTCGAATTCATCGCCGAAGCGTTCAACCTCTCCAACACCTTAAACGTTCGCTACTTCAACACGGTTTACGGCGCCGCGGATTTCTGCCCATTTAGTGCTGGTACAGGTGGTTGCCCGGCGACGTCCTCCGGTTTCCCCGAAGGTTCTCCAAATCAGTACTATGGAACACCGCGGGCAGTAAACAATCCGCGGCAGATTCAGCTGGCGCTGAAATTTAGTTTCTGATCAATTTGTTTCGGGGGCTGGCCGCGGCCCAGCGCCGCAGCCAGCCTCTTTTTCGGGAGTCATAGCAAGCGAGAGCTGCGACAAACCGCTATGGGATTCTCCAAGTCCTCGTTTAGCGAAAAGACACACAAATTGTATGCGTCGTCTTTTGCTCCCTTGAGCGCGCGACGTCTGCTCGTGCTCGGCGGAATCGGTCTCATCCTTGTTGGCATGCTGTTCGGGGACATTTTTGCGGTGTTTGTGTTGCACCAGAATGCGGCGCGCGTGGGCGCCAGCTTGGCGGCGGCCGCGCATGCTGCCCTGGCTGGGGATCATGCCGCAGTTCTCGCCAGTTTTCAGGACGTCGGCGCGTTTCTGGAAAATCGCGGAACCAAGGTGGACACCCACGTCCACATGATCGATTTTGGATATCTGGCACTTATGCTCGCGATCCTTCAGCCATGGATCGCATTTGAGGAAAAAGCAAAACGAGGATTTGCGTGGCTATTCCTCGCCGGAGCGACGCTGCTACCGGTGGGCGTTTTTCTCATTCATTATGTCGGGCTCGCGCATAGCCCGCTGCAAACGATTGGCTGGGCCAGCATTTTTGCGGACTTCGGTGGATTGCTGGTGATCCTTGCCACTCTGGGGTTTCTCCTGGGTCTGGTGAAGCATTTTCGGTTCCATGCACCAGCGCCTGTAAAGGATGGGCTGCTCTCTGACCGCAGCGTGGCGGGCCGCTTGCTGCTTAGCGGCGGCATGGTGCTGGTCCTCGCTGGTTTCCTGCATGGCGCGTATTACGCGGGCGTCGATCTCTATCGTCATGAAGCGCTCGATTCTTCCATCCTCGGCGAGATGGCGAAGGCGGCCGCGGCAAACGATGCCGGTATGGTCGACCGATCGCTGGAAGCTTATGGACAACTGCAGGGTGATAAAGCCGTGAAGATCGCCGCGCACGCACACAGTATCGAGTTTGGGCTTTTGGCGATGATGCTGGCGTTTTTTCAGCCTTACGTTCGTTTGCGGGAGAGCTGGAAATTGCGATGGGCGTACGTTTTGATTCTCGGTTCGGTGTTGCTTCCCGTGTGTGTGCTGATGGAATTAAGGTTCGGGCTGGTGGCTGGCGGGCTAGCGGACTTTGGAGGCTTGCTGGTGATCGTTGCGCTGTTCGCGATGTGGATCGGAATTCTTCGCTACACCAGCGAGCTTGATTCGCAGGCGGGAGATGTGCGATGAGCGGCAGCAGGCGGCTTCTGATTGTGGGCGGCATCGCACTGGCGCTGTGGGGCATGGGTTATGGCTTGTGGTACGCGGTTTTTGCGGAGCACCAGGCATTGAATGGGATTGGCGGTTCGCTCGCGACGGCATTCGATGCTTCGGCGAGTCGAAACCTTGGCGCTGCCAAGATCGCATTCCGCAACTACAAGGAAGCGAAATATATCTATGATCGGCAAGTGGATGTTCATGGTCACTGGATTGGATTGGCGATGTTGCTGATCGTCGTGGGGATTGCGTTCGATCGCGTCCGACTTGCGGAACGTCACAAGCTGGTGCTGGCATCCGCACTTCTGGGGGGAGCCGCGATTTTCCCTTTGGGAGTTTTGCTGCAGACCTTCGATCACGGCGCGATCCCGCGGGGGATCGCCATTCTCGGATCGGTGCTGGTAATTGCCGCGCTGTTCGGGATTACGCTGGGCATGGCGGGTCGCGAAGCTCCCTCAGAATAGCGGTCACGGAATACTAATCCTTTTTCCCGATTTGAATTTACGAAGGCACAGCCGGTAGGACTCCGGCGTATCGAAATCCGTGAAGATGGCGCGCGTTTGGACTTCTATCGCCCGCACTCGGGAAGGAAGACGATAAATTACGTCGCGCGCGGTTTTGGACTTAAAGAACTCCGCCCGCAGTTTCCCGGCAACGATGGCTGGGTGGCCGTAGAGTCTTCCATGCCGCGGTATGGCAATCTCCTGCTTTTCCTCGCGAGTTCGGAACGCGCCAATCAATTGCTGAATCGTTTTCCGTTTCAGGAGGGGATGGTCCACCGGATAGATCAAGAACGAGGCATCCGCAGGAATCTGTTTTAGCGCGCGGCGGAGTGAACTGATCTGGCCCCGGCGCCAGCCACGATTCCATACAATACGTGCTGCGCGGGGAACTGCGCGACGGACGCGCGCTACATCGTAGCCCAGGACGACAAGGGGACGCTCGAGTTGCGAGCAGTTTTCAATCGCGATAGCCAACGCTGTTTTTCCGCCGAACATCGCCAGCGGCTTTGGAAATGGAAGATGGTGTGAGGGGCCCGCCGCCAGGATAATCGGAAAGATTTTTTCACGTCTTCTCATCGCAAGGCTGCGGCAGCATAGATGAGTCAGTGGCTAAACGCCAGGCTTGAAGTCGTCTATTTTTTCGTCAGCTGGAAGCGAAACAGGCGTTTCGCCTTGCCTCGCCGCTCCATTCGCAATAGAATGCGCCCGCACTACAACCATTGATTTTTGCCGCGGTCCAACTGCGGACACTCGCCATCCCAAGAGGCAAGCGGAAAACATCGTGTACGCGCATCCTTTTTCGTATCATCGCGCCGGCTCGGTTCTGGAGTCTTCCAAACTCTTGCAGCAATTGGGCGAGGAGGCGCGGCTGATTGCCGGGGGGCAAAGCCTCATTCCGTTGATGAAGATGCGCATGGCACGTCCCAGCGCGCTGGTGGACATCAATTTCATTCCGGGACTGAGTGAAATCCGGCGCAGCGACGGCCAACTGCGATTCGGGGCTTTGGCGCGTCACGCGGACATCGAAGCATCGGACGCCGCTTCGTCCATTCCCATCGTTCACGATTGCGCGGCGGGCATCGCGGACGTGCAGGTGCGCAATCAAGGGACGATCGGCGGATCTCTTGCGGAAGCGGACCCTAGCGGAGATTGGGGCGCGGTCCTGCTAGCCTTGGACACGTCGGTGCGATGCTCCCGGCCGTCGGGAGAGCGGACCATCGCGCTCGATGATTTTTTCAAAGATGCTTACACCACGGTTCTCGGACACGACGAACTGATCAGCGAAGTTATTGTCAAACAGCCGGTGAAAAATAGCGGCGGAGCCTATCTGGCGTTCAAGCGCAGCGCGCCCGTCTATGCGACGGCTAGCGTGGCGGTCCAGCTCACGCTCGGAGACAACGACACTTGCAAGGATGTGAGGATTGTACTTGGCTGCGTTGGACTGACTGCGATTCGCGCAAAAGAGGCGGAGAAAACTTTGCGAGGGAAGAAACTCGAGGAGAAGAGGATCGAGAGCGCCACCGAAGCGGCGCGCGCGGCCGCGGAACCTCAAGACGACATGCGAGGCTCCGCGGATTACAAACGCGTCTTGATCGCCGCTCTTGTCAAGCGGGCCTTCGGAATCGCGGTGCGGCGGGCGCGCGGGGATCAAGTTGAGGCGGGGCACGAATATGTCGGACGTTGAAAAAATTCTGGTGCGCGTTCGCGTCAACGGAGAGCCGCGGGAGGCGCTGGTCGAACCGCGGACCCTGCTCGTGGAATTGCTACGCGAGCATTTCAACCTTACCGGAACGCATATCGGCTGCGACACTACGTATTGCGGCGCTTGCACCGTCCTGCTGAACGGTCACACAGTTAAATCCTGCACGGTGTTTGCACCGATGGCCGAGGGCGGCGAAATCATTACCGTCGAAGGACTTTCCAAGAACGGCGAATTGCATCCCGTCCAACAGGCGTTTGCGGAGTGCCATGGGCTGCAATGCGGTTTTTGCACGCCCGGGCTGCTGCTCTCCACCGTGTACCTGTTGTCGAAAACGCCCAAGCCCAGCGAAAAAGAAATTCGGAGGGGTATCGCGGGCAATACCTGCCGGTGCACGGGCTATCAAAATATCTTAAAGGCTGTTCGAGCCGCTGCCGGCGAACTGGGGAAGCGCTGAGCCATGGAGATCAAATTCGGCGGCGACTTCACAGTGCAGAAAAAACCGGAGGCCGTTTACGACTTTCTCGTAGATCCGAATCGGTTTTGCCCTTTGCTTCCTGATTATCAGGGCATGGAGATTCGCGACGAGAAGAATTTTCTGGTGAAGTTGAGCGTGGGAATTTCGCACATTCGCGGCACGGCGGCGGTCAAGATATCGCTGGTAGAAACCGAACGGCCGAAGCATGCCGTCTACGAGGGGAACGGGGATGTGCCGGGCGGATCGGCTACGCTGCGAGCAGGTTTTGAACTGGAGCCAGTTGCGGGAGGCGCGACCAAGGTGATTTGGAGCGGCCAATCCAATGTGATGGGGCGAATTGCGTCGCTGGCCGGAGGATTGCTTCAGCCGCTGGCGAAAAAAAATGTGCAGAAATTGATTGATGGACTGCAGAAAGCGCTGACGTAGGCGCGAGACAGGGCGATGGCGAAAACAACGCGGGTGAAGAGTGCGAGGTCCAAGGCTTCGGCCGGCTCCAGCAAGAGCCGCGCGGCGGTGGCTCCCAAGTGGGTAGGACAGCCGATTCGCCGCGTAGAGGAAGACCGCCTGGTGCGAGGGAAGGGAATTTTTGTTGACGACCAGAAGTTGACGGGGATGCTGCACATCCGGTTTGTGCGGTCGTCCTACGGCCACGCGAAAATCACGCGAGTGGATGTCACGAAGGCTGCCGCGCTGCCGGGAGTGGTGTGCACGTTGGCGGGCGCGGAAGTGAAAGGGCTGGTGAACCCGTTCATCGAGATCGGGCCGGACGTCGGACAGAAAATTGCGGACTATCCGATGGCCGTGGACAAGGTGGTGTACCAGGGCGAGCCTGTCGCTGCAGTTGTGGCCGAAACGCGGCTGACGGCAGAGGATGCGGCGGAACTCGTTGAAGTGGAATATGAGCCTCTGCCTCCTGTGATGACCGCCGAAGATGCGCTGAGGGACGAGAGTCTCGTTCATCCGGAGATGGGAACGAACCGCAACTGGCATGGCGTTTTCGAATATGGAGACGTAGAGAAAGCTTTCAAGCACGCTGATCATGTTGTGCACATTGACCGGTTGCACTTCCATCGCTTTTCCAGCACGCCGCTCGAATGCAACGCCATGATTGCCGTTTGGGATTCGCGGTCCGAACGCATCGAGTATTGGTCCAACAATTCGTTTCCGTCTTTCGCGGCGCAGTTCCTTTCGCCGGCGCTGGGCGTTCGAATCGATCAGATTCTGATGAAGAGTTTCGATATTGGGGGCGGCTTCGGGATCAAGATTACGAATTACCCGTACATGGCTTTGTGCGCGCTGGCTTCGCGAAAGACGGGCGATCGGCCGGTGAAGTGGACGGAGACTCGCACGGAACACATGCAGGCGAGTGCTCACGGAAATGAGCGTACTTTTCTAGATACACGCGTGGCGCTGGATAAGAATGGCGTAATCACGGCGATTAATTCGCGACACGTGGACGATTGCGGCGCGTACCCGCGCTACGAGCCGCTGGGTTGCGTGATTTGGGCGCAGGTGCTTCCGGGTTCGTACCGCGTCAGAAACATTCGCATTGACATGAATCAGGTGGTCACGAATAAGTGCCCCGTTGGGCCGAATCGCGGCTACTCACGGATGCAGCAGCTCTGGTTCCTGGAGCGCGTGCTGGATATTTGCGGGCACTCGCTGGGGATTCCCACCGATGAAATGCGCCTGCGCAACTACATCCGGAAAAATGAGATGCCGTACGAAACTCCGAACGGCTGTGTGTACGATTCGGGGGACTACGCGGGAATGCTGGCGATGGGCAAGAAACTTGTCGG
>WNFO01003237.1_pt1 | contig 13729 bp, 14 predicted proteins | sample 5400251 | NCBI WGS metagenome assembly WNFO01 (sample SAMN13153354, study PRJNA577476) | soil metagenome | isolation source: 100 cm saprolite under Madrone tree | place: USA:California | collected 2016-06-14 | reverse complement strand
TATCGAGCTGTGCGGCCTCGGTGATCCCGTTGCCGAGACAGAGCGCCACCATCTTCGCCGCGTCGGTGACCGACCCACCGCCGAGGGTGACGATCAGATCGGCGTTGGCCTCACGCGCCGCGTTTGCCGCGGCGACCACGTCGGTGCGCGGCGTATGGGCCCCGATCTTGGCACAAACGCCGGCGAGCCGGTTGCCGAGCATCCCTCGAAGCCGGTCGACGGTATCGGTCTCGCGGGCGAGCGTGCCGCTCGCAAGGATGAACACCGCCCGCGCCTCGAGGCGGTCGACCTCCGGCACCAGCGCTTCGAGAAAGGGCTTGCCGAAGGCGACGCTCTCCATCGCCGGGAACCGATAGACCCCACTCAGCATAATCTTTTCCCTCTATCTCTCTCCAACGGCGCGGCCAACACCGGTATCTCTGTTCCACCGCCGCCGCAGCACGATTGTGACAAGGACCAAGATGATCGCGGTGACACCGGTGATAAGCCATCCCAATTTCTCGACGGGCCGCGGCATCAGACGCAATGCGACCTCCTCCGTACCAGCGCCGTAATCGATCGCGACGAGGCCACGATCATCGGACGGCCTGGTCGGAAGAACGCGGCCCGTCGTGGCCGAGACCGCCTGCCAGCCGGGATAATAGAGCTGTGCGACGACTGCGGTGCCGGGCACCGTGGCGTCGATCGAAAAGGCGATGTCGCGTGGGCGCCAGCGGGTAACTTGCACCCGGGCGGTACCGTTCGCCAGGACGACCTTCGGGATCGGCGCAACTTCGGCATCGAGCCCGGCGCCACCGCTCCACAGCGGGAGTATGTCTGCCGGGAGGGGATTGCGTGCCGTGAACGGGCGGAACAAGCCATAATCCGGACGATAGGCGACCCTCTTGCTCCACAGCATCGGGTCGAAGTCAAAAACGCCAAAACGAACGGCACAGACATCAGCCATGATTGCCATTGCCGCGAAAGCTCCGATCGCTGCAGTCAAGAGCCTCCGCTCACCCAGGCGCCCGGACAGCTCCGCGATCGCCGCAGCAATAAGCCCCGCCAAGCCGATATCGATCACGCAGTTGAACCGCCAAGCGAATTGGAGAGGCTGCAGCATCGGAAGAAGGTCCCAGATCGGCCGCGCCAGGCCGGTCATAAACATCATCGTCGCCGCACAAATGAGAAGAAGGGTGGATTCGAACGAGCCGAATTTTCTCGACTTCAGATTCCAGAGCACAATTCCGACGCCGGCGAGCGCGATCGCGTACGCTACGAACAACAAATTGATGAAGAGGACCAGCTGTGGCGTCCAAACGTCGAATATTAGAATTACGCTCCCCGAGGGCGGCATGTGCACGTCTGACTGGGTGGCAAGCGCCGGCAGCAAATAGACCGAGGCAAGTGCCAGTCCCACTACGTTTGCAAGGAGCACAAAAAAGGCGCGGCTTCTCTGCTCGAAGCGGCCCAAGGCATAAAGGAACGGCACCCCGCTGAACACGAGGCCGATGACAACATGGGTCAGGACGAGGCCGGCGTAACTCAGTGTAATCAGCGCAAAACCGATCGCACGGCGCGACCGCACGAGCTCGACCCCATGGAGTATGGCAGGGAGCCACACGTAACTGGCGAATTCCGGGTAATCGCCGCGCACATAGGCGTCGACGAACACGTGAGATGGCGCCATCACGTAGAAACAAGCGCCCACCAAGGCGCCAGTCCGGCCGCAAATGCCGAGCAGCCAACGATAGCAAACGAGCCCAGACAGGAACAGCAATGTTATCGAAGCAAGAGAGATTTGGGCGATTCCGGTCGGTGTTCTGAAACCGTGAAACAAGCTCGCGAGATAATATGCCAAGGGAGAGTAGTAGAAGAAATAAGGGCTCCCAAGACCGTCATTGATTTGGGAAAGCCATCGCGGATACAACTCGCCCGCCCAAAGCTGGTCGCTGAAATTGCGGGTCCAAAGCGAATGAAAACGAATATCCCAACTGTCGGCCGGGAAGCCGTAGACGAATACCGGTGCGAACGCGATCGCCGTTGCAAGCAAAACAAAGAAACCGGCGCGGAGTGGCTTCGCGGTCGCGGATAGACCTCCGAAACGGACGTGTGGGTTTAGCATCATGCGCGCATCAGATTGTTCGCCCTATCGATAACTCAAAGTTGTGATCCGACACGCCCCGACCAGGCTCGATGACGGTCCTCGGTTGGCTGCTGTCGCGGTAGGGCTCCTACGCCTTCTCGACGAACTCAATGAGATCGCGCTGCGGCGTCAGCAAGAAGACGATTCGACGTCCGTCGAATGCGGCAGCCGGAACGGGTTTGCTAATCGGCATGCACCGCCGCTTCCGGCAGCGTGCGACTTCCCGGTCCAAGTCGTCAACTTCGTAACACAGGTGATACACCCCACCACGGTTGCCATCGAGGACGCCGTCGATCGGGCTGTTCTCGCCAAACGGCTCGACCAGCTCGATCATCGCGTTGCCCTGCATGCGGGCGAAGCAGACTGTCACCCGCTGGATGGGGTCGGAGACTTTCTCGCTTATCGAGAGTGGCGCGAAGACGGGGCGAAAGAAGTCTTCGACGTAAAGGTCGATATTGCGGGTGGCATACCCCACATGGTGAAAGCGCAACGTCCCGCCTCCCCTCTATCGCATCACGGCTTTTCGTAAAGCGTGATGCCCCGCTTGGCCGCTTCCAGCAGCGCTTCGGTGACGTCGCGGGCCCTGGTCGCGAACAGGCTGACATGGTGAAACCGCCATTCCCGCAGCTGGTGGGGCTCCATGATGTCGCGCAGCTTCCACATATCGCGCTTCCACGTGAACCCTCGGCGCCGCAGAATGAATGGTATTTCCGCCTCGCCATCGATCAATGTCATCTCGAGATCGGTCCCGATCGACATCGGGACGGGAAATTCCTCGCCCATCAGATCTTCGACATGATGGATGTGGGTCAGCACCTCGAAAGGCCTGCCGATGCCGAGGATGAGTGTTTCGTGCGCCGTCATCAAATCGAACGGCGAGCCCCGACCGCAGGCACGCTCGGCCGTCTCGTGACCGGTGGTCAACGCCTCCGCCAGCGGCCCGAGCGCCGAGATCCGATAGATCGGATGGCGGCTCTGTCGAACACCCTTGGTGCGCCGAAATATCTCCGTCGCCAGCCCCATTTGCGAGGGTGTGCGATGAAGATCGAAACGCGGGTTACTATCGAAGGTGGACCCCACCCCACCTAGATGTGGATCGCCGAAATAGAAGGCCGGCATGGCTAACGTTCTATCCGGCCCGCAAAATTCTCGCAGCATATGCACGAACTGGAGCGGACCGTCATCGTACATCGGCTCCATATAGTTGATAGAGCTGTGCACCATTAGAATCTCGAAGTCGCGACCCAGGCGCTGCTCCAGATGGGCCTTGAGTGCGGCGGAATCAAAGGTGCCATAGATCGCCCGCATCACCGGATGCAGCGTGGTCCGCAGCGCAAAATATTGGCTCCGCAAGGCGACGAATTGATCGGGCGCCAAGTAGCGCAGCGCGAGGCTGGTGGCAGCGTCGAACAGAGTCATCGCCGCACCGAGACTATGTCTTGCCCTGCTCGCTCAGGTATTTCAGAATTGCCGACACCGATGTAAGTGTGGCAAAGTCCTCGACTTCGAGAAACAGATCGAAGGTTTGTTCGAGGCTCATCATCAAGTTGACGTGGGCGAGAGAGTCCCACGCCGCCAGGTCCTTATCAGAGGTTTCTCTAGTTATCTTGTTAGGTGCTAGTTTCAGAGTTGTCGCAATAGTAAACTGTATTTTTTCAAACAAATCCATTAATCAACTCTCTTATATGAGGCGAAGATGATGGGCCGCGATCATCAAACCGTTTCACCGACCCTGATGCTCGATGACTCTGCCGCCACCTTGATCACCATCTGATACAAGCTGTCCGGTAATGGCGGGGTGGCGTTCAGGTTGCGCCGAAAGCGACCATCGGCGCCGACAGCAAAGCCGTGGTCCGGCAGGAAACTTGTCACGAGCCCATTTTTCGGCGTCGGCAGATAGTCAGCCACCACCTCGCGCACGCCCGCGGCGGCCAAGCGCTTCAATAGCGCGTTCAGAAAGGCGCTCTCTGCCTTGCGTCCGATGACCCGGCACGACATCAAGAACGTGTCCAGCTCCGCAAGGGCTGGCTCTGAAAGTTCGAACAGCGCCACTCCGACAATGCCGCTGTCGCCGAACACGTCTTTCAACGAAAAGTAGCCAACCATCCAGTTCGACGCCTCGATTAAGCGGCGCATGTGCTGCTCGTCGTAGCGCCGAGTGGTGAGATTGAACTGGTTGGTCTTCTGCGTCAGCTGAGACAACCTTTTGAGCGGCGCCGGATCGTCGATCCCCACCGTCATAACCATCTCCAGCGAGGCCAGGTAGCCCTCCAGGCCACCACTGCGCTCGGCGCTCTGGCGCAGCTGCCGCCGGATGCGTTCCTGCGCGTACATCTCGGTCTTTTTCAGGTCCTCGACGGTGAGCGACAATAACTCGAGCCGCGAGACCTGATCCAGGCAAGACGGCACCTCGACCGGCCGCGCCGGGGTCTGGATGACCTCCACCTCCGGCAGCTGCCGACGAACCAGGGCGCACTCGTAGTCGCTGTCGTCGACAAAAATGAACGAGTCGAGGCCAAGGTTCAACTCCTCGGCGAGAGCGACCAGGTTGTCCGGTTTTGCCTCCCAGTTGACGCGAATTGCCGCGAAATGCTCCGCTCTCAGAATTTGGTGGGGATGATCGCTCAATACCTGCTCGACATCGGCGGGGTTGTTCTTGCTGCAGAGCGCCAAGATGAATCCCCGCTGCTGAAAATCCAGCAGCCGACGCTGGAACGCCATGTAGGCATTACCCGGATACTCATGGCCAAGGGCGATGCCGTCGAAGCCATCCTCGCCAATGATGCCGCCCCATAGGGTGTTGTCGGCATCGAGCGCGATCACCTTGACCTTTGGGAACTTCATAGCGGCGCCGAGCCCGACCACACGCCGCGAAAACTCGTAGGCAGCAGCCGGCGCAAAAGGGAACCGTGCCGAGTACCAGAGCCGCGGGTCGAAGAACGCATCGCGCCCGACCTGCGCCAGGACCTCATCAAGGTCGAGGAACAGCGATGCCTCGACGCCGATGCGCAGACGTCGCCCGATCTCGGCTTTAAGCGCAGACCACCACGCCGCCTCGGACCGCTCGGGCAGCGGGTCGTAGATCCCCAGTGCGGGGCCGGTCTGCGCCGGCAGGATCGTGACAATAAGATGGCCGACCTTATGAGCGCGGAAGGCGGCGATGATCGTGAACAGCCGGTCCAGCGCCTGCGACGAGAGTGTGGCCTGTTGATCCGGCGGCAGCGCCACGACCGGTCGCGCCAAATCGGGGTGCAGATCTTCTCTGCACAGCAGGATCAGAGTGATGTCCGGGGAATGAGCCACCAATCCCGACCCCGCATCCGCCTCTTCCAGGCTAAGTCCGTACGGCGCGTGATAGGTCGTGACCTTCAGCCCCTCCAGCGCCCCGGCCAGGCCGAGCCACGGGTCCAGCAGATCACTGGTGTAGCTATGCACGACGCCCAGCCGCAGATCCCGCATCGCTGGCGCCAGTCCGGCGCAATGATCGGTCAGCTGCTGAAGCTGCGGCAAGGACGGCGGGGTGGTCTGGCGCAGAGCCTGCCGCAGGGCGTCGCGGGCGCCCAATATCAGGAGCTTCTCTAGGTCGGGCTTTCTTTTGTACATCTCCGTTCGATCCGCCTTCGTTCGCGATGGGCTGGGCACCGTACGAATCAAGGATGGAGTATACCTGCGAAGTGTGCGATATGCACCGCAACAAATTCATTCGTCTCCGACCTCAGGTTGGGCGCCTTCGGACGGTATAACTTGACAAACGTTTACCAGAAATCCGTGAAGACGAAGGTTGTCTTGACGGTTGACACCGAAGCGTCGATCGGTGGGGCGTTTGGCGGGAATGAGGCGCACACGCCCCTGATCCATGAGCTGGTGGCAGGCGTCGTCGACGGCAAGAGCGAAGCGCTGGGCTTCCTCGTCGAGACGCTGAACAGGTATGGGCTCGTCGCGACCTTTTTCGTCGAGACCCTGCAAACCCGCTACTTTCCCGACAGGGTGATGGGCGGCTATGTCGATCAGCTCCTGCGCGCAGGCCAGGACGTTCAATTGCATCTGCACCCCTGCTGGCTGGCCTTCAACGATGGTAAACTCGATCGGTCCAGCCCGGTCATCGACGATTGCCATGAGCTGGAAATCGGCCGGCTGACAGCGCTAATTCGCGAGGGTGCGGAGCAGATTGGCGCCTGGACCGGGACACGGCCGACGGGCATGCGAACTGGCAACTTCTCCACCGCGTTGTCCGTGTTCGAGGCCATGAGCAAGGCGGGGTTGAGCCACGCTTCCAACATTTGCCTGGCGGTGCATCGCCCGCCGGAGCCGGAGCTGGCGGTGACAGGCGGCGTATACGACTTTGCTGGCATCCGCGAACTGCCGGTAACCTGCTTTTTCGATGTCGGACCGGTAGGGCGCGGACGCCTGCGTCCCATGCAAGTCACGGCGCTCACAGCGCGCGAGCAGATCAGCCTGCTCAATGCGGCACACGACAATAAAAACCCAGTCGTTGTGATCGTTACTCACCCATTCGAGTTCGTGAAAAAGCGAGATTTCCGGTACACCAACCTCCGGCCCAATCGCATAATCCAGAACCGTTTCCGACGCTTATGCGCGTACCTGTCGGCCAACACCGACAGGTTCGAGGTCGTGCCTCTAGCCGTTGCCGCGGATGGGGTCGACGGTCATCGCGGTTGGACCGAGTTGACGGGAAATGCCTTGGACTCGGTCGTTCGCGCCGTAGCAAATGCCGTAAACGATCGGGTGAAGTTTATCTAATGGCTGCCGCGCCGGGCCTCGCGTCCCGCGCCGGGAAAGCAGACATGTAACAACTTCGCATTATTGGGCGCCGGTGCTGCCGTTTCCCTTGCCCGCGCCGGGCCTGCACCTACATACCGGCTTAGTATGATATTATCAATTATGAAATGAGCTTATAATGCCATATACAATTCCGCTGCCGACTCCTTTTCCGCCCCAAAACCCACACCGAAATTCCTCTGCTGCCGGCAGCTCGCTAAATCGCGCCCAAGCAGCTGATCTCAAATAGATTTTCGACGTCGAGAGGGGCTTTTTGACGGCTGAAAGGGGTTTTTTTCCCGCCAACGGGGAAAATCGAAGCCGCCGATCCCCGATTCACCCTCACCCGCAGTCCACAGCGGGTGAGGGTGAACCCAGCGCGTCGCGCTGGATGGGTGTGAGGGTTACATCGCGGCCATGCGGGCGGCGCGGCGCCTGGCCAGCGGGGTGGCGGGCTCGGGAGCCGGCTGCGGCGGGTCGAGACGCTTGGTCGAGCGCGGCAATGTCCAATCCCACTCGTCCGCACCCATCTGGTAGTGGCGATTGTTCTGCGACGGGTTGCGGTTGACCATGTGCCGGTTGTAGAGCGGGTGCGTGAGGCTGCGGATCTCGTGCTCGATCGTGAACAGGCACTTGCCGGTCTCGAGGCAGGCGATGTCCTGCCAGCGGTACTGGTACTGATCGCTCTCTTCGGTGATGAGCCCGCGCTTTTCGAGCTCGTCATGCGGTCCCGAGAATTCCTGCGCATACACCTGCAAGTGATGGCCGTCGAATTCCGGGATCTTCTGGTCGGTCTCGCGGAAGACCAGCTCCTGCTTGTGCCCGACGCAGACATGCGCGGCGCGGCCTTCACCGTTCTCCTTAACGCAAGCCGGCGCGTAGAAGATTTCGCGGTAGAAGCGGGCGATGCCGTCGGCGGTTCCTTCCGGCACGGTGAATTCGACATAGCCCATGCCGAGATTGATCGCGCCGAACCTCTCCTCGTCCGGCTCATAGAGGCGGAACTTGTTGCCCCATGGGCAGGTCGCCTCGACATAGGCATTGTGCTGCTTGCAGTCGAACTTGGTGTCGGCGAGCTTTTTCTTGGCCTCGCTCAAGCGCTCGCAGAGCTCCTCGAGCGACGGGACGACGAGGCCGACATGGCCGCGCAGCACGTTCGGGTCGCCGGTCGGCAGATGGAACTGGCTCTTGCCGACATTGACCCACATGTTGTTGGTGCCGGGGAACATGAAGGGGTCGCGGGTGAAGCCGAGCCCGGAGAGATAGAACTCCTGTGCCAGCCCTTGATTGTTGATCCTGAGATTGACGTGTTCGAGACCGACGAGGTTGCCGAGATCCTCGGCCGTGCGATCGTAGAGTTGTTGTGCCATCAAGGCCCTCCAAAGTTGCCGATCAGCCGGTGCTGACCAGTCTTGCCGGAATGCGGCGCGTATGCACCGCCATCAAAACAGGTTTTCGAACCTTTCGTCTACCGGGACGCGATAGCTATTGGCAAGGCTATTGGTTTCGTTGGCCATGCCGACGACAGCCAGCACCTCGCCGAGCATCTCGGGGGTCATCCCCTCCCGCTTTGCGGCGGCGGCGTGGGAGGCGATGCAATAGCTGCAGCCGTTGCTGGCGCTGACCGCGAGGTAGAGAAGCTCCTTGGTGAGTGGATCGAGCGCGCCCGGCGCCATGACCTCCTTGATGCTCTCCCAGGTGCGCCGCAAGCTCGGCGGATGGTTGGCCAGCGCCTTCCAGAAATTGTTGATCCAATTGGTGCCGCGCGTCGTCATGATGTCGTCGTAGACGGCGCGGATTTCGGCGCTGGCCTCGTCGTATTCGATCAGCCGCACCATCGTCATCTCTCTCTCCTCAGCTCGCGATCGAGCCGCCCCGATAAGAACAAGCCGAGCATGCGGAAATCGCTGATCAGCGACCAGGTCGGGTGGCCGAAGGTTGCCGGTCGGTTGTGCTCGAACACGATGTGGCCCAACCAGGCACAAGCGTAGCCGGCGATGGGGGCGGCCAGGAGCCAGCGCCAGTCTTGCAAGAAGCCGGCGATAACGATCGCTATCACCCCGAGGGCGGTGCCGAGGTAGTGCAGCCCCCGGGTGCGCGGGTCGGCATGGGCAGCGAGATACACCCGCCAGAACTCGGGGTAAGTCATCGGCGGCGGTCCTTGTAAAGCGCCAGCCGGCGGCGTAAGTCAGCAACCATAATCCGTCCCTCCGGCGCGGAGTTTCAATATGGGTTTTAAAGTAGCCGTGGTCGGCGCGACCGGCAATGTCGGACGCGAGATCCTGACCACCCTCGCCGAGCGCGATTTTCCCGCCGACGATGTCGTGGCATTGGCCTCGACGCGCTCGATCGGCAAGGAGGTTTCCTTCGGCGAGGACGATATCCTCAAGGTCCAGAGCCTCGACACCTATGATTTCCGCGGTATCGATATCGTTTTGTCCTCGCCCGGCGCCAAGGTGTCGGCGGTGTTCGCGCCGCGCGCGGCCAAGGCCGGCGCCGTAGTGATCGACAACACCTCCTGTTTCCGGATGGAGCCGGACGTGCCGCTGGTCGTGCCGGAAGTAAACCCGCAGGCGATCCTCGAATCCACCAAGCGCGGCATCATTGCCAACCCGAACTGCTCGACGATCCAAATGGTCGTCGCGTTGAAGCCGCTGCACGATCTGGCGCGGATCAAGCGGGTGGTCGTCGCGACCTACCAGTCCGTCTCCGGGGCGGGCCGCGCTGCGATGGACGAACTGTTCAACCAGACCCGCGCGATTTACGTCAACGATCCGGTCAAACGCGAGCACTTCACCAAGCAGATCGCCTTCAACGCGATCCCGCATATCGACATTTTCATGGATGACGGCTCGACCAAGGAGGAATGGAAGATGGCGGTCGAGACCCGCAAGATCCTCGACCCCGATATTGCGGTCACGGCGACCTGCGTGCGGATCCCGGTCTTTATCGGCCATGGCGAGGCGATCAATGTCGAGTTCGAGCGCCCGCTCGGCGAGAACGAAGCGAGCGCCGCCTTGCGGCGTGCACCTGGGGTCACGGTCGTCGACCACCGCGCCGACGAAGGCTATGTGACCCCGACCGAAGCGGCCGGCGAGGACCACGTCTATGTCAGCCGCATTCGCCGCGACCCGACCGTCCCGCACGGGCTCAGCCTCTGGGTCGTCGCCGACAATCTGCGCAAGGGTGCCGCACTCAACGCGGTGCAAATTGCCGAGATCCTGGTCCGCGATCATTTTGGCGGCAACCGCCGCGGCCGGCGGTCGAACGTCGAGCCGCTACGCCGCAATGCCCATTAGCTGCATCCGCATCTTGCCATGGTCGACCAGCCGATCGACAAAGCCTGCCCCCGGCAGGGAACAGCGGGCGCCGACCGCTGGGCGGCACCGCGCCGTGCTGATCCTGCCGACGCGCCAAAGCGGGTTTGTCTCGGCGTCGTCACCGGACCGCACGGGGTGCAGGGCGCGGTGCGGATCAAGAGCTTCACCCAGGCGCCCGAGGACATCGCCCGCTATGGGCCGTTGACGGACGAAGCCGGTGACCGGTGCTTCGAACTGAGCCTCGTCGGCGCGGTGAAGGGTGTCGTCCTCGCGCGCCTTTCAGGCATCGAGGACCGCGACCAAGCGGAGGCCCTGCGCGGCCTGCGGCTTCATCTGCCGCGCGCGGCGCTGCCGCAGACCGAGGCGGAGGAGTATTACCACGCCGACCTGATCGGTCTGGAGGCGGTGCTGGGTGACGGAACGCGGGTGGGGCGAGTGCGCGCAATCCATGATTTCGGCGCTGGCGACACGCTCGAATTGGCTCGCCCCGGGGCATCGCCGGTCATGGTGCCGTTCACCCGGGCGGTCGTGCCCAGCATCGAGCTCGCCGCCGGACGGCTGGTGCTCGACCCGCCGCCGGGATTGCTCGACGAGAGCGAGGCATGACCTGGCGGGCGACGGTGCTGACGATCTTTCCCGAGATGCTGCCGGGCCCGCTCGCCCACTCACTCGCCGGCAAGGCGTTGCGCGCGGGGTTGTGGCGGCTTGAAACGGTGGACATCCGCGACTTCGCGCGCGATAAACATCGCTCGGTCGACGATGCGCCGTTCGGCGGCGGGCCGGGCATGGTGATCCGTCCGGATGTGCTCGACGCGGCGGTTGCCGGAGTGCGCGGGGTCGGGCCGGTGATCCTGCTCTCGCCGCGGGGAGAGCGGCTCGATCAGCAGCGGGTGGGCTCGCTCGCCGAGGGGTCCGGGGTGACGTTGATTTGCGGACGCTTCGAAGGCGTCGACGAGCGCGTGTTGGAGGCGCGCGCGATCGAGGAGCTGAGCCTCGGCGATTTCGTGCTCTCGGGCGGCGAGCCGGCGGCGATCGCGTTGATCGACGCCTGTGTGCGGCTTTTGCCCGGGGTTCTCGGGCGCCTCGAGACGCTCGCCGAGGAGAGCTTCACCGAGGGCTTGCTCGAGTATCCCCAATATACGCGGCCCCAGCTGTGGCAGGGGCGCGCGGTGCCGGAGGTGCTGGTGTCGGGTGACCATCGGCGGATCAAGGAGTGGCGCCGGGCCGCGGCCGAACGGCTGACCCGCGAGCGCCGTCCCGATTTGTGGGAGCGCTATCTGGCGCGGCAGCGCGCCGGCGATAGGGATCGACAGGTGGAGTGATGAATCTTCTTCAGCAAATCGAGCGCGAGCAAGTCGAAAAGCTCGTCGCCAATCGGCCTGTGCCGAAATTCGAGCCGGGCGATACGGTGCGCGTCATGGTCAGGGTGATCGAAGGCGAGCGCGAGCGCGTCCAGGCCTTCGAAGGGGTGTGCATCGCCCGCAAGAACGCCGGCATCAACTCGAACTTCACCTTGCGCAAGATCTCCTACGGCGAGGGCGTTGAACGCGTCTTTCCGCTCTATTCGCCGCGGATCACCGCGATCGAAGTGGTGCGTCGCGGGGTGGTCCGCCGGGCGAAGCTCTATTATCTGCGCGGCCTCACCGGCAAACGGGCGCGCATCGTCGAGCGCGCCCGCTCCAGCCTGCGCCCCGCTGCCGAGGCGGCGCCGGCAAGCACCAATCCAAAATAGGGGAGTGCCGTCATGGCCCCGCCGCGCACCCTCTTCGACAAGATTTGGGAGAGCCATGTCGTCGCCCCGCAGGGCGAAGGCACTTACCTGATCTACATCGATCTTCACCTGATCCACGAGGTCACCACACCGCAAGCCTTCGAAGGGCTGAAGCTCGCCGGCCGCAAGGTGCGCCGGCCCGACGCGACGATGGCGGTGGCCGACCACAACGTGCCGACTTCCGATCGCAGCCGCGGCATCGACGATGCGGACTCGAAGCTGCAGGTCGATACCTTGGAACGCAATGTGAAGGAGTTCAGCGTTCCCTACTTCGCGGTCGACAGCATCAACCAGGGCATTGTCCACATCATCGGGCCGGAGCAGGGCTTGAGCCAGCCCGGCATGACCATCGTCTGCGGCGACAGCCACACCGCGACGCATGGTGCTATGGGGGCGCTCGCCTTCGGTATCGGTACCTCCGAGGTCGAGCATGTGCTAGCCACCCAAACCTTGATCCAGGCCCCGGCCAAGAACATGCTGATCGCGGTCAATGGCGGCCTCGGCGCTGGGGTCAGTCCCAAGGATGTCATCCTTGCGATCATCGGCAAGATCGGCACCGCCGGCGGCACCGGCCACATCCTCGAATATGCCGGCAGCACCTTCCGCGACATGTCGATGGAGGGCCGCATGACGGTCTGCAACATGTCGATCGAAGCGGGCGCGCGCGCCGGCCTTGTCGCACCGGATGAAAAGACCATCGCCTATGTGATGGGCCGGCCGTATGCGCCGAAGGGTGCCGCCTGGGAGCAGGCTGTCGCCTATTGGCGCACCCTGCCCTCCGATCCGGGCGCCAAATACAATAAAGAAGCGCATCTCGACCCTGCCGAGATCGCACCGCACGTCAGCTGGGGCACGAGCCCGCAGGATGTCGCGCCGATCACCGGCCGGGTCCCCGACCCGGCGCAGGTCGATGACCCGCTGAAGCGAGCGGCAATGCAGCGTTCGCTCGAATATATGGCTCTGGCACCGAATACGCGGCTCGTCGACGTGCCGGTGGAGCGCGTCTTCATCGGCTCGTGCACCAACAGCCGGATCGAGGATCTGCGCGCCGCCGCAGCAATCGCCAAGGGCCGCCGCGTCGCCGAGGGAGTGCGAGCGCTGGTGGTGCCGGGCTCCGGCCTCGTCAAGCATCAGGCCGAGGAGGAGGGGCTCCACCGGATCTTCCTTGAAGCCGGCTTCGAATGGCGCGAGCCGGGCTGCTCGATGTGCATGTCGATGAACGCCGACAAGGTGATGAACGGCGAGCGGGTGGCATCGACCTCGAACCGTAATTTCGAAGGCCGCCAGGGCAAGAACGCCAAGACCCATCTGATGGGCCCGGCCATGGCTGCCGCCGCCGCCGTCACCGGCCATCTGACGGACGTGCGCCAGCTCGGCTGAACAGAGGGGCTGCCGCTGGTCGCCGATAACGTTGGGCGGCCCGCTTAGCGCGGGGTCGGAGTGGGGCTATCTTCCCCGGAAGCGCAAAGAGGAGGGTGACGTGAGCGACACACCGGTGATGGTTGCCCTCGGGGAAGATTATCCCGAGCTGCGCGAGGCGGTGGGCAAGATCTGCGAGCGCTATCCCGGCGCCTATTGGCGCAAGCTGGAGGCTGAGCAGGCCTATCCGACCGAATTCATCACCGAGCTGACCCAGAGCGGCTTTCTCGCCTCGCTGATCCCCGAAGAATACGGCGGGTCCGGATTGCCATTGCGCGCGGCGGCGGTGATCCTCGAGCAGATCAACGCCTCGGG
>WNFO01003236.1_pt1 | contig 13730 bp, 17 predicted proteins | sample 5400251 | NCBI WGS metagenome assembly WNFO01 (sample SAMN13153354, study PRJNA577476) | soil metagenome | isolation source: 100 cm saprolite under Madrone tree | place: USA:California | collected 2016-06-14 | reverse complement strand
CCGGCCCAGAACAGCGCCGTCAGGCTCAGCAGCAGATAGGGCTGGTTGTTGAGCCATCTGGCGGGACCGGGGGCAGACGGCGGGGCTGCGGGAATCTTCATTGCTTCATGGGGAATTGTGCCGGAATCATACCGCGCGACAAGTCCCGGGGCTGCAATGCTACAATGTCCTGACCTCGTCCTGACCTCGTCGAACGCCATCAGGAGTCTGCCATGGGTGTGGATCTATTGAATATCAAGGGCCTCAAGGAGCTCGAGCATCAGGCACCGGTCGTGATGGTGAACCTGATGCGGTTCCACGCTCGCTCGCTCGACGGCAACGGCAGCGGCTGGGATGCCTATCTTCGCTACAGCGCCCTGACCGTGCCGATGATCAAGGCGCGCGGCGGAACGCTGCTGTGGACCGGCAAGGCCAAGATGGTTGCGCTCGGTCCGCAAGACGGCAACCAATGGGATTATGTGGCGCTGGTGTATTATCCGTCCGTGGCTGCTTTCGTCGACATGATGACGTCAGCGGATTACGAAAACCTGAGCGATCCGCATCGCCGCAACGGCTGCGCGGAGCACGTGATCATTGCGACCGCCGAGGCCTACAGCAAGTTCAAACTGTAGCAAAGGCGCACTTGCGCTGTGCCCACCATTGCGGCGTTGTGGTGGGCGCGCTACGCTTTGCCCACCCGACCTTAGGCCGACATCTGTGCGTGTCGCGCCGGCGTTCGCCGGGCCGACGGGATAATTAAGGCTAGTTAATCTCCTTGCGCACCGTCGCTGCGGCGTCGCACATCGCCTTCAGTTTGCCGAAGGCGATGTGGCGCGGCATGTATTTCATGCCGCAGTCGGGCGCCGGTATCAGCCGGTCCGCCGCGACGTATTTCAAGCCGTTCCGGATACGGTCGGCAACAATTTCGGCGGTTTCAACTTCCGGGTTTCCGAGGTCGAGCACGCCGAGCATGATCTTCTTCGACGATAAATCCTTCAGCACGCCGAGATCGAGCCTGGGCTGCGCCGCCTCGATCGAAATCTGTTCGGCATGGGTGTCGGCAAGTTCCGCCAGAAACGAGTAGCCGGCCGGCTTGGTCGAACCGGGCACGACGGCGGCGTAGCCAAAGCACAAATGCACCGCGGTCGGCACCGTGATGCCCTGCAGCGCGCGGTTGATCGCCTTGACCGCATAGCGCTTGGCGAGTTCGGGATTGTTGCGCACCCAGGGCTCGTCGAGCTGGATCACATCAGCCCCGGCCTTCTGCAGGTCCAGCGCCTCCGCATTGACGGCCTCGGCGAACGCCATCGCCAGCTCTTCGTCGTCCTTATAGAATTCGTTCTTGGCCTGCTGGCTCATGGTGAACGGACCCGGCAGCGTGATCTTGGCCGCGCGGTCGGTGTTGCGGCGAAGAAACTCCATGTCGCGCAATTCGACCGGACGGCTGCGGCTGACAGGGCCGACGACGCGCGGCACCGGTGTTTCCTGTCCCGACCGCGACACAATGATCGCGGGATTGTCGATATCGATGCCTTCAAGCGCGGTCGCGAACCGGTTCGAGTAACTCTCCCTGCGGATCTCGCCATCGGTCACGACGTCGATGCCGGCGCGCTCCATGTCGCGGATGGCGACGATGGTCGCGTCGTCCTGCGCTTCCTCGAGATGCCGCTCCGGAAGCCGCCACATCGCGTGCATGCGGGTGCGCGGAACTACTTTCGACAGCATGGCACGGTCGACCAGCCATTCCGGCTGCGGATAACTTCCGACCACCGTGGTCGGCAACAGATGCTTCGGCATGTTCACGATGCTCTCCTTGTTGTGATGGGGCGTCGGTTCAGGCGGCTTGTCCGACCGCTTTGGCGGCTTCGTCCTTGACCGGATTGCGCAAGGTTCCGATCCCGGAAATCTCGACCTCGACCACGTCGCCGTCTTTCATCCACAGCGGCGGGGTGCGATAGGCGCCGACCCCGCCGGTGGTGCCGGTGACCACCGCCGCTGCGCTGGCAAGCGAACTAACTCGCATGGGCCGGCTTCCGCGACGCAACGAAAACACCGGTCAGCACCAGCGCGAAGCCGATGATGTGAAACAGCTGCGGGTGCTCGCCGAGAAAGACGATCGCCATCGCGGATCCGAACACCGGCACCACATGAAAGAACGGCGCAGCGCGGTTGGCGCCGATCAGCTGCACGCCGCGATTGAAGCACAGATACGCCAGCGTCGAGGGAAACACGGCGACATAAAACAGCGACAGCAGGTTCGCCGTGTCCAGCTGCATCACCGGGCGCGTGAACAGTTCCCAGATCCACAGCGGAACGAGGCACACAGCGCCGCAGCCGAAAGTGAAGCCGACAAACGACAGGCCGTGAATCTGCGGGCGCTTCAGCGACAGCACCGAATAGAGCCCGAAGATCGCCAGCGCCACCGTGAAGATGATGTCGCCCTTGTTGAACTCGATGCTGGTGAGCGCCGTCAGGTCGCCGTGCAGCAGGATCACCAGCACGCCGATCAGCGACAGCGCGATGCCGCCGGCCTGCGCCAGCGTCAAGCGGACGCCGAGCAGGATCAGCGACCACACCGCAACGAACAGCGGTCCGGCCGATTGCAGCAGCAGCGTGTTCAGCGCCTGGGTGTGCTCGAGTGCCCAATATTGCAGGGTGTTGAAGGCGCTGATCCCGATGACGGAGAGAAAGATCATGGTGCCGAGACGCGCGCGGATCGCACCCCAGTCGCGCTTGAGATGTTTCCAGGCGAACGGAAGAATGATGAGAAATGCGAACGACCAGCGCAGGAACGACAGCGTCACCGGCGGAATATGTCCGGCGGCGAGGCGGCCGACGATGGCGTTACCGGCCCAGCACAGCGCGGTGATGGAGAGCAGCAGATAGGGCTGGTTGGCGAGCCAGTTGCCGGAGGAGGCGGCGCTGTGATCGGAGGCTGACATGCGGCGGTCGTTCTTGGCTTGGTTCCATGACGCCGCGGCCCGGCCCGGTGTTGACCACCGGGCCGGTATTTTTGCCCGGCTGCCTCACAGACACGGATTTTCACCTGACATCAATGGGGTGGATGCATCGCGACCATGCGCGGGAGAGGTTTGCGGCGCGGGTTCGATCGACGCCGGAAATCGCCGGCACCGCGCGTCACGCGGCGCCCTTTCTTGATAGCGGGAATCCGCTAGCCGGCGTCTCCGCGACGGTTGGTTTGACGCCTGACGATCTGTTCGGCCAGCTGAACCAGCACCTCTTTGGTTCGCAGATCCGTCAAATCCTGAAAAGCCCGCATCAGGCGTAATGCGAGCACCGATTGCAGCGAACTTGCACACTGCGCCGACGAAAGATCCGGTGCTTCCTGTCCGGTTTTGACGGTCTGGCCGTAGAACAAATCAGCCGGGATTTTCAGCGCTTCGGCGATTTGCATCAGGCGGTCGGTGTCGACCCAATTCGACCCGTTGCCGCCTTCTGCTGTTTGCTGAAACGTGGCATCGAGCACTTCGGCCAAATCGGTTTGCGAAAGCCCGATCGCAAGCCATCGTGCCTTCACGAGCTGATCAATGTGACCGTCAGTTGGGCCGTTCGTCATCGATTGGTCCCGTTGGTGCGATTGGGAAAGTTTCGGACGATCTTCGGGCGCGATACTTTCTTGAACCCGGCGAATAGATTCACGAGCGGCTCCGCGTCCTTGTAGGCTTTTTGCAAGTCCTTCGGATGCACGAACTCGTCGCTAAACCATGGATATTTGTGGCCGTCGAAGGATTGGATGGTCCATTCGATCAGTTGCTTGACCCGAGGTATTTTCTTTGCGTCCGGATGATAGGCGAGCCAGATATCAAGCTCGAACTTGACTCCGATATCGAGCGGTATCAGCGGATCGCCAAGCGCCGGCACATAGGTTGGCAACCAGCCGATGCCGGCGCCCTTCGCGATCGACCAAAGATGCGCGGTGCTGACATTGTTGCGCATCGCGACGAAGCCGACCTGCTCGCGACCCGCATATTTATCGTAGATCTCCTTGCCCCTGGTCTGGTCCGCATCCTGCAATACAATTCGATGATTTTGACGGATGTCGTCCGCGTTCTTCGGCATGCCGTAGATGTCAACGTAGGACGGACTCACGAAAGGCATGATGTGAAGCCGCCCAATCTTGATTCTCTTCAGGTCGGGCTGGTCGGGGTTTTCAAGTTGCACGGCGACGTCGGCTTCGAGACGAAGCACGTCAGCCGAACGCATCTCGCATTTCAGATCCACCAGAAGGCCCGGATAGACCCTTTGAAACTCAACCAACCTAGGTGCGAGCCAGAATGTGCCGAGCCCCTCGGTAACGGCGAGCCGAACTTCGCCGCTGAGCGCGGGCGTTGTCTGGCTCAACGCGCGGTCCAGACCAAAGGACGCTTCTTCCATCAGCTTTGCGGACTCGAGAACCTGCCGACCTTCTGGAGTCAGCCTGATCCCATCGACATGCCTGGTCATCAGGGTCGTCTTATAGGCACCCTCGAGCAACGAGATGCGCTTGCTGAGAAAGTTTGCCGACATGTTCAGTTGTTCGGCCGCGGCTCGGAAGCTGCCTATTCGGGCCACTTCCAGAAATATCCGCACCAGGTCCCAGTTGGCCATTCGGCCCGGGACGTGCGCGCCGTTGTGCGCGCCCCTGCGCTCAGGTGAGTGCATACAAATCACTCCATTCGCTCTTTAAAATATTCTTGCAGAATTATCGTCGCATCACAACCGAGAGACGACACCATGACAGCGCTCGACCTCAAATTAATCCGTAAAACCGCCGGCAAAGAAGCCTCGGAGGGCCGATCTGCGGCGTACTCACTCGACAGGATGACCGCGCTGCAGCTCGCAAGGCGTACCGTAATCTTCACGGTCGATGCGGACGGCATCGCCTCGTTGGTGGATGCAGCGCGACAAGATATTCCCGGCCTGACATCGAACCACATGTTTCAGACCGTCGCAAATCATAACCCGGATACGTTCTGGGCAATCGCAAGACGGGACCGGTTCAATGTTGCCTCGCCCAAGGGCGAAGGCTTTCTCGCCGTGCTGCCGCTGACGCACGAAGGCACGCGCCGGCTGATCGACGGCCGGCTCGATACCCGCAACCCCGAGCTCTGCTACATCGCGCGGCAATCGGAACGGCCGGCCGGTATCTACGTCTGGGCGATCCACGCCAAGGGCACCATCGCCGCCGCGATACCGCTGGTGCTGCAGAAATTCTCGACGCCGCTCTATCGGGGCGTCAACATCTATTCGCGTCCGGTCACCAAGGAAGGTCTCAGGGTCCTGGAGCCTCTCGGGTTTTCTGCGGGGGCGCGTTACGATGGTCTGCATGCGCCGCATCTGCAGATGTTCGACCGCTCCGATGACATTCCGCCGGTCAAGGCCGTTCCCCAGGATCCCGTAACCATCGAGGTGGTTCGGTCGATGGACGAAATGGCGCGGGTGATCGCCATCCGCGGCGCGATCTATATGGCCGAGCAGCGATGCCCATTTGAAGAGGAGTTCGACGGCAACGATTTCACCGCCACGCATCTGATCTGCCACAAGGACCGCGAGCCGGTCGGATGCATCCGGATTCGGTATTTTGCCGATTTTGCCAAGCTTGAACGATTGGCCGTCCGGCATGAAGGCCGGGGCTCAGGCCTGGCGGGGCGAATCCTCGACGCGGCGATCGAGCTCTGCCGCAAGAAGGGCTACAGCGTTTTGTACGCGCACTCGCAAAAGCGTTTTCTCAAGGTGTGGGAGCAGAGCGGTTTCAAGCGCATGGGCGCCCGCGAACTGGTGTTTTCGGACTTCGACTATGTCGAGGTCAAACTGGAAACCCAGAAGCATCCGCAGAGCATCACGCTCAGCGATGATCCCTATGTGATCATTCGCCCCGAGGGCCGTTGGGATACTCCTGGCATTCTTGAAAAGTCTGCGAGCAGGGGCGTTTGCCTGCCGGCGGGCGCTTGATGAGCTCTGTCATAGATCTGCGGACCTATGTCAGCGCATCGCATAGCCGTCTGCTCGTCATGGTCGACCTGCAGGAAAAGAATTATGCCGAATTGGCATGTGACCGGGCGACCGACCTCGCACGGTCATTGGAGAATTGCATGTCCGCGATACGGCACGCGCGAAATCTTGGACTGCCCATCGCGTTCACGCGACAGACGGATAGTTCGGAATCGATCGGAAGGTTGGCCCAATCGGCATGGATTTCAGGTTTTGAGCCGAAACGTTCCGATATGGTGTTCGAGCGCCCGCAGCCTTCCTGCTACACCAATCAGCTTTTTACCGATGTGGTTTCGCAGATCGGAGGCTTTGCAATCGCCGGCCTGGTGGCCGAACAGACGTGTCTCGCAACCGCAATCGATGCCTCGCATCGAGGCCACCATGTTACGTTTCTGAGCGATGCGTCGGTGAGCCGCGGCCGGCACGACGCCGATGCAAGGGCGGTCCACGTCGTAACGACGAAAGCCATCGAATTGTTTGCCGACACCGTCACCACGCGCGACTGGCTGGTGGCGACTTCGCCGAGAACCCCCAAGGGGCATCGACATGGATGAAGTCCGTGCCCGTTGTCTGAATAATGTCATTTCGGTGTTGCTGGAGCAACGCAAGATAGTCGTTTCCAGGGGAGCTTCGTTTGCCGGTCACCTGATCGATCTGACGATCATGCAGCTTCGCCTCACGGTTCACGAAATTTCCGAGGAAGAACTTTCTGAATTTTCCAAATTCCTCAGCGCCGATTTCGCAAAGCGCGGCAAACACCAGGATTGATCGGGAGGCGTGTCGATGCCCGGCCAAAGATGGACGATCCTTGCTGTCCTGTTCGCGGTACGGGCGGCGACCGGATTTCAGTTTCAATCGGTCGGATCCGCCGCAAGCATGCTGATGCAGGATCTGGCAATGGATTATTCCCAGATCGGCATGCTGTTGGGCGCTTATCTGTTGCCCGGCGTCATTGTCGCGTTTCCGACCGGGGTGCTGGGCCAGCGTTTTCGGGACAAGACGCTCGGTCTTGCCGGCCTGTTGCTGATGGCGGTTTCCGGGGTGATGCTGGGCGCTTCCGCGGATTTCACAACGGCTCTTGTTGCGCGCCTCATCGGCGGCGTCGGCGCAACGATTGTGGCGCTGGTTGCCACCAAGATGACGACCGACTGGTTCGACAGCCGCGAAATCGTCCTTGCGATGTCGATACTCCAAGTAAGCTGGCCGTTCGGTGCGATGCTGGCGCTGCCGATCCAGGCCCATATCGCGCAGCTGTGGGGATGGCCCGCCGTGATGATATCGGGCGCGCTTTGTGCCGGCGCCGCACTTTGTGCATTCGTCTTTGTTTCGGAGCCATCCGAGCAGAAGCAACGGACCGTGGTTGGCCGCTCCATGCTCCCCGGTGGCGTGCTGGTTCCGGTCGTGATCGCCGGCACGGCGTGGGGCGCGATGAACCTCGCCTGCGTCTTGTTCTTCAGCTACGCGCCGGTGTTGATGGTGGCGCAGGGATCGTCGTCTACCGCCGCCGCGTCGCTGACCAGCCTCGCCATCTGGTTCACGATCCTGGCCATTCCATCGGGCGGATACCTCGTTCACCGCTCGGACAGGCCAATCGCGGCGATTGTCGTCTGCTCGCTGATCGCCGCCGCGGCGCTTGCGCTGTTTGTCGCCGAGGTCCATCCGATAATCTCCTGCATGGTATTCGGAGTTTTTGTCGGTCCATTGTCCGGAGCGATCCTTTCGCTGCCGTCGAAGGTGCTCGCCCCGCGCGATCGCGCGGTCGGATTTGGCGTGTTCTATACGTGCTTTTACGCCCTGATGGCTGTCGGGCCTTTGGCTGCGGGCTACCTGCAGGACGTCTGGGGATCGCCGTCCGCCGCACTGATCGCGGGCGCCGCGCTGCTTGTCGCAGCCCCGCTTTTGTCTCTTGCATTCGAGTTTTTATCGAAGCCGTATCGTCACGCCGAACTCAACCATGATGCGGAGCTGCGCGCCGCTGTGCGGGCCGGGGCGCGGCCGGTCCCACTCACCCCGTCAGCGCCGGCACGATCGCATCGAGCGCCCTGACGGCGTCGTTGGGATCGAGCTCGATCTGTAGCCCGCGCTGTCCGCCATTCAGAAACACGCTGGTCTCGGCCAAGGCTGCCTGGTCGATCGCCACCGGCACGCGCTTTTTTGGTGCGAACGGACTGATGCCGCCGACATGATAGCCGGTCAGCCGTTCGGCATCGGCCGGCCGCATCATGCTCGCGGCCTTGCCGGCAAACGCCGCCGCAAGCTTCTTCATGCTGACTTCGCAATCCGATGGCACCACAACGCACACCGGCTTGCCGTCGACCTCCGCCATCAAGGTCTTCAGCATCCGCCGCGGCTCAATGCCAAGCGCCTCGGCGGCCTGCAGGCCGATGCGGTCGGCGTTGGGATCATAGTCGTAAGCGTGCAGCGTGAATTTGACGCCCAGTTTGGCGAGCGCCAGCGTCGCGCGGGTGGTCCGGGACATCGTGCTATCGCTCCGTCGTGGCGTTTCGCCGGAGCTTGACGATAGCAATTTCGAAGGCCAGCCGTCACGCTTGCTCGCCAACACGTGGAAGCGCTGAGTGCCGCAGTGAGCGCCATAATGGGCATCCGGTGTACTCCTGATGGAGCTACAGATAGAGTAGCGGCATCCGTAGCACCTGACAGAGAAATGCTACCGTAGCAAAAGGATGTCCTCATGAGCCAAACGCCAAAACCGGGAAGGCCTGTCCGAGGCTCACGATCAGGTGTCCCTGTCATGGCGCTCCTGGACTTGCTGGGGCGACGCTGGACAATGGGCGTTCTGTGGAACCTCGGCAAAGGCGGACCCTGCACTTTCCGGGAACTGCAAGAACGTTGCGAAGCGATCTCGCCGACCGTTCTCAATTCGCGTCTGAAAGAACTGCGTGAAGCAGGCCTGGTCGAGCATTCGCACGAGGGTTATCGCGCCACACCGACCGGACATGAACTTTATGCCCTTCTCGTTCCTCTCGGGGTTTGGGCGAAAAAGTGGGCCGCGAAGCTACCGGCGTAAATCAATCCGGTCAGTCCACGCCTCAGTCCACGCCCTGGCGCGTCTCGACGATGACCAGTGAGGCCGCAAACCGAGGCGCCGAATTCGCGGTTATCGACTGTCGCTCACGCATTGGTCCACAATTTTCTTATCCGCAGCGGACAATTGTCCGTACTCCAGCCCGTCCTTTTCCCGATTGGCGATTGAGGCGTAGCTGCGAAAATAAATGTTCACGGGCAGCTTCCGCGAAAAACACTGACAAAGCGCTCTGTTTGCGATGGCTATAACGCATTGCAAGTGCTTCCGATGCTTTATCGCGTCGACGGCAGCCAGTGCTTGCTCAAACTGGCTTACGCGTTCCAATTGTTGAAATGACTGCTGAGACAACGCACCCGATGACATGATGATGGCAGAAATCACAATACCAACAAACCACCCAAACATCTTTCCCCTCCCGTTCGGGCACCTTGCACCCGGCATATTCAGCAGCATGCCTGCAACGAAAGACACTCCCAACTAAGGCGTTGAATGCCCGGTTGGAAGTGATACCTCGCGTTGCGATAATTTCGCGTGCCGTCTCGCTCAGACGTAGCCGAGCCAGCCAATAGGTTACGCCAACTGGCGAAGATGCGCCTGCCTTCCGCGAGCTGCTGCGCAACGCTTTTTGGGCTTGGTTTTCGTCGCCTCGTAGCGGCTGGGTCGGCGGCATGACCGAGTCGCCCGACAAACCAACGGCCACCGTTGCGATCGCATCATCGAACTGGTCGACGGTCGCATCTGTGCACCAGCGGCAGCGCGCAGTGCCGCCGGAAGCCGAAGGTTGCATCTTCAAAAGCTGTGGACGCCGATCCGGCCCGCGTTCTGGCCCAATGCCGCCGCACCATGGCCGCGAGCCTTGGATTTTCAGGGGGATATCAATGGGTTGGGAGGCCCCTAAGCCGCCTCCGCGACCCCGTTCCTGCTTGCGTCGATAGCCCGCTTCCGTTATCCGAAGGGAAGCCTCGCGTGCGAGCGGCCCCGGCCGTGATTCTTGGCTGGGCGTCGAGATAGTTGCAGAGGGAATACCCGCGAAATGGCCAATGTCGTCGTCGTCGGCGCCCAATGGGGCGACGAAGGGAAAGGCAAGATTGTCGACTGGTTGTCGGAGCAGGCCGACATCGTCGTGCGCTTCCAGGGAGGCCACAATGCCGGCCACACTTTGGTCATCAACGGCGAAACCTACAAGCTGGCGCTGCTGCCCTCCGGCGTGCTGCGGCCTTCGAAGCTTGCGGTCATCGGCAACGGCGTGGTGTTCGATCCGCAGGCCTTCCTCGACGAAATCACCAAGCTGAAAGCGCAGGGCGTCGCGATCAGCCCGGAAAACCTTAGGGTCGCCGAAAACGTCACGCTGATCCTGCCCTTGCATCGCGATCTCGATTCGATCCGCGAATCCTCCAACGCCATCACCGCGATCGGCACCACCCGCCGCGGCATTGGCCCGGCCTATGAAGACAAGGTCGGCCGCCGCGCCATCCGCCTGATGGATCTCGCCGATCTTCCCACGCTGCCGCACAAGATCGAGCGTCTGCTGTCGCATCACAACGCGCTGCGCCGCGGCCTCAATCTCGAAGAGATCGACGGCGGCGGGATTCTCAGGGAACTGACCGCGTTCGCGCCAAAGCTGTTGCCCTATGCCGAGACGGTGTGGCGGCTGCTCGACATCAAGCGCCGCGAGGGCAAGCGGATCCTGTTCGAGGGCGCGCAGGGCGCGCTTCTTGATGTGGATCACGGCACCTATCCCTATGTCACCTCGTCCAACACGGTGGCGGCGCAGGCGGCGACCGGCACCGGCATGGGCCCGGGCGCGGTCGGCTACGTGCTCGGCATCTGCAAGGCCTATACGACCCGCGTCGGCGAGGGCCCGTTCCCGACCGAACTGGACAACGAGATCGGCCGCAGGATCGGCGAGCGCGGCCGCGAATTTGGCACCAACACCGGGCGCAAGCGGCGCTGCGGCTGGTTCGACGCCATGCTGGTGCGGCAATCCGTCCGCACCTGCGGCATCACTGGCCTGGCGCTGACAAAACTCGATATTCTGGACGGGTTCGACTCGATCGAGGTCTGCACCGGCTACATGCTGGACGGCAAGGAAATCGACCATCTGCCGGCCGGCGAGGGCGCTCAGGCCCGAATTAAGCCGGTCTACGAGACTATCGAAGGCTGGAAGCAGCCGACCGCCAATGCCCGCTCCTGGGCGGACTTGCCGGCGCAGGCCATCAAATATGTCCGTCGGGTCGAGGAACTGGTGGGCTGCCCAATCGCTCTGCTTTCCACCAGCCCCGAACGCGAAGATACTATTCTGGTCCAGAACCCGTTCGAGGCTTAACGTGACGACTCGGAAAGCCCGGAATATTGAGTAGACATGGCTGATTACTACCCGCTAATCGCCCGCGCCATCTCCGGACTGGACCCCAGTGCCCCCGGAGAGAGCCGCCGCGCGCTTTATGAGCGGGCGCGCGCCGCGCTGATCGCGCAACTGCGCGGCGTGCAGCCGCCGTTGAGCGAATCCGAAATCACCCGTGAGCGGCTGTCGCTGGAAGAGGCCGTGCGCAAGGTCGAGTCCGAGGCCGCCCAGCGCGCCCGGGACGCTACAAGGTCCGGGGATGCTGCGCGCTCCGGGGACGCCACGCGCGCCGGGGGTGACGCTGCGCGCGCTGGCGGCGATCGCACCCGCGCTGGCGATTCGCTTCGCGCCAACGTCCGCCCCAATGCGCGGCCGGGCGAGCCGTCGCCGCCGGGCTTGCCGCCTTCGGTATCGCCGCCGCGTCCGCGTCCGCCGCAGCAACCGCGCAGCGAGCGTCCGCCGCTCGGACAGGAACCGGAACGACAGGATCCGCGCCAGCAGCGCAATGCTCGCGCCGCCGATGCGCCGCCCTTGCCGCGGCAGCCGCAGTCCCAGCCGCATGTCCCGATGCAGGACCCGCAGCTGCCGCCGACCCGCGAACGATCAGGGGCGCCGCGCCGCGGCGCCGATAACGGCGCCCCGCAGGCGCCGGGCATGCGCGGCTTCCGCGACATCGCCGCCGACGCTGACGATCTCGGCCGCGCCGCGGCCCAGGCCAACCGCTCGGCACGAAAAACCTACGCCAACGTGCCTTCGCCCTCGCCGGAGTTCGACCGGCTCGAGCCGAACATGGAAAACCGCGGCGCCGATCCCGACGCGCCCTATCCCTATGACGAAACCGCCGCGGAGGCCGACCGCTACGGGCAGCCGCAGCCGCCGTCGCGTTCGCGCCTCGCCCAGGACAGGGAGCGCGGGCCGAAGCAGCCCGGCCGCGTCGGCGCGGCGTTTCCGTTCAAGAGCGCGATCGCGGTCGGCATCGTGCTCATCCTGGTCGGCGCCGCCATCCTGTGGGGCAAGTCGGTGGTGACGGGCGTGAGCGGCCTGCTCAAGCCGTCCACGGTGGCGGAAGCGCCGAAGGATGCCGGCACCCCGCTGTCGAAGCCGAAGATCCCCGATCGCGTCGGCCAGCCGTCGTCCACGGATCAGGTCGCGCCGGTGGCGCAGCGCGTGGTGCTGTATGACGAGGATCCCGCCGACCCCAAGGGCAAGCAGTATGTCGGCTCGGTGATCTGGCGCACCGAACAGATCAAGGCCGCCGGCGGCCAGAATGCCGATATCGCCGTGCGCGCCGACATCGAAATTCCCGACCGCAAGTTCAAGATGACGATGTCGTTCCGCCGCAACACCGATACCTCGCTGCCGGCCAGCCACACCGCGGAACTGACCTTTATCCTGCCGCCGGATTTCACCGGCGGCGGCGTCGGCAACGTGCCGGGCATTCTGATGAAATCCAACGAACAGGCGCGCGGCACGCCGCTGGCGGGGCTCGCCGTCAAGGTCACCGACGGCTTCTTCCTGGTCGGCTTGTCGAATGTCGATGCCGACCGCCAGCGCAACCTGCAGCTTCTGAAAGAGCGCTCGTGGTTCGACGTGCCGCTGGTCTATGTCAACCAGCGCCGCGCCATCATCGCCATCGAAAAAGGCGCACCCGGCGAGCGCGCCTTCAACGACGCGTTCGCGACCTGGGGGGAATAGGGGCGGCGGCTACCTGGCTGTCCATAAGTGGGGTTATCAGCTGATAAGTCCGTTGATGACCGTCGCCAGTTCGGATTCGTCGCCATCGAAACTGGCGATCATGGCGTGAAGCATGGCGTCGGGATCTAGCTTTTCGAGGTCAAGTGTTTGGCCTGCCCGATCGGCCAACAAGGCGAAGAACGTCAATTGCGTTCGACCGTTGCCTTCCCGAAAGGCGTGAATCGCATTCAGCTCGGCGAGAAAATGAGCAGCTTTCTCAGCAAACACTTTCGCCGGCAGCCCCTCTAAATACTTTTCAGCCTTCAGATTAGAGAACAGCTTGGTTGCTTGCGCGTCGATATGCTCGGGGAAACAGAATGCGCTTCCCTGTTTCGAAATGCGTACCGTTCGTGTTGTGCCCGCCCAATCGAATACATCCTGGAATAAATGATGATGGACCGCGCAGAAATGCGCAAAATCCATGTTGCCTTCGGGAAGTGGTTCGCCCGCTCGCGCATTGGTAATCTCGGCCTCGAAATCATCGAGCTCGCCCTGATCGCGCAGATCCAGCTTGTTAACGAGGACGGTCGAATTTTCGTAGGTGTAAGGATCGTCGGTCGCATCATACATGCGTCGGCAACTCAGGCCTTGCGATGGGCGCGAACGATCACCTTGCGGAATTCTTCAGGGGAAAGA
>WNFO01003234.1_pt1 | contig 13732 bp, 15 predicted proteins | sample 5400251 | NCBI WGS metagenome assembly WNFO01 (sample SAMN13153354, study PRJNA577476) | soil metagenome | isolation source: 100 cm saprolite under Madrone tree | place: USA:California | collected 2016-06-14 | reverse complement strand
AACCGTAGGCCTGCAGATCGACCTCGATCTCGTGGCCGATGCCCGGGTCCATGTGGTACGGCCGCGCGATCACCATCAGGCACGCCCGGTTCTCCCGAGCGCACCACTCCAGTACTTCGCGCGACTTTTTCCGGAGACGGTGGCTGAAGTCGCGCAGGGCGCGGAAGCCCGCCTCCACCGCCCGCCCGGTTTCCTCGTAGGTCAGCCCCGGCAGCGCGTCGCGCATCGTCGCGAACAGCTGCTTGGGCACCAGCAACGGCTCGTCGAGCGAGACGAACGGCGTGACGTACTTGATACCCGCCTCGGCGAAGGCGTCCTGCTCCTTGATGAAGCCGGCCTTGATGTTCTCGGGAGCGGCCATGACCCGCGGGCACGTGAGCGACTTGGCCACGTGGCCGGAGAGGAACGAGGGCAGGTTGTAGATCATCGGCGAGAGCAGGATGTCCAGCTTCTGCTTCTGGCCGAAGACGAGCTCGCCGTAGTGGCCGGAGATGCACTTCACCGGGTAGCAGCAGTCCACGGTGCCCCGGCCCTTGCCGAACTGCCGGCCCTGCTCCTCGGAAGTGTCCGACGAGAAGACGACGTTGCGCGGGTCCACGCCGAGCGCTCCGAGGAACCCCATCCAGAACTGATGGGTGTTCCAGAGGTTCAGGACACGCGGAATGCCGATCCGGAGCTTATTCCGCGGCGACGACGGCGGTGCTGACCCGGCGGAACGCGTCCTTCCGAACCATCTCGGCAACGTTAGGGTACTCACGCTTGACCTCCTCGAGCTTCGCCTTCACCACGCGCATCTCGTTGACGTCCTCGACGAGCCCCTTGGGACACGAGTTGTTGCTGATGACGCGCTCCCAGCCGGGCGCCAGCGGCAGCTTGCTCCACTCGCGGCCCTTGGCGCCCGGGAGCTGGACGTCGATGAACGTCCGCGTGCAGTTGATCGGGCACCACTTGCAGACGGTCGCGGCGCTGGTCGTGCTCGTGTAGGTCAGCGCGGCGATGGCGTCGAAGCCCCGGAAGTGCGACGCCTCGCCGCGCTTCCGCCAGTCGCCGGCGCAGAGCGCGGCGCCGATGGCACCGGCCTCGCCGGAATACGGGTGCAGGACCACCTCGGCGTCGGGCACCTTGCCCCGGATGAAATCCACCTGCGCCTTGACCACCGCCATGTTGCGGTGGGTGCCGCCCTGCAGGATGAACTTGCGGCCGGCCGCGCGCAGATTCTGGAGCTGGCCCGCGTAGATCCAGACATTGACCGGCAGGACCGCCGCCAGCGCGGCCATGATCTCCTCGGCCGACCAGCCCTTGCGCTGCTGGTTGACGATATCCGACTGGAGGAAGACGCCGCAGCCCATCGTGAGGCTCGGCATGGCCTTCGCCTGGAACGCGCGGTCGGCGTAGGCCTCGAGCTTGATGTTGTAGCGCTCGGCCACGCCCTGCAGGAAGGCGCCGTTGCCCGACGAGCACTGCGAGTTCAGGCGGAAGTCGGCGACGGTCCCCTGTCGCAGGATCATGATCTTGACGTCCGTGCCGCCCACGTCGCAGATGACGTCGGCGTCGGGATAGAAGTGGAGTGAGGCGGTCGCGTGGGCCACCGTCTCCACCACGCCCATGTCGGCGCCCAGGACGTCCTTCAGGAGATCTTTGCCGTAGCCGGTGAGCGCGAGCGCGCCCACGTCGGTGAACCCGGCCTCGCGTACCTGGTGGAACAGCGACTGGGCGTCCTCGATCGGGTTGCCCTTGCTGAGGGCGTAGCACGAGAACAAGAGCTCGCGGTCCTCGGAGAGGACGACCGCCTTGGCGGTCGTACTGCCGAAGTCGCAGCCGAGCAGCACGGTGCCAACGTGCTGCGCGCGCGCGTCGCCGGCGCCGCAAGTCGGCGCGGGCTTCACGTACTCGCTCACGAACGTCGCCAGGTCGGCGGCGCCGGCGACCAGGCCGCGGGCGCCCTCCTTGGCCTTCGCTTCGTGCTGGCCTTCCTCGACCCACCACTTCAGCTTGTCGCGCCCCTGGTAGACGCCGATCTCGGGCTTCTCGCCCTGGCCGATCTCGATGCAGCCGAGACAGGCGTAGTAAAGGGCCTCGGCGGGGATGTTGATGAGCGAAGCGGGTTCGCGGCCGCCGAGATCGAGCTTCCGCTGGGACCAGAGCTTGGCGAGGTGATGGCGCCACGCCTCCTGCAAGCCTTTGAAGAAGAGGTTGGGGCCGCCGAGCAGCAGCACTTCGGGCGCCGGCGTGTTGCCCTTGGTCAGCGTGGCCAGATTCTGATAGACGACCGCCTCGAAGAGGCTGGCGATGATCTCCTCGACCGGCACCCCGGTCTTCACCAGGGAGTTCGCGTCGGTCTCGGCGAAGATGCCGCACTTGCTCGAGACCTTGTGCAGGGCCATGCCCTCGTAGGGCATCTCGGCCAGGCGCTCGCCGGGCACCTGCAGCTTGCGCGCGGTCTTCTCGATGAACGTCCCGGTGCCGCCGCTGCAGGCCGACTGCATGTAGACTTGCTTGGAGCGCCCGGTCCCGGTGGCGGTGAAGAAGATCGTCTTCATGTCCTCGCCGCCGATCTCGGAGACGAAGCGCACGTCGGGATGCTGGCGCTCGACGCAGGCGGCGACGGCGACGACCTCCTGGATGAGCTTGGCGCCCACCTGCGGAGCGATGAAGCCCGCGCCGGACCCGGTGAAGAACACGCGGTCGGCGCCGGCCGCCAAGCCGGCCTCGGTCTCCATGCGCGCGAGGAACTCGAGGACCTTTTCGGCCTGGCGGGTGTTGTGCCGCTGGTAGTCCTGCCAGCGGACCTTGCCGTCCTCGATCACCACCGCCTTGACGGTGGTCGAGCCGACGTCGACGCCCGAGAATTTCATGGTGCTGGGGGGGCCTGGACCCCCCCAGACCCCCCGGTCGCGTTGCGCCCGAACGCCGTCATGACCGCCCCAACTTCTTCGCGACGTGCAGGACGAGCTTCGCCGCGGTGCCGGCGGCGGTGCCGTGGTGCGGGATCCGGTACGTCGCCTTCTTCATCTCGGGGTGCGCGTGCAGGTACGCGCGCACCTCGTCCACGCTGAGCCCCGTGCGCGTGAGGGCCTCGTCGAACTCGCGCTGGGCGCGCTTCTTGGCCTCGGTCAGGATCATCTGGCAGCGCGACAGCGCGTGGACCTCGGCGTCGCCCTTGATCTCGAGCGGCGCGTAGAGGATCTCCGGATACTTGCCGATCACGCCGGCCATGGCGCCGATCGACATGGTGTTCGGCATGCAGGAGTACGGCGACAGCTCGCAGATCATGTGGGCTTTCTTCTTGTGGTAGGCCCACAGCGTCTTGCCGACCAGCATGTCACCCTCGCCGCCGTCGAGGTTTCTGTGGAAGTACGGCGCCGCCAGCCGCCGCAGCTCGAACTGACTCGGGCTCTCGTGCGGCAGGTTGCCCATCGCGCGGCGCAGGCGGTTGACGGTCAGGCGGTAGATGCCCTGCGCCACCCGCCCCAGCCCGAGCTTCAGGCGCGCGTGCTTCTCGATACCGCTGTAATCCTCGAAGCGCTGCAACCCGAGCCGCAGCAGGTAGTCCATCCAGATCGTGATGGCCGCCGGGTAGACCTCGGCGCCCTCGGCCTCGAGCCACCGGTGGATGTTGTAGTTCGGATCGCCCTCGACGGTCTGGAGATAGAACTCGCCGGTGATCTTGACCGTCGGCTTCACGCGCAGACGGTCGACCTCGATCTCGGCGAACTTCTTGCGCACCTCGCGCATCGCCCGGGCGAAGTACGGCGTGGTGAGGTGCCACAGCACCGACTTCTTGGGCGACATCTTCGGCCGGTTGCGAAAGACCGTGTAGAGATATTCCACGCTCTCCGTGACGACCGCTTCGGTCTGGCCCGGCAGCACCTCGTATGGCCGAACCTGGTACTCGAGGTCCTGCACGAGGTCGGTGCAGAAGATGCCCCACAGGCAGCCGAGCGTCATGGGCAGGTTGAGGTCGAGGCCGTCGCCCATGTTCTGGTCCAGGTTGTCCTGGGCCATCAGGAACATCCGGAACCTCTCGAGCCCGCTGTTGCGCAGCGCCAGCTCGTAGCTCGCGTGGTACTGGCCGAAGCGGCAGGCGCCGCAGGAGCCGGCCGTGAGATAGACGTACTTCTCGTTGACCTCCTCGACGCCGACCTGCTTGGACTCCTTCTTCAGAAAGTTCACGAGGTTGCCGGTCGTGAAGCTGGTCGGGCAGCACTGGCCGATGTCGGCGGTCTCACGGCCGGTCAACAGATCTTGCTTGGTGGCCACCGGCAGGATCTGCGCCTTGTAGCCGCTGCTTTCCAGCACCGCCTGGATGATCCGCTCGACGCGCCAGTGGAGACCTCCGAACAGGATCGTCACCGAGTCGCGCTCGGCGCGGGTGAAGGGTCGGGGCGTATAGGCACGATAGTGATCAGTCGCTACGGTCGCCATTCCGTCCTCCCTTGACGAACCGGTCCACCCAGGATTCGAGGAGCCGCACTGTGCCAAAGCCTGGAAGCCGGCGGATGGTGTCGTCGACCTTGCGGGCCGCGGCACGGCCCTCCTCGTCACCGAAGAGGTAGCCGGCCATGAAGCGAAGCTCGTTTCGGGGCTGGACCCCGCTACCCACCGGGCTCCAGAAGCGGTCCACCAGGAAGCGCGCGACCCGGGCTGCGACGGGGCGCTGAAGCCGGATCTCCGCCTGGCGATAGTAGAAGAAGAAGTGACGCGACTCGTCACGCTGGATGTGGTCCAGCAGCCCCGAGAGCACGGGGTGTCCGGCGCGTGCCGCCAGGCGGCGATAGCCCGTGAGGGCAGTCAGCTCGTTGATCGCGCCCCACGTCATGTGCACCGCGCAGAATTCCGGCCAGAGCCGGGACAGCATCGCGGTCCCCCGCGCCTCGAGCCACTGGGCGGGGTTCTCGCGCCCGTGCGGCGTCGGGCGCGGATCAAGGGGGTGGCCCGCGGCGGCCAGGAAGCGCTCGAGCGCGATGCCGTGAAAGGTCTCCTCATGGACCCAGCACGCCAGGAACGCCGCGACGTCCGGATCGTCGATCGCGCGCGTCGCCAGCAGCGACCGGAGATACACGATCGTGTGGCTCTCGATGTCCTGCATGTACCGCAGCGTGCGGATGGCTTCCGGCGACAGCGGGTGCTTCGGCACGTCGGCCCAGTCGACGGCCCACAGGTCCACCGCACCGGAGCGCGCCAGATACGTGTCGATGTCGAAGGCGGCCATCCCTCGAGCCAAGGGTAACGCGGATGCCATCACCAGTCACTACGTCCAGTTGTGGGCGTCCGGATGGGCGGTCGCGCTCAGCCGGCCTTGTCGAGCTTGTTGCGCAAGGTCTCGACCTGCTGGTGAAAGGGCTGACCGCCTGGGTCGGTCATCGGCGTCTTGTCCGCGAGCCCGGTATGGAGCTCGACGAGCAACGGCCCCTCGTCGCTGAGGATCGACGACAGGCGCCGCTTGAAGTCATCGAAATCGGTGACGGCATACGCCTTCCGGTAGCCTGCGCCCTTGGCCATCTGCACGAAATCGACGGTGAGCCCGCCGGGAATCTCCTGGGCCCCGGAGGTGTGGTAGACGCCGTTCTTGAAAATGAGATGCGTGAGGTTGCGGGGCGCGGCGCCGGCGATCGTGGCCAGGGAGCCGAGCTGCATCAGGAGCGAGCCGTCGCCGTCGAATACGACCACCCGGCGCTTCGGCATCGCGAGCGCCAGCCCGAGCCCGAGCGACGAGGCGCCACCCATGAAGCCCACGCAGCCGATCGAGAGGTCGTCGGGCGCGATGGTCCGCCAGGCCGGCGAGGTCGTCATGGTCGGCACGCAGATCGCATTGCCGCGGGCGCCGGCGATTGCGCGCAGCACATCCTCGGGCTTGATGGCCATCTAGCTGGTCTCCAGGCCGACGAGCACCGCCGCCGGCCCGCGCCGCTCGCGGCTCAGGCGGTAGTACTCGGGGATCAGGTGGACGTCGTCCGGACCTTCGAGGCGCGCGTGTGGGACGCCGAACGTGTCCAGCAGCGGCTCGGCGAAGCGCACCATCGAATGCCGCGACTCTTTCGGGTCGCGATCCTTCTCGCGCTGAAGCAGGCCGATCATATAGAACATCGGCACCCGCCCGTCCATTGCGATGCCACGCAGCGTGTTCACCGAGGCGTAGAGCCCGGCGTGCTGGATCATGAGCACGCACGGCTCGCCCCCGATCCAGAGGCCGGCGCCGACGGCGTTGGCCTCGTCTTCGGTGGCGCAGGTGACCACGCGCAGCGCCCGCTCCTTATCGAGGGCGGCGAGCACCGTCTTCTGATGCGTGTCGGGCACGCTCAAGATCCAGCCGAGCGGCTCGCGTGTGTTCCCCCCGCGCGCCTCGCGGAACGTGTCCTTGAGCGTGTCGATGATCAACGGCGCAGGAATCGATTCGGGCATTCCGGCCTCCCGTGAGAAGATCGACTTATCCTACGCTAATCCGCGCGAAGAGAGGATCCCCATGCTCAAAGCCCTCCCGGTCTCGGTCGCCCTCGTCCTGGCCGCGGTGCTCGCCGCCGGCGCCGCGGGACCCGACCTCACGAGCGAAGACCAGAAGACGCTCTATGCCCTCGGGCTCGTGATCAGCCAGAACCTGTCCTCCTTCAATCTGAGCCAGACCGAGCTGGACGCCGTCCTGGCCGGTGTCAGCGATGGCGTGCTCAAGAAGGAGTTCAAGGTGGACATGAAGGGCTACGGGCCGAAGATCACGGCGCTTCAGACGGCGCGCGCGGGAGCCGCGGCGGCGGTCGAGAAGAAACTGGGGCAGACGTATCTCGACAAAGCGGCGGCGGAAAAGGGCGCGACGAAAACGGCGTCCGGGATGGTCATCACGACGCTCAAGGCGGGCACCGGCGCCGCGCCCAAGGCCACCGACCGCGTGAAGGTCCACTACCACGGCATGCTCACCGACGGTACGGTCTTCGACAGCTCGGTCCAGCGCGGGGAGCCCATCACCCTGCCGCTCAACGGAGTGATCCGGTGCTGGACCGAGGGGGTGTCGATGATGAAGGTCGGCGGCAAGAGCCGGCTCGTGTGCCCGTCGGACATCGCGTACGGCGATCAAGGCCGGCCGCCCGTGATCAAGCCCGGCGCCACGCTGGTGTTCGAGGTCGAGCTGCTCGAGATCGCGAAGTAGCAGTTCCTTATACACCGCGAGGGACACGCCCCGCAACCGCTCGTACCTTGCGCGGAGCCGCGAGCCACATTGCGACCGCCGAGACGATGCTGGCCCCGATCGCGATCCAGAACGCGAGCACGTAGCTTCCGGTGTAATCGTGCAGCGCGCCGGCGACCCAGGGACCGATGGCGCCGCCGACAATCGACGCCAGGCTGAGTGTGCCAAAGATCGTCCCGTAGTGCTTGCCCTGGAACAACTCCGCCGGGATCGCGCCGAAGACCGACGCGAGGCCGTAGCCGAGCACGCCCTGCGAGGCCACCATCAGATAGAGGAGCGTGGGCGCCGGATGCTGGCGCATGACCAGGAGCAGCGCGTGCGCGCGTTGACGCCGATGCCCATCGTGACGAAGGCCACGGCGACGATGAACCAGCCATAAAAGAACGGGAGTGCGACGAATGAAAGGCGCATGGAGGTCCGGTTTCGAGCCAGGTGATTCTACTGTATGATCCGGCTCTACCGTCCAAGGAGGCGTCTCATGCTGGGCGATATCGTCGAGTTGACGGTCGTGGTGCGAGACCTGGACGCCGCGGTCGAGCGGTTCAGCCGCCTCTTCGGGCTCAAGGTTCACCATCGCGCGGAGTCGAAGGAGTTCGGGTTCAAGAACGCGATCCTCCCGACGGGGATCGGCCACATCGAGCTGTTGCAGCCGACCGACCCGGACAAAGCGGTCGGCCGTTTCCTCGCCAAGCACGGCGAAGGCGTCTATCTCGTGGGCTTCGAGTGCCACGACATTCCGGGGAGCGTCGAGCGCCTGAAGGAGGCCGGGGTCCGGGTCGACGGACGCCGCGCGGACGTCGCCTGGGTCCACCCGCAAGACACGCACGGGCTCTTCGTCGAGCTCCGGAAGCGTGAGACGTACGCCTGAGCATGCCGACCTTCCGCTTCGAGCTCGGCGAGCTGCCACCGGAAGCGGAGGCTCTCCGCGCAGAGGTGCGCGAGTTCCTGCGTCGGGAGCTGGGCGACGCGACGCCGGTGCGGCGCGCGCACTCATGGGGCGGCTTCGACCGCGAGTTCAGCCGCAAGATGGGCGCGCGGGGCTGGATCGCGATGACGTGGCCGAAGCGCTACGGCGGCCACGAGCGCAGCGCCCTCGAGCGCTACGTCGTGCTCGAGGAGATGCTCGCCGCCGGCGCCCCGGTGTCCGCCCACTGGATCGCCGACCGCCAGTCCGGGCCCTTGCTCCTGCGCTTCGGCACCGAGGCGCAGCGCCAGAAGTTTCTTCCGGCCATCGCGCGCGGCGAGCTGGCGTTCGCGATCGGGATGAGCGAGCCCGACGCGGGCTCCGACCTCGCGTCGCTGCGCACGCGGGCCGAGCGGGTCGCCGGGGGCTACCGGGTCAACGGCACCAAGGTGTGGACGAGCAACGCCCATCTCGCCGACTACATGATCGCGACCTTCCGGACTCATCATGACCCGGCGAAGAAGCACGAGGGGCTCACGCAGTTCCTGGTGGACACGAAGCTCCAGGGCATCACGATGAGCCCGATCATCGACCTGGCGGGCGCGCATCACTTCAACATGGTCGTCTTCGAGGACGCGTTCGTGCCCGAAGACATGCGGGTGGGCGAGGAGGGCGCGGGCTGGAAGCAGGTGACGACCGAGCTCGCGTTCGAGCGGAGCGGGCCGGAGCGGTACCTGTCGAGCTTCGCGCTGCTGCTCGAGCTGATCCGCGAGGTGGGGAAGGACCCGGGCGAGCGCGCTGCTGGCACGGTCGGTCGCCTCGTGGCGCAGCTGGCCACGCTGCGGCAGATGTCGCTCTCGGTCGCCCTGATGCTCGAGGCCGGTGAGAGTCCGAACCTCGAGGCCGCCGTGGTCAAAGACGTCGGCACGACCTTCGAGCAGGAGATTCCCGAGGTTGTCCACGCCCTGCTCGGCGTCGAGCCGACGATCGACTCCGGGAGCGATCTGCAGCAGGTGCTCGGCTTTCTCATGCAGCGGGCGCCGTCGTTTTCGCTTCGCGGCGGCACGCGCGAGATCCTGCGCGGCATCATCGCGAGGGGGCTGGGTCTGCGATGAACGAGCTGCGGACGATTCTCGGCGACGTCGTCGCGCGTCTCTTCACCGACCGCGTGACGAAAGAGCTCCTCGAGGCCGCCGAGACCGGCGAGTGGCCCGACGGCCTGTGGCAGGCGGTCGAGGAGAACGGCCTGACGCTGCCGCTCGTTTCCGAAGCGAAGGGCGGCGCCGGCGGCACGTGGGGCGACGCCTTCGTGGTGACGCGCGCGGCCGGGCGCCACGCGGTCCCGTTGCCGCTCGCCGAGACCATCGTCGCGTCGTGGCTCCTGTCCGAGTCCGGGCTGGACGTACCGTCCGGGCCACTGACGGTGGCGCCGGTCCATCGTGAAGACACGCTGCGACTCGCTCGCGGCGGCGGCGGCTGGCGCCTCAGCGGCACCGCCGCGCGTGTGCCGTGGGGCGCCGCGGCGGGCCACGTCGTGGTCGTCATCGAGGCCGAGGGGCGGACGATGGTCGCGCTGGCGGCCCGCGGCGCCGGCGAGATCACGCCTGACCAGAACCTCGCCCGCGAGCCGCGGGACACGCTGGCGTTCGACGCGGCCCCGATCGTCGCCGCGGCGCCCGCGGGCCCGCGCGTGCCGGCGAACGCGGTCTGGCTCTACGGCGCTCTGGCGCGCTCCGCCCAGATGGCGGGCGGCCTCGACTACCTGCTGCGCCAGGCCTCGCAGTACGCGACCGAGCGGCGCCAGTTCGGAAAGCCGATCGGCTCCTTCCAGGTGATCCAGCAGAATCTGGCGGTGCTCGCCGGGCACACGGCGGCCGCGGGCACGGCGGCGGCCAACGCGTTTCGCGCCGCCGACCGCGGCGACGCCGCGTTCGAGATCGCGGTGGCCAAGGTGAGAGTCGGCGAGGCGGCGGGGATCGGCGCGTCGATCGCTCATCAGACGCACGGCGCGATCGGCTTCACCTACGAGCACGCGCTGCAGTTCGTGACGCGGCGCCTGTGGTCGTGGCGCGCCGAGTTCGGCGGCGAAGGCGAGTGGGCCGTCGAGCTCGGGCGCTCGGTCGCGGAGCGCGGCGCCGACGCGCTCTGGCCCCACCTGACGGCGCGATGACCATCGAGAACGGAGGCGTCTCCCCGTGAAGATCACCGACGTCACGCTGACCCTTTTCGCCTGGACCGATATTCCGGCGACCACGTACGGCCGGCACACCGGCCGGTTCAGCGGCAAGAGCCAGCTCGGCCTGCTCACGATGAAGACGGACGACGGCGTCGAGGGGCACGCGTTCCTCGGCTCCGCCCAGCGCGGCGCCCACCTGGACGGTGAGTCGCTGATCCAGTTCCTCAAGCCCGTCGTGATGGGCCAGGATCCTCTCGACCGCGAGCGCCTCTACCAGGGGCTTTGGCAGAGGAACCGCGCGACGACGTTCCGGGCGATCGGGGCCGTGGACGTCGCCCTCTGGGACATCGCCGGCCAGGTCGCCAGGCTGCCGATCCACAAGCTGCTCGGCTCGTACCGCGACAGCGTGCCGGCGTACGCGAGCTCCGCCGTTCTCGCCTCGAAGGAGGCGTACGCCGAGGAGGCCCTGAAGTTCAAGGCGGAGGGCTGGACCGCCTACAAGATCCACCCGCCGACCGACCCCAAGGTGGACATCGAGGTCTGCGAGGCGGTCCGCCGCGCGGTGGGCGAGCGCTTCACGGTCATGCTCGACTCGACCTGGGCCTACACCTATCCGGACGCGCTGCGGGTGGGCCAGGCGGTCGAGCGGCTCGGGTTCCACTGGTACGAGGATCCGCTGGCCGACGACGACATCTACAACTACGTCAAGCTCAAGCAGAAGCTCTCGATCCCGATTCTCGCGACCGAGTACGCCCCCGGCGGCTTCACCGCCTTCGCGCCGTGGCTCACCGCGCAGGCGACCGACTACCTGCGCGGCGACGTCGCCGTGAAGGGGGGGATCACGGCGCTCGTCAAGACGGCGCATCTGGCGGAAGCGTTCCACATGAACTTCGAGGTCCACCACGGCGGCAACTCGCTGAACAACGTGGCGAACCTGCACGTGATCATGGCGATCCGGAACTGCGAGTTCTTCGAGGTGCTCCTGCCGGCCGGGGCGCAGAAGTACGGCCTCGTGGAGGACATCGAGGTCGACCGGAGCGGGCTCGTGCACGCGATGAACCGTCCCGGGCTCGGCGCCGCGATCGACTTCGGGCTGATCGAGCGGAAGAAGACCGCCGTCCTGACGTAGTCCCGGAGTCGAATGTAAGTTAGGGACACACAGCATCAACGCCAGACGGCAACTGTGTAGAACGACGACGACACAGCCGAGGCATGCTGGTGAAGAGGCTTTGGTTGAGATGGAGGCACGCGCTACACGTGGAGCCGAAGCAGCGATTCCGCCGGCTCTGTGGCTCGCTATCGACTTTCTCTTTGTGATTTGGGCTTATAGTGTGAATCTTGCTGACATGTTCCGGCGCGCCGCCACGATAGTGGACAAGATTCTGAAGGGCGCAAAGCCGGCGGACTTGCCCGTGGAGTAGCCCACCACCTTCGAGCTGGTCATCACCCTGAAGACGGCAAAGCTCCTCGGGCTGACAATCCCGCCGTCGGTGCTTGCCAGTGCCGATCAGATCATCGAATGAACGCAGGGAGGATGATGCAACATGGACGCAGCGTCGGCATCCTCGGGCGTCGAACTTCCCGCTGCAGCGGCCCGAAGCTCGCGTTGCTCGCTCCGGCCGCTGAGGGTGCGTGCTTAGACAGCAATCGCTTCGGGAGTCTATTCGGCTTTGAACGAAACTGGCTGGCGGACCTTTCGCGGCCTTCAAGCTGAACTCGTAGAGCGTTACGGTCAGACGTGGTGGGCCTCTACCGCGCGGTTCTGGCTTTGGGCGGCAACGGCCGTAATGCCAACTTGGGTCGGTGTGCTCTTATGGGCCCCAGACATTTTCCGTTTTCCTCTTCGCCATACTGGGTTTTGGATTCTCTTTGTGATCGTAATGATTCCGACCGGCTCGATCGCAACTATGCTGTTCCTCGCGTCCACCATGGCAGAGACACGGTATCAGCAATGGATTGGCCGTCGCTTTACTTGGCTGGCCACCGCATTCGCCGCAACGTTCATCGTTATGCAAGTGGTTGGTATCGCCTGGCCGCTCATTGTCCCGCGGCACGGTCGTTGAGACAGTGCTATGACTGCCACGGTGCTGTCTAACATCCGAGTGAACCGGACGGACGGCCTGAGTCCGGTCTTGGCGAGGTCTATAACTGGCGTCCGGCCGCCCGCGGGTTACCCGAGCGGTATACGCACAAGGAGGTGTAGCTTTGTCGTGCCCGTTCTGCGAGCCGCAGGTGAGCGGTCAGGTGCTCGTCGAGAAGGACGAGCACTGCATGTTCATCGACCTCCAACACGAGATTCTCGCCGAGTCAGGCATTATTGTCCCGCGAGTGCACCGCGAGACTCCCTTCGAACTCACCGAGTCCGAGGTCGCATCCACCTTCCGGTTGCTGCGGGCGGTGAAGGTACGCCTCGACTCCCGCCTCGCACCTGATGGCTATAACGTCGGTTGGAACTGCGGCTCTTGCGCAGGCCAGCAGGTCTCGCATGCTCATCTCCACGTTATCCCACGCTTCAGTGACGAGCCCCTGGCTGGCAAGGGCATCCGCTACTGGCTCAAGCAAGCAGCCAACCGGCGACCGGAGGCGCTAACAAATCGCTCAACCGGGGGCGCGGCGTCGCCCGCGCGTCGGTTAGCTTGAACGTTAACCAGACGAGGCGAGGTGTTGAAGCGTGACGTTCCCCATGTTGGTTACTACTGTGGCGGCGGGCTTGTTTGCGGGTGCCGCGGTGTACGTCACGGCGGTAGAGCATCCGGCGCGCGTGGAGTGTGGCCAGGTACTCGCCATCAAGGAGTTCGGCCCAAGCTATCGGCGCGCGGCCGTCATGCAGGGTGCGTTGGCCGTGATCGGCCTGCTGGCCAGTGTTATCGCGTGGTATCAGGGGTCTGGCGTGGGATGGCTCGTTGGGGGGCTTCTCCTTGGCGCGCTGGTTCCGTTTACGCTGGTCGTTATCATGCCAACGAACCGGCGCCTGCTCGATCCGGGGCTCGACAGTGGTTCGGGCGAAGCCCGTGAGCTCCTGTCCCGATGGGGTCGGCTCCATGCGGTGCGGACCGTCGTCGGCGTGGCGGTATTCGTCGCGTTCGTCGTATCGCTGTCGTCGTAGAACGCAGATGTTCAAACTGAACAAGCTGGCGAACAACCGGCTCGAGGTGACGACGCGCGGGACGCTCACGGCGGACGCACGGGTGCGCACGCGCGCCGCAGCTTGCCCGGCGCGTGCGACGGAGCCAGAGGCGAGCACGTGAGGGCTTACACCGTCCGTCTGTATCAGAAACGGGACGCAGAGGAAATGCACGCGGCTGCCCTCGAGTCTGTGGCCGAGGTCTACCCCTGGATGGCGTGGTGCCACCGGGGTTACTCGCTCGACGAAGCCCGACAGTGGGTGGCCATCCAGGAGAAGCTTGCCAAACAGGGCATGGCCTACGAGTTTGCGATCCTCGGTGAAGGCGGTCGCTTCCTTGGGGGTTGCGGT
>WNFO01012075.1_pt1 | contig 13740 bp, 4 predicted proteins | sample 5400251 | NCBI WGS metagenome assembly WNFO01 (sample SAMN13153354, study PRJNA577476) | soil metagenome | isolation source: 100 cm saprolite under Madrone tree | place: USA:California | collected 2016-06-14 | reverse complement strand
CCCAAGTGATCCACTGACTGTCGGGCGACCAGTTATAACCCTGGATCTCGCCGAATTTGTCCTGGTCGACCAGGGTCACGGCCTTGGACGCAACATCGACATAGCGCAACCGCTGCAAGCGATCGCTCCAGAGCAGCTTCTTGCTGTCTGGCGACCATTTCAGCGCGTAGTAATAAGTGTCCGCGCCGTTCGTGATCTGCTGCGGCTCGCCTTTGCCGTCTTGCGGACGCACATACAATTCGTTCTCGCCTGTCGCATCCGAGTTGTAGGCGACCCATTTTCCGTCCGGCGACCAAACTGCCTCGCGTTCGTGCGCGCCTGAAGTCTTACTCAGATTGCGCGGCGTGCCGTTCTTTGCCGGCACGGAGAAAAGATCGCCGCGCGCGACAACAATGGTCCGCTCGCCGTCCGGCGCGAGGTTCACAGATTCGAGATGCTTGGATGCATCGACGAGTCCTCCGCGGCCGCTGTCGAAATCTTCCTTGATCTCGATTGGCACGGGCGTGGCTTGTCCAGTGGCAAGATCGTACCGCCAGATATACCCGGCTTGCTCGAAAACTATCGAGTCTTTGCCGATGGACGGAAACTTGATGTCGAAATCAGTGAAGTGCGTGAGCTGCTTGGTCTCTTTCGTCGCAAGATCGACAACGAACAAATTCATACGGTTGTCGCGATCGGAGATGAAATAGATTTTGTTGTTCGGTCCCCACATCGGACAGATGTCCTGCGCTGGATTATTCGTCAGATTTTCGGTGGCGCCGGTTTTGAAATCGTAGATCCAAATATCGTCCGCCATGCCCCCGCGATAATGTTTCCAAGTGCGGAACTCCCGGAACACGCGGTTGAACGCCATCTTTGAGTCATCCGGCGAAAATGAAACAAATCCGCCGCGCGGTACTGGCAATTGCTGCGGCAATTCCGCATCGAGGCCGACGGCGAACAACGAGCCGATGAAATCGTTGAACGATTTCATTCGCGAACGAAAAACGACCAGCGGCTTCGTGTTCTCCCACCCCATCACGATGTTGTTTGGACCCATACGGTCCGAAACGTCGTCGCGCCCAAGCGTAGCCGAAGTCGTCAGGCGCTTCGGAGTCCCGCCTTCCGCAGGCATCACATAAACTTCGGTGTTACCATCGTACTGCGAAGTGAACGCGATCTGCGTTCCGTCCGGCGAAAAGCGCGCGAATGAAGTGTAACCCGGGCCACTCGTCAGGCGGCGCGCCGTGCCGCCGTCTTTACCGACCGCGTAAAGCTCACCTGCGTAACAAAAAACAATCTGTGCGCCATTTGTCGTTGGGAAACGCAGTAATCGCGTTGTGTCTGGCAATTTTTGCGCCGAGGCTATTGGAATTGAAGGCGGGTTGAACGCGATCAAAAACCAAAGAAGAAAAAACCGAGACAGTGTGTTCATAGAAAAAGATGAAGCGAGCAAACTGCCGTTGAACAAACGGGATGCAACTCTGATTTCATTCGATAGGCGGCCTTCGACGATCATAGCAAAGACGCCGCCAAACGCTGATTTTGTCTCAGTAAAGTAGCGGCTTTGCCGGACGCGCAAAAGAATCTTCACGGAAGGGGTGGGATTCGAACCCACGGTGGGTTTCCCCACGCTCGATTTCGAGTCGAGTGCCTTAAACCGGACTCAGCCACCCTTCCTTGACGCAAGAGAAACATCGAACGCCCAACGTCCAACATTCAACCCGCCTTCGCAAGCCTACAGCGCGGCGGGGGTCGAATGCAGCTGTGTTCGACACTGGGCGTTCAGCGTTGTGCGTTGGGCGTTCGTCTGTCAGGCTAAAGACGTCTAATTCTTGGCGCGGCCAGGGTATTCGGCAAACGCTGCCGAACGCGACAAGGGTCGCCGCTCTGCTGTCCGCAAAAATGTTACAATTTTGGGCTTGCCATGGCTGCCCGGCTTACCGCATATTGTATATCCACGTGGACAGCCACGCTATTACTTGTTGTTGACTGGTATTCACAGGTTGTTGGCGCCGCTGTTCACCAGTATTCGCACCTTATTCGAAATCTCAACCCTCCCTCACCGCCATGATTCAACTAAAACCTGGAATTCCGCCCGCTTCACTCACTGGAGCGCCTCCATCGGACACACGCCGAAAAAAAGGAACGAAAAAAGAGAAAAACAGCGGTCTGCACTTCACGCGCGTGTTCAGCGATGCTGCGGTTGCGCCTTTTGATCAGATCGAATGGGAACGACGCACCGCGGAAATCAATGACGACAGCGGGAAAGTCATTTTCAAGCAGGAGGACATTGAAGTCCCGAAAAGCTGGAGCGCGTTGGCGACCAAGATTGCAGTCTCAAAATATTTTTACGGCGATATCGCGAATGGCACTGATCCGTACAAAGGCGGACGAGAAATGTCAGTGCGGCAATTGATTCACCGCGTCACGCGCACGATCACCGACTGGGGAATCGCGGATAGCTACTTCGCGGATGAAGAAGCTGCGGAGGCTTTCTACGACGAACTGACCTGGCTGTGTTTGAATCAGCACGGCGCCTTTAACTCGCCGGTGTGGTTCAATGTTGGATTGTATCATCAATACGGCGTCGGCAAGGACGGAGGCGCTGGGAATTATTTTTACAATCGCGAGACCTGCAAAGCCGAGCGCGCGCCGTCGCAGTACGAGTATCCGCAGGGAAGCGCCTGCTTCATCCAGAGTGTGAGCGATACGATGGAGGACATTATGCGGCTGGCCATGAGCGAGGCCATGCTTTTCAAGTACGGGAGCGGCACGGGAACCGATCTTTCCTCATTAAGGTCGACAAGAGAAAAATTGAGTGGCGGCGGCAAACCGAGTGGGCCGCTCTCGTTCCTGAAAGTTTACGATCAGGTTGCAAACGTAGTGAAAAGCGGGGGGAAAACGCGGCGCGCGGCGAAGATGAATACGCTGAAGGATTGGCATCCGGACATCGAAGAGTTCATCGACGCGAAGCAAAAGGAAGAGAAAAAAGCGTGGGCGCTCATCGAGCACGGTTACGACGGCAGCTACAATGGCGACGCGTACGGCTCGGTGATGTATCAGAATGAAAATGTCAGCGTGCGCGTAAGCGACGAATTTATGGAAGCAGCGCTGGAAGGCCGAGAATGGTGGACGCATCGGGTGACGGACGGCCAGCCTTGTGAACGCAAAGATGCGCGCACGCTTTTACGCAAAATCGCGGAGGGCACATACATCTGCGGCGATCCTGGAATGCAATTCGATTCCACGATTCACAAATGGCACACCTGCAAAGGCACAGACCGGCAAAACTCCACTAACCCGTGCTCAGAGTATCTTTTCCTTGATAACACCGCGTGCAATCTGGCGTCGCTTAATTTGATGAAGTTCAAGACCGCGGACGGTGATTTTGATGTGGAGCGATTCAAAGCGGCGGTGCGCATCTTCATCACAGCGCAGGAGATCATTGTCGATAACGCGAGTTACCCCATCAAAGAAATCGCCGAGAACTCGCACATTTTTCGCACACTCGGGCTTGGCTACGCGAATCTCGGCTCACTGATCATGAGTTATGGTCACGGTTATGATAGCGTGGAAGGCCGCGCGCTCTGTGGTGCGATCACTGCGATCATGACCGGCGAAGCGTACGAACAAAGCGCACGATTGGCCAGGGCGATAGGGCCATTCCCAGGCTATCGCGACGCGCGCGCCAGCGGCGTGCCGAAGCTCGTCGCCAAAGATAACGTCGCATCGACGCTCGAAGTGATCGAGCTGCATCGTGACGCGGTGCGCGAGATTTCAGACGCGAAAGAGTTCGCGCATTTGAAAGAAGAAGCTGCAAAAGTTTGGGACAGTGCGGCGGAGCTGGGCAAACGCTACGGCTACCGCAACGCGCAAGTGACCGTGCTCGCGCCGACGGGCACTATCAGTTTCCTAATGGATTGCGACACGACAGGAATCGAGCCGGACATCGCGTTGGTAAAATACAAACTGCTGGCAGGTGGCGGCATGCTCAAGATTGTCAATCAGACGGTCAAGCCTGCACTGGAGAAGCTAGGTTATGATTCTGAGGAGATCGATCGCATTATCCCGCACATCGATGCGTTCGACACGATCGAGGACGTCACCGACCCCGACGGATCCAAAATCTCATCTGGCCTGAAGCCTGAGCACTTGCCGATCTTCGATTGCGCATTCAAGCCGTTCAAAGGTGAGCGCGCGCTGTATTACATGGCACACCTGAAAATGATGGCTGCGGCCCAGCCATTCCTGAGCGGCGCGATCTCGAAGACTGTTAACATGCCGGAAGGCGCCACCGTGGACGACATCATGAACACGTACATCGAAGGTTGGCGGCTCGGCTTGAAATCAGTCGCGATTTATCGCGAGGGTTCGAAGCGCTCCGCGCCATTGAACACGCGAAAAACAAAAGATATGGGTACTGCAGCCGCCGGCGCTGACGGCGGCCTTCCCACCGGGCCCGAGGAACTACAAAATCGCATCCTCGAACTGGAACAAGAACTGGCAACGCTGCGCAGCCGGATTGATCAACCAGTTCGGCATCGCATGCCGGATACACGCAATTCCATGACCCACCGGTTCGAGATTGCCGGTCACGAAGGTTACATCACTGTCGGTTTGTACGAAGACGGACAACCGGGTGAGCTTTTCATCACCATGTCGAAGGAAGGCAGCACGATCGGCGGGCTGATGGACACTGTCGGCACGCTGACTTCGATCGCGCTGCAGTACGGCGTGCCGCTCGAGAGTCTGGTGAAGAAATTCGCGTATCAGCGATTCGAGCCGAGCGGGTTCACAAAAAATCCGGATATCCGCCATGCGACCAGCATCACGGATTACGTTTTCCGTTGGCTCGCGTGCCAGTTTATCAAAGGTTACAAGGAAGCAACAGCGCCAAACCGCGCGCAGCCGGACTTGCCTCTCAAAGAGATTGTCGAAATCGAAAAAAAAACCCTGAACCGGCCCGTAACGGATTTGGCGCGCACCGGCGACAAACAAGTGATTGACGTGATTACAAACAATTTGCCCAATCCCGTCGAACGCGCGAGCGCGGTGGACCAAAGCGGCAATGGAAACGGCCACGCCGACCGAGTCATGGTCGCGCTTGGTAGCATCTTCATGGGAATCACCTGTTCGGTGTGCGGCAGCGACAAAGTCATTCGTGCCGGCGCATGCGGCGTGTGTACCGAATGCGGGACCAGCCAGGGATGTAGCTGAGGACAGAGCTTCAAATCCAGGCTCCAAATCCACGTTTTCGGGATTACTGACGCTCGGATTTTCAAACGGCAGCTGCTCCACCTGATTGGACAGGCGGGCACCCACGGCTACAATGCGTCGCCCCTTTTTCGACAGCTCAACTGAATGAACAAGCTCGACGCGCAGCGACAGAAAGAAATTCAACAAGCGGAGGAGCTGCTTTTTGCAGGCCCGCAGGCGCTCGGTTTTGCCAAGGGATTGTTCCAGGGACATTTCGTTTCCGATTGGGTGATGCCGTATCCGCGCATTCCGGCTGCGGAACAAATCGAGTTGGATGATACGCTCACTGAACTCCGCAAATTTTTGGACGAAGATCTTGATCCTGCGGAGATCGACCGCCAGGCAGACATACCGCGCAGCGTGATCGATGGCCTTGGTCGGACCGGCGTGCTTGGCATGACCGCGCCGAAGGAATACGGCGGGCGCGGGTTCTCGCAGATGGCCAACTGCAAAGTGCTGGAAGAAATCGGCAGGCGTTGCGCATCGACCTCGGTTTTTGTCAATGCGCATCATTCCATCGGAATTCGCGCTTTACTGCTTTTTGGAACACATGAGCAAAAACAGAAATGGCTCCCAAAGTTAGTGACTGGCGAGCAACTGGGCGCGTTCGCCCTCACTGAGAAGGAAGCTTCGAGATGCTCGAGAAGCGGATGCCGAAGATGGGAATCCGCGGCACTGCGACTGGACGTTTCGCTTTGCGCGACGTCGAGGTTCCAAAAGAAAACATCCTCGGACCGCTGGGCAAAGGTCTTAAAGTCGCACTGACGGTACTCGATTTCGGCCGCACAACTTTTGGCGCGTGTTGCACCGGCGCGGCCAAGACGTGCCTGGAGCTGGCGATCCAGCACGCAAATACGCGGAAGCAATTCAACAAAACGCTTGGTAATTTTCATTTGGTCAAAAAGAAAATCGCGCGCATCGCGGCGGATGCTTACGCGATGGAAGCGATGACGACGGTTACAGCATCGTTCATCGACCGGGGTCTGGAAGATTACATGCTGGAAACCGCGATGCTGAAGGTCTTCACGACCGAGCGGCTTTGGGAGTGCATTAACGACGTATTTCAAATTTACGGCGGCTCAGCATACTTTGTGGATCTTCCGCTGGAGCGAATGCTGCGTGATGCGCGAATCAACCAGATCGGCGAAGGCGCGAACGAAGTGCTCACTTCGTTTATCGCGCTGGTGGGGATGCGCGGGCCCGGCATGGAGTTCAAGGAAATCTACGACACGATGATGAAACCCTCGCGCGATCGGATGAGCAAAGCGTGGGCCGCTGGGAAGAACCGGCTTGGCGCGACGATTCGCGTGCCTGATGTGCCCGTGCAAAGCGAGCAGCTCCGCGGGCATGCGCGGCAGCTCGGCCGCTTGATCTGGCGTTTTAATTTCGCCGTGAACCGCGCGTTGATTACTTACCGCGAGCCGATTCTGGATATGCAGCTTGTTCAGCAAAGGATCGCGAACGCGGCGATGGATCTCTTCGCGTCGACTTGTGTCCTGAGCCGTAAGGACAGCGAAATCCAATTTGCCCGTCGAAACGGCGACGCGGCTGCACCCGATCATTCCGCCGCTGATCTGTTCTTGCGTCAATCGTTTCGTCGAATTCGCGGTTTCCTCGCGGGACTGACGGATAACGACGACAAATCGGTGCTTGCGACGGCAGATTCCTGCCTGGCCACGCCGCGCAGCTAAATTTTGGCCGTCCGCATTTACACTGACAAAGACGCCAGCATACGCTGGCTGAAGGGAAAAACGTGTGCGGTGATCGGGTTCGGAGCGCAAGGCCACGCGCACGCACTCAATCTTCGGGACAGCGGGATGGACGTAATTGTTGGCCTGTATCCCGGCAGTAAATCGCGACTGCGCGTGCGGCGTAACGGTCTGAAAGTTTTCAATACGCCGGAAGCAGTACGGAGTGGCGACATTATTTTTGTCGCGCTTTCGGACTCGCAAATGCCGGCGATTTACGCGGAACAGATCGCTCCCAGATTGCGCGCCGGTCAGACTCTACTCTTCGCACACGGGTTTGCGATTTATTATCGGACCGTCATTCCGCCGAAAGATGTTGACGTTGTGATGGTCGCTCCCAAAGGGCTCGGGCCAATGGTGCGCCGGGAATTTCTTCGAGGTCGCGGCGTGCCGGGCTTGATCGCGATTCACCAAAATCGCAACAGGCGCGCGAAACAAACGGCGTTGGCTTGGGCAAAGGGAATCGGATGCACGCGCGCCGGCGTGCTGGAGACGACTTTCCGAGAGGAGACGGAGACCGATCTTTTTGGTGAGCAGGCAGTGCTTTGCGGCGGCACCAGCGCGCTGATTCGCGCTGGTTTTGACACACTCGTTGGCGCCGGTTATCCACCTGAGCTCGCGTACTTCGAATGTCTGCACGAACTCAAGTTTATTGTCGATCTTATCCATGAGGCAGGACTTTCAGGCATGCGAAAGCTGATTTCCGATACCGCAAAATGGGGCGAGCTAACTGTTGGTCCAACAATCATCGATCGCATTGTACAAAGGCGGATGAGATCGGCGCTGCAAAAAATTCGATCTGGCAAGTTTGCGCGCGAATTTATTCTGGAAATGAAAACTGGCGGTACACGTTACTCGCGACTCCTGCGCGAAGCTGAAAATCGTCCAATCGAAAAAGTTGGTGCGCGACTGCGCGGATTGATGGCTTGGCGCCCAAAAATGTAAACCTGCGTCCGCGCTGCCGCGCGGGAGCGCGTCATTACCGGCGAAATCGTCGGGGTTTTTGCTTATCTCCCCGTATGATGCCCGTAAATAGTCATATGGTTGGCCGTAGTCGGAATTGCAGCGAGCCGATCGCAAGGTTGCGGGATCCTGGAGGTTCCGGTCACAGTGTAGCACAGCTTCTTTGTGGTCTTGGCGACCAGCTGTCCTTGTGCCGGGAGATCTACGTCCTTGCTCGGATCAGCAGCAAATGCCGATGCGCAAAACGCGAACGCGAGCGCGACGCTTGCACACCGGACCGACCAGCCGCCCAAGCGACCTGGTCTGCTTGCTGTTTTCACGCCCTAATTGTGATGCCGCTTCGGATTTCGTGCAAGCCTTATTCGTCCGTCGTTTTAAGACAAAAATCCGACATTTTGAGCCGCCCTGAAGTCTCTACGGTCAGTCCGTCCAAAGGAAATGTTCCAGCCGAAGATTGGTAAGACGCGCTTTGGCTTCTTCAGTGCGGCTGCCTCCCGCTGCAGCAAGTTTCTCATAGATAGCAGCGGCCGATTCCCACTTCGAATCTTCCTCCAACAGGCGTGCAGCGTTAAATCCAGCTTTATAATACCAGAAGGGTTCGCGCCGCTGATCTGGGCGCGCCTCGTCTTCCAATATCTTGTAAAACGTCGCGAGGGCGCCGGCTCGATCGCTTTTCTTTTCCAGGCACAATCCCTTTTTGAAGAGCGCCTGGTTACGCCAGTCGATCGGCTCGTCCTTATCAGAGGCTAATTGGTCGTACGTTTCAATCGCGCGCTGATAATTATTCGGGTCGGTTGCGCCCGCCTCAAAGAAAATATCGCCTTTCCCGCAAAGCGCCTCACGTTTGTAGGAGAGGTCAGCGTCGCTCTTTAGTACCTCATCATACAACGCGAGAGCATCCTTTGACTTGCCAAGCTTGCGCTCGATCAGGGCTTGTTCATTGCGTGCAGCCCACCGCAGCGGGCCGTTTTTCTGCACGACCTGATCGAACAGAACAATCGCCCGGTCCAGTGAATGCTCGCCCATGCTCGACATGGCCGATTCTGCCGCGAAAAAAAGTGCTCTTTCCACGAGCGAATCGTCGGGATTCTGTTGTGCGATAATTTCGAACTGCGTCTGCGCGTTTGCGAAATCCTGGTGCCGGTAATAAAGCTCGGCCAATTTAAGTCGAACCTCCGGAGCAAACGGTGAGAGGGCATGCTGTTCCAGAAATTTCTTTGCCAGGCCAATGACTTTCATCTCGTTTCCACCAGCTGTCTCCTCCACCCAGATGCTGAGATAGTCGGCGCGTTCCGCGGCCGCGGCGGTTGGCTTCGACTCGGCTGCATGAGCCAGATTTTTGCGCGCTTCGTCAAGGCGCGGCGGTGAGGAGTGAAAGGCTAGCTCAGCCAGACCAACCCAGGCTTCCGACACGCGCGGGTTTTTGGGAAAATCACGAATGAACTGCTGCAACGATCCCGCCGCTTTTTTGTCGCCTTTCGCCGCCTGCATCAAACCTTCATTCAATCGTAAATTCGCGCGCGCTTCTTCGTCGCCGCCTTGCTTCTCCAGCTCACTGTAATCAGTCAGGAAACGGGCGTGATTGCCAAGTTGTAGCCAGCCGCTGGATGCATTAAACAACGCAGCTTTTGTCCAGGGCGAATTGGAATACCCAATTTGTTCAAAAGCCGCGGTCGCTGTGTCAAATCGCTTCGCCAGGTAATTCACGTTGGCGGACAAAAAATTGATCCGAGCGAGCAAACCCGGCTCGGGATGCAGCAGACGCGCATCATCCAAAATCGCGATCGCGTCATCGAAATGCCGGTCATCCACTTCAAATTGTGCAAACTCAAGGAAAGCCTCCGAGAACGCCGGGGATCTGATGCTAGTGCCTCGCAGATCCGAAAACAATTGCCGGGCTCGCTCCCTACGCCCGGCGCGAACTTCCATCCGAGCGAGATACCATCGGGCAAACGATCGCCGTGGCTGTTCCGGCCTACGTACCCATTTCTCCAGTTCGTTGCGGGACGGTTTGTGCTGCGCGCGATACAGTTCATCCAATTTTTCAAAGAGAAGAGGCAGATCCGAGTCTGCCGGGTGTTGGTCGATAAATCGCTCGATGAAATCGTCTCCAGCTTCCGGCGTTTTTAGTTGCATATGCGCATCGGCTATCCCGAAGAGCGCCGCAATTAGCGTGGCATGAGCCGTTCCCTCAGGCCTTTTCAGAAGCGCTTGAAACATGCCGATTGCTCTTTCAGGTCGCTGCAAGATCAGCTCCACTCGCCCGCGTAACACCCGCCGTTCCCTCCGTTCCGCCACCAATGTCGGCCGCATTTCTGCCAGGAGGCGCCGCGCATTAGGAGCATCGGCCATTTCAATGTACAGTTCGGCTGCTCGTAACTGCGCTGGGGTAGCCCATTCCTTGTCATGGAACAGGAGGTTAAGTTTTCTCACGGCTCCTTGTCGCTTTCCTAACGCGCGCAGCATCTCCGCCGTGCCAAATACGGCTGCTCCATGAAAGGGCGAACCTCGGTCTGTCGTCAGCTCCTCATACAACGGCAGGGCGTCAGCCCATCGGTTTAGACCGGCCAAGGCTTGGGCGCGCCAGAATTTGGCCCATGGCATCTCGCGTAATCGAGGATCTGCCAACAAAACGAGCGTGTCCTCCGGCTCTCTTGCAGTGACTTGGGCTTCGGCAAGTTTCTCGGCGACGAGGCGCCATTCGGTTTCAGGCAGATTTTTATTTAGCAATGCCTGCAACCGCGCGACTGCTACTTCTGGAACGCCTTCGGTTAGCGGCGCGCTCGCTTGCGTAATCTCAGCGGAAATGTCCGCGCGGGCGAGTTGCGCGAGTACGCAGAGGAAGCAGCTGAGTCCTATTTTTCTTAGGCTCATCTCTTCTCCAGCATTGGCCGCAAATATTGCCCCGTGTGACTAACGGAAAGAGCCGCGATCTCCTCCGGCGGACCGGCTGCAACGAGATCGCCCCCATCTTGGCCACCTTCAGGTCCCAAATCGATGATCCAATCGGCGCATTTGATCATCTCCAGATTGTGCTCAATCACAATCACCGTATTACCCGCGTTGCGCAGCTTCATCAGCACTTGCAGCAATTTCTCAATGTCGGCGAAATGTAATCCGGTCGTCGGCTCGTCGAGAATGTAAAGGGTGCGCCCGGTCGCCTTTTTCGCAAGCTCTGTGGCGAGTTTTACGCGCTGCGCTTCCCCGCCGGAGAGAGTTGTTCCGGCTTGGCCAAGTCGCAGATAACCGAGACCTACATCGAGCAACGAATTTAACTTTTCTGAGATGCTGGGCACGTTGCGGAAGAAGCGCGTTGCCTCATCCACAGTCAGATCGAGAACATCGGCAATATTTTTGCCTTTGTAAGTAATCTCGAGTGTCTCACGGTTGTACCGCTTGCCATGGCACACTTCGCATTCGACATATACGTCCGGCAGAAAGTGCATCTCGATTTTGATTAATCCGCCGCCTTCGCAGTTTTCGCAGCGGCCGCCTTTAACATTGAAACTGAAACGCCCGGCGTCGTAACCGCGGACCCGCGCCGCAGGCAGCTGGCTGAATAGTTCGCGGATCGGTGTAAATGCACCGGTGTACGTGACCGGGTTTGAGCGCGGCGTTCGGCCGATGGCACTCTGGTCAATCACAATCGCTTTGTCGATCTGTTCGATTCCACGGATCGCACGGTGCGCGCCCGGTTTTTCTTTCGCATTGTAAAAGCGCCGAAACAGTGCGCGTCGCAGAATGTCGTCCACCAGAGTGGACTTACCGCTGCCGGAGACACCAGTGACACAAGTCAAACAGCCGAGCGGAAAAGAAACCGTAATGCTTTTTAAGTTGTTCTCCGTTGCTCCCACGAGTGTTAGCCAGCCTTCGGATTGGTTGCCAAGTCGCGGTTTAACTCGCTGCCTGGGAACGGGAATTCGTGCGCGGCCGGAAAGATAATCGCCAGTTAAAGAATTCTTCGCAGACAGGATGTCGTTGAGTTTCCCTTGCGCCACGATTTCGCCTCCCCGCGGGCCCGCACCCGGGCCGAGATCGATGATGTGGTCGGCCGTCCGGATTGTTTCTTCGTCGTGCTCAACTACGATGACTGAATTGCCGAGATCACGGAGACGGCGCAAGGTTCCGAGCAACCGGCCATTGTCGCGCTGGTGCAACCCAATGCTTGGTTCATCCAAGATGTAAAGCACTCCAGCAAGGCCAGAGCCGATCTGTGTTGCCAATCGAATCCGCTGTGCTTCGCCCCCGGACAGCGTGCCGCTCTGGCGATCGAGCGTGAGATAACCGAGACCGACTTCAACGAGGAATTGCAAGCGCGATTCAATTTCACGCACTACATCGGTCACAATTGTCTGTTGCTGCGCAGTCAGTTCGAGAGCGCCAACAAACTGGGCGGCGGCTTCGATCGTAAGCTCACTGAACTGGTGAATGTTCAATTCGCGTTGATTTCGATCTTTCATGGTGACCGCAAGGATTTCCGGCTTAAGCCTCGCTCCGTTGCACACCTTGCACAGTTCGCGTGTCATAAAAGAGCGAATGCGGTTACGAGTGAATTCGCTCTGGGTTTCCTCGTAAAGCCGCTGCATCTGCGGCACGAGTCCCTCGAACGGTTTTGCGACTTTCTGTTCTCCGTTGTCGCTGAAGCTCATTTGAATCGGCGTCCCATCTGTGCCGAAGTAAAGCGTTTGTTTAAACTGCTCTGGCAAATCGCTGAACGGAATGTCTTCAGCGACGTGAAAATGCTTTACCAGCGCCTTTTGCAGATGCCGGTAGTATGCCTGCATCCGCTTTGTCCCGCGCCGCCAAGGTGTGATTGCCCCTTCGGCCAGCGTTCTCCCAGGATCGGAGATCATTAGGTCTGGATCGCAGACCAATTGCGTGCCAAGCCCATGACAAGCAGGGCATGCCCCGAGATGGCTGTTAAAAGAAAAATGTCTGGGAGTTAAATCGCCTAACGTGAATCCCGTCTCCGCGTTTCCATAATCCGTGGAGTAGCGCAATTCTTCCCACTCCTCTGGTTCGGTGTTCGATGTTGGATGTTGGGTGTTCGGCGTTGCATGTTGGGCGTCCGCTGTTCTTGAAATTTCTCGCAGGACGACAACTCGGTTGCCGCCCAATTTGAGCGCAGTCTCAATTGAATCTGCCAGGCGCACGCGAATCCCATCGCGAATGACTAACCGGTCAATCACCGCCTCGATCGTATGCCGCCTGGTCTTGTTGAGCCGGATCGGCTCGGGGCGATCCAGCTCCATAAACTGACCATCGATGCGCGCGCGAACGAATCCTTCGCGCTTGAGCTTTTCGATCACATCCCGGAACTCGCCCGGCTGATTCTTGATGAGCGGCGCCAGCACCATGATTTTGGAGTGGGCTTCGTACGAGAGGACCTGATCGATGATCTGCTGAGGCGTTTGGCGGCTCAACGGCCGACCGGTCAGGGGATCATGCGGCTGACCGACAGCAGAAAAAAGGACCCGCAAATAATCGTAAATTTCAGTGGTGGTCGCGATTGTCGACCTCGGATTGGCGCCGGCACTGCGCTGCTCGATCGCAATCGCAGGAGACAATCCTTGGATAAAATCGACATTTGGCTTTTCCATTTGATCGAGGAATTGCCGCGCATAAGCGGAGAGACTCTCTACGTATCGGCGCTGCCCCTCGGCATAAAGAGTGTCGAAAGCCAGCGAGGATTTCCCCGAACCACTCAGCCCGGTGATGACGACAAACTTCTCCCGTGGAATCTCCACATGGAGGTTCTTGAGATTGTGCTGGCGGGCACCACTAATTTTGA
>WNFO01014338.1_pt1 | contig 13750 bp, 14 predicted proteins | sample 5400251 | NCBI WGS metagenome assembly WNFO01 (sample SAMN13153354, study PRJNA577476) | soil metagenome | isolation source: 100 cm saprolite under Madrone tree | place: USA:California | collected 2016-06-14 | reverse complement strand
TCGCCCGCCTGATCGGCGCACCCCCCGGCTATGTCGGCTACGACGAGGGCGGCTCGTTGACCGAGGCGGTGCGGCGCCGGCCCTACCAGGTAATCCTGTTCGACGAGGTCGAAAAGGCGCATCCCGACGTCTTCAACGTTCTCTTGCAGGTGCTCGACGACGGCCGTCTGACCGACGGCCAGGGGCGGACGGTCGATTTCCGCAACACGCTGATCGTGCTGACCTCGAACCTCGGCAGCGAGGCGTTGGCAAGCCTGCCGGAAAAGGCCGATGTCTCGGCCGCGCGCGACGCGGTGATGGAAGCGGTGCGCACCGCCTTCCGGCCCGAATTCTTGAACCGGCTCGACGAGATCCTGCTGTTCCGGCGGCTGTCGCGCGACGACATGAAGGGGATCGTCGCGATCCAGCTCGAGCGGCTCAAGAAGTTGCTCGCCGATCGCAAGATCACCCTCGAGGTCGATGCCGCGGCGAGCGCCTGGCTCGCCAATGCCGGCTACGATCCGGTCTACGGTGCCAGGCCGCTCAAGCGGGTGATCCAGCGCGAGCTGCAGAACCCGCTGGCCCAGCAGATCCTCGAAGGCCATATCCCCGACGGTTCGACGGTCCATGTCGGCGCCGGCGACAAAGGCTTGGTGATCGGCGAGATCGTCACCGCCGAAGCGGCTTAGCTTTCCTCACCCACTCCCTCTCCAATCCTCCCCCTTGCGAGGGACGGAAGGGGAGTGGGCCCCGCCAGACGAGCACCCAGCAATTCGGCGGGCGAAGCATTGGCGGGGTCGACCTTTCGCCCCTCTCGGTATTGCCGCACGATGCCCTGAACCCGCGCTGTGAACGCCTCCGCCACCCCGGGATGATCGCGAGCCAGCCCGGCCTCGTCCCGCCGGCGCAGATCGGCCCCGTCCGGGATCGCTGCGAGGTCCACCGCCGCCGCTTCGCCGAGTGCCAAGGCACCCGCGAGCGCACGACCTTTCTCCGCCTCCGGTCGCCCGGAGTCTTGGCGCAACAAGGCGGAGACCGCAGCGCGCGCCCTCAGCAGTGCGCGATGGCGGAGTGCGGTCAGATCACGTGGTGCCTTGGTTCTCGCGACCCGCGCCAGCCGCGTGTCAGAGATCCGCTGCATTTGCAGCCTCCAGCGCCGTCAGCCGCCGGTCGAAATCGCTCGCTTCGATCGCCCGGACTAAGGCGTCGACCACCTTCGCCACCTCGGCCCCCTCACCGGGGGTGATGGCACCTTCGGCCACTGCCGCCGTTATCGCCGTCATCGCCTTGGCCACATCGGCGACATCGGTGATCGGCGGCAGGGCGAACTGCACCGGTCGATCGCGGCGCGGCGCGATGACCCGGTCGAGGCAGAGCCGCAATGCCAAGGCGTCGCCGCCGAGGGCAAGCGTCACGGCCTTGCGGGTCAGCGCCTCGGCTTCGCCGTCGAGCAATGCCTCGGCGGTGCGCGTCGCATGGTTTCGGCACCCTTGCGGCTTGCCGGCGGGATTGCCGGATTGACCCTTCACGAATTGGCCCCCGGGGGCGCGGTCCACCTGAAAATGCAGGTCGGATTCAGGCATCGGTATCTCCTCGTATACTCCAGCGTCCAAAAGGCGTCTGGTCAGTCGGTTGCCATAATAGCAATTGTCATACGTGGAGTCAAGATCCCATCAGCCGCCGCCTCCTCGAGCCCTCCGAGCTTTCCGGCGATCGTTAGCCAGACCTTTATGCCAAAACCGCGGAGCCTCGAGAGCCGCGCAAGCGCCGACGAGTCCGAAACGGCGGAGACAAGCCGAGGCAAGGGCAGGAGCGCGGCTGCCGCCGTCATTACCCCCTTGAGGGCACGGCCCACGCGCCTATGAGACTGGACGATGGTCGGCGACGGTTGGAGGTGGAATGCGCCGCACACCTCCGCTCGACGCTTGCGTACGCAAGCGCGAGTTCAGTGCAGCGGTGCTTCAGCCCTCCTGATCGGCGCCGACGACGAGGTGGCACTCGCGTACCTCGGCGCGCGGGATGCGCAGATCCTGGTCGGGGTTGAGTTGATGCAGGACCAAGGTGTCGCCGTCCCAGCTGACAAATTGCTTGATCAGCACGGCGTCGCCCTCCTTGTAGACGACGACGTCGCGACCGCGCGTCGGCGGCTTGAACGGGTTGACGTGCAACAGCCATCCCGGTTGGTAACGCGGCTCCATGCTGTCGCCAACCATGTAGATCGCGTAGGCCGAACGCACGCCGCCGAGATTGGCCGGCCGCGGGGTGTAGCCAATCGGGCCGTCTTCGAGAAACATCTCCTGATCGCCGCCGCCGCGCGCGGCGCTGCGAATCGGGATTTGATCGACCCCCCGACCGAGCCCCGTCCCCGCAGCCGATGAGGTCCCCGTCGAGGGCGGACGTCCGCGTCCGCGCGGCATCTCGCCGGCTGGCGGTGGAACCGTGGTGTCGCCGGCATGGCGCAGCACCTCCTCCTGCGAGACGCCCAGAAAGCCGGCGATCTGCACCGCTTCCAAGAGCTTCATCTGGCGCTCGCCCTTCATCATGCGGGAGACCGCCGAAGGGGCGAGACGCAGGTGGCGCGCGAGATCGGCCTGGGTCGCGTTAACCCGCTCCAACGCTTGGTGAAACCAGGACCCGTCCATAATGTGTCCTTCGCAATTTGCTATATTGACATACGCAAAATGAACGTTAACATGCCCGTGTGATCGTGACAAGAGATTTAGTGCGAAAAAGGAGATGTGAATGTCAAGACCGTTGGTGCCGTGGGAGACCCAGGAGAATGAACCGGGCTGCGCTTATCTATTGGACGAGGGTGGTGGTGTCGACCGGAGCTGCGGCGCTCCGCGCCGGCACGCCTCGTCTTATTGCCCGACGCATCATGCGGTGTGCCATGTCGCCTATGGCAGCCCGGCCGAGGCCGACCACCTGCGCCGGGTGGAAGCGCTCGCAAGCGCCGTCGGCGGCCGTCGCAGCCGCGAAGACGGCGCGCCTTCGCGACGCTTCTTGACGCGCCTCGAACGCCGCTCGCGTTCTTTCGTGAGGTGAATGTTCATGATTTGTTCGAAATGATGACATGGCTCGCTCCCATTCGCGACGCATCCAGAACCATCCACTCGACCGTAATATCGAGGGCGGGCCCACGCCGGAACGCCGCAGTCGTGGCATCGTCGAACTGGTGGAGCGGCCGATCGCCGACGAATCCGGTCGGCCCTCCCGACCCTATCGCGCCGTCGATACCCTCGCCGTGATGGAGCGCCGCGGCTCGATCACCGGCGGGATGCGCCAAGCCGGCGAAGATTTTCGCGCGCGCTTTGCGGTTGCTCAACTCGATCCGCTGCGCGCCCCCGATTTGTCGCGGCCGAGGGAACGGGGTGCATCGCGGTTCAAGGCAGATGAGCCGGGCATGCGCATCGAGGGTGCGCGCGAGGCGGTGTGGCGCGCAATCCAAGCGGTGGGCGGGTCCGGTTCCCCCGCGGGCTCATGCCTGTGGCACGTCGTCGGCTCGGAGCAATCGCTGAAGGAGTGGGCGCTCGAGCAGGGCTGGAGCGGCCGGCGGGTCAGCCAGGAGACAGCGTCAGGCATCCTGATCGCCGCGCTCGGCGCACTTGAGATGCATTTCGGGATTAAGCGAGATTGCTATACAAGCATTTTATAATTGACAAATCCGGATCGATCTGATAGGAATCGGCGAAATTGGCGGAATCGGCGACGGCGCGGTGGGCGCGCCAGTGGTGAACCGGCCTTCGAGGCAATCCGCAGCGCAATACCCAGGATCATTTCGGGGCGAAGCGCGTCGGCGATCAGCGCCGGCGATCGCGGAGGATCGAGCGCTGGTAGTGCATCAGTAACGCACTACCCGAGCGCGAGGCTCCTTCGGACCTCCGTCCACACAACTCCGTCCACACAATGGTATGATAGAATGAAAGACGAAGCGCACGAGATCGTTCGGCGTGGTGCTCGGGCGATCTACGAGGTTGATCCGAGCTCGCAGACTTATTGGGAAGCGAGACGCGGCGTCGGGCTCTTGGCACCGCTCGCGCTCCTGTTGTTTGCCGGCTGCTCCAACTACTCCATGCCGCCTGCAACGCCGGCACCCGCGGATATTCAGGCCGTCGCCACCGGAGTCAGCGCAATCGACGTGCCAATTAAGGATTACTATACCTACGGCACGGCGCTCGCCGTCAAGAACTGCGTCGGCTGGTTTGGCACGCAAATCGCTGGCGCGTCGCAGAATTCAGCATTGGCGAGCGATTTGGGGTTGCTCGGCGCGGCGGCAGGTGCGGCGGGCGGACCGATCGGTGCTGGGGCCGCGGCTGCAGCGGGGTTTGGCTCTGCGACAGTCGGAAACATCCAGGCCAACTCGGCGGTCGGGATCGATCCGGTCGTAACTTACGGCCTCGTCCGCAAGGTCCAACAAGCATGGCTTGCAGCGGCGACAACCCCGACAACAAAAGCCGAAGCTTATCTGCTGGTCGAGGGTTTCGCTGAAAAATGCCAGTTGCCCGATGTCAAGAAGGCAGTGGCCGATGCCGTAGCGAGCGCGCCCGTCAAAGCCGTACCAACAGGTTCTACTTTCAGTCTTTCAACGCAGCCGTCTCGGATGGTGTTGCCGCCGGTAATTGTGATCGGTGGGCAGCCGTAATCCCACTGACGATTGCCCGAGCGCAGTCAGGGGCCATTGGGTCAGCCCTGAGGCGGCACCGGCATCCTCATCGCGGTGCTCGGGGCGTTCGAGATGCGTTCCGGGATCAAGTTCGGTTGTGATAATAGCATTTTCTGATTGACAAGTCCGGATCAATCTGGTAGGAATCGGCGAAATTGGCGGAATGGGCGACGGCGCCGCTGGCGCGCCGGTGGTGAACCGGCCTTCGGGCTAATCCGCGGCGCAACCCTCAGGATCATTCTCGGGCGAAGCGCGTCCGGCCATCGGGGCGTGATCGCCGATGCTGCGACACCAGCGATTACGGAGTATCGCGCGCCTGAGAATCTCCCGGAGGGATGCGGGTGACGGACTTGCACGCGGGTTCGCTGGCGTCGCCGCCGGAGACGACGGGAAATGAGCTCGCGGCGGCCTTCAGTCCCGCCGAGGCGCGGGCACTCCTTTACGACTGGTCATTCTGGGCGCGCCCGGCGCAGAAGCCGCCGACCGGAAACTGGCGGGTCTGGCTGCTGCTCGCCGGCCGCGGGTTCGGCAAGACCCGAACCGGCGCCGAGCTGGTACGAGCGCGGGTGGCGGCGTGGACGGCACGTCGTCTGGCGCTCGTCGCACCCACTGCGGCCGACGCGCGCAATGTGATGGTGGAAGGCGAAAGCGGTATCCTGGCGATCTCGCCGCCTTGGGACCGGCCGCGCTACGAGCCATCGAAGCGGCGGCTGACCTGGCCGAATGGCGCTATTGCCACGCTCTACAGCGCCGACGAGCCCGAGCGCCTGCGCGGACCGCAGCACGACGCCACCTGGTGCGACGAGCTCGGCAGCTGGCGCTACCCCGAGGCGTGGGACATGTTGATGCTGGGAATGCGGTCGGGGAACGATCCCCGCGTCGTGGTAACCACGACGCCGCGGCCGACCAAGCTGATACGGGCCCTGATTGCCGATCCGACGGCGGTGGTGACGCGGGGCTCGACTTATGAGAACCAGACCAATCTCGCGCCGGCCTTTCTTCAGCAGATCATCCGCAAATACGAGGGGACGCGGCTCGGCCGCCAGGAGCTCGATGCCGAGATCCTCGACGACGTCCCGGGCGCCTTGTGGACCCGCGGCGTCATCGAGGCGAGCCGGGCATGCGCCGCGCCGCCCTTGATCAGGGTGGTGGTGGCAATCGATCCGGCCGCGACTTCGTCCGAGCACGCCGACGAGACTGGCATCATCGTCGCCGGGATGGATGGGCAGGGGCAAGGCTGGGTGCTTGCCGACGTGTCCGGCCGGTACCCTCCGGCGGAATGGGCTAGGACGGCTATCGCAGCCTATCGCTCGCACCGCGCCGACCGGGTTGTCGCTGAGGTGAACAACGGCGGCGAGATGGTCGAGGCGACGTTGCGCGTGATCGATCCGAACGTGTCCTTCGCGGCGGTGCGCGCCGCCCGCGGCAAGCTCACTCGAGCCGAGCCGGTGGCAGCACTCTACGAGCAGGGCCGGGTGCATCACCTCGGTGTCTTCCCGCAACTCGAAGATCAGATGTGCGGTTTTGTGCCAGCCGATCACGGCGATTTCGGCCAGCGTCCCATGGGCTGCTCGCCCGACCGGGCCGACGCGCTGGTGTGGGCGCTGACCGACCTTTTGATCGAACCGATGTCCAATCAGGGCATCTACGACCTCTACCGCCAGCTCGCCAGTCAGGCGTCGGCTAAGGTCCGTGAGCCGGGCCGCTTCTAACCTGCGCGCGCAGCGGCAACGCCACTGGACTTCCGGTGACCGCTCGGAAGGAGATCATAGATTGTCGCTATTGGTCAAAGAGGACAACGCGGACCAGCGCATCGTAAGACTCGTGCTCAGGCTTGCTGCATTTGCCCTCGGGCTCAGCGCTGCGCTGCCGAGCCTTGCGCAATCGCCCGGGAACTTCTCCTCGCTATCGGCGACCGGCACCGCGACGCTCGCGGGCGACGTGCTGATGTGCTCGGGAAGGCCGTGGATCGATGTGCGCTGCAATGGTGCGGCGGGCGATGGCAGCCAGGACGACACAACGGCGATCAATGTGACGATCGCCGCGGCAATCACCAACGGGTGGCCGGTTCATTTTTCGGGCGGAACCTACAAGGTTACCGCGCCGATCTCGATCGACTACGCGGGCCAGGCGTCGAACGGCTTCCGCCTAATCTCGGAGGCGGCGACGATCGATGGGCGTCAGATCGCCTCCGGGCCAGTGCTGCGGATCCAATGCGGCCGCGGCACGCCCGCCAGTCCGACCGGATGCTTCTATTTCAAGGAAGAGGGCAGTTTGTTCGTCAAAGCCAACACCCCGGATTATGTGGTGGTGGTCGGCAACGCCGATTTTTCGGATGCGCACAACTCCGCAAAAATCGATCACCTGATCGTCAACAATGCCAGTACCGCACCGGGAGCCGGCGGATGCCAGTTCAATTTTGTTCTCGACAGCACGGCAGAGGGTACCGGGGGTCGAAGTGTGGTGCTCGAAAACGGTTATAATTTCAGCAACACATTCTTCGCCGTCGATATGGAAGTGTCGCCGATCTGTCTGTCGATCACCTTCAACCACAATGGCCTCAACACCTTTGTTTCACCCTTCTTCAACTGCGTCACCGCGGTCGACGCGACGGCGAGCACCGGCAATGTGCTGATCAACCCCAACTACGGAGGGGCGACGGTCAATTTCGGGCCCTTGTCGACCGGGATCACCGTGATTGGCAGCGGGTCGCGCAGCTCATGGGTTTTTCCTACTGCCGGCAGCTACACAGCCGCGGCGATTGACGACGGGATCAATATCTCGAGCTACAATGCGCCGGGCCCGTCAATGACCGTGACCCTTCCCGCGGTTGCCAGCCTCAACCCCGGCTGGACGATCGGCTTTGCGACCGACAATGGTAAAGGCATGACGGTCACTGCACCGTCAGGCGCAATTCTGGCGGGCGGCAAGAGCCTGGCTTCTATTACCCTTGGCGCCGGCAACTACGAGTATCTCCAGCTCCAGTCGGATGGCAATAATTTCAGGGTTGTTTCGGCAACGCGCAATACGCGTCTCATCAACGGCTACGATCCCCCGCCTTGGCCCAGCAATTGGCTCTATCCGTCGACCCCGGGATATGCCGCTACCCTCGGCGACAATGGCAACATTCTGTCGAGCTACAATACGACTTCTGGTTTGGCCGTGACTCTCCCAGCAACGACGACGCTGCCGAGGGGTTGGAGCATGGGCTTCGCCACCGACAACGCGAAGTCGCTGTCGATCCAGGTCAACGCGACATCGGGCGGCCACATCGTGTGGCCCGGGTCGGGCGGTGCGGCGACAACGCTGGCGCTGGCCAATACCAGCCAAGGCGCCTACGAGTTTGTGGTATTGCAATTTGACGGCAGCGGTAACTTCCGGGTCGTCGATGCGACGCCAGCGACGGCGCAGGCGATCGGCATGCTCGGCGCCGGCGGGATCACCCGTTGGAGCTTCCCGTCGGTCAGCGCCTATGCGGCGACCGTCGCCGACAACGGCGGTGCGGTATCGAGCTACAACAGCCCGCTCCCCTATCTCGCGGTGACACTGCCGCCGACGAATGCCATTCCGATGGGGTGGATCATGGGCTTTGCGACCGACAACGGCAAAGCCTTGGGTGTCCAGGTCAATGGCGGCGCCGGGGAAAAGATCCTCCTCCCGGCGGGCGGCGGCACGTCGTCGAGTTCGATCAGTTTGGCGACCAATCAGAATTACGAATATGTGGCGCTGCAATTCGACGGCTCGAACTACCGAGTGGTCGCTGCGACACCACAGACGCTCAACTTCCTGGGCGGGCTGATCAATGCTGGTTCGCCGGCTTCTTCGTCGCCGTGTATGACCAACCAGATGATGCACGACAGCAACTATCTCTACATCTGCACTGCGCCGAACACCTGGAAGCGCGCGGCGATCACGGGAGGATATTGATGATGGCCGCAGCCTGCGACAAAGGTACGGAATAAGCCATGCCACCTGCCGGCGGAAAGCGGACATCCCTTGCCTCCTACTCCTGGGGCAGCTGGGGCGAACAGAATGACCTCGGCCAATTTCGCGAGGTCTTCCAGCCCGCCCAGGGGATCTTCTCACCGAGCTATCCGCTGTCACCAACCCAGCCGGAGCGGGTGCGGCTGTGGGATTTCCCGGTCGGCTACAACACGATCTATACGCCGCGCAGCTATGAGGCCATCGGTTTCGACGAGCTAAGGGCGCTCGCTGAGAGCCACGACATAACGCGACTGGCAATCGAGACCCGCAAGGACCAAGTCGAAAAACACGACTGGATCATTAAGCTGCGCGACGACCGTCGACCGGCTGCGGACGCGCGTCCCCGCATCGAGCGGTTGACCGAGTTCTGGCGCAATCCCGACGGCGAGCAGCCCTTCGCCACTTGGCTGCGCGAGGCCCTCGAGGACGTGCTCGTGCTCGACGCACCGGCCTTCGAAATTCGTCGCAACCGCGGTGGCGACATCATCGGCCTCGATGTGGTCGACGGATCGACGATCAAGGTGCTGATCGACGACACCGGGCGTCGTCCGCGCCCTCCTGCACCGGCCTACGAGCAAGTGATCCGCGGTCAGCCATGGCGCCTCTTGCGGGACGATGAGCTGATCTATCTGCCCCGCAACCGCCGCTCGCACAAGGCTTACGGGTTCAGCCCGGTCGAGCAGATCGTGGTGACGGTCAACATTGGGTTGCGCCGGCAGATCATGCAGCTGCAGCACTTTACGGAGGGCAACGTCCCGCCTGGGCTGCTCAACGCGCCGGAGGGCTGGAATGCCGAGCAGATCCGTCAGTTTCAGGACTGGTTCGACTCGATCCTCGCCGGCAATACCGGCAGCCGCACGCGCCTTGTTTGGGGACCGAGCGGCGCCCGTTACCAGCCCTTTAGGGAGGCGCCCTACAAGGATGATTTCGACGAATGGCTGGCGCGGATCGTGTGTTACGCGTTTTCGCTACCGCCCACGGCCTTCACCCCACAGGTCAATCGGGCAACTGCGCAGACCGCCCAGGACACAGCGCTCGAGGAGGGCCTGGCTCCCCTGATGGGTTGGGTCAAACGGCTTGTCGACAGCGTGATCCAGAACCGTATGGGTCATCCCGATCTCGAATTCGCTTGGTCGGGCACGCGGTTGACAGATCCAAAGGATCAGGCCGCGGCGCTCACCAGTTACGTCAAAGAAGGTATCTACACTGTGAACGAAGCGCGGAGCATCCTCGCGCTAGATCCGATCGAGGGCGGCGACGAACCGATGTTCCTGACCGCTCAGGGGCCAGTGTTGCTGCGCGATGCGCTGGCTTCAAGAACCAACGCCAGTAAAGCGGCCACCGGAGAATAATCGGGTACCTCTGATTCCGGTAGCGCCGGCGGGTCGAAACCCGTTCCGCGGCATGCCGCGCCGATGCAAGCGGCGCCCGACCCTCACGTGGATAAAGTTAGGAGCCTCTGATGAGCGTGTTGCCGTCCGACATCGTCGTTTATGGCTCGGCCGATATGCCCGAGACCGACGGCGCCACGATAGGCGGCGCGGTCGACTTCACTCGTCGTGTCGCGTTCTACGACATCACCCCGGCCGGCAGTGTCGATGTTATCTCGAGCTCCTCGAGCGACACCGCGACCAGGATCGCCTATTCCGGACGCGACTCGACCGGCGTCATTCAAAGCCAGACACTGATCTTGAACGGGCAGAGCTGGGTGACCGGGTCGCAATCGCTCGAGCGGTTGCTCTACGCCGCGTTGTCGGGGGCGAGTGCGAACGGACCAGTGGCCAACCCCGGTGGTACCCCCGCGGTCGGTGACGTGGGACTCGCCGCCCATAGCTGCGTGTTGCCTTCGGGAGCAGTGACGACCGACGCGACGGTGCACACCGCGCAGACCGGATCAGCCAACCACAGCGGTACGACACCCGCACTCTTCAAACTGCAATCGGGCGATGGTGTCGTGGTCTCCGCCGGGCAGATTATTTGGACGAAGAGCGGCACCGGTGCCAACCAGTTGCGGCAGATCATCGCCACTGCAGGCTACGGCACCGATGTGGTCGCAGTCAGCCGCGACTGGGGCGCGGTACCGGACAACACAACGACCTACAAGATTTTTCAGGGTATGCTGTTCGAGATCTCGCCAAACCCGGTGACCGCAGTGATCCGCATGTTCTCGACCAGTGCGGCGGATGTGCCGACCGGGTCTCAGCGTACCTATTACGACAAAGTTTTCGTTGTGAATAACAATACCGCGACGGCACTGACCGGCGCGCAGATCGAGGTGGCGAACGAGACGCCGGCCCTGCCTTCGGGCGCGCTGTTGGACTTGGCGCTGACGACGGCGCTCAACGACGCCGGCACGGTCGCCAACCGGCAGACCGCGCCTTCCTCGGGGGTCGGCGCCTTCACCACGCAGCCTGCCTTCCTGAACGTGCCGAGCCCGGGCAACCTGCCGTCCGGCCTCACACCGAATGCGGCCGGCGCGCAAGGTGTGTGGCTACGGCTAACCTTGCCGGCCGGTACCGCAGCTTACAAGGGTTCGGCCGATCTGAGGACGCAGGGCACAACAACGTGAACGCCGAAGGAATCGGCGACGCCCTCAGACTATGAACTGATCGTGGCGTCGGGAACGCCGGAAGGGGCTGATGACGACTGGTGCGACGCAACTCGCCGTGTTCTATGCGACAGGCAGCAAGATTTTGCGTCGTAAGATCATCCCCGACAGTGACGCGCAGTTTGCTCTGCACCAGCCGGGGCCCGGTGAGAGCCTGGTACCGGCGGGCTCGCATCGGGTCGGCGACTTGCTGCCGCCGCACGGCAAGCCTGGGCAAGAGCCGGCGTGACCGTCGTCTATCTGTTGTCCGGCACCAGCTGGACGGTTCCGGCTGATTGGAACAACGCGAGCAACACCGTTGAGGCGATTGGCGGTGGTGGAGGCGGTGAAGGCCTCGGCGTCGGTAATAACGGCGGTGGTGGAGGCGGTGGCGAGTACCGCAAGATCACGAACTTCTCTGCGACGCCGGGAAATTCTATCCCGATTGCAATCGGCGCGGCGGGAGCTGCCGGCAATAACGCCGCTGGTGGAAACGGCGGAGACACGACGTTCAACACAAGCTCGCTGATCGCAAAGGGCGGTCAAGGCGGCGGGCAAGCCGGTGCCGGGGTCGGTGGCACAGGTGGATCCGGTGGCACGGGGACCGTAGGCAATAATGGAGGCACAGGCGGTTCCGAGCCCGCGTCCGCCCAATCAACATCCGGTGGTGGCGGAGCTGGCGGGCCTAACGGCGTAGGGGGCGCCGGCGGCACCGCTGTCGCAGTTTCTGGATACCCTAACTCAGGCTCCGGAGGCGGTGGTGGAAATGGAGGCGGAGGTGCGGGCGCTGCGGGGAATGGCACCACGTCAGGTGGCGCCGGCGGCACGGCGCAAGATGCCACCGCCGGTGGCGCTGGGGCGACGTCTTCGGTAAACGCTGCTAACGGCTCTCACGGATCTGGTGGCGGCGGCGCTATCGGCTCAAACAACACAAAAGGCGGTGACGGCGGAGCTGGCATCGAATGGGATTCGACGCACGGTAATGGGATTCGACGCACGGTTCCGGCGGCGGCGGGGGTGGCGGGCCGGTGAATGGTACGGGTACAAATGGTGGTGCTGGCGGACTCTATGGTGGTGGCGGTGGTGGATATGGATATTTGGCCGGCATCGGCGGTGCCGGTGGTCAGGGCATCATCGTCATTACCTACACGCCCACGGCCGCGACGACCGTCGTTTCGGATGCACCCAATCCGGCCGAGTTTCTGGCGAGCCCAACAGCCGGAAACGTGACAGGGTTCGAGTTACTCGCAGCACAGGGTAACAATTTACCCGCGTCGTGCGAATTTATGGTGGGTGCTCGAAGCGATCCGGGTATTTCGGCGGAATTGCTGTCAATGAGCCGGGCCGATGGCTGGCTGCCCGACGAGTTGCTCGCGACTGCAAGCGGCGACCCTCGAATGCGATTGGAATGGGCGGCGGTTCTGAACAGCCTTCTCGTTTTGCCGATCGCGCTCGGCGGCGGGGTTGCCCGAGACAGGTCCGCTCGCATCGAGTGGTCGGCACAAGTTTTTTCTGATCGGTATGTCGCGGCTGAATGGCTGGCGTCGTTGCCGTGGGATCTGCCGGTGCCCACCGAGTTCGCTGCTCTCGTTGCCCGCGACGCGCCAGGACGGACAGAATGGCTAAGTACCACCGTAGTACCGCTGACCGCTGATGCGTTCCTAGCAATCGAGTGGTCAGAGGCCCCGGCGCCAGTGCCAGTGCGGGTGTCGCTAGAACGGCTGCTGGTCTCCCCCGGCAACCGGCGCATTCTCAGCACGCTCGGCCGCCTGCGGCTTCTCAAACATCTATGACAAGAGCTGAAGTGTCTTCGCGGTTTCCCGCAGTAGCTACCCGCTCAGAGGCCAATGAGGAACTCGGCTATGCGCTTGGCAACGCCGTTCGATCCGATCGAGATCGGCGAGATTGACAACTTCGCCTTCGATTTTACCTCGGATATCGGTGCAGCGACCATGGTTTCGACGAGCTGGACTTGCGCCCTTGCCCCGTTCCAGACGGCCACCGATCCGATGCCGCAGTCACGAGTATTGGCGGTTTCGACTGAGACAGCAATCCAGCTGCGCGCCCCGGCCGATGGGTCGCTGCAAACGCGTACCGGGTTCTTCTCGGTCGCCTCGATCGGCGGTATGCCGACCACGGCGGCCGGCGGCACCTATATCCTCGAAGCCTCGGCTGCTCTAAGCGACGGCCGCGTGCTCAAGCTCAACGCAACGGTCCTGTGCAGCGCACCCGGGTAATCGGCAGTCCGAGTTTCGGATTGCGACGACGGAACCCCGTGGCTGTGGATGCGTCGGCAGGGCGGCGATAATTTGGAGAACCAGCGATGACGAATAGGCTGCTCGCGCCTGCTCCCTATGCGCGGTTTCAAACCTCGGGTGGATCGTATAAGGCCGATCAGAAGGGCGTGATCGCCGCAGCTGCGATCGGGGATGTGATCGACTTGATCCGCGGCGGCTGCACCCTGCTGCCCGACGACAACGACTTTACCACAACCGCGGACCCGACTGAGCTCAGCGATCAAACTGAAGGATTTTCAG
>WNFO01015360.1_pt1 | contig 13751 bp, 9 predicted proteins | sample 5400251 | NCBI WGS metagenome assembly WNFO01 (sample SAMN13153354, study PRJNA577476) | soil metagenome | isolation source: 100 cm saprolite under Madrone tree | place: USA:California | collected 2016-06-14 | reverse complement strand
CTCCAGATAAGCCTGCACCAACCTTACGGATGTGAGAGCGCCGGACTTGTAGGCCGCGTGCACATCGCTGATCGCGGCCTCATCGAGATGAAATGGTTTGACTGAATTCTGCGCACCAGCGCCGTTCGCCATCAACATGACCGTCCCAAACATCAAAAGGCGCATGAATTTCATATGAGCTCCCATCGCGGGTAATTTTTAATCCAACCGGGCTGGATACGCTCTTTCTCTTCATTTTGTTTAAATCTCATACTTACAAGAAGTGCGCCTCGTAAGTCTTTAGAATTCATACTCACGAAAAAGGGGGATGGGGGTAGGGTGGCATAGGCTTCAGCCTGTGTTCTCGTAGAAGGGTTGCCGTGTTTACCAATCTGCGCGCACTGGAATATCTTCGCCTCTAGAGTTCCCCTGGAGCTGGTCTCCGGGTGCCGATCACTTACTTCCAAACGCTCTCGAGCCCATCACGCCCTTGCCCTCCGTGACCACGACCGTCTGCCCGGCGTTCACGTTCGATAGCTTATCCACTTGACCGTTAGGCCAGCGAATCTCCACCGCGTCGCCCTTCGTCAATTGCCCAAGGCCAAACGTCAGCACCAATTCATTCGCTGCCAGGTAGCTCGATCCGCTCTTCAACATTTGCGTTTGCGTTCCGTCCGAGGAAGTCACTCGCACCACAGCGCCAATTCCGTCGCGATTCGATTTCGTTCCAATCAATTTGAATCGCACGCTGTGATTTGGTTTTTCTTTCGACGCGCCCGCGGCAACATTTCGAAAAAGATGCACCGCGCCGCCATTCGTAGAAAGGAGCACATCCAGCCGCCCATCATTAAAAACGTCAGCGTACGCGGCCGAACGCCCCACGCGCGCAGCGGCAAATTCCGGTCCCGCAGATTTCGTAACCTCCGCAAATTTTCCTTTCCCCAAATTCCGGAAAAGATGTGGCGGCTCCGCGAACTTCACATTCACTTGCACTTTTTGAATGTCCGGATCGATATGCCCGTTCGCCACCAAAATATCCGGCCAGCCATCCAGGTCATAATCGAAAAAGAAACATCCGAACCCAAGCGTAAGCAGGGAAGCGCGGCCCACTTCGCTGCGCGGCGCTTCATCCACAAATAATCCTTTGCCTTCGTTGTGATATAGCGAAAGCATCTGGTTGGAAAAATTGCTGATCAGCAAACTGGTATTTCCACTACGGTCGTAGTCGGCAGTGTCCACGCCCATTCCCGCGCGCGCTACGCCGTCTTCGCTGAACGCCACCCCCGCGACGACAGCTTTTTCAGTGAACGTTCCGTTGGCATTGTTGTGATACAGCTTGTTGGGTTGTGTGTCGTTGGAAAAAAGCAGATCCGGCCAGCCATCGTTGTCGTAGTCGAGCACGGCGACTCCAAGCGTTTTGGAAGTCGGTTCGCCGAGTCCGGCTTTCTGCGTCGCATCAGAGAAAGTTCCATTTCCATTGTTGTGCCACAGCCGCACCGAAGTCCCTTTGTACGATTCCGGCGTGCAATACGATTTGCTCTTACCATCCATGGTGCAATAAAGATCCGTTTCCGGCGACCACTGCACGTAATTCCCAACGACGAGATCGAGTTTGCCGTCTTTGTCGTAGTCAACCCAAGCAGCGCTGGTGCTGAATTCTTTCACGCCGCCGAGACCAGCTTTCTGCGTCACGTCAGTGAAAGTGCCATTGCCGTTGTTGTGGAACAAATGGCTTTGGCCATACGCAGTGACGAAGAGATCGTCGTAGCCGTCGTTGTCGTAGTCGCCGACTGCCACGCCGATGCCGTACATTTCAACGTCGAGGCCTGCTTTGTGCGTGACGTCAGTAAAAGTACCGTCGTGATTGTTGTGATAAAGCTTCGGCGTGGTGTGCTTTTGCCCGTGTCCCGGCCAGTCCGTGCCGTTGACCAGGAAAATATCCGGCCACCCGTCGTTGTCGTAATCAAGGAATGCGACGCCCGGCCCCACCGTTTCCGGCAAGAACTTTTTGCCAAACGCTCCGTTGTTGTGGACGAAATGGATTCCGGCTTTTGCGGTGACATCCTGAAACGTGACTCCAGCCTCGGCGCTTTGCGCGCGCGCAATCGGAGAAAAACCCAACGAAAACAGAAAAAGGAAAATGGAAAAAGCCGAAACGGCGATTGCACAAAGTTTCTTCAAGGTTTCTCCGCAGGATTTTCGCGGCCAACGCCCAGCGCATCGGCGACGCGATTGATGTAGTTGAACCAGGACGCAATCAAAGTGATTTGCAAAATCCCTTTGTCGTCGAAGCCGACGGCGCGCAGTTTGTCCAAATCCGCGGGAGTGCATCGCACCGCATCCTTGGTAAGTTTGACCACATAATCGCACATCACGCGTTCCTGTTCGGTAATCGGCGCAGTGCGATGATCGCGGCGTAGTGCATCGATCAGCGAATCGTCCCGCGTCACTCTACGCAGAAACTCTGCGTGGGATTCGATTCAATAATGGCACCGGTTGGTAATCGAAACCATGGTCGCAATCATTTCATGCTGCCGCCGCTGCAGCGGCAATTCTGGCGCCATCATCGCGCCAAACGCGCTGAAGGCGTGAAACAAAACATCCGGCAGCAGCGTGTGCGAACCGACGATACTGGCCTCAAAACCGCGGTCCACTGCGGGCACCGGGGTTGCATATTCTTGCGGATACAATTTGCGCTCGGCTTCGATCGCAGCTTTTACGCGCTCGTCGTCGGACATGGAAACAGTTTTGATCCAGGTCATTTTGTTTGTTCCTTGGCGAAATGTTTTTGCTCAATCAATCTGTTCCGGCAGGCGAAGTCGCCGACCCGGTGCTTCGCCCATTTGCAGATTTCCTGGAAGAATTCGCTGACTCTTGCACGTTGGGCGATATCGGCTTTGTGGCATTCAGCGCGACAGAAACGTGTTCGTGAATGGACTGGCGTTCATTGTTGTCTTCGGGATGATTCTGTCTGTAAGGTCCGGTGATGGCCTGCGCGGACTCATCGGCCTTGTAACGTAAATAACGGATTTTGTGAGCTTCCGCTTTGACTTCATCGCCGAGACCGTTGTAGCAGAGCATCAAATTGTAGTGGGCCTGAAGATCCTCGGGATCGATTGTCAACGTGGTTTCAAATTCTTTCACCGCATCGGAATATTTCTTTTGCAGAAAATAGATGCGGCCGAGTTCGTTCCGCACCACGCGATCGCGCGGATATTGCTGCAAAACGCTTTGCAATTTCGCAATCGCTTCATCGTATCTGCCTTCTTCTTTCAGGTCGCGTGCATAGAAATAATTTGCGCGCGCTAGGTTCGGCTTCAGAGACAACGCCTTATCCAGCGCCTTGAACGCGCCGGCGGTGTCGCCCTCCTGTGTGCGCACTCTTCCAATATTTACCCAGCCATCGAAATTATTTGGATCGGCTTCGGTGGCGCTGATGAAGGCAGCTTCGGCACCCTTGAAATCATTCTGAAGAAATAGTCCGATGCCGTAATCGTTCCACCGCATCCAGTCTTCTTTCGCAGTAATCGCGTTCGGAGTTGCAGGCGGACTGGTTTTGGGCATCACCGAAATCGATTTAGTGTCTTCGGCGACAGTGATGATGGGAAGATCAGGAATTTGTTTTAGCGCGCCGGCAACTCCGCTGGTATCGCCATGGAAAACGAATTTGCGGTCGTCGTAATCCGGAGTAGTTGCGCCTTTTGCCTGCGCGGGATCCTCTTCACCGGCATAAGAAAACTGCGTGTTCCACCACATGAATTTTCTGTAGTTGAGTTTGGCGTGGAGATTGATCTTGTCGCCGGCATTTTCCGGAACGTGCATGTGGAAATGCACGGTGTCGGCTGCGCCGGGCGGGATCAGATGCACATAGACGACGGCGCGGTTAGACCATGCGTTACGTTTATTGATGACGTTGCCGTGAGCGTCGATTTGTTGCGAGCGATAGAAATGTGCGCCGGGTTCGACCGGGCCTTTGCCGTCGTCCTCGACTTTGCCGCTCCAGAAAAGGATCTGGCCCTTTTCGTCGGTGGCTTGCAGCTCAAGCCAGACATCGAAGGCGTCCACGGTGCCGCCCGGGAAGAAGTGGCCAACTTTGCGGGTTCGAACGACCACATCCACCAAATAGTCGTCGCCGCGGCGGACTGATGCTTGCACGCGTCCGAGTGGCGCAGTGATGGGCCGCGCTTCACCCTTGGGGCCTTGCGGAGAAGTGACGTCGGCTTCCTCGCCGACAGCGAAGGTGGTGGAAAGCTCCTGGCCATTGGCTAGAGGAGAAGCCGCGGGATGTGGAATTTCTCTTTCGGCGGGAGAAATTCCAAACACATCAACGGTCACTTGCTTGTCCTGGAGAAAATTCACGCTCTGCGCGAGCTGCACAGGATCTTGGTTTGCAGTAGGTACGGCGGTGTTCGCTCCGGGAAAGCGATGCGAGTGAACGAATCCGTTGACGTTGCCTTCGTCTTTTGAAGGCAGCAGCGGCATGTGGCAGTCGGCGCACATCATGGAATTCGCCGGATAGTAGAAGGAGCGCGCGCCTTGGCCGGAAACGCCGCTGGCCTGCCAGTTGTCGTATTCGTTGAAACCGCGCACCCAGCGATAACGATTCACGGGAACGTCGAGATGAACTTTGTGGCAGCCGGAGCAGAATTCGGCGGTCTGCTCGCGCATGAACGGCTTTAAGAAAGTGCGGCGGTGCGGTTCAGGATTTACTTTCACCATGAAGTCGTGCAGCGCGCGCGTCACGGGATTTTCGCTGGCGGCGAGTTCGTGGAGCTTGGGATATTCGAGAACGAAATCACCCTGGCCCATGGTGCTTTTCACTTCGACGATGCTGTGGCACATCATGCAACTGAGACCGGCTTGCGCAGCGGGCGTGTTTTCAATCTGGCGAATCGGAGTATCGAACATTCCGCTGAAGAGAAGCGCTGGATCGTGACAGCCGGCGCACCATTTCGAGGATTTCACGCCGGCGACGTCCTGCATGTATTCGATGCTTTTGCGATACCACTGATTGTTGAAAGAGGAGAAGTGGTGGGCTGAACTGTTCCACTGTTTGTAGATGTCCGAGTGGCAGCGTTCGCAGGCTTGCGACTGCATAAAATATTTTGCAGGAATATTTTTGCCGTCCCGCGTTTGCGCGGAACTGGGGAAAAATTTGCCGTTCGGCCCATCGCCTTCGCCGTCCATCGTTTCCGTTGGCATGTGCGGATTCACGACGCGATTGCTGTTTTTCCAGGCGATGTCGCGGGTCCACCAGGAACCGGCTGCAATTCCAAAGGTCAGGAGAGCCAGCGCGGCGAAACTGGCAACTGCTCCCGTAAATCCTTTGCCCAGCCAACCTTGTCGAGTGAGCCAGGAAGTGGCAACGATCAAAACTCCGGCGATGCAGAGAGCGATGTGCAAATAAAGCCAAAACCGAAAGCGATTCGGCGTACCGATTTTGATCAATACCAGACCGAGCAGAGTTCCTGCGGCGATCAGTAACCAGCCGAAACGAATTTCCAGAGAACAATTGCGAAACACCTGGCGCAAAATCGGGATGAGCAAAACAGCGAGAAGGATTCCCGCTCCGGTGTGAAGCAAAACGCCGCCGCCGTAGATGATCGTGGCAGCGGGATATGCGTACAGATAGATGGCGGAAAGAATAAGCAGGAGAAGAAGTGGAAACCGCCAGCGAGTCATAGCCCCTTTATCCTAAAGCACAAATTTTCCCACTCGCCGATCCCCAGGAAATACGAACGCGGCCGGAATAGTTTGCAGTATCCGACCGCGTCGTCAAGGGGGTGCTCCCGAGGTGTCGTCAAAATCGTAAAATCGGGTAGCGCTGGTACTTTGTTGGGAGCATTTATATGAGCGGCGGCAAAAACGCGCAATAACGCAAACATACTAGAATCATCGTGCATCTGTAAGCGCTTCATTTTCATGTAGTTGGTAGGCCTTGGCGGTGGAGATATTTTTAAATTCCTGGGTGCCACCGCTGGGCCATTCTACCGTTAAACGGTCGATGCGATCAGCCTTGCCCACGCCAAAGGTGAGCGGCAGTTCGGATTGGGATAAATAACTAGAGCCGGCGCGCAAGGTGCGCATCTGAGTCTCGCCGCCGTGATAAATGCGAACAACGGCACCGATGGCGTCGCGATTGGATTTTGTGCCGGTGAGATGCAGGCGCAGAAACCTATTGCCACTGTTTAGATCGTTGCGGAAAAGATGCGCTGGACCGTTGTTGGTGGTGAGCAGCAGATCCACGTCGCCATCGCCATCGAAATCCGCGAAGGCGAGTCCGCGGCCGACGCGCGGCGCGGCAAAATCTGCGCCACTGGTGGCGACGACATCCTGAAATTTTCCATTGCCGAGGTTCAGGAATAGATGGGGAGGCTGGGCGTAGCCGACATTGCCGCGAATATTGCGAACAGTGTCGTCAATGTGACCGTTGGCAACGATGAGATCGAGGCGGCCATCGAGATCGAGATCGGCAAAGCCGCAGCCAAAGCCGAGAGTATTTCTTGAGGGGCCGCCGACACCGGCTGCAATGCTTACGTCCTCGAATTGTCCCGCGGAAGGCGAGCGGTAGAGTCCGACCATCTCGTTGTCGAAATTAGTGATGGCGATGCCGGGGCGGCCGGAATTTTCGAAGTCGCCGACATCCACGCCCATTCCGGCACGCGCTTTGCCGTCGGCGCTGAAGGCGAGACCCGCTTCGACAGCTACGTCTTTGAATTTTCCGTTGCGCAAATTGCGATACAGCTTGTTGGGTTGAGTGTCATTGGCGACGAAGAGATCGGGCCAGCCGTCCTGATCGAAATCCAGCATAGCCACACCGAGCGACTTGGAACTGGTATCAAAAATTCCGCTGGCGGCAGTGATGTCTTCGAAGCTGAAGGCCGAGCGGCCGGCAAGACCGCTGGTCTTCGTTACGTCGCGAAACGTGCCTTTGCCCGTGTTCATAAACAGGCGATTTTGCCCCACACCCGTGATCAAGATGTCCGGGAATCCATCGTTATTGTAATCAGCGACGGCAACGCCCATGCCGTAGAGTTCGATATCGAGTCCCGCGGCGCGTGTAACGTCAGAGAAAGTGCCGTTGCGATTATTTTTGTAGAGTTTCAACGAGGAGCGAGCGCGTCGGTGGCCGGGCCAGTCCATGGAATTTACGAGCAGGATGTCGGGGTAGCCGTCGGCGTCGTAATCGACAAAAGCGCAACCGGAACCGAGTGTTTCTGGGAGAAGTTTGCCGCCGTACGCCCCGCTGTTGTGGCGGAAGTCTATTCCAGCCTGCTCAGTGACGTCTTTTAAGAGAAACGATGGTTGCGGCGAGCGCGCGGCGCCGGAGGCCCAGCCAGGCAAGAGAGAAGAAGCACCGGCGGCAGCGAGCAGGTCCAGGAAAGAGCGCCGGTTCACGGCAGACTCACCAGCCCATTTCGAATCGCGTACACCACGAGCTCGGCCGTTTTGTGAATTCCAAGGCGATCCATGATGTTGGCGCGGTGCACGGAAACGGTGTTCACGCTGAGATCGAGTTCCGAGGCGATTTCTTTATTCGATTTGCCGGCGACAATGTGTTGCAAAATTTCGAGTTCACGAGCGGTGAGCGCGGAGTCGCGCTCGCCTTTGAGTGTTTCTGCGCGCTGAAGTTGCGGATCGATCACGGATTTTCCGGCGGCTACATTTTTGATGGCGCTTGCCAAATCGAGATCGTTGGCGTTTTTGAGTACGTAGCCGCGAGCTCCGGCGTCCAGAGCCTGACGAACGAGAGTGTCCTCGGAATGCATGCTGAGCATGAGGATTGTAGTTTCGGGACGAGAGCGCAGAATGATGCGCGTGGCGGCGACACCATTGAGTTCGGGCAACTGACAGTCCATCACGATTACCTGGGGATGCAATTGTTCGGCCAGCCGGACCGCTTCCGCGCCATTGCTGGCCTCGCCGACAACTTCCAACGTTTCATCGTCATCGAGGATGCGGCGGAAGCCGCGCCGGACGAGGGCGTGATCGTCCACCAGCAGAACGCTGATTTTATCCGACATGCGATTCCACTTTTTCCCGCGGCGCGCTCATGCGAACCAGAGTGCCGCTCGCGTTGGCTTGCAAATATTCAATATGGCCGGCAATCAATTCGGCGCGTTCGCGCATGGCGACCAGGCCGATTCCACGTTCGTCTTTGTTCGACGAAATGCCTTTGCCATGATCCTCGACTTCGAGAATCAATGCATCGGGCCGGTACATCAGGCGTACCCAAGCTTCCTGCACACCGGCATGCTTGCTGATATTGTTCAACGCTTCCTGCACGATGCGATAAACCTGCACGCCTGCTGAGGGCTCTATGATGAAGCGTGCTCCGGATTTTTCATAGTGCAGCACCAGACCCATTTGCCGCTCGACGGTAGGAATATACCAATCCAGCGTGCTTTCCAAGCCGGCTTCTTCGAGCAGCACGGGATGGAGAGCTTGCGAGAGGCTGCGAATATTGTTCAAGGTGGACTGCGCGATTTCGCGGACTTCGGTCAGGTCAGAGTGAAGCGGGGACGATTGCGGTAATTGTTTGTCCGCGCGCCCAAGCAAAACACCGATCGCGGTCAGCACCTGGCCGAACTCATCGTGAAGTTCGCGGGAAATGTGACGCAGCGTGGACTCCTGAGTATGAATCAATTTTTGTGCGAGCTCGCTGCGCTGGGCGGAGAGCAATTCAAGACGCGCGAAAATCTTGCGATTGGAGAAAATCAGATAAAGGCTGGTGAGAACGATGGCGACGAGCGTCGCGCTGAGAAGCAGATAGAGCTGATGCTGCACACCATCGTAAATTTTCGCAATTTGATCAGCGGCCTGCTCTTCGCCTTCGTTATTTTGTACGAGCAGCCGCGACACCGCGGTGCTGAGCGCGGCCTGGCGGGCTTGCAATGTGAATTGGATCTGGTCGCGCGCTTCCTTTTCTTTGCCCGAAGCTGCCAACTCGAACATGCGATCTACAGCATCCCAAAATTGCGCGAGGGACTGATTCAAGAATCGGCGCTGCTCCAGCGTGCGCGCGGCGGGCGAAAAAGTTTCTTCCAGTTTCAAGGCGGCATTCAGATCTTCGCGAATACGCTGAAATTGTCCGCTCCACGCGGTGAGCGGGTACGGTTCACGTGCATCGAGCATGTCGCGCATGGCGAGGCCCAGGGAATTCAAATCATTCTGCACGCGGAGAAGTTGCAACGAATCGCGGCGATCGCGGTCCACTAGATTGCTTTGCAGGGCGCGCAAACCGTTGAGTTGCGTGCGTGTATATAAGGAATAAACGGTGACCGCGGCCAACGTGAGAACTAAGCCAAGAAGCAGGCCGGTGGTGGGCGAAGACTGGGAAGAGGAAGCTTTGCGCACCGCCAGAGGATAGCGCGCGAGGCAGTGTGCGGCAAATTTTCTGGTGGCAGCGTGGAAAAAACGCGTTTTGTACGCAACTCGTGCGCAAAGTTGAGGTGTTATTGCTTGCCTAGAATATCGATTTTCTATACCATTTCACGAAGTTAACCGCTTTACTGTGGGCAGCTCTGCGCTGCCCTTTGCCTTGTCAGGAGGCCTGATGAAAACTCGTCGGGGAATGTTTGCTGCTGTGTGCGTGTTCCTGATCTGTGGAATTGCTTTGCCTTGCTTCGCCGATGAAATTGCAAAAGCGGCGTGGCGGCGACCGATCGGGCAGCCGCTGAAGAATGCAGGCACGGCGAAACCTGCGCTTGGCCCCGGACACATTGACGATGGCTACTGGCAGGGAGCTCCGGTAGGCGGATTCGGTGCGGGAACATTTTCGCGAAGCTTTCGCGGAGATTTTTCGCGTTGGCACTTGCAGCCCGGCGTGCACAAATTTCAGACGGTATGGGCGAATCAATTTGCGATGTTTCAGAAGTCGGAAGATGAGGCCAATGGTGTGGCAAAGGTTTTGTTCACCGGACATCCTGAGGGAAATTCGCTGAAGGGTTGGGATTGGGATTATCCCGTCGGCGCCGGCGATTACGCGGCGTTGTATCCCAAGGCGTGGTTCGATTATCGCTGGGACAAATTCCCTGCGCAGGTGACAGTCGAACAATTTTCGCCAGTGCTTCCGGATAATTATAAAGAGACCAGCTATCCGGTGGCGGTGTATCGCTGGCACGCGGAAAATCCTACAAAAAAGAGAATCACGGTAAGCGTGCTGCTTTCTTGGGAAAACATGGTGGGATGGACGCGCGGGAACGAGCGCGATTTTCGCGCGGGTTTGAACGAAGGCAATCACAACCGATTTCATTCGGAGCACATAAGCGATGGAACGATGAAAGGAGTGGTGTTCGAACGGAATCACGGCGGCAAAGAAACGACTGCGTGGGACGGGCAGATGACGATTGCGGCGCTGGAATCCGCCGGTGTCGATGTGAGTTACGTAACGACGTTTTCGCCGGACGGGCCTGGCAACGAACTGTGGGGCACGTTTGCGAAAGACGGAACGCTTTCGAATACGAGTACGCCGTGGCTGAGCAGCGGCGAACCGTTGGCGGGCGCGATAGCGGTGAAGTTCACGCTAGAGCCGGGCGAGAAGAAAATTATTCCGATGGTAATTTCGTGGGATTTGCCGGTGACGGAGTTTGGTTCGGGGCGGAAATGGAATCGCCATTACACGGATTTCTACGGAACGAACGGTGAAAATGCGTGGGCTATCGCGCGCGATGGATTGCAGAACGCGCGGAAATGGAGTGAGGCGATTGATGCCTGGCAGGCGCCTTACGTAAACGACGAATCGAAACCGCTGTGGTATCGCGGAATGCTGTTCAATGAATTGTATGTGCTCGCGGACGGTGGATCGTTGTGGGGCCGGCCCGTGGGAGCTGACAAAAAAACAGCTTCGACTTATTCGTTCATGGAATGTTTTGACTACCCGTTTTTTGAAACACTCGACGTGCGGTTTTACGGCTCGATGCCGCTGGTGAAATTCTGGCCGGACCTTGATAAGCAAGTGATGCGCGATTTCGCGGATACTGTGCCGAAGGATTTGAACGATCGCATGGTCTGGATCTGGAAGACGCAACATTCCGGGCAGCAGACATTCCGAGAAAGAAAAACCAAGGGCGCGGTGCCGCATGACATGGGTGTGCCGAACGAGGATCCATTTTTCCAGGTGAATCAATTCAGTTGGCAGGACACGAACGGCTGGAAGGACCTGAATTCGAAATTTGTGCTGATGATTTACCGGGATTATGTTTTGACGGGCAGCAAGGACAAGGAATTTTTGCGTTACACGTGGCCTGCGATTCAGGAAGCGCTGGCGTATTTGGGAAAATTTGATCGCGATGGCGATGGGATTCCCGATAACGACGGTTATCCGGACCAGACGTATGACGAATGGGTGGTACGTGGAGACAGCGCATATTCGGGGAGTTTGTGGCTGGCTTCGTTGCGCGCAGCGCAGGAAATTGCGAAGGAACTTGGCGACGCGAAAGCGGTGGCACACTACAACGAACTATTTGCCAAGGGACAGAAAAGTTTTATCGCGAAATTGTGGAACGGATCTTATTTCCGGTACGACACCGAGAGCGAATACCAAGACAATATTCAGGCTGACCAGCTTGCGGGCCAGTGGTACGCGGACTTGAGCGGGTTGGGCGATATCGTGCCACGCGAAATGCGCAGCAAGGCGTTGAAAAACATTTACGACAACAACGTGATGAAATTCGCGAACGGCGAAATGGGCGCGGTGAACGGCATCGCGGCGGACGGCACGCTAATCAAAACCAACGAACAGGTGCAAGAAGTGTGGACCGGCACGACGCTGGCGCTGGCAGGCTTCATGCTCGGCGAAGGAATGAAGAAAGAAGCGTTTCAAACGGCGTGGGGAATTTATCACGTGAGTTATGAAACCAAGGGCTACTGGTTCCGGACGCCAGAAGCTTGGGACATTACGGGGAACTATCGCGCGTCCATGTACATGCGGCCGGCGTCGATCTGGGCGATGGAGATGACACAACCGCCAAAGAAAATTGCCGATGCGCGCGAGGCGGCGCCTGCGATTTCAAGCGCGAGAGTTGGGACGAAGTAGGGCGACGACCGTCAACATGACGGCGCAGCCCGCGAGCGGCACCAGGAGCCCGATGCGAAGGCTGCCGGCGTAACGTGAAACAACACCGACCAGCGGCGGTAAGGATGCTCCGCCGAGCGCAGCCAATGCGAAGAGAACGCCGCCGACCTTGCGCGCGCGCGCACCAAACCATTTAGAGAGCCACGCGATAAAAATAGGATAGAGGCTCGAGAGTCCGAGGCCAGCAAGAAATACTCCGCCGAAAAGCGTGAGTCGCGACGTGGCGAAGGAAAAAATAATAGTGCCGCAAGCAGCCAGGAGTAGTCCGCCGACGGCCACCGTAGTTTCCTTCAACCGTCGAAGAATTGCAGCGCCGGCGGCGCGCCCGCCCAGCAATCCCCCAAAGAAAAACATCGGCGCCAGCGTCCATGTGTCGGTGTTCCATGTCAAAGAGCGTTGGGCGTGCGCGGCGGCCCAGCCGGAAATTCCATTTTCAGTTCCCACATAGACGAAGAAAAGTATTCCAAGCATGACAGCTATCGCCAAGTCGCCGCCTGACAGGACGTTTTTGCTTTCCGCCGATTCGGTATCGTGCACCGCGTAGCCGAAGGGCACGCGAAGTAACATGATCGCAAGGAGGCAGCAAAACGCGCCAACGACATAAAGCAAGAGTGAGACGTGGGCGGTCCTGATGGAAATCTTTGCCAGCGGCGAAGACAGGATCGCGCCGACGCCCCAGGCGAGATTCATCACGTTCAGCGCGGAAGCGCGGCGGTCTCCGTAAGTTTCCGCGACCCAAAGGTTCGTGCCCGGTGTGGAAAGGCCGTAACCGATGCCGAAAAATGCGCTCGCGCAGAGTGCGAGAAAATACGATGGCACCGCCCACAACGCGAAACCGATCCCCATCATGGAGAGGCCGATGGTGATGGCAGGCTTGAATCCGCGCGCGGAAATCAAGGCGCTGGATCCCAGAACTCCCACGAATGAGCCTACGAATTGCGTGGTGAAAAACATTCCAGCATGAGCGTCGTCGAGATTCCATTTTGCAATGAAGATCGGCAGAATCGGACCGATGAAGGTGATAATGATTCCGTTGACGATGAAGCCGCCGCACAGCAGCAGAAAAATAAGATTTTGCGCAGAGCTTCCCTTCGCCGGAAGGGTTTGCGTTTCGGAAGGCATCATGGCATTTTGCAGGAGCCGCTCGGTTCGCGCAATGCGGTTCGAATAGGCAGATTTTTATGGCGCTGAAAAACGAGTGGAGAGGATTCGAATGATTGATGCGGCTGTAGTCGGTTTCGGACTTGGTGGACGTGCGTTTCACGCGCCGATCATTCAAGCGGTGCCGGGCTTGCGATTAGCGGCAATCGTTCAGCGGCATGGAAATGAAGCGCAGGAAATTTATCCGGACGCGAAAATTGTCCGCGACCTGGACAAGTTGCTGGCGATGAAGTCCGTTTCGCTGATTGCGATCGCGACACCGAATGAGACGCATTTTCCGTTTGCGAAAAAGTGCCTGGCGGCCGGTCGTCACGTCGTGGTGGATAAGCCATTCACGACCAAGCTGGCTGAAGCGCGCGAGCTGGTGGAGATTGCCCGCCTGAATAATCGCGTGCTTACGGTGTATCAAGAGCGCAGGTGCGATGGCGACTTTCGCACCGTGCGAGAGTTGCTGGCCAAAGGATCGTTGGGCAAAATCGTGCGATTCGAATCGGCGTTTGACCGTTGCCGGCCGCAGGTGCGGACAGACTCCTGG
>WNFO01003917.1_pt1 | contig 13751 bp, 10 predicted proteins | sample 5400251 | NCBI WGS metagenome assembly WNFO01 (sample SAMN13153354, study PRJNA577476) | soil metagenome | isolation source: 100 cm saprolite under Madrone tree | place: USA:California | collected 2016-06-14 | reverse complement strand
CAAGGAACATAAACCCCACAGAGATACAAAGAGCCGTGAAGATTCCCACGAAGCCCTGCCGCTGCCGCTCTTCACGTGAAGCACTCCCGGCTAGACCCATAAATACCGCCACAAGCCCAATTGGGTCGATCGCAACAAAAATCGGAATAAAGGCTACAAAAAATTTGTGGATCATTCGTGGCAGGCGTTTTCCCTAAGGGCCAGTTTTCGCCACAGATGAACACATATGAAACACAGATTCATCAAAATTCGTTCTGTTACGTCCGAAAATCTGTGTATATCTGTGGCCGATTCCACCTTGTCTTATTCGTATGAAATCATCTCTTCTTTGCGTTCTATTTATTGCTGCTACTTCTTCGAGTCTGCTGACTGCTGACTTAAAAACTGTCGATGATTTTCGTGCAGCTGCGGCAAAGGCAAACGCGGTGCTGACGATTCCTGATTGGGAGCAAACGCCGGAAGCAGTCGAGGCTTCCATGAAGGATGCAATCGCAAAGGCGAATGCTGCGCTGGATCAAATCGGCGCCCAGGATCTCAGCAAAGTTACCTTCAAAAGCACTGTGATCGCACTAGATGATGCCACTTATCAGGCCGGACTCGCGGCAAATAAGGCCACGATCATAAAGGAAACAAACGCAAGCCCCCCAATGCGCACCGCGGGAGAAAATGCGGTAAAAGCCTTCCAGGAATGGGCGGTCGGCATTGATTATCGCGAAGACGTTTACAAGGCGATCAAAGCTTTTGCCGATACACATCCGAAACTCACGGGCGAAGACGAGAAGCTGCTCAGGGAAACGTTGCGCGATTATCGCCGCGCCGGCCTGGAGTTACCGCCGGATCAGCGGAAGGAAGTGGAACAACTGCGCAAAGAATTGTCCAAACTCGGGACTGATTTCGACACCAACATCGTGAAAGCTACCGCGCCGGTCATGTTCACAAAAGCGGATCTCGATGGCCTGCCCGACAGTTTCTTCGCCTCGCCAGGCATCAAAACCGGCGATGACGTTTACACGGTGATGGCAAACGTCACCTGGCAGTTCAATACCGTCGAGGAAAATGCGAAGCGCGAAGCGACGCGGAAGCAGCTTTATCTCATTCGCGAAACGCTCGCCAAAGACACGAATGTCCCTCTTCTCAATCAAATGCTCGCGCTCCGGAACAAGATCGCGCTGCGACTCGGTTACAAATCGTGGGATGACTACCAGACGGAAGTCAAAATGGCCAAGACCGGCGCGAATGCGGAAAAATACATCAGCGATTTGGTCACGGGCAGTCAGCCGAAATTCGACAGCGAAGTCGCTGAATTACAAAAGTTGAAAGCCGCAGATACGAACGATCCGAACGCTAAAATCGAGGTATGGGACTGGCGTTACTACAGCAACCAACGCAATAAACAAAAATACGCCGTCGATAAGGAGGCGTTGCGCGCGTATTTCCCGTTCCAAAAAGTGCTCGATGGAATGTTTAACATTTACCAGAACATTTTCGGTCTGAAGTTTGAGAAAATCGTCGCGCCTTACAAATGGATCGATGATCTGCAACTTTATCTGGTCACCGATTCCGCCACGGGCGAGCCGCTCGGAATGTTTTATCTCGATATGTTTCCGCGCGAAGGGAAATTCAACCACTTCGCGCAGTTCGACATTATCAGCGGCAAACTATTGCCGGATGGAAAATATCAGCGGCCAACGGTCGCGTTGCTTTGTAATTTTCCGCCCGCGGCAGCCGATAAGCCCTCCTTGCTGACGCATCAGGACGTCGAAACCTTGTTCCACGAATTCGGTCACGCGCTGCATTCGATTGTTACTCGCGCGAAGTACGGCCGGTTCGCCGGGACCCACGTTCCGGGTGATTTCGTCGAGGCGCCCTCCCAAATGTTACAAAACTGGGTTTGGGACAAGAAAGTGCTGGACACGTTTGCGGCCGATTACAGGGACCCCTCGAAAAAGATTCCGGCGGAAATCGTCAAAAAAATGAACGACGCCAAGCTGGCAAACGCCGGCGTTCTTTATCGGCGTCAGTTCGCGTTCGCATCACTCGATCTCGCCATGCACAATCAGCACCCCGAAGATGCGACTTACGACTCCGTGGCCATATCGAATCCGATCCTGGAAAAAGTGTTTCTACCAATCGATCCGAGCACGACGTTCGTTTCCTACTTCGGACATCTGAATGGTTACGATGCGGGTTACTACGGCTACGCCTGGGCCGATGCGATCGCCGCCGATATGGCGACCATTTTTGAAAAAGCGAAGGACGGCTACCTCGATAAACAAGCCGGGATGAAATTGCGCCGCGAAATTTACGAGCCGGGCGATTCTCGTGATGTCAACGTTTCCATCGAGAAATTCCTTGGCCGCAAACAATCGGTCCAGCCATTTCTGAAGAAGATCGGCATTGGGCCACAAGAAAATAAGAAAGAGCCGGCTGGGCCGTCACGGGAAAGCAGATAGTTGTTGTAGAGGCGCGTGTGCCAAGCGCCTATCGAAATACTTCTGTAAGGCTCGGCGTTTGACACAACGCCACTACAACGTCTGCGTATTTGATGAAAACGGGATGGCAGTTCGCTATAATCCTTTGCTTCGCTGCGACGCAACTCTTTGCAGACGATGAGTTGGCGTTGCGTTTGCAACCGGCGCTGGAGGCGATCACGCCCGACGGTTTGCTCGCACACATTAAGATCCTTGCATCGGATGAATTTGAAGGGCGCGCGCCGGGAACAAAAGGCGAGGAACTTTCGGTCAAATATATCAGTGATCAGTTCAAAAAGATCGGACTGAAACTTGGAAATCCCGACGGGACATACACGCAGGAGGTTCCGCTTGCCGGAATCAAGAGCGAACCGCAAATGTCGTTCATCGCTGGCGACAAGACGATCGATCTCAAATATCCGGATGATTTCGTCGCTTCATCGGCGCGTCTTCAACCGGAGATCAAGATCGATAGGTCCGATGTGGTCTTCGTCGGATACGGCGTCGTCGCGCCGGAATACGGCTGGGACGATTACAAAGATGTCGATTTGCACGGCAAGACTTTGCTGATGCTGATCGGTGATCCTCCAGTTGCCGATTCTAAAGATCCATCCAAGCTCGACGAAAAAATCTTCAAAGGAAAGGCGATGACCTATTACGGTCGCTGGACTTACAAATATGAGATCGCAGCCCAAAAAGGCGCCACGGCGGCGATCATCGTCCACGAAACGCAACCGGCGGCTTATCCGTGGCAGGTGGTAAGATCGAGCTGGGGCAAAGAAAACTTTGAGCTCGATAACCCGAACAAGAACATGGACGCAGTTTCGGCGCGTTCATGGATCACGCTCGATATTGCAAAAAAATTAGTCGCCGATTGCGGGCAGAATTTCGACGCGCTCAAGAAATCTGCCATCACCAAAGATTTTCGGCCGGTCACGCTAAACGCCAAAGCAAACATTCAGATCAAGCAGCAGATTCGCGAGTTCAAATCGCACAACATCATAGGTGGACTGAAGGGAAGCGACGAATACATTATTTACACAGCGCACTGGGACCATCTCGGGCGTCATCCTGAATTGCAGGGCGATCAAATTTTCAATGGCGCAATCGATAACGCATCGGGCGTGGCGTCGGTCATGCAAATCGCGGCTGCATTTATGAAATTAAATCCACCGCCGAAACGCTCGGTGTTGTTCATGGCAACGACAGGGGAAGAAGCGGGATTACTCGGCGCGAAATTTTATGCCGAACACCCGCTTTATCCGCTGGAGAAAACGCTTGCCGACATCAACATCGACGGCGTGAATCCGTGGGGCAAAACGCACGATCTTGAAGATCTGACCAATGGCAATTCAGCCTTGGACGACTTGTTAGGCCAGGCCGCGGCGCGACAGGGACGCGTAATGAAACCGAACAGCGAACCGGAAAAAGGCGGCTTCTATCGCGTCGACAGTTTCGAATTCGCCAAAGCCGGCGTACCCGTCCTGCACGCCGCCCGCGGGATTGAGATCATCGGCAAACCGCCGGAATACGGAAAACAGAAACGCGATGAATTTGTCGCGAAGCACTATCACCAGCCGTCTGACGAAGTTGATCCCACCTGGGACCTTTCGGGCGCCGTGCAGGATGTTCAACTTCTGTTTGAAGTCGGCTACCAAGTCGCTAATGCCGAGAATTTTCCGGAGTGGAAACCCGGCAGCGAGTTTAAGGCAAAGCGCAATGCAATGCTGAAGAAGTGATTGGATTTAGACGGGATTTTTGGGTCTAATTCTCATTAGACCAGTTTGTACGCCGTGAGCAAAGATCCCCTTAAGGTAGCATTAAGGAAACAATGGAAGGAGCAGCAGCACCGGGAGCTGGAGCATCCCAGCGGTATTTGACGGAGTTTCACTACGGCTCCGCAGACGCGGCGCATACGAAAGCATATTTGTGGCCGCAGATCATCACGCTGTGCGCAGAGTTGGGCGCGCGCCGCATCATCGACATTGGATGTGGTAACGGCGCATTATGCCGCGAGCTCGCCAGCCGGCGATACGAAATAATTGGTTGCGAGCCGAGCGCCGACGGCGTTCGGCTGGCACAGAGTTCGGCTCCCGACTTGGTGTTCCACCAGCTCGGAGTAGATGACGATCCGTCGGCGCTAGGCAACGAGAGCTTTGACGTAGCTATTGCTACTGAGGTGATCGAGCACCTCGTTCGACCTCGCAATTTGCCTCGCTTCGCGAAGCAGGTGCTTCGGTCGGGCGGCCATCTTATCATCAGCACTCCGTATCATGGCTACCTGAAAAATCTCGTTCTTGCGCTCGGTAACAAGTGGGACTCGCATCTCACCCCCCTCTGGGACGGAGGCCATATCAAACTTTGGTCACGCAAGACTCTCTCGCAGCTGTTGAACGAAGCCGGTTTCCGCGTCGTTCGCTTCATCGGAGCGGGTAGATTACCTTTCCTCTGGAAGAGCATGATCGTCGTTGCGCAGAAGCCGGAAGGACCTGGCCAATGACGCCTACGACCGTAGCGAAACTAAGTTGCAATGCGGCGGATTAGATGGTTGAGTCGCGCTTCGCAAATCTGAAAATCTGAATGGGCTCTCTTAAGAAAAGACGGAAAGCAAAAATTGCCAAGCACAAGCGTCGCAAGCGCATGAAGGCGCATCGGCACAAGAAACGTCTGCGATACAAGGCGTAACCTGCAATGGTCGGGCGACCAGAGAACGTCCAACGCTCAACGTCGAATGCCGAACGCCGAGTTGAAGATTTCTTCAGTTGATCGTGGGCTGTTACCATAGAGGCGGGCATGTCGTCCGCATCGAACAGCGCAGGATCGAGGAAAACTGGCCTGCCAGGCCGTAGCCGTGGCGGAGGTTGGTTTGCGGAAGACAGTGGCTAAAGATAGAATCTCGAAGATGAGAGAGCGCATAAAGTGCGGAATTTTCGCCTGCACGGGAATTATTTACGCGCTCATTTTTCTCACGGTGGCGACTGCGTTTGCCGACCCGATCACGAAAACTTCGCCAGCAAAAATTCCGCGTTCGCAGCAGGGAAAGCAAAGCGTGCGGCAGGATGATTCGCTCAATGTAAAACGAGCTTCAGACCTCGCATTGCGTCCGGTAGGCGAACGCAAAGCCGGCGCGCTCACGCATTTTGTTGAAGGAATGGTTTTCGAAGAAAATGGCGAGACGGATCGCGCGCTGGACGCGTATCGCAAGGTGCTCAACGTCGATCCGGGCCAGTCGCAGCTCGCCGCGCGCGTAGCGGGTTTGCTGATACAGGAGGACGATTTTCCACAGGCTATTGACGTGCTGAAAGACGCTATCAAGGCGAACCCGAATAATGCCGAGCCCTATCAGCAGCTCGCTTTTATTTATGCGAGGTATCTCAAGAAAACAGACCAGGCGATCGATTATGCCAACCGAGCCATCGCCCTGAATCCGGCAGACGTGGAAGGTTACCAGCGTCTGGTCGAAATCGAAGTTGCAGCCGGACAAGAGAAGAAGGCGCTCGACGCTCTGGATCGCGCCACCAAAGTTCGCAGTAACGATCCCAATTTCTGGATGCACCTGGGGAAGCTTTACATGGCCATTCTTTTCAAGTCTGACTCGCAGCCGAAACCGGACGAATTGAAAACGGTTAATGAAATTTTCAAAAGAGCAGCCGAACACGCCGGAGACGACCCCGCGATCCTCAAGGACGTAGCAGACTATTACGCGGCGTCCCAGCAATTGAAGGAAGCGATCCCGCTTTATCTGCGCGTTCTGGAACTCCAACCGGAGGACGCAAATGCGCGAGAGAAACTGGCGACGGGTTTTATTCTGACGAATCAGCGCGGCAAAGCTGTCGAGATGCTCGAGCAAATCATCAAGGAGCACCCTGACAAATATCAACCCTACGATCTACTGGCACAGGTACTGGATGACGAAGCGCGATCGCTGCAGCGCGCAAACCGCATTGACGAAGCCAAAGCGAAGTTTGCGAAAGTAGCCGCGAATTATGAGCAAAGCCTGTTGATTAATCCAAATCACGCTGGCACCTATTTGCATTTGGCAGAGTTGCTTGTCGGGCCGTTGAAAGATCCAAGTCGGGGGGTGCAATTGCTGGCAGAAGCTCGGCGCCGATTTTCCGGCGCGCCCGAGATTGTTTACTATCTGGCAATCGCTCAGCGCGAGGCTAAGCAGAGCCAGCAAGCCGTGGCAACTTTCGAAGAGGCGTTACACGAAGCGCAGCTCGACCGGGATGACGATGTGGTGAACGCCAAGTTTTACTTCAATTATGGAGCGGCGGCCGAGCAAGCTGGTCTCTACGAAAAAGCAGCTGATTTGCTTCGCAAGTCAATTGCACTCGATCCAGCGAGCTCAGCAGAGACATGCAACTACCTGGGTTACATGTGGGCGGATCACAACATGAATCTCGATGAAGCTGAAACCATGATCAGACGCGCGCTCGAGAGCGAGCCAAACAACGCCTCGTACCTGGACAGCCTCGGTTGGGTGGAATTTCGAAAAGGCAAGTTCGATCAGGCATTGACGGATCTGCTTCGCGCCGCAAAAACGGCGGAGCGCGACGATCCGGTTGTATTCGAACACATCGGCGACACCTATCTAAAATTGAACCGCATTCCGGAGGCATTGGAAGCCTGGCAAAAAGCGCTGACACTCGACCCGAAAAACAAAAACCTTGCAGAGAAGGTCGAGGGCACCAAAAAGAGAATCAGCAAAGATTTGCCTAAAACGAATCCGACGTAGTGATTACGATCTCGATCCAGCGCAGTTCCGGGGAGAGTTGAAGGCGCGGGTGATGCATAGATGAAGGAATATCCCACGCCGTGGCAGCGCAAGACCATGTGGGCGGCGCTTACTGCCTGCTTTGTGGTTCTTCTCGTCATCATCGTCGGCGCTGTGATCTGGGCCGCGGCCAATGTCATTAGTTTTCTCCAACCAATCCTGATCCCGGTAGCTATCGCCGTGATCCTCGCTTACCTGCTTGACCCGCTGGTGACGAAAATGTCTCGCGGAACGCTCAGTCGCACGAAAGCGGTGGCTCTCGTATTCGCGATTGCTTTTTTCGCATTGGGAGGATTGGCCGCGTGGCTCATCCCCACGATCTCAATCCAGAGCGCGAATTTTGCGAGGCAAGTTCCCGCCTACACCGAACGCGCGCGAGACTACGCAGTGGACCTCATTTATCGATTCGACCAAACATTCGGATTATTTGGCGGAGCGCACGAGAAAACTGCATCGACAAGTTTTACGAACTGGCTCATCGGTGGCGCTGCATCTCCTTCTCCTCACGCACAACCCACCGCACCCCCAACCGCTTCGCCGGAAGCCACTGTGCCGGCAACCGAAATTATTGCTCCAAGTCCGCCGAAGCTGACCACTGCTGAACGCCAGCGCATCCAGGCTTATGTAGAAAAACAAATGCCGAAATTGCAGCAAGCGCTCCCGACGGTGGTGGGAAAGCTCTGGGACATTCTGAAGAAAAGCATCGGCGGATTTCTTGGAATTACAGGTTTCCTGCTCAGTCTCATCCTGGTGCCGATCTATCTCTTTTTCTTGCTGACCGAAAAGCCGCGCATTCAACAACGATGGAAAGATTACCTGCCGTTGCGGGAATCGCCCTTCAGAGATGAAGTCGCGGAGGTGCTATCAGAGATCAATCGTTACGTCACAGCGTACTTTCGAGGCCAGCTACTCGTGTGTCTGGTGGATGGCATACTCATTGGGACGACGCTGACGATTTTGGGTCTCAATTTTGCGCCGGTGATTGGTGTGCTCGTCGTCATCCTGACCATGGTCCCCTACATCGGCATCATCATCTGCTGGGTGCCAGCCGTTCTCATTGCAGCTTTTCAGTGGGGCGACTGGACGCATCCGTTGATCGTAACTGGAATTTTCATCGTGATACAAAATCTCGAAGGCATGTTTTACGCTCCGCGAATTGTCGGAAATTCTGTTGGATTGCATCCGATGACGGTGATCGTGTCGATCTTTGTCTGGGGCCTGATCATTGGCGGGGTAATCGGTCCGCTCCTTGCCGTGCCGCTCACCGCGACAGTCAAGGTTCTCCTCGCACGTTACGTTTGGGGCCGACGTCTGAGGCAACAGGTTCTCCAATCAACTGAAGCGACTCTTGCAGTTCAAGAAACCGAGGTAGCGACTCAGGCGTAGCGCGGGCCACGAACATGCTTGGGAGAAACAAGCGGACCGGTGCGCATCCAAAAGGGACATGAAATGGCGAAACAAACCAAACGTGCCGCGCACGGAAGAGCTCGCCAGTTGTTTGTCGGTCTGCAGTCTTTGTTCCAACGGCAGCTCTGGTTGGCTCGCCTAGGGGTTGTAGTTGTCGGATCGGCAATCGCTTTCTTGCTCGGTATTGTTTTGTTCAGTTACGGATCAAGCTTGTACGATGATTGGCGTCAAAGCCATTTGCTGCGCCGCGCCACTGCGCTGCTACAGGAGGGAGAACTCAGCAAGGCGGCGCAGACGGCGCAAGAAGTGCTGGCACGACATCCCGATTCTTTGCCGGCCCTTCATGTTTTAGCAGAGGCAGCGGAAAAACAAAATCTGGAAGAGGCCGTTAGGTGGCGCGAGCAAATAGCGCGATTGCTACCAACCGACCTGGACAGCCAACTGAATTTGGCTTCCGCTGCGTTGCGCTTTGGGAAACTCGATCTTGCGCGACAAGCGCTCGACCGCGTTTCTTCAGGTGATCGGGACAGGGCAGCTTTTCACGTCGTTGCAGGCTGGCTGGCTCGTGCGCAGGGTAATTTCGCCGAGCAAGAGGAACAGTTCGCGGCAGCGGTAAAGAAAGAGCCCACCAACGATCTTTATCAGTTCAATCTCGCAGCTCTGCAGATTCGCTCTCGCGACCCGGAAAAAAGCGTGAAAGCGCGCGATACTCTCCAGCGACTAAGCAAGGTGGCTCCCTACCGAAGTGGCGCGCTACGGGCATTGCTGAATGATTCGGTGGCACGCAACGACCTCGCCGCGGCGGATAATTTTGCGCAACAACTCCAAATGTCGCCGGAGGTCACGTTCGGCGATTATCTCCTCTGCCTGAATTTTTATCGGAAGCTCGACGAAAAAAAATTTCGGCTGTCATTGGAAAGAGTAAAACCGTTTGCTGCGCGCGATCCCTCCAATCTCGCATCGCTCATGGAATGGATGAATCAAAACGGGCTCGCAGGAGACGTTGTTAAGTGGATCGACAAGTTGCCGGCAGCACAGCTGAGTTCGACGCCGACATCTGTGGCAGCGGCTGATGCATATGCAAGAGTAAAGAATTGGTCGCGGCTGAAGCGTTGGACGCGCACTGGAATGTGGGGCGACGCCGAATACCTTCGTCTCGCATATCAGGCAATTGCCACGCGACAATCACGGCCCCGTAGCGGGACTCCTAACACCGAGTTCGAATCGCTCTGGCGTTCTGCAGAACAACTGGCGAGTGAGCAGCCAGAAAGCGAACTGACGTTGGCCCGGCTTGCCTCCAAGTGGGAACTTGAGAAAGAATCCGAAGAACTCTGGTGGCGCGTCGCAGAGAATCCCCAGACGCGGCGGGAGGCTCTTGAGGAGCTACGACGATTTTATCGCGGGAAGAATCAAATAGCCAAACTTTACGATGTTCTCCAGCGCCTTCATGAGAGCTCTCCGAGCGAAGCGCCGATCACAGCAGACCTCGCTCGGCTCGGTCTCAACATCGGGCAAAATACAGAGCAATCACATCAACTGGCCAAGGAAGCGTATGATCGCGCGCCGACCGAGGTTAATTGCGCTCTGACTTACGCATTTTCGTTATCACGACTTGGGAGAAACGCCGAGGCTGTTACGATTGTAGAGAGTTTGCCACCCGAGCAATTGCATGATCCCCATGCAGCCGTTTACGTCGCGCTGTTACTGGCTGAGGCGGGCCAGATCGAAGCAGCCAACAAATACATCGCGACCGCTGATGACGAGAACATCTACCCCGAAGAAGAAAAGCTCCTCGATGAAGCAAAAACCAAGCTCGCGACCGCAGCTGCAACTCCGTCACCTATGATTTCGGCGGTTCCGTCTGAACACAACCCGACGCCAACGGCTTCGCCACGCTGATTTGTTAAAAGTTACTCGTTATAAAGTTCCAGTGACGGCCTTTGTAACTGTTGTAACTCTTCTACTACTTCAATGCGGGTTGCTCGCTGCTTTCTCTTCTTTCGGAATCGCCTTCGTCCATTGCGCAATATCTTCGGAATCCATGTGCACACGTTCTTCCAGCCGGGCATCCTGAAATCCCCACTTTTGCAAGTCCACCAAATATTGCTTGCGCGAGAGCAGCGTTCCGCGGCACAGCGGTTTGTGTCCGCTAACAGGCTCCTCCTTTCGCAGCCGCCGGATCAAGTCGTCCATGATGGCTATGGGAATTCGTCCCTGCTCGCTCGGATAAATATAGCCGAACAAGATCATGTGGCTCAGCAACACACGCCAATCAGGACCAAAGCGCTGAACCAGATGTTGCCAGTCGAGTTTCTCTGCGCAGCTCAAAAGAATATGCGCAATATCGGCGCCATCGAACCGTTCGCGCTCCATGATGTACGCTTTCATCCAAATCGTTTCCTCAGGCGCGCAAAGTTTCACGGGCGACCCGAGCAATTCGTGATCGTGCGCCCGCTCGAACCACCAATGATCCACTTCGCATAATCCATTGCCGGCGCGAAAGATTAGGTCGACATAATCCCGTCCGTATCTGGCCTTGGCAAGCCAATGCGGAGATGTCACTTCTGTCTTGTAACCGGCGCGGGCAAGCGCATCCAAGGCCGCATCGACATGACGTGGTCGAATGTATAGATCGAAGTCTTTTGTTTGTCGCGAAACGCCGGCATACACCTCCACCACATACGCGCCGCCGATTAAGAACGGAACATTCGCATTTTGCAATGCTGCAACTGATCTAAGATGAAAATTGTTGGGGCTACTTTTCGCCCTGGTGGCTGCTGCTCTCTTTGCAGTCATCACACATCATAACGCAATCGAAGCTCATAGCGCGCGCATCGAGGGGCGAACTCCCGCGAGCCTTCACGCAAGCGTCGCGGAGCTCCGACCTCCAATTTCCCCGTTAGAACAAAACATCGTGAGCACTCGCGAAAAAACGTCCATTGCGCCTCGCGATTCCGTTTCTTTAAAACAAATGGCTGAGCGACCATTACGGATCGCGGCGACTGCTGATCTCCATTACGGAAAGCATTCGCGCGGTATGTTGCATGATGCGTTCGCCGAGATTTCTGGCAGCGCGGATATCCTGCTGCTCTGTGGAGATCTTACAGATTACGGACTTCCCGAAGAAGCCGACGAACTCGTCGCCGATATTCGCGCTGCTGTAAGAATTCCGATTCTCGCAGTGCTCGGCAACCACGACTTCGAATCGAGTCAGCCGGAAGCCATTTCTAAAGTTCTCGACGAGGCAGGTGTGAACGTCCTCAATGGTGAAGCCATCGAAATCGCTGGAGTTGGTTTCGCTGGAATCGCGGGATTCGGCGGCGGTTTCGGGCGGCGAATGCTAAACGCCTGGGGCGAACCGCTCATTAAACAATTCGTTCAGGAGTCTATTAGTCACGCTGTTCGCCTGGAGCAGGCGCTAGGCAAACTGCAAAGCGAAAAGCGGATCGTAGTTCTTCATTATTCTCCCATCCGCACCACGCTTGAGGGGGAAGATCCTGAGATTTATGCGTTTCTCGGGTCCAGCCGATTAGAGGAGCCAATCAATCGATTCAAAGCAACCGCTGTTTTCCATGGTCACGCCCACAACGGCATCCTTGATGGCAAAACTTCGACCGGAATTCCGGTTTACAACGTCTCCGCTCCTGCGCTTCTCAAAACAGGCAAACCGTATCGCATCGTCGAAGTGTAGGCGCCTGTCTCAGTCGCCGATTGAGGCAGCGTCGGCTACCGAAACAACGCTCTCGACGCCAGTACCTGCCATGCTTCCACATCGGCACGGCTTCGCGTAGGCGAAATGCAACGGACGACTTTAAGTGTATCGAACATGACTTCAGAAAACGGTACGTTAATCGAATGCGCTAATTCGGATCGTCGTACAACTGGCATCGTTTGGTAGAGAAGACTCAAGTGCGGGTTGAGCTCGTAATCGGACGAATCTTGCGCAGCACTGCCGCATCGGCATGATTTGGCCCGATGTGAATCGTCATGTGCGGCTCGAAAAGAGGCGCGTCACACCGGCGCGCGAGATCCTCGATCAGACATTGAAAAAAACTGCGCGCTGGCTCTGCTGGAATGAGCCAGTAAGCAATGACGATTCGGCAGGACACGAGGCAGGAACGATCTGCAGTTCAATCCCACTTCTGCAATTCAACAATATTGCCTTCCGGGTCTCGCGCATACACAACCCGAAGGCTACCAACCCCACTTACTTCTGTTGCTGCAATGTTTCCCACTGCGTCGCCGCCAGCACCGATGACCGCTTGCAACGCTTGGTCCACGTCGTCGACCGCGAACGCAATATGACCAACCCCGCACTGGTTAGCGACCGGGCTGCCGCGTTCAACCGGTTCGTCGTAGCTGAAAATCTCAAGGGTCGGGCCATCATCGCCATAGCCGGGCAGACGCAAATGAACGCCGGTAAGATGCGCGTTTCGAAGCGAGGTTAGGCTGTCGAGCCACGCGCCGGACATATCGCGTTCGGGACCCTTGGGTTCGCATCCAAACACGTCGGAATAGAATCGAACCAGCCTCTTCCAGTTTCTGGCAATCAGATTTGTGTGAACGTACTTCGCTCGGATTGGCATCGTTTCTTCCCTGAGTAAACTTTTGCAGATACTAACGCGTTATCTTCCTTATGCCGACGAATGTTCTGGGGACAGAATTGAAATGTTGTTGTCGTGACCCGATTACCGGATTTTACCGCGATGGCTTTTGCCGCACTGGGCCTGAAGATATTGGCCTCCACACGGTCTGTGTGAAAGTTACCCGTGAGTTTCTCGATTTCTCTGTGCTCGATGGAAATGATTTGGTTACGCCGCATCCGGAATTCGGCTTCCCCGGACTCAACCCGGGCGACAAATGGTGCGTGTGCGTCACGCGCTGGAAAAGCGCGCTGGATCACAACCGCTCCGCCCCTGTTGATCTTGAAGCAACCCACACCTCCGCGCTCGAGTTCGTTACGCTGGAAGAATTAAAGGCGCGCGCGCTGAAATAGGGTAGCGCACGCGTCTCGCGTGTTGGTTTTGGCGTCGCGCCGAAACAATCTTTCTCTGGCTTTCATCGCTCTTTCGCCGATAAGACGTCACAAGAAAAGT
>WNFO01016338.1_pt1 | contig 13756 bp, 12 predicted proteins | sample 5400251 | NCBI WGS metagenome assembly WNFO01 (sample SAMN13153354, study PRJNA577476) | soil metagenome | isolation source: 100 cm saprolite under Madrone tree | place: USA:California | collected 2016-06-14 | reverse complement strand
CTCCCGGGCCCACCATGTTTCATTTGAGCACAGGTAAGCAAACTCACCCTTCTATTCCCGGCGACTTAATCCTGGCGGCCATGCTACCGTTTTCGGTATGATCATCATTCTCAAACAAGCGGCTTTTTCCATCGCGTTTGCCGTCTTGGCGGTCGCCATTGCCGAATACGTTATATGGATTCTTGAGCAGAAGGGCTGGATAAGCCCGTGAGCGCCTTCCGTCGCTTCATTCTGGACTTTTTTCTTGGTCAGAAGGCCGATGCCATCTCTGGGCTAACCGGGCGACGAGTCCAATCGCACGCCGGAGTAAGTGCGCCCCAAAAGCAAATATCGCGCCGATCACCATGAAATAGCCGGCCAGCGCTATAAAATTGCCCGCCTGCATCTCAAAATAAGGCTCGAAACCAAGGCGTTTCCACTCCGGCGACACGAATAGCGTTAGCAGCGTCGGAAACATCAGGCCGGCGATCACTGCAACCGCCGCCAGTGACCAAACCCGTGCGCAAAACAATCCGCCAACGATTGAGATAAGCATCACAACGTGTTCAGCGTCTTGAACGGTCATGACTTTTTAAGTCCTTGTCTGCGGGCTCTAAAATTCCGTATGCAGCGCGAGTCTCAGCCAGAATCAGCACTTCTGACCCGAGAAGCAAATTAGCGTCTCGAGTCCTCAGGCGCGCGCAGCCGGCTGATTTCGATGGACCTAGGCTGATCGGCCTGTCTTAACCCTTCATCGCATCGTCACAGAGGCGGCCTACCGATTCCGACCGTCTTTTTCACGGAGGCAGTCCAATGACATTGCGAGCCGTCCTGCTCGGAGCCACGGCATTTGTCACCATGTCGGTCTTCACATCCGCGCTTGCGGAAAGTCCAAAGACCGGCCCGCTTAAAGTGACGTCGGTGGAGTTCACGCCGACCCCTGCGCCGGCCAACGACCTCGAGATGGCGCTGCCCTACACCCGCTCCGAGGCGGTGGTTACGCTCGCAGACGGCTCCAAGACTACGTTTCCCCTGAGCTACCAGATCCTGCACCGCTCCGGCGACTACGTCGGCGGATGGTACGCGGGTCTGATCGTTGACAAGGGCGGTAAGCCGATCCTGCAGTCGGCCTCCGACACGACGGGCAATGTCGCGCGCGGTCCCTTTTACTCCCAAGGGGCCGACGGAACCTCGATTCTGGTCATCCCCAACGCCAAGGTCGACGGCGTAAAGGGCCACACGGTGTTCCTGATAAACCATCTCGAATATGAAACTGAGGCCGACAACATCGATCCCAGGAAGCCACCGGTGGCGCTGTATGCCGCGCTGCCGATGGCGATGAACCTGACGGTGATCGATCAAGATCCCACGACCGGAAAGCTCACCCCCGTCAAGATGTCGAACGTGGATTTCTCCGGCGTCGATGGGCTGTGGATTCCGTGCAATAGCTCCACCACGCCGTGGATGACCCATCTCGGCGGCGAGGAATACGAGCCCGACGCACAAACCTTCGAGCACAAGCCGCTCGATGCGATGAATCTCTACCTCGGGACGGCGGGCAAGACGGCCGCCCAGGGCGGCGCTAATCCCTATCGCTATGGTCATCTGGTCGAAGTCGCGGTTACCCCCGACGGCAGCACCAAAGTGACCAAGCACTATGCCACGGGACGCCTTGCCTTCGAGCTCGGGGAGGTCATGCCGGACCAAAAGACGGTCTATCTGGGCGATGACGGCGACGACGTGGTCCGCGCCATGTTCGTAGCTGATCGTCCGGGCGACCTATCCGGCGGCACGCTCTATGCCGCAAAATGGATACAGAAGGACGGCGCCAATTTCGGCTCGGCCTCGCTCGAATGGATCAGGCTCGGCCACGCGACCGACGACGAGATCAAGGGGCTCGTGGACCGGGGCATCAGGTTCAGCGATATCTGGGACGTTGCGACCCCCGACGTCGTCAAGAGCGAGCCTGCAAAATATACCGATTTCAGGCCGCTCTACGTCTACACCGGCACCGGCGGCACGACCGCACTCACCTACTACAGGCTTAAGTCCGGGATGGAGAGAGCGGCCGCCTTCCTGGAAACCCGCCGTTATGCCGCCTACCTTGGGGCGACCACCGAGTTCACAAAGATGGAGGGGCAGGCGCACAACGCCGCCGACAAAAAGCTCTACACGGTCATGAGCTACATCCGCACCGCTATGATCGACGGACAGAACAAGGATCGCCCACGCGACGACATCAGGCTTACCGGCGACCCCAAGGACCTCACGTGCGGAGCGGTCTACGAAAGCTCGATGACCGGCGGCCGAAGGGACACCTCCGGTGATGGGATCCCCAGCGATTGGGTTGCGACCGACATGGTCGCCATGATCCATGGCGCGCGGCAGCCGGCCAATTCCGAAATCGGACGTTACGACAAATGCGCCACCGACACGGTCGCCAACCCCGACAACATCCACTATTCGGAAGCGATGCGTACGCTGTTCATCGGCGAAGACTCGGCCAATCATCTCAACAACTTTACCTGGGCCTTCAACGTCGACAGCAAGGCGATGGTGCGAATCTTCAGCGCACCCGCGGGCGGAGAGAATACCGGCTTGAAGGTCTACGACAACGTCAACGGCTACGCCTACATCACCGGCAATGTGCAGCATCCGGGCGCGGAAGAAGACCTCAGCGCCTATCGCAAGGACCATCCGGAGCTGTTTCTCGGCCTGCGCAAACTGATTGATGAACGCGGCATCGTCGGTTATTTCAGTGGCTTGCCTGCAATGACGCGTTGAGGGTGAGAAGCCGGCCGATCTGCCGGTGCGGGCGTCGATCAAGTAGGAGCTGGTGATCCACTTCGCTGGCCACGTTTTTCTGCCTCATCTATCATAGTGCGAATCTCCCTATGTCCGCTTTCGCCGGCGCAGTCCGGACATCAGCCGGCTGTATCAATCATGTCCGACGCTAATGATGAACCGGGCATAGGCGGGCGGCGGACCGGACATTTTGACCGCGCTGAACCATGTCTGATTACCGGGGTGAAGCGCAGTCGAAGCGGCTCACTGGGACGGCCGCGTTTTGACTCGGAGCCCTAATTGCCTCACGGTCACCAAGTGGGCCTCCGCCCCTATCTCGTTGGGGGCTGTCACGGTTGTGCCGACCTCGGAGATCGATTGTGCTAGAACGTTCGACGACCGCGAGGCGGCGCTTTCAACTCGTTCTGATCAAGCCATCGCACTACGATGACGACGGATATGTAATTCGCTGGTGGCGGGCGATGATCCCGTCGAACTCGCTTGCCGCCGTCTACGCAATTGCAACAGATTGTGCCAAGCGGCTCGTGCTCGGACCGGATGTCGCCATCGACATCGAGGCGATCGACGAAACCAACACGCGCATCGACGTGCTGGCGCTCCTCGCCCGCTTCCGATCTCATGGTAACTTCGGGCTCGTCGGGCTAGTCGGTGTCCAGTCGAACCAATACCCTCGCGCTCTCGATATTGCACGACCATTCCGCGACGCCGGGATCCAGGTTGCCATAGGCGGGTTCCATGTGTCGGGGTGCCTCTCGATGCTGGATGGCCACGCGGTCGATCTCGACACTTGCCGCGACATGGGAGTTGCCATGTTTGCCGGCGAAGCCGAAGACCGGCTCGACACGGTGTTGCGCGACGCCGCCGACGGCAGGCTTGCCCCCCTGTACGGTTCCGTGAAAGACCTGCCCGTGATTGAGGGAACGCCCGTGCCGTTTCTGCCGAGGCGGTACGTGGCACGCACGCTGGGTCTGAGCGCGAGTTTTGACGCGGGCCGTGGCTGTCCGTACCAGTGTTCGTTCTGCACGATCATCAACGTGCAGGGCCGCAAGTCGCGCTACCGCTCGGCCGACGACGTGGAGCATCTGGTGCGTCTCAACTGGGCGCAGGGGATCCACAAATTCTTCATTACCGACGACAACTTCGCGCGCAACGAGCAGTGGGAGGCGATCTTCGATCGCTTGATCGAGCTTCGGGAGAAGGGCGGGATTCCGCTCGGTCTGATGATCCAGGTCGACACCCTTTGCCACAAAATCGCAAACTTCATCGCGAAGGCGAAGCGAGCCGGTGTCACGCGGGTATTCATTGGATTGGAAAATATTAACCCGGACAATCTCACCGCGGCGAAGAAGCGCCAGAACAAGATCACCGAATATCGCAAGATGCTGCTCGCCTGGAAGGCGCAGGGCATCATCACGCTTGCGGGCTACATCCTGGGCTTCCCGGCGGATACACCCGACAGCATCAGGCGCGATATCGCGATCATACAGAGAGAACTCCCGCTCGACGTTATCGAGTTTTTCTGCCTGACTCCGCTGCCCGGTTCGGAGGATCATCAGGTCCTTTGGCGCAAGGACGTTCCGATGGAGCCGGACCTCAATGCATATGACGTGGAACATGTCTGCACCGCTCACGCCAATATGAGCGCGCCAGAGTGGGACGCAATCTACCGCGAAGCCTGGTCCCTGTATTACACGCCGGAGCACATGAAGACGCTTATGCGTCGCGCGGCAGCGACAGGCGTGCCGATGGGCAGCCTCCTCAAGGTGTTGGTCTCGTTCGCGACCACGGTACGTCTCGAAAATGTCCACCCGCTCCAGAGCGGTCTTCTCCGCTTGAAAAATCCCTCGGAACGCCGGCCCGGACTGCCCCGCGAACGAGTCTGGGTGTTTTGGCCGCGCTTTGTGTTGGAGACTCTCTATAAGCATGTCATTTTGGCCGGTGTGATCGCGCGGCTACTCGCTTTGAAGATTTCCATCGCGTGCGATCCTCACGCGCGCACCTATATGGATCGAGCGCTGGCGCCGGTCGACGACGATGATGATGCAACGTTAGACCTACTGACCAAGACAGCCGGGGCAAGCGCCGCGATCGCGCATATCAGGAAAGTCGCGGAGCTGACGAGAGCCAGCCGAGTAACCTGATGGTCCCATGATGAGGGGATTAGATGACGCGGCGCGAGTTCATCTCATGGGCGGCGCGGCGGCCGCATGGCCGCTTACGGTGCACGTGGCGTCGTCCGAGCGACAGGACGCTAGGGTTGGGGGAGCGGGAATTAGCCGGCTAAGCGTCCTGCCGGAATTTTTCTGCGGGAATATTTCACCCGTCCCAGTGGTTAGACCACTGCGAGCAACGTTCGGCTGGCCTCGCCCTCGTTTGCCGGCGCAGATGCGAATCAACGGAGAAATTCCATGATCATTGCCAGCAGCAACAAGCCGTCAGTCATCCTTGGATTGCTTGTTTGCGCTCTCGGCATTTCAGTCTCTTCATCTGCCGATGCTCGGAAGGCGAACAGGCAAGGCACGTATGTCGAGCAGGGATATCCGAACCCGACGCCGGGCATAACAGCTATGCCGCGCAACACGCCGAAAGCCAACATTGTCTGTTGGACTCCCTGCGGTCGGCCCGGCGCTATCGTTCTGGGCGCTGACCCCGATCCAAACATCCGGGCATTTCTGCTTCGCGATGCCAGTGGCTACTTCGGCGGTGGTGGGCGATAAAAGGCGCGCTCGCTGATGAACCGCGGGGCGCTGAGGGTGTATCGTCAACACTCGTTGTCATATAAGAAACGCGTGGCATGAGCCTTCCGTCTTCGATCTGAGTCGACAGGTTAGTCCGACAACTCGCGAATGAGAGCGACCGAAGCCCGGCGCGATCGGCGGTCGGCGGCTAGCGCTCTCGATGCATTGGCCGCAGCAACGATGGCGCGGTGCGGGTTGAGGCGCGTCCGCTCCCTCGGGCAGCTGTATAATAAAACCGGCAAATCACCGACGGGGCGGGCCATGAGCGGAACAAATCCCTTCTCGCGCGAAGCTTGGGACCGCAACCTCGCGATCTACGAGACCGTCCGCACGATGCCGTTCAACGCGCAGCTCGCGTCGGGATCGCTGAGCGAGGCGCGGTTCAAGCACTACATTACGCAGGATGCGCATTACCTCATCGGCTTCGGACGCGCGTTGACTCTGGCAGCAGCGAAGGCGCCCGATCCGGATCGCATTGTGCAGTTCGCCAAATCGGCGGAAGGCGCGCTCGTGGTCGAACGCGCGCTGCACGGTTCGTTTTTGAAGCAGTACGGAATCACGCCGCAGGTCTTCGCACAAACCCCGCTATCGCCCGCCTGCCACCACTACGTTTCTTATCTTCTCGCCACCGCCTACGCGGAGCCGTACGAAGTTCTGCTCGGCGCGCTGCTGCCCTGCTTCTGGATTTATGCGGAAGTGGGGCGCGACATTCACGCCCGCGCCGCAGCTGCCAATCCGTACCAAGCTTGGATCGACACCTACGCAGGCGAGGATTTCCATGCCGCCGTGCGCGCGGTGATCGCGGCGACCGACGCCGCCGCCGCCGGAGTGGCCCGGTCTCTCAATGCCCGCATGCATGCGGCTTTCACGCGGGCCGCGCAGCTCGAGTGGATGTTCTGGGACTCCGCCTTCCGATTGGAGACCTGGCCCCGTTTAGATCGCTCATCGCGAACGCTATCATGGACATCTCGGCATCATCACCCTGGGTGTGGCGGCCTGTGTCCTCTCGTCTCATGCCGCATGCTCGGACCGGTGATAGTATCTCGTGAGAGCTGCCCGCCGTTCAAACAATCGGAGAAGAGGAAATGCTCCGGCTCACGCTGTCGCTCGCGCTGCTGGCGCTCTCGGCCAATCTTCCGGCGCATGCCGAGGACTATCCGACGCGGCCGGTCAAGATCATCTCCGATTCGGCCCCCGGCAGTGCGGTTGACGTCACGCTGCGACTGGTCGCCGATCGGCTTTCGCACATCTGGGGTCAACAGGTCTTGCCCGTCAATCAACCTGGTGCTGGCGGCGCCATATCCGCCCGCGTCGCGGCTGAGGCCGCGCCCGATGGTTACACGCTTTATATGCCAGCACTTTCGGTGTTCCTGCCGTCGCCCGGCAAGGCGGCCAACACGGCCTTCGAGATGCCGCGCGATTTCGCCCCCATCGGCTCCCTGACGGAGCAGCCGATGTTCGTCGCGGCGGCGCCCTCGCTCGGGGTTGCCACCTTGCCCGAATTGATTGCGCTCGCAAAACAACGGCCCGGCGAAATCTCTTACGCAGTCACCGGCATTGGACGGCTCACGCATTTGACCGGCGAATTGCTCCAATTGCGCGCCGGCATCAAATTGCTGCTGGTGCCTTATTCCGGCGGGCCCAATCATGCCCTCAACGACATCATGGGCGGCCGCATACCGCTGATCATCGAAGGCTATTCCGGCCTCGCCGGAGCCGTCCAAGGCGGAAACCTCAAACCGCTCGCCGTCGCATCGGCGCAGCGGCTACCGGATTTCCCCGATCTGCCCACGGTTGCGGAAACGCTGCCGGGCTTCAAGGCGATGGGCTGGCAAGGCCTGGTGGCGCCCGTCGGCACGCCCGACGCGATCGTGCAAAAGGTAAGCGAGGACCTGCGCAAAGTGATCAGCGAGCCGACCCTCAGCGCACAGCTCGCCGGCCGCGGCAGCTATCCGGTTGCAATGTCCCCTGCCGAGGTCACCGCCTTCATTCAGGATCAGCAGCGGCAATGGAGCCCGCTACTGCTGCAGCTCGCCGCCAAGCCATAGATCGGCCGCACTCGATCGGTGCGCGCCGCCATGCGCGCAGTTGCGCAAGCTCGCATTGCGTTTGGCCGGTTTTTTCCGGAGACTTGTCCGGCACGACCGCGCTGAGGAAGGTTAGGCCTCAGAGGCGGCGTGAATGAGGAAACGATGGTGGGCGCGCACACAGCCGTTGATGCAGCCATCCTCGCCGAGAGCGCCAGCAAGCTTTTCCTCGATGGCGCCGTGGTCGCGTTCCATCAATTGTCGCTTGGTGTCAGACGCAACGAGATCATGTGCGTCGTTGGTCCCTCGGGCTGCGGCAAGACCACGCTCTTGCGCTGCATTGCGGGCCTGACCGATCTCAGCAGTGGCAGACTTCTCGTGCACGGCAAGCCGGTCGGGTTGCGCCCGCCGGACGGGGTTGCCTTGGTCTTTCAGCATTTCGGGCTGCTGCCGTGGAAAACCGTCTACGACAATGCGGCCTTCGGGCTGGCCATGGCGGGCGTGGCGCGCGCCGAAATCAAAACGCGGGTCACGCATTATCTGGACCTGGTCGGCCTCGCCGGCTTCGAACGTCATTATCCTTACCAGCTGTCGGGAGGAATGCAGCAGCGCGTGGGACTGGTGCGCGCGCTTGTCATGAACCCGTCGATCCTATTGATGGACGAGCCGTTCGCAGCGCTCGACGCGCAGACGCGCGAGATCCTGCAGGAGGAACTCCTTTCCCTGATGGAGCGGCCGGACGAGCGCAAGACCATGGTGTTCATCACCCATTCCATCGACGAGGCAATCCTGTTGGGTGATCGCATTGCGGTGATGAGTGCGCGTCCTGGGCGCGTAAAGGAGGTGCTCGACATGCCGTTCGGATGGCCGCGCGAGGCGGACGCAGTGCGCTCGGATCCGCGCTTCGCGGAACTTCGCGTGCACATCTGGCATCAGCTTCATACCGCGAGGCCCAATCTGCGCGCACGGAGAGACGTTGCGTGACCGCGATCGAACGAGCGCGCGGCGGGCTCGAGCTCGAGCCCGACGATGTGTCCGGCGAGCAGGCGCGCGCCGAACAGGTCGCCGCCGCGCGCAGGCATCGCCGATATCTCATTGATTTTGCCATCCGGCTTGCCTCGCTCGCGATCGCGCTCACGCTGTGGGAGATCGCCGCCTGGAATGTCGACCCCGTGCTGTTTACTTCCCCGAGCAAGGTGGTGGTGGCAGCCTATCACATGGTGCTCAGCGGCGAGCTGTGGACCTATTTGTGGCCGAGCCTCGTCGTGCTGGCGATCGGATTTGCGTTCGCGGTGGTGTTCGGGGTCGCCATCGGGCTCCTGCTTGCCCGTTTCTGGATGCTCGATGTCGCGCTCACCGTCTACATCACGTTCCTCTATTCCATTCCTTCGGTAGCGCTGGTTCCGCTGATTGTTCTATGGGCGGGCTTCGACACCACGGCGAAGGTGATCATCCTGTTCCTGTTCGCGTTCTTCCCCATGGTGATCAACACTTATCAAGGCGTCAAAAGCGTCGATCCGAAGCTCTTGGAGGTCGGTCGCGCTTTCCGCTGCTCCGAAGGACAGCTGTGGTGGAATATCGTGCTTCCGGCGTCGCTGCCGTTCATCGTGACGGGATTGCGGCTGGCGCTTGGGCGCGGATTGATCGGCATGGTGCTCGCCGACCTTTACACCGCGATCTCCGGCATCGGTTACCTGATCGTGCGCGCCGCGAGCACTTATCAGGTGGACAAGATGTTCGTGCCGATCGTGACGCTCGGCATTTTGGGCGTGACGCTCACGGCGCTGCTGCGATTGGCCGAGAAATACGTGGCGCCCTGGACTGCGGCATCGCAAGAGGACTAAATCCGCGAGGGCGTAGGAGGAGACGACGGGAAGATATTATGGCGAACCGGTATCGATCGATCCGTCTATTGGCGCTGGCAGTGCTCGGGATTGCGCTCGCCGATGCGATGAGTCGCGCGGCGTCGGCGCAAAGCTGCAGCACGATGCGAAAGATAAATATCGGCGTCTCGGTTGCGCCGCCCAATGTGGTGCACACGTCCCCCTATGTGGCCAAGGAGCTCGGCTTCTTCACCAAGCGCTGCATCGAGCCGACAATCATCCAATTCGAGGGCGGTGCGTCCGCCACGTCGAGCGCGGCGGCTGCGCAAGGATCCGCCATCGTGAGCGTAAACGACGTGGCGATCGGCCGTGGGATGAAGGTGCAGCAGTTCTGGGGCCTGGCGCCCAGATTGCCGCAAGCCTATGTGGTGTCGCCGGATGTGAAGACCGCGGCCGACCTTAAGGGCAGGAAACTCAGCGCCACCGGCGGCGGGGTCGGCGGCTTCAATTGGCGCATGGGCCGCGAGGTGCTGCGCACCGCCGGCCTTAGCGTCGACGACGCGCAATTCATTTCCGCGGCTACCGCCGGCCGCTTGCCGGGCCTGCTTGCTGGACAGACCGACGGCGTCGCGTTGCACCCCGAGGATGTCTATCTGGCGAGGAAACAGAAGCCGAGCCTCAATGTCTTCGTTCAGCTCGCCGATCTCATGCCCGATTACGTGTTCAACGCCTACGGTGCCTCGCTCGATTGGATCGCGCGCGACCGCGCGCTCCTGCGCGATGCCGCCGCCGCGATGATCGAGGCCAATCGGGCGATGTTTCGCGACAAGGCGAAAGTGGTGCCGATCATCCAGAAAGCGACCGATAAACCGAGCGATGCGGTCGAATATGCGATCGACGCTCTGACCAAGAACTGCGTCTGGTCCGTCAATTCCGGCTTCGACCCCAAGCGCATCCAGTGGACGATCGACAACAGTGCGGAGAACGGCGACATCGACAAGGACAAGAAGCCGACTGTCGAGCAGGTCGCCAATATCGAACTCGCAAAAGAAGCGGTCGAGGCCGCTGGCGGGCCGGTCACCATCGGCAGCTGCAAGGACTAGAATCCCATGAACATCCAGACGCCGCGTCCGCCCGCGCATGAGTCATGGGAACAGGTGCGCATGAAAATTTCTAATAATACATGCACCCGACATTAGGGTTTCATCTCGTCATATTATCACGATAAAGTCGGCACTTTTCTCATCGCCAGCAACCGACAACAACCGACAGAGGCCGACGCCAGTTGGACCTCCAGCGCTTGCTAATCGCTTACTAATTTGGCAGACAAGTGCGCCGCTCCAAGCGGGTAATTCAACCCGAAGTAGAACAACGGCGGAGTGTGGGATGATAGGCAAGGTCACGAAATCCGCAGTTGAGCAACTAGGCCAGGGTCAGTTGCTCTGGGATCAATCACTGAATGGATTTGGTGCCCGACGCCAGCGGCGAAATGTTTTCTATCTCTTGAGATATCGGCTTAACGGTCGGCAACGCTTCATCACCATCGGCCGTCACGGATCACCTTGGACGCCTGATACGGCAAGGAACGAGGCCCGCCGATTGCTGGGATTAGTTGCTGGACGAAGTGATCCAGCTGACGAACGAATTAGGCCTGCTGAAACATTCGGGGCTGAGGTCAATCGCTACCTGGAACGGAAGCGTGGATCGATGAAACCAAGGTCCTTCGATGGGGTCGAACGCCATCTACAAGCCCATTCCAAGCCCCTACATTGCCTCAGGCTGGCTGAAATTGATCGGCGCACCATCGCCCTGCGGCTAGCTGAGATCGAAAGCGCTAGCGGCCCTGTAGCCCGGAACCGGGTTCGATCAAGCCTATCGGCCTTCTTTGGTTGGGCAATCAGAGAGGGGCTGATTGAAGTTAATCCAGTAACCGGCACAGGGAAGGCCGACGAGGGTCACAGCCGGGATCGGGTCCTGTCGCAGACTGAGCTTGCGGGGGTCTTGGGCGCGCTTGGAGAGGATCAATTCAGTGACATCGTTCGCTTACTGGTTCTTACAGGCCAGCGGAGAGAAGAGATCGGCGGGCTTCGATGGAGCGAAATTGATCTTGATCGCGGCTTGATCGTGCTTCCGCCAGCCAGGACCAAGAACAAGCGGCTAGTCGCTTCATCGCCACTATTCGAGACTTGTTTCATGGTGCTAGTCAAACTCACGTTATAGCTATCGAGAATAGGCGGTTTCTATCCCAGGATTGGTCAGATGCACTGTGCTCCTTGAATATAGTGCCCAACGGAGTTTGGCTTGCACGGACCTTGCCTTTGTTCATTCCTGCTCTGGACAAGGTTTACGGCATTCAGATCACAATGAATAACCGGCTGTTCAAAGATGATAACCGAAATGGAATTATTATCACGAAAACAGGGCTAGGAGCGGGGGGTAGGTATTTTCTGGATAGCCAAGAGGCCTCTGGGAAAGAAGAAATACCAACACCAATCTCAAGTTCAACGAAATCTGAGGAAAGTCCTGTAATCAAAAAGGGCTTTCCCAGGAGGTTATAAGGTCATGGGAAAATACTTACCCCCCACTCCAAGGGGAAAAACAGCCGAGATCGTTCCTTTCCCTGGAAAGAGACTGCCAACATCAACAGCGGCGCAGGACGCAAGGATCAGATACCTACGGAGCATCCGTTATGATCGCTTCCAACCGTTTGAGATTAGGATGAAGGCTGCGGTTCAGTTAGGTTATGAGATGAGGGAAAGGTTTTATGGGTAATTGGACTGACCCAGCAACGCTTACCAATGAACAAATTGAAGCCGAGCTTTCTAAAGTCGAGCTTAAGCTAGGGGAAGCTCTGGGCTCTGAGGGCGTGAGCTTGAGGCAAGGCAATGGCGGCTACGGGCGGAGCAAACGTCTCGTCAGAGGAGCAAGTGATGAAATAAAACTTAGCAATCCTAGAAGCGATGACGAACCAGCATATAGCCTTCACATTCTCTCCATAGCTAAAAAAATAAAAAAAGAAAGAAGCATAACGAGGTAAGAGAAGAAAGATGACAGAGACTATAGCTGATCGAAGCGCAGCAGGCTAACGCTTTACAACTAAGGCCTGAGGCCAACTCCCTGGATTTATTAAGGCAGTCTACCGTGATCCAGGCCTAGCATTGCCAATCAGAATGAGAGCAGCGATTGCAGCACTTCCCCATGAAGTGCCACGTCTCGCTGTTACAGCCAGCGGCGCCACAGACCCAGACAATTGAAGTCAAACCGCCGATGCCAAGGCTAGGGGACCGAAGATATCGACGGATGTGACTTGCTGGTTGCTGGTCTGATATTCGATAGTGCGCTATTCTAGGACTTAGCCATCGGCACCTTGCATCACCAAAGCCGATGGTCAGGGTGAGGCACCGACCTCCTTCTGAACACGGTGCCTCGCCCGCTTACAGTCCCTCTACAATGTACTGGTTTGGCTTGGAACCGCAGCCCATGCTCGGTTGTTCTAAAGCTTAGCCATCGGCACGCAGGGAGAAGTGCTGGTGGTCGCGGGTGGGGCACGTTGCCCGGTGCTTAGGTGCCCCGCTCGCTCCTTATCGCCACAGCCCACTAAATCCCGCTGAGAAATCCTAACCGCAGACAATCGACGGTGTTGATGTTCGATTACCGCGAAGCGTGTCGGATCGAAGATTTCGTAGGGTCTAGCGCACCACTGCAATAGGCTTAACCAAAGTCTCTCGTGTTCTGTCTTTGGCACCAACACTCCCACCGTCATGTTGCGCTCGGCGGCGATCTCTTTCAGGCTCTTCCAGAACTCCTGCTCGACGTTGACGCTCGTCTTGTGGCCCGCAATGATAACGGAACGCTTGAAAATCGAAGACTTCACTGCTTCTCCCCCTGCGAATGAACCAGCGGCTGGTTTGTTAAGGATTAGCCATCGGCGCTTATCACCGTGGGTGTTGGTGGTCAGAGTGAGGCACCACCATCCCTCCAAGCCGATGGGTGCCTCACTCGCTTACAATTGCTAGTTTGATTTAGTGCTTCGCTCGTTAACAAACCAGTCCGAGGCAAACCACAAGCCGCCAGCAATGAGCAGGAAGGGCCCAATCCAGAAAATGCTATTCAGCTTGCCATGCTCCATGCCATCTAAGCACAGCCATAGGCCGATTAGAATAAGAAGTGGGGCTATGAATAGACCTGCGGCCTTGTCAGTCATTTCCTGAAAGTATCTTAGAAGCTAATCACCGCAATCTGGCTTTCGGTCCTAGGACCACTAGGACAAGTCCTATGACTTCGGTTCGACGCTTAATCACACCAGCGAATAATTTTGCACCTGTAGCCGGAAGAACACAGTCAACGGCAAGTACTTGGAGTATCTTGTTGGCAGCCCAGCGGG
>WNFO01008888.1_pt1 | contig 13757 bp, 13 predicted proteins | sample 5400251 | NCBI WGS metagenome assembly WNFO01 (sample SAMN13153354, study PRJNA577476) | soil metagenome | isolation source: 100 cm saprolite under Madrone tree | place: USA:California | collected 2016-06-14 | reverse complement strand
CCGTTCAGTTTCAGAAATGCGAGCAGATGTTTGTCGAAGCCAACTGTTTTGTAATTGTAGCCGTTGAGCAGGCCCTGCCGGTGCAGCTTAGCTTTATCGATCAAACGCGGCAGATGCACGTAACCGCCGAGCTTCGCGTACGGGCTGCGCGGATGCACTTTTTGCATCAACGCGAAGCTAAGTTGCGGGCAAAGGCTGCGCCGCAGCTCCCGGGATGCTGGATTCGGCCGTGCGCGAGATCGCCGCTTTTTGTTCCGGTAACAATTCGGCTTGGGTGAGATCGGCCTGGCCAATCACAAGCTGGCCGGAAAAAATCCCGCCCTTCTCCACGGTGATTGCCTTTGCGGCGACATTACCTTCGAGTGACGCGTTCTTGTCGATGGTAACGGAGGTGTCGGCCACAATTTCGCCAGACATACGTCCTTTGATCTCGACGCTGCCGACCGTCACTTGGCGGAAGCATTGCACATCGGCTTTGCGCGTTACGACTAAGTGCCGCGCGCTGAGGCGACCTGGGAACTTCCCGACGAAATCGATCGTGGCCGTTCCAGTACAATGCAAATCGCCGCGCAGTTTTCCCTCGATCAAGGCAGAGTGGCAGATGAGACCGGTGCTGCCAACATCACCTTTCGCGGTAAGATGCACATCGCCGCGTGTGCGAATCGTTCGGCTGAAGCTGGTGGCGATTTTGTAATCGCGGAGATCGATGTAGGCGCTGCATGCTGGACAGATTGTCGATGTTGCGGCGCCGCTGACCTCGTGTTTTCGCTTGCATTCGAAACATTCGACAACTGAACTCCGCTGCCGGCTCCAGAGGCCTTCGAATCTTTGAAAGATGGAAGGATCGCGCGGCGGGGGTATCTCCCCTTTCGGGCGAAGTTTTATGGCGGGTTTCGGCGCGGATGGAGAAAAATGACGGCCGCACTGGCGGCACATCGTGCTCTTGGCCGCAGCATAGTCCATCTGCTTGAAGCCACAGTGCGGACACTCCGCACTGACCCTGGCAGGCGACGGCTTGGCCACTGGTTTGCTAAGCGAAGAGTTCTCTCTTTAAGCGCGCGCGCCGAAGGCGGCCTTGACCGGCTCATCGTGCCGGACAACTTCCGGCCGCGCTGTGATCGGTTTTGCGGCGATGGTTCCGCTGGTCACTTCAGATTTCCCGATGAAGGTCGCTCCTTCTTCGATGACGAGACGGGCCGCTTTCAAATCTCCTTGCAGCGTGCACTTCGCTTTCAGTTCGCAACGCTCAGCCACGGTGATGTTGCCCTGCACCTTCCCGAAAACCGTGATCGATTTCGTTTTGACCTCGCCACGGATATCGGCGTTCTCACCGATCGTCAGCACACCATCAGAATGGATTTCGCCTTCGACCTTCCCATCGATGAGAAGCTCTTTTTGAAACTTGATCGAGCCTTTGATTTCGACGTCGCTCGAAAGGATGTCTTTGCCGGAATGTTCTGCCATATGTTTTTGGTAATCGGTTGTTAGTGATGTTCTTGGTTGTTCGCCGTAGGCGGGTCGGTTGTGATCATCGCTGCCCGAATGCAGCAATCCTTCTCCGATTGCCGGCATCGGTTTCTGTGAGATGACCTTTCTAAACACGCGGTATTATATTGTAACGCTCTCGCGCGATGTCAACGCATTCTCACAGACGACATCAACTTCTTCGCGGCTTATTTGCCAACCGGATAGAGCCCGCAAGGTTTTGCGCTGAAAAAATGATGATTCCAAACTGATCGCCAGATCGCGCAATTGCACCCATTCGTCGAGCTGCTCCACTCGGCGCGCGTATTCCATCTCATTTGGCCAAAGCCGCTCGTCCCAATCACGCAGAACCGGAAAGATCGACAACGCGAACGCGACCCAAACCGCGGCGCGCGATTTGATCGGTTCAGCAAAGCCGGAAGGGCGATCGCGAAGATCAACATAAAAAACAAGCCCAGCGCGCGCCTCCGCTTTCTCGCTGCGCGCCAAAGCGAAGGCTGGGCCCGCCAGGATTCGAACCTGGGACCAAGGGATTATGAGTCCCCTGCTCTAACCGCTGAGCTACAGGCCCGGTGTTCACGCATTGAAGCATAGTATATCCCTGACGACCAACCCCGAAAGCGTTCGGGGCTGCTCTAACAGCATGGCGGCGTTAACGATTCGCTAAATCTTCGGTGTGAATTGCGCCAGCTCGTAAATGCCAAGCTTCTTTTCGATATTTGTCACTTTGTCGACCATCTTCTCGAAACCGTCTTCGCCAAAAAGCTCGTGCTCCTTTTTCTCGAAATCCTCGCCGAGCGAAGCGTATTCGTTTGCGCTAACGATCTTGCGAAACGCCGGGAAAAGCACGGTGTCTTCACGCGCTTCGTGCGGGTTATACATGCGAATGAACTGACGAAGCGAATCGGCCAGCTGCGTACGCTCGTCGGCGTTCTTGATCGTGCTCTGTTTCGCGAGACCAAGTGTCAGATCCGTAACTCTCCGGCCGGCTTGGTGCTGATCGCGCAGCGTCTTAACAAGATCAGTCAGTTTGCCCGCCTTTTCGAAGCGCGGGAACAGAAAGTTCTCCTCCAACTTCTCGTGATAATCCTCGATGAAGTTGCGGATGATTTTCGCGGAGTCGGCCACCGTTTCGACCGACAGTTCCTGATTTGCCGTGATGCGCCGGATGGCCTCTTCGTAGATGAGCAGCACGCGCTTGAGCACGCCGTGCTCGCGCATCAAATCTTCCGCCGGCGACACTTCTTCCTCTTCCTTGGCCTTTTCGGCTGCGCGCAGCACGCCCACGCCCGCGAGCGCAGCCCCACCGATAAAAATCCCGCTCTTGAGAAAAACACGTCGCGTGCGCATCAATCGCTCGTCCATACCGCCCCTGTCTTAATCAAGTTGGATGAGCTCAACGGTTGCCAGCCAAACGCTCCGATTTGCGAGATTTGATTCTGCGCGAGGCCTGGATCACACATAGACATTGCGGCGTTTCACAGAAACGCCATACAATTAACAACTCGATAAATCGAAACGAACGTGCTTCGTAGGGTTGGATCGACATTACTGTTTGATGCACCGTTCGAAATCAAGACGGGGCGATCACACGGCCACTGACTTCACCAAAACCAATGCGATAGCCGTCGCCGTTGCACCAGCCAGTGATCGTTAATGTGTCGCCGTCCTCAAGCCATTTGCGCGTCTCGCCGCTTGGGAAATTTAGCGGATTTGCGCCTCGCCAAGTCAACTCCAGCATGCAGCCGCGTGATTCTTCGGTCGGCCCGCTGATCGTTCCGCTGGCCAACAGATCGCCCGGCTGAAGATTACAGCCGCCAACGGTGTGATGGGCCAGTTGCTGCGAAATGCTCCAGTAAAGATTTTGGAAATTGGTGCGCGTGATGATGTGCGGCGCTTGCATCTTCGTGGTTTGCAAATGCGCTTCGAGCTGAATGTCGAAGGTGAAATCGTTTTTCGCATGCAAATAGGGTAACGGCTCGGGGTCCTGTGGCGGAAGCGGTTTACGAAACGGTTCCAGCGCCTCGAACGTGACGACCCAGGGCGAAATGCTCGTGCAGAAATTTTTCGCTAAGAAGGGACCGAGTGGCTGATATTCCCAAGTCTGAACATCGCGTGCGCTCCAATCGTTCATCAAGACGAAGCCAAAGATATGATCAACCGCCCGATCGATCGGCACCGGTTCGCCTAACGAATTTGGTGGACCAATCAAGAACGCCATTTCGAGCTCGTAATCGAGACTTTTCGTCGGCCCAAACAGAGGTGCGCTCGCATCCGGCGGTTTGATTTGGCCTTTTGGTCGCCTCACATCAGTTCCGCTGATCACGATTGAGCTGGCGCGACCGTGATATGCGACTGGCAACCATTTCCAATTCGGCATGAGCGCGTTCTCCGGGCCGCGCAACATCGTTCCGACGTTGTGCGCGTGGTGATAGGACGAATAGAAATCTGTGTAATCGCCGGTGCGCGCTGGCAATTGCATGGTCACGTCCCGTTGTCGATGAAAAACGCGCTCACGCAGCGCGGCATCATCGCGCAAGGTTGGTATTTCAGCGGAAAGAAGATGTTGTAATACCTCGCGCGTTTTGCGCCAGGCAGGTCGCCCGAGCGCGAGAAATGGGTTGAGCGAATCTTGCGAAAACAATTGTCGATCTTGTGCAAGATCGAAATGGCCTTTTTCTTCGAGAACGGAAAGATCGACGACGCACTCACCGATCGCGACGCCGACGCGCGCTGCACTGCCGCGCGGTTTGAAAACTCCGAAGGGAAGATTCTGGATCGGAAAGTGCGACTCGCGCGGGACGTCGATAAAAGATTTGAGCGGCATTTAGCTGTAGCGGCGCTCTATGAGCGCCGCATTAGTTTGTCCGACGGTCATAGATCGCCGTTACAAGAAATTCAAGGCGCGCAAATCTTCGCGTGGTTCGTCAAAACTGCAGCTTCCGAACGAAGTTACGAATTTTCGCCGATCTTTCAGCCGTTTGATGTCGATTTTCCATTCATGCCAGGCGAAGAATTCATCGTCGAAGGAAAATGACTCAGCGTTTTCGTCTTCCAGCATGGCCGCTGTCTGATGCGCGTCCCATTTGTGTTCCGCGGCCAGCACGGCTGCGCCGAGCACGTTGAGAAAACCGTGCATCTTGGTTTGTACCTCGTCCCGATACTGCCGGATCGGGTGATGTAACCCGGCTGTGAACTTGATCGGAACTTGATGGGTCGCCGGCATCACCAATGCCCTGGCGATCTGCTGCGAAGTTGGAAACGCATCGGCTGTAACTCCACCGGTGCGCAACTTGAAACCGAAAGTGGGCTTATCGACGTCGGAATTGAGTTCCGCCAGCAGCGCGATAGTCTGTTCTGCTCTCTCCGGCGGCGCTTCCCAAAACGCTGGCAAATTTCCGATGACGGACCGGGCTTCTCTCAGCAATCCAAGCTCGATATCGTGCGGGAGGAACATTTCAAGCTGAACCACTGAGACAAGATCGACATTGTGCGCCGAGAACGAACGAATAGACGCGGCAGTTTCTTCCAGCGCTTCGCGAAAGGCCGCCGCATTTTCGGCCTTTGGCCCGAGCGCGGAAACGCGGAGCGGACGCTGCGGATCGAACAGCGAAAGAAATTCTTTGGCCGCTTCGAATCCTTCAACGGGAAGAACGAACGTGCCAAGCATCCATCTGTCTTCCGAGCGAACGTATTGGGCCTGTTTTCCTAGGGCTGGTTCAAGCTCGAGACTGCACGGCGGAAACATCCCAGCGTAATCGATCGAGTGCGCGAGCAAAGCGCGAAGAGAAGCGGCTGGCATGAACTAGATTGAACGGTGCAATCGGGCCTTTCGTCAACCGGACTTCGCAGAGAAAAGCCGAAAAATGAAGCTGTAGTCGCTTCGCTGTGCGAAGCGCGGCGCGAAGCGTGAACATCACACGCGCGTCGCGTCGCCCAGAGGGCGACGGCTACAGTTAATCGCAAGAGGCCAATTGCGGACTCATGGCGAAGGAGGCGCGCAACTCGCCGCGCGGCGGAATTGTTTGAATCCCTTCTTTGTCTTCAAAAGCACGTTGTTCTTGATGATCGGTTAGCCCCCAACACGGTTCGATGCAAAGAAATGGTCCGCCGTCGGACCACAAGGTGAGATAGGGCACGCCGGTTAGATTAAGGACCACCCAGCGTCCGCTCGGTGGATCGACATAAGAAAACTCACGCAGCGGAACATCGACCAGTTCCAGTATGTAAGATCCGGGCAATTGATCTCTCGGGAACGGCATTTCGCCGCCGGGAAAATCGATATCCCGGGTTTCACCTGAAAGATAATTGCCCGGAGAAAAATGCCGCCGATACCAACCGGCCGGCATCTGCAAACGAAAGCTCTCGAACGAAGTCGCGGCGAAACCCGGGTGCAGTCCAAATCCCACGTGCGCGCTCAACTCCTTCTCATCATTCTGAAACGCAAACTCGACGCTCACTTTGTTCATGTCGATCTTATAGGTTAGGTCCAGGCTAACCTTGAGCGGGTACTCGGTCGCGGAAAAATCCCGTGGCGTAGTTCGATACGTTAGTGATCGATTGTCGATCTTAGATTCAACAAAATGCCAGGTCTTGGATCGAAGAAAGCCGTGCGTCCCGCCCTTGATTTCCCGGCCGCGATACAAGCTGCGTCCATCTTTAAGTCGATGGAGATAATAACCCATCACGGTAGCGTGGTTGGCCCAGCCTTGTGCCGGCGCCGTGAGATCGTTGTCCCGGTAAAGAAAGCCGATCCACTCGCCGGCTTCGTTTGCTCTGGCCAGGCTGATTAATTCCGCGCCGAGTCGCGAGACGATGATGCGCAGTCCATTTTCCTCATCAGTCAAAATGTCGAGCTGTCGATCGTGCCGCTTATCTTCGCGATGCGAAAACATCTCATGGGAACAAGCCGCGCATGCTCTTGGCTCTGAGGACGCGCTCTACGCCGATGGCCATCGCCGCGGTGCGGTGCGCAATCTTGTGTTCCTTCGCGCGCCTGATTACTTGCGTAAAGGAATGCTCGAGGATGCGGAAGAGTTTGTCGGTCACCTCCGTTTCGCTCCAGGGAAATGATTGCAAGCCTTGCACCCATTCGAAATAGGAAACAATCACGCCGCCGGCATTGCAGAGAATGTCCGGAATCACAAACACTTCATCCCAGCGCTGCTCGAGAATCCGGTCTGCTTCCGGCGTGGTTGGACCGTTGGCGGCTTCGGCCAGGATCCGGCACTGCAATTTGGCGGCGTTTTTTTCATGGATCACGCGATCGACCGCCGCCGGCACCAGCACGTCGCACTTCATTGTGAGCAACTCGTTTGGATCGACATGATCGGCCTGGGCGAACGCGCGCAAGTGTCCCTTTTTTAGCACGTGTTGCTCGGCCGCTTTGACATCGATCCCTTTTGGATTGTAGAGCGCGACCATCGCATCACTGATGCCGATCACTTTAAGCCCAGTCTTGAGTGCGAGCGAAAGCGCCGCAACTGAGCCGACGTTACCGAAACCCTGCACGATCGCAGTGCATTTTTCCGGGTCTATTTTGAGCATGTCCATCGCGCGCTCGATCAAGTAAACAACGCCGCGCCCGGTGGCTTCACGCCGGCCTTCCGTCCCACCGATCGCAACTGGTTTGCCGGTGACAATTTCATTCACGGCATAACCTTGATAGACCGAGTAAGTGTCCATGAACCACGCCATGATCTGTTCATTGGTGCCCATGTCTGGGCCCATGATGTCAGTATGCGGACCGACGAACGGAATCATTTCCTGCATGTAACGCCGTGAGAGCGCCTCGAGCTCGGTGCGCGACAATTTCAATGGATCGACCGCCACGCCGCCTTTGGCGCCGCCGTAAGGCAAATTGGCCAGCGCGCATTTCCAACTCATCCACATCGCGAGCGCGGCCGTCTCGCCCATCGAGAGCGACGGAGCGAAACGCGTCCCGCCTTTTGTCGGGCCGAGCGTGAGATGATGTTGGACGCGGTAACCTTGGAAAGTTCTCGTGCTGCCATCATCCATGTGCACCGGCAGCGTCACGGCGATGGCGCGCTTCGGATACATCAGCCGATCGCGATGGTTTCGATCGATGTTCAGGTAATCGGCGATGACCGCAAATTGATCGCAGGCCATCTTGAACACGTCGTCGTCGTAAATAGTCATGAGAGCGAGCCGGAATGTTAGAACACTCGCGCGAGAAATTCAGGTGCTATTTCGTCGCGATTCCTGCCCTTCGTCAAATCGAATCCGTAAAGTCGGGATCGACAACCACCGGTTAAATCTCTTTTTCCACAATGCTTCGTAAAATTAGTGCAGACGCTCACGCGCGCGCGAGCTAACGTCGTTATTCAATCAAAACCGAAATGAAAATTGAAACCTTGGCGGTGCATGCGGGCCACGCGGTTGATCCCGCTACCGGCGCCGTTTCGGCGCCGATCCATCTTTCCACCACGTTTGAACGCGATGTGGACGGCAGCTATCCGCACGGATTCATGTACACGCGCAACAACAATCCGAATCGGCAGGCGCTCGAAGAAGGAATCAGCGCGCTCGAGGGCGGCTCAGTCGCTGCCGCATTTGCTTCCGGAACAGGCGCGACCATGGCGATTTTGCAGGCACTTGCGCCGGCCGATCATGTGGTCGCCCATGTCGATGCTTACTACGGCACGTCGCGATTAATCCGAGAAATTTTCCTGCGCTGGGGACTCGGGGTCGATTTCATCGACATGAGCGATCTCGCCGCGGTCAGGAGAGCTCTGCGCGCGAAAACGAAACTCGCCTGGATGGAAACGCCTTCAAATCCGCTGTTGAAGATTGTCGATGTTGCGGCGGTTGCCGAGATTGTTCATGACGCCGGCGCAATTTGCGTTTGCGACAACACTTGGGCGCCAGTGTTGCAACGGCCGTTTGATCTCGGCGCCGACCTGATTCTTCATTCCACGACAAAATACTTCGGCGGCCATTGTGACGTAGCCGGTGGAATTATCGTTGCAAAGAACGACAACGAATTTTTTCAAGACGTTCGCCGCGTCCAGTGCGCCGGCGGTGCAGTCCCCTCGCCTTTCGATTGCTGGCTCATCCTGCGCGGCATGCGCACGTTGCCATGGCGGATGCGCGCGCACTCCGAGAACGCGCTCAAAGTAGCAAACTTTCTTATGCAACATCGAAAGGTTGAGGACGTGCATTATCCGGGATTGCGCGAGCATTCGGGACATGAAATTGCCAAGCGGCAGATGTCGATGTACGGCGGAATGCTCTCCTTCGAAGTCAAAGGCGGCCGCAAGCCTGCGATGAATGTGGCACGACGTCGCCCGAAGGTTTGTTGCGGTTATCGATCGGTCTCGAAAACGCAGACGACTTGATCGAAGATCTCGATCAAGCATTGAGGTAGTAGCGGCGCTTGTGCCAAGCGCCGTATCTATTGATTAGGCGTTTGACATAAACGCCTCTACAACCGCCGATTTCGAAAGCGCCGCGTAACAAGATCGACAACGTCCTGCACTTCGCTCACGCGCAGCAAAAATGCCACGCTGAAGAATGTTATCGAGCTGACGACAATCGCGACGAGCAGCCCGGACAATTTTTCTAAAAAGCGCAAGCGCTCCCAGGCATCCAGCCACCAGTGATTGGCCGCCCAGCAAACCAGCGCGAGGAGCACGCCAGCCACGCAAATCTTTCCGAGGCCGGCGAACATCCGACGCGTTTCCAATCTCCGCGTATGCCGCCACATCAGCCCGTAGAGCAAAAGAAAATTGATGGTTGCGACGAGGCTCGTCGAAAACGCGAGCCCGCGATGTCCCCAGCCAAGGCGGAATGTAAAAAGCCAGTTGAGAAAAAGATTGAGACCGATTGCAAGGAAACTCACGTTCATTGGCGTCTTGCGTTTGTCGATCGCATAAAATGCCGGCGTCAGCACTTTCAACGCGGAGTACGCGACGAGACCGATGGCGTAAAATTGCAGCGCCCCCGCGGTTTGCCGCGTCATCGCAGCGGTGAAACGCCCGTGCTCGTAAATCACGCTAATGATCGGCGATGCGAGCATGGCCAGGCCAATCGCCGAGGGGATGGTGAGCAAAAACGCGAGCCGTATCCCGCGCGCGAGAATGGCGCGAAACTCGTCCATGTTTCCGACCGCCGCGCTTTTGGACACGAGCGGCAGGGTGACCGTGCCAATCGCAACGCCGAAAATGCCGAGCGGCAATTGCATCAAGCGAAAGGCGATGTTTAGCCAACTTACAGGGCCGTTGCCGAGACTCGCGGCGAATCCACTGTTGATGAGCACGTTCACCTGCACTGCGCTCGCGGCGATCACCGCCGGTCCCATCAGTGTGAGCACTGTGCCCACGCCGGCGTCGCGCCATTGAAAATCGGCGCGATATTTGTAACCAATGCGCCACAGCGCCGGAAACTGCGCCGCCAATTGCCACGTGCCGCCGATGAGTGTTCCTATCGCCAAGCCAGTGAGCGAACGCGCGCCGAAATGCGGATCGAGCCACCAGCCGATGGCGACGCCGCCGATAATGGAACCGAGATTGAAGTAGCTCGAGGCCATTGCCGGCGCGCCGAAAACGTGTTTCGCATTGAGCATTCCCATCACCAGCGCCGCAAGGGAGACGAGGAGCATGAATGGCCACATGATGCGTGTGAGCGAAATCGTCAGCGCCGTTTTGTCTGGAGGCCAGCTCCACCACGTCAGCAAATCGACCAGCTGCGGCGCGAAGATGATCCCGAGCAGCGTGACCGCGCTCATGAATACGGCGGTGAGCGTCACGACTTTGTTCGCTAGCCGCCACGCGGAGGCGTCACCTTCGGTTGCGATTTTTTTGGAAAACGTCGTGATGAATGCAGTTGAAAGCGCGCCTTCGGCAAACAGATCGCGCAATAAATTCGGCACCCGGAATGCCATCAAAAACGCATCGAGATTTTTTCCCGCGCCGAAAAGCCCGGCAAACACCTGCTCGCGAATGAGCCCGAGCACGCGGCTGCACAAAATTGCGATGCCGACGACTCCCGTCGCGCGCGTGCTTGCTTGCTGATCGTGCGCCGCAGCCATCGGCGAACAAAGAACAACGTCTCAGGATTTACGAAAGCAAAATCTCAGGGCAGCCTTGGTCGCGACATCGCACCTCTGGCCGTGAGCTACAAATCTCAGCGAACCTCACAGCTGCTCGATTTTATAGCCGCGTGCCTTTAGTAACGCGAGTAGCCCTTCTGGACCGCCCATGTGTGCCGCGCCCACCACAACAAAGTAGGTTTGGCCGCTATGGAGATAACTCTCGATTTTCGGGATCCAATTCCGATTGCGCTGGCCTGAAAGCCTCTCGGTCATGGTAGGGAAGTCCCGGAATTCCTGGCGCGCCCCTTTTGCCATATCAAATCCACGTCACCGCGGCACCAAGCATCCACGATACTGGCCCCGCCGGATAAGTGGGCGGCGAGCTATTTCAAAAACAAACTCATAGTGCCAAAATCGATTATGGCGTGACAGTTGAACAGCAGATCGATTCCCAGAATTCCGTCGATTCGTGTGTTGCCCTGTTCAAGCGCGAAATTAGGTAATACTGCCGCGCCAAACTTTGCCGGTGGTACCTTAAAATCGCCGATCCTAAGATCGTCAATTCGTCCGGCATTCATCTGCCGCGCCGTCCCAGTCGTAAAACGTGCGGAGGCCCGTGTCGATTGTAATGCGATTCCGAGCGATTTAAGCACAGCTTCGCTAAAGGTGGTGAGGAAAGCGCCCGTGTCGACGAGAAGCCGCCCGCTTTGTCCGTGAATCGAACAAGGCACAGTAAAGGCGCCATTTTCCTCCTGTCGCAAAGGTACCTGGGTAAATTTCTCCGGCAAAGCGACCGAAGCGAGTTGCAGCGGCCGTGACCGGTCGATTTTGAAGAAAACGAACTTCGTTTGACAATTAATTATGGCTTTGTGCCGGAGAAGGATGTCGGTGCCGAGCACACCATCAACGGCGAGGTTTTGGTTTCCCAGATGATTTGAGGAGGCGCTATAACTCCTCGCATTAAGCAGCGTCACCAGGCTGCTGCCCAAATTGATGTTTCCCGCTGTCACGTTTTGAGCGAAGGCAACGGGGAATAGCTCGCCATTAATTTTTGTAAAGTAGATGTAACGCAAGCTGCGTTGCGATGGCCTCACGTCGAATGATGCGGCCGCGTCAGCGTTTAGGATGATTTGATTAGCCCCTGTATCGACCAGCAGATTTGCTGGATGCCCATTGATACTGACGGATACTATCATTTTGTTCAAAGGCCCGTAATGCACCGGCACAGCTTTGTACCCGGGCAACTGTGTCGGCTGAGCCTGTTTGGCCGCGCGGGAAACCGCGGCTGGCGTCATCGCGAGAAGAATACAGACAATCCAAAGATAGCGAAGACGACCGCCATGAAATTTGAGGTTCAAAATTAAACTTCCCATCGTTGACTCAATACCGCGCACACCGGACACATTCATCACATCCCGGTTGGGCAATCGATGAATGTCCATGAAATGTTAAACCGTTCGGCCAAATGCGCCGCAAGCGCTTTGACGCCGAAGGTTTCGGTCGAGTAGTGACCGCCAAGGAGAAGATTCACGCCGAGTTCTTCGGCGGCGACGGCGGCCCAATGCGGCGCTTCGCCCGTAATGAACGTGTCGATATTATCTTCCGCGACGCGGTAAATTTCCGCGCCAGCGCCGCCCGTGATGATGCCGATGGTATTTGTCTTCTTCGGACCAGACCTAAACACCTTCACCTTCCCGCCTAACGACTTCTCCAGTTTGCTCACAAGTTGATCGCGAGCAATGGAAGCGCGCGCCTTCAAACCGATCAGTTGCCCTTTCTCTTCAAAGAATGGCGTTGTCGATCTTAAGCCGAGTGACCTCGCGAGTTGCGCGTTGTTCCCGACCTTCGGATGAATATCGAGTGGCAGATGCGCGCTGTAGAGCGCGATGTCGTTTTCAAATGCGAGTCTTAATTGTCGATGCAACGATCGAGTGATCGGTTGCAATCCCGGCCAGAACAATCCGTGATGCACGAGCAAAAGATCGAGATCTTTCTTCGCGGCTTCGCTCAAAACGCGCGTGGAAACATCCACCGCCGCGCCAATTTTCGTTACGCGACCGGAATTTTCAATTTGCAATCCATTCAGCGCGTTTGGCCAGTCCTCGATCTCGCGAATGCGTAAATATTCGTCGGCGTATTCAACTATTTCGGAGAGCGAAGGCATTGCAGCACTCTGACTGGGAAAGGAAAAAATGCACGTTGCGAGTTGTGGAGGCGCTCGCCGCGGCGAGCGCCGCTACAACCGTTAGAACACGCGCAAGTTTGCTTGACGAGTTCCGCGCATCTTGTGACCTTGAGTTTACTCAACGTGGAGTACACCGACGCACCTTCAACTCAGCCGCACCCGGTGAGCACGGACAGGATGCCGTGTCCATATTGCGGCACGTTGTTGCCCAAGGATGCGGAGAGATGCACCCGCTGCGATTGGACGCGCCGGGCCACGGAAACAGCCGAACCAAGAGCGAGCGACGCGATGGCGGTGTTGCTCAGTGTCGTTCCCGGCCTCGGACACATTTACAAAGGACACAAAGTGGTGGGCGCGCTCCTCCTGTTTCTCGTCACCCCAATTGCCTTTGCCTTCGCACTCCTGGCCGCTTTTGCCTCCGCCGGGTTTGGGCTCGGCATCCTCGTTTTTTATTGGCTCGGCGTCATGATTCACGTGTGGGGAATCGAGGATCGCGTGCCACCCGCGTCAGTCGATCAAGGCGAACAATACTGATCGTTAAATCGGTGAAGTGTTAAATCGGTTAAGGCTTCACCGCAGCGTAAATTTCCTGGAGAATCTCGCGCAATCCGTAGCGAAATTTCCAGCGTGGATAGTGTTGTTGGAACTTCCGCAGGTCGCTGATCCACCAAATGTGATCGCCGATGCGATTCGCTTCCTCGTAATTCCAGGTTAATTTTCGGCCGCTGATTTCTTCGCACATCTCGATCGCTTCCAGCATTGAGCAATTGCAGTGGCGGCTGCCGCCGATGTTGTAAACTTCGCCTCCTCGCGGGGCGCGCATGAATTCAGCAAACGCCTCTACCAGATCAAAGCTATGGATGTTGTCACGCACCTGTTTTCCTTTGTATCCGAAAACTCGATAAGGCCGGCCTGACACCGCGCAGATCATCAGATAAGAAAGAAAACCGTGCAGTTCCGTTCCCGCGTGCGCCGGGCCAGTCAGACATCCACCTCGGAAGGAAACTGTAGGCATTCCAAAGTAGCGTCCATATT
>WNFO01003227.1_pt1 | contig 13757 bp, 9 predicted proteins | sample 5400251 | NCBI WGS metagenome assembly WNFO01 (sample SAMN13153354, study PRJNA577476) | soil metagenome | isolation source: 100 cm saprolite under Madrone tree | place: USA:California | collected 2016-06-14 | reverse complement strand
ACCCAGCTCATTTCGGTGGCGAGGCCTGACTTTTTGAGATCAACAGCGAGCGTGCGAAGTGTGGCGTCCGAGTCGACGCGCCAGCCCATGTAGTCCATGCCAGCCTCGTCAGCCTCGCGCAGCACGACGCTGTGGTGATCGGCCTCGTCCCAGGCCTTCAGGAACACGCGCCCTTTGGCGTCTCGCGCGGTCTCGAACAGACCGAGAACCTCGGTGTAATGCTTCACAGCCGCGTTGAGATCGAGTACGCGCAGGGCGACATGCCCGGGCCGCAAAACGCCAGTAATTGCCATGTGCTGCTCCTCAGTTTTCCAACGGTCCGGTCGGCGCACCGGCGCTCGGCTGCAAAGCGCGCTGCATCTTTCCGACCACGCGCAGGTGTAGATCGCCTTCGTCGGCGTACAGCCGGCAAGCCAGTGCATAGCCCTGCTGCTCCTGCTGCGCACTGACGCAGGCGCGGCTCATCTTTTCGGTCCGGTAGTGCCCGCTAAGCACGCGCACTTTGCAAACGCCGCAGCCGCCGCCACGGCAGCCAACGGGGATGCCCTTACGTCCCAGGCATTCCATCCCGCGCAGTACATTCTGAGTCGCGGCACAATCGAAGCTCTCCCCGCAGTTCTCGATGTAGATGCGTGGCATGGTTGGGTTAAGTCTCACAACGATCGAAACAGCGGGCTGCGCGCCAGCGCCTGGCTGCCGTCGGCGGAAGTGAGAAACTTCTCTGTGAAGATGTCTTTCTCGAACAGACGCCCCTGCATCAGAGTACGAATACAGGCCTCGATCATCGGCGGCGGCCCGCAGAGATAGGCGCGGTGGCCGCGAAAGTCGTTTTTGAAATGGGCGCTTGCGGCCTCGTGCACGAAGCCCTTGATACCCTCCCAGGCGCAGCGCTCCGTCGGCTCGTTCAGCGCCGGCAGGTAGTGGAAGTTGGCATTCGCCCCAGCCAGTGCAACGAAGTCCTCGTGGTAATACAGCTCGCCGCGGTTGCGCGCGCCGTAGACCAGGGTGATATCGCGTGTAGCGCCTTGCTCGAGTAGGTCCAGGATCATCGAACGCGGGCTCGATAGCCCCGATCCGCCGGCCATGAAGATCAGCGGTTGAGGATCGGAGAGGCGCACGAAGAAACGCCCGAGCGGACCGGATATCTCGATCTCGTCGCCGGCGCGAAGCCGTTCGTGCAGGTACGCGGTGCCGTTGCCATTGGGCACGCGGCGCACGTTGAGCTCGACGCGATTGCGGTCGCTTGGCTTATTGGCAAGCGAAAATGCCCGCAGCTGCTGCTCGCCGGGAATCCGCACCTGCACGTACTGCCCGGCCTGGAAGGCGATGCCGTCACCGTCCAACTCAATGTGGATGCCCTTAATGGTTGGCGACAGATCGACGAGCTGCGCGACCCGCCCGCGGAAGTCGCGCACCGGGTAGTGACGAGCGTCTGGGTCTTCATCGATGTCGGCCTCAATGGTCACATCCGACTGCACGGTGGCGCAGCAGGCCAGGGCCTTGCCCTCTGCGCGCTCGAAATCCATCAGCGCGAAGTGCGAGGCCGCGCCCAATTCAAACTCACCGTCCAGCACCTGCACCTTGCAAGTGGCGCAGAGGCCGTGACAGCAGGCATGCGGCAGCCACACGCCCGCGCGCAGGCAGGCATCGAGGATGGTCTGGCCTTCGCGAGCCTCGACCGTATGCCCCAGCGGCTCGATGGTAATTCGGTAACTCATATACCCTAGCTGCTGGAACCGTTGATGCCGTTGAGGCCGGGCGTGCGGAAGCGCAGCACCGCCTTGTGGCCGAGACCGTTGTCCTTGAGGTTTTTTGCCGGATCGGGCGTGAAGACCTGGCCAGAGCGCAGCCACACGACTCTGGACCAGTCGATGTTCGCGGTGTCGGGGTGCGCGGGGTACAGACCGGGGATGATGTCGGCGGTGAGTGTCCCGAACGGCAGGTCCGGCGGCACCGGGATGCACATCGGTGCGCTGTACATCAGGTGGTCTTCCCAGCCGATGAAAAGCAGCTGCTTGCCATGGAAGTTCTCCACTCGGTCCCTGATCTCGCCGGTGTAGCCGGGACTGAGGGCGACGACGCTCATGTGTATGTTCTCCTGCCAACGTTCATGCCGCGGCGCCGGGCTTGCCGGTCCACAGCTCCCAGTTCTTGCGGTCGGGAGAGTCCTGGAATTCACCGCCGTCTTCACCGACGTGAAAGCCGTAGTAGTGCAGGACTTCGAGCAGCGGATCGAAGCCGGGCACCGTGGGATCAGCGCCCGGGCGGAAACAGTTACCCTGGTAGATCTGGTTCACCGGCAGCCAGCTCTGCACGTACTTCTCCGGCTCGTGGTTGAAGATGTCCTTGCAGCCATCCGAGCAGAAGTGGAACTTGTTATCGCGATAGTCCGACTCGCGGTAGCAGATCTTGGTGGGATCATCCGGCTCGGTGAAAAACATTGGTACCTGGCAAACCTGGCACAGCATCGGCAGCGTATTGTTGTAGAAGCGCTGACCCTTCAGCTGCTGCTCACGCCAGAACTCGAAGCGCGGGCGGTAGAGCTTGTCGAAGGTCGTGGGATACTTCTCCGACAGCCACTTCATTTCGCTTTCCTCCGGCAGCCAGGTGTGGAACGCGGCGGCGTGGGTGAAGTTGTAGAACGTGGCCCAGGCCTCGTGCGAGAGGCGCTCCTTCTCCTTGGTCGCCACCTCGTGGTACTTCGGCAAGCGGATGCCGTAGCGCGAGAGATCGTTGAACAGCGCGCCGCCGTTCTGTTCGAAGTACATCTCCCACGCTTCGCTCCAGCTCATCACCCGCTTGGGCAGCATGTAGTCCATCATCATCGCGACCAGCGTCAACAGCCGGTACCCTCGCCAGAACCACTTGTCCAGCCAGCGCTGCACGATGGGAATGTTGTCCGGGTCCTGCTCAAGGATGAACTTCACCACCTCGAGTCCCAGCGTCATGTGGCGCGATTCGTCGCTTTGCGCCGAGAAGCCGAAGGTCACGGTGGCCATGTCGCCATTGAAGGCGGCGCCCGACATGAATGGCATGAACAGCAAATTTGTCAGCACATACTCGAAGGAGAAGGAGATCGCCGTGACGAACTCGAACGGTCCCGCGGTCATCGCGTCCTCGAAGTAGGACTTGGGTACGGACAGGTACCAGACGCGGTCATACATGTGCATGTAGTCGTGCAGACCGTTGAAGAACTTGTTGTAATGGCTGATGGTGTGCGCCTGGGTCTGCGCGTGCCGCAGTTCGTCGATCGCCTGCATTTGCGCGGCGATGCTTGCCCCGGCGCCACGGAAGTTCCGGCCCGCCATGGCGAAGCCGCGGTGGGCGGCATATTCCAGCGGGCTGACGCCCGTCAGGAACAGCTTGAGTGTGTTGATATAGCGAGCGTCGGAGACGTTGAACTGCCCGTTGTTCTGCTGGAAGGCATCAACGATCGCGTAGAGCTTGCGCTCCTTCTCCCCTTGATACTTCCAGTAGGCATCCATCGTGAGACGGAATGGGTCTTCCCACTTGTTCCAGTCGTGAATCTTGATGCCCTCGAACTTGTCTTGCGGGAACACCTTATCCATAGGCTCGTAGGTCGTGTCCCAACCTAGACCGCGCGTGAGCAGCGCGTAGTTCTCCTTGAGGCTAAGCGTCTTCGGTCGTTTGCCGGTGAGAAGCGTGCTCATTGTGTTGGCCTTCAAGGGTGTCAGTTCTTGTTCCAGTGGAGGACGAACTCGTCGTCCGATTCATCGATGTTTCCGGATAGCGAAATCAAATTGATATGCAGTTCGCGCAGGTCGTACGCGCGCCCGATCAGCGCTTCGATGGATGCGCGCCGCACGACCAAACGGCCCGGAGCGTCTACCTTCACCATTGCCGGGTAGCGGTTGATTTGCGCATTGGGGTTGTCGTTGCCGATCGCTTCGATGATGGGGCGCGTGTCGTCGTTGGTTTGGAACGCGATGAACACGGAGTTTTGCGTCGCGTTGTTCATGCGGCTTTCTCTGCGCCGTTGAGGCCTAGCTTGGCGACTCGGGTCTCAAAGGCAGCGTCGATTTGGGCGAGCGCAGTGTCGGCATCCTGACCGAATACTGCGGAAGCGTAAGACGCGAGCGCGTCATTGCAGACCGTGCCGTAGTTCGCGATCCAGTCGCGCAGGAGTGTCTCGTTGGCCGGTGACTGGAGCGCAGCAGTCTTGATGGTGGCATCGACCCAGCGGGCGCTTTCGTTGAACCAGTCCGTCATGAACTGCGTGAGGAGGCTCAGCGCCGGACCGTGTTCGGCCGAAGCACGCCGCTCGTAGTGCTGGAATATCAGCGGATGCAACAGGCCGTCGAGCACGAGGTTCTGTGCCACGAACAGCTCGAACCAGTCCTTCGTAACCATCAGGCGCTCGACCAATCGCCGCAGATTCTGCCAGGCGGCGTGTTCCAGCCACAGGGTTTTGCCCTGCGCGAGCGAATCGCCGCTGTTGCCATCGAGCTGTAGGCCAATACGGCTTAAGTACTGCGCGAGACCCAGGCGGTCCATCGCGTGGAACATCGTCGCCTGCGTGATCGCGGTGCCGTAGCCGTAGGCGGTGATGTAGGAGTTGTTGAGATTGGCGCCCCACTCAACATGACGCAGCGGCACCAGCGCAAAGATCAGGGCCGCACGTTCCACCTGGGCAAGATCGCGTAGCAAGCCGCGCTTCTCGACGAAGTCGATGTTCTTCTCCATCACATCCTGCTGACGCGCGCGAGCGATGGTGTAGCTGCCGTAGTAGTACTGTCGCGGATCGCGGAAGGCGTACCAGTCCTTCATTTCGATCTGCGTGCGCAGTACGTCATAGAGCGCCAGTTCGGGCTGCCACAGCGGCCGGTAGTGAAAGTTCACCGTCGACTGCAAGTCGAACGTCGCCTCCTGATAACGCGAGGCGGCCTTGTCGCTCCCCAGTCGACGTGCGACGTGCGAAAAGGTGTTGCGTAACTGTGTAACTGACGTCGTCCTGATATCAACTTGCATAGGGGTTCCTTAGGCGTGCGGTCCGGGCGTGCCGCAGCGCCATTTGGTTTTTTCGTGATCGACGGCTTCGGCCTGCTCGCGCGTAACCCACGTCACGGCGTTTGCCCGGCAGAACTCCTGGTAGGCGCGAAGCCGCAGCATCAGCTCCACGGATGTCTCCGGGTCGCCGATCGCGAAGTCGAACAGCACGTAGCCATCACTGCGCAGCTCGCGGAAGCGAACATAGCGTCGCGTGACGTCGAACGCCGGCTTGCGCTGTGGCAACTGATTGAGTGACACGGTTCCCCCCGGCGACCCCTTGCTGGACGTTAAGCACTAAGCGGGCCAACCACCGGGAGGCGTGAGGTCTGCGTCAGATATCTAGCTGATAAGACTCGGCTTATTTGCGTTTGCGTTAGGATTTCCTGCGGTTTACCCAAGTCTCACAAGGTTGCGTGTTTCAGAAAATTCTTAAAAAGAACCGGCCCAAGATGTGACGTTTGTATGAAATTATCTAATAATGGACTGCGTTGAGCTCGAAGCGTATGTGGAGATGCCGATGAAAATTAGAGAGGAAAACCCATCTCCTTTCGAAGCCGGCTGGACTCCAAAAACCAAGGCCGTCGACGCACAGCGCTACCCCGACATCGCGGACCTCATGGCGCGGTTGCACTTCGCGCCCGGCGACGGACGCATTTGGCTCGACGATCAGCGCATGCTGCTGATCCACACGTCCGCCATGGGCGTGCTGCGCCGAGAGCTGATCGAAGGATTGGGCATCGAGCGTGCGCGCGGACTGCTGACGCGCATGGGCTACAACTCCGGTGGCCACGACGCCGAGTTGGCGCGCCGGCTACGGCCAAACGCAACATTACACGATATGTTCGCGGTCGGACCGCAGCTGCATTCACTGGAAGGTATCGTCAAGGTTGATCCTCCCATCACGCTGGAGATGGATGTCGAGCGCGGTCACTATCTTTGTGAATTAATTTGGCGCGACTCCTCCGAAGACGAGGAGCATGTGCGCATCTACGGCATCGGTTCCGAAGCAGTCTGTTGGATGCAGATCGGCTACGCCTCGGGATACACCAGTGTGTTCATGGGTCGCCCTATCTTGTTCCGTGAAGTCGAGTGCCGCGCAACCGGCCATGCGCACTGCCGCATCATCGGCAAACCCGTGGACGAGTGGAAGGACGGCGACGACGATTCCAAGTACCTGCGGGCCGAACCTTTCAGTCGCGGCCTGTCAGCCAAGACACGGCGCCCTATGGACCAAGGCGAACGCGAAGACACGGCCGAGATGTTCGAGGCGACCGACATCGTCGGCGTGTCCGCAGGCTTCAACGCAGTTTGTCACATGGTCAAGCGCGTGGCCGATACGACGGCCACCGTACTGTTTCTCGGCGAAACCGGGGTCGGAAAGGAAGTGTTCGCACGCACCCTCCATCGCAACAGCCCGCGCGCCGCAGAGCCTTTCATCGCCATCAACTGCGCCGCCATCCCCGAGCCGTTGATCGAGGCCGAATTATTCGGGGTCGAGAAAGGTGCCTTCACCGGCGCCACGGCCTCGCGCCAGGGACGCTTCGAGCGCGCGGATGGGGGCACGTTGTTCCTCGACGAGATCGGCGTTCTGAGTCTGGCCGCGCAGGGCAAACTGCTGCGCGCGCTGCAGGAAGGCGAAATCGAACGCGTCGGCGACACGGAAGTACGTCGGGTTGACGTGCGACTGATCGCCGCCACTAACCTTGATTTGAAAGAAGAAGTCCGAGCCGGCCGCTTCCGCGAGGACCTCTATTTCCGCCTCAACGTCGTACCGATCAACGTACCGCCGCTGCGGGAGCGACGCGACGACATCCCGATCCTGATGAACCATTTCCTGCGTAAATATTGTCACCGGCACGGGCGCGTCGTTTCGGGATTCAGCGCCCGCGCGATTGATGCACTGCTTAGCTACGAGCTCCCCGGCAATATCCGCGAGCTAGAAAATATGATCGAGCGCGGCGTCATCCTGGCACCGCGTGACGGCGCCATTGACGTCACCCAATTGTTCATCGGCGGCGAGCGCTGGAAAAGCCCGACTTTCGGTTTGAGCGGCGAAGGACAGGTCTCCGCCGCCGGCCGTCTCGATGCCGTCAAAGGCGAAGAGGATGCAAGCGGGCTGCGCCTGATCATGGAGCGCATCAGCCAGCTACTTGCCGGAACTCAGACGGATAACGCGGTTGCCTCACTGGACGACATCGAATCCGCACTTTCAAAGACCCTGCTCACGACCGCAATCACACGCTCCCACGGCAATCTCTCCGCTGCCGCACGACTGCTCGGCATCACGCGCGCACGACTGGTTTACCGTCTTGACGGCCTCAAGATCGAAAGCGCTCCGCCATCGTAAACTGGCCAGTGAATCCCCTTCCGCCCACGCAACGGATACCGAGGGGGTGAAGAGGGTATAGACCTCTCGCCTCGGTGCTAACCGGGTTTATCTAAGAGCGAGCGCGAAAGTCCCCATTGTGCTACGCGGGCGTTTCCGTCACGGTTGCAATCAAGCGCCGCAACTCGGGCACGCAAGAACCACAATTGGTGCCGGCCTTGAGCTTGGCGCCGATGGCGCGCGGATCCTGACAACCGTGCGCGATCGCGGCCTTGATCGCGTTGCGCCCAACACCGAAGCAAGCGCACACGGTCGCGCCACCGTCGGCTGCGGGATCGGCGGGACACGCCGCCAGGAGACGGGCGCGCTCGCTTTCCGACAGGCGCGGCTGTTGGAATAGTCCCGCAAGCCAGGATCGCGAGGGCAGCTGTGGCCGCGATGAGATGAACAGGCACGATTCAAGCCGTTCCTGGATCAGATGCGCCGCGCGATAGATTCCGGTACCGACGTCCCGATAGTCAATCCAATCCGCTGCGGCATCAGCGCCGAGCCAGCGCCGCGCCCAGAGCGCCCAGTCACCGGGGACCTGACGGCCCGCGACCTCATGGCGCCGGAACTGAGCCCCCTCCGCGCTTGCCCACCAGCTCAAGCCGTCAGTCGTGAGCGCGCGCCGTGTGAGCACAAAGCCGTGCCAGGCGACCACGAACGGCTCCACTCGCGCCGGGGTGTGCTTGAACTCCGGTTCACCGCTGTGCGGATCGAGTGCCGGATTGATCAGCGAACCGACGCGAGCATCCGAGGCATTGCTGTCAGTCCAATGGATCGGCACGAACACCGCACCGCGTACGATCTCGCCACTGCGGTGCAACCGCGCGATCATGGAGCCCCAGCGTGTTGCGATGCGCACCAGCGAGCCCTCGCGCACTCCGAAGCGCAGCGCATCGGCCGGATGCATGTCGACGAAAGGCTCAGGCAGGTGTGCCGACAGCCGCGGTGAGCGGCCAGTGCGTGTCATGGTGTGCCATTGATCGCGGATGCGACCGGTGTTGAGCACCAGGGGATACTCTTCATCGAGAGCGTATTGTGGTGCACGCGGTCGCTTCGCGATCAGACGCGCGCGACCATCGCCGTGAAAGAATCTCCCGTCGCTGAACAGTCGTGGGGTGCCTTCGGGGGCGCAGTTGCCGCGCCGTACCGGCCATTGGATCGGTTCGAGCCGCGCGTAGTCGCCCGGACTTAAGCCCGTCAGACCGGCCAGATTGAACGCGCGGCTGCCCGCATTTCCGGCCGCACTGAGCGCAGCGTGTTCCTCGAACACCTGCGCGGCACTTGCGAATTCGAAACCGCGCGTAAAACCCATACCTCGTGCAATCTGGCAGATGATCCGCCAGTCCGGCTGCGCCTGTCCCGGCAGCGGCAGGAAGGCGCGCTGGCGGGATATGTGGCGATCGGAGTTGGTGACGGTACCGTCCTTCTCGCCCCAGGCGGCGGCCGGCAACAAGACATGGGCGAGCGCCGTCGTGTCGGTGTCGGCAACACAATCGGACACCACGATCAGCTCGCAGCGTGTGAGCGCCTCGCGCGCTCGGTTGGCGTTCGGCAGGCTCACCACCGGGTTGGTTGCCATGATCCACACGGCCTTGATGCGGCCCTGGTAGATGGCCTCGAACATGTCGACCGCTTTGAGGCCTGGCTTGGCGGCCAGCGCCGGGGCCTGCCAGAACTGTTGCACCAGGCGATGCTGCTCGGCGTTATCGAACTCCATATGTGCCGCGAGCGTATTGGCAAGCCCGCCGACCTCGCGCCCACCCATGGCATTGGGTTGTCCGGTGATCGAGAAGGGTCCCATGCCGGGTCGGCCAATGCGCCCCGTCGCGAGGTGCACGTTGATGATGCTGTTGGCCTTGTCAGTGCCGGAGGAGGATTGATTCACGCCCTGCGAGAACGCCGTGATCACGCGCTGGGTGGCCCCGAACCATTCATAGAAGCGCTGCAGCGCCGCCGGGTCGATACCGGTTTGGCGCGCGACCCCCGCGACATCGCCCGCCGTGTTCTCAGCCACGAGCAGCGCCCGGGCGGCACCGCGGGTGTGGTCGCGCAGGAATTCCTGATCGAGGTGTTCCTGCTGTGCCAGCCAGCTTAGCAGTCCATTGAACAGCACGACATCGCTGCCGGACCGGAGTGACAAGTGCAGGTCGGCCAACTCGCAGGTCGGGGTGCGTCGCGGATCGATCACGACCAGACGCAGCGCGGGCCGCTGCTCCTTGGCGCGGACAATACGCTGGTACAGCACCGGATGGCACCAGGCGGTATTTGAGCCCACCAACACGATCAGATCGGCGAGATCAAGGTCCTCATAGCAGAGCGGCACCAAGTCCTCGCCGAAGGCGCGCTTGTGTGCGGCAACCGCCGAGGACATGCACAGACGCGAATTGGTATCGATGTTGCCAGAGCCGATGAAGCCCTTCATCAGCTTGTTGGCCACGTAGTAGTCCTCGGTCAGGAGCTGGCCCGAGACATAGAACGCGACGGCATCCGGGCCATGCTGCGCGATCACGCGCTTGAATCCCGTCGCGACCGCCTGGATCGCCTGGTCCCACTCGACCTCGCGGCCGTGCAGGCGCGGCTGCAACAGCCGTCCGGCAAGACCTATGGTCTCGCCGAGCGCTGAGCCCTTGGAACACAGTGCGCCGCGATTCGCCGGATGCCCCGGATCGCCGCTGATCTTGGCCGCGCCATCAGGCTGCACACACGCGAGGACGCCACAACCCACCCCGCAATAGGGGCAGGTCGTGCGCACGACGGCACTCATGACACCGGCGCGCCGAACAGCAATTGCTCGCGCAGCGCGCTGATGTCGCGGCCCTCGTTGATCAGATCGAAATACCAGCTGCCGTCACGCGTATCGCCATACAGCACCGCGCCGCGCACGCGGTTGTTTTCCAGTACCAGACGCTTATAGACGCCGCGCTTGGGATCGCGCAGGACCAATGACTCGCTGCTCAGGCGTTCGGCGTAATCGCCGGCCGAGAACACATCGATGCCGCTGATCTTAAGTTGCGTCGAGAATTGCGAGCCGCCATAGCGGCGTACGCCGCGCTCGGCCAGGTAGGCCGCGCAGACACGGGCCTGCTCCCAGAGCGGCGCGATCAGACCGAAAGTGCTGTCGCGATGCTGTACGCACTCGCCGACGGCGTAGATGGTCGGATCGAAGGTCGAGAGCGTGTCGTCGACGAGCACGCCGCGCTCGCAGCGCAGCCCCGCCGCCTTCGCGAGCTCGATGTTCGGCCGCACACCCACGGCCATGACGACTAGGTCCGCCGGCAGCTGACGGCCGTCGGCGAGCTGCACGCCCACGACCCGATCCTGCCCTAAGATGCGTACGGTCCTGGCGGGCATCACGATTTTCAGCTCGCGTTGCTCGAGCTCGCGACGCAACAGCGAGGCAGCGTCTGCATCCAGTTGCCGCTCCATCAGGTGCGGCATCAGATGCACAACCGTGACTTCCATCCCCTGGAGCTTGAGCCCACTGGCGGCCTCCAATCCCAACAGCCCCCCGCCGATCACGACGGCACGCCGGTGGCTGCGCGCCGCCTCGAGCATCCCCTCGACGTCCTGCAGATCGCGAAACCTCATCACGCCGGGCAGATCGGCGCCCGGCACGGGCAACATGATCGGCAGTGAGCCGGTCGCGAGCAGGAGCCGGTCATACGAGGCGTCGATGCCGCGGCACGAACGCACGCGGCGGTGCGTGCGATCGATGTGCACGACGGGATCGCCGCTGTGCAGCGTGATGCCTCGCTGCGCATACCACTCCGGAGGATGTGTGACTATCTCCTCGAGGCGCTTGTGGCCCGCAAGCAGCGGCGAGAGCAGGATGCGGTTGTAGCACCCGTGCGGCTCGGCGCCGAACACGGTGATGTCGTGGGCGCCCGGTGAGAGCTCAAGCAACTCCTCGACCGTGCGTATGCCCGCCATGCCGTTGCCGACCACGACCAGCCGGTGCTTGCCAGCCGCTCGCCGCGGCGCCACCGGCTCCCCGCGCACCCATACCTCCCCTTCGCTGATCCGTGCCAGATAGGCCGGCACCGAAAGCTCGGGCTCCTCGAGGCAGCGACCGCTCACGAGGCTGAAGTGCTGCTTGTAGATGGGCGAGGCGACCACGAGCTCACCGCCGACATCCCCGACGATACCGCGTGCCAGCACATTGGCGCCGCTCGCCGGATCGAAGTTGCCGATCGCATGCACGGCATCGCGCACGCGGAAGATCGCGACCTGCTGGCCATGGACGAGCGCCGCGACGCCGCTGTCGGGAATGATGTCCTCGAGCGCGCAGACGTGCGACCAGCGCGCTGCGGCGGTGGCGCGCAACGCGCTCAAACGACCTCCGTCAAGCGTTGACGTTCCGCCGGGCGCGGCTGGCCGCGCTCATTGACGAACACGATATTGTCGTCGGCACGCTCGCTATTGATGAAATGCCGGAAGCGGCGCAGCGTCTGGGGATCGTTGATGGCCCTCTTCCACTCGCATTCGTAGCTGTCGATGACGCGCTGCATGTCGCTCTCGAGCTCGGCGGCGATGCCGAGCCGGTCCTCGCAGATGACTTCCCTTAGATACTCCAGTCCGCCTTCGAGGTTGTCGCGCCACACCGAGGTGCGCTGCAAACGATCGGCGGTGCGGATGTAGAACATCAGGAAGCGGTCGATGTAGCGCAACAGGGTAGGCTTATCGAGATCGGAGGCGAGCAGCTCGGCATGTCGCGGCTTCATGCCGCCGTTGCCGCAGACATAGAGGTTCCAGCCCTTTTCGGTCGCGATCGCGCCCACGTCCTTGCTCTGCGCCTCGGCGCATTCGCGTGTGCAGCCCGAGACCGCGAACTTGAGCTTGTGCGGGGAGCGCAAACCCTTGTAGCGATTCTCGATCTGGATCGCCAGTGCGACGCTGTCCTGTACCCCGTAGCGACACCAGGTCGAGCCCACGCAGCTTTTGACTGTGCGCACCGCCTTACCGTAGGCATGGCCGGACTCGAAGCCGGCGTCGACCAACTCGCGCCAGATTAACGGTAGCTGGTGCACCTGGGCACCGAGCATGTCGATGCGCTGTCCACCGGTGATCTTGGTGTATAAGCGGTATTTCTGTGCAATCTGGCCGATCGTGATCAGCTGCAACGGCGTAATCTCACCGCCCGCAACACGCGGGACGATCGAGTAGCTGCCATCCTTCTGGATGTTGGCCAGAAAGTAGTCGTTCGAGTCCTGCAGCGGCGCTTTGTCGGGCGCGAGTACAAACTCATTCCAGCAGGAGGCGAAGATCGAGGCTGCAGCCGGCTTGCAGATATCGCAGCCGAGGCCATCGCCATGCTTCACCAGCAGCTCATCGAAGCTACACAAGCCCCCGACGCGCACCAGGTGGAACAACTGCTGGCGCGAGTAAGGGAAGTGCTCGCAGAGATGGTTGTCGACGGCGGCACCGCGGCGCGCGAGTTCGGCCTTCAGAATCTGCGTCAGCAGTGGCGCACAGCCGCCGCACGAGGTCGCCGCCTTGGTGCACTTCTTCAGCGCGCCCAGAGTGGTTGCGCCTCCCGCGACCGCCGTACACAGGTCGCCCTTGCTCACGTTGTTGCAGGAGCAGATCTGGGTGCTGTCGGGCAGCGCCGTCGGGCCGAGCGCGGGCTTGGCGCCGCCGCTCGCGGGCAGGATCAGCTGCTCGGGATGCGCCGGCAACGGCAAGCTGCTCTGCACCATTTGCAGCAGCGTGCCGTACTCATCAGCCTCGCCGACCAACACGCCGCCCAGCAGCCGGGTGCCATCCTCGGTGACCACGAGTTTCTTGTAGATCCGACGGCGCTCATCGCAGAAGGAACACGTGCGGGCCCCTGCCGCGGTGCCGTGGGCATCCCCAACCGAGGCGACATCGACACCCAGGAGCTTGAGCTTGGTGCTCATGTCCGCGCCCGTGAACGCGGCATCGCGGCGACCGAGCAGCTGCGCCGCGGCGACAATCGCCATCTGGTAGCCGGGCGCCACCAGGCCGTAGTTCTTGCCGCCCCAGAGCGCGCACTCGCCAATCGCATAGATGTCAGGATCAGAGGTGCGGCAGGCGTCGTCGATCACGATGCCGCCGCGCTCCCCGACCGCCACGCCGGAGCTGCGCGCGAGCTCGTCGCGCGGCCGGATGCCGGCCGAAAACACGATGAGATCCGCCTCGAGCTCGCTGCCGTCCGCGAATTTCACGCAGTGCTGGCAGCACTCACCCGGTGTGATGGCAACCGTGTTTTTGGCCGTATGTATCCCCACGCCGAGCTCCGCGATGCGCGATCGCAGGATGCGCCCGCCCAGGTCATCGATCTGCAGCGCCATCAAACGCGGCGCAAATTCCACAATCTGCGTGTCGAGTCCGAGATCCTTGAACGCCTTAGCGG
>WNFO01007050.1_pt1 | contig 13760 bp, 15 predicted proteins | sample 5400251 | NCBI WGS metagenome assembly WNFO01 (sample SAMN13153354, study PRJNA577476) | soil metagenome | isolation source: 100 cm saprolite under Madrone tree | place: USA:California | collected 2016-06-14 | reverse complement strand
ACCACTATCATGCTCCTCTATCTCACCTCTCGAGTTGTCAGGTATTCACCCTATGCTTTTGTTTGCATGATTCCCTAATTCCTCCCTCTTAGCTGCATCGCCGCATTCCTCTATCCAGGCTACGCATCATTCAAGACACTCTCCCAGCGGCCTGCCTCAGAAGAAGATCTCGAGCGATGGCTGATGTATTGGTCCGTGCTTGCCTGTGTCATTGGTGTTGAATATCTTGCAGAGTGGCTCGTTTCCTGGTGCGCTCTACCTAATGCTCTCTCTGGTCATCGATGTAACCTTTTTACCTTCTCTTTCTCCCCCCATGAAGGATTCCATTCTACTACCTTTTCAAGACGCTATTCCTTCTCTACCTCGCACTTCCGCAAACACAGGGTGCCTCATACCTCTACCAAACACATCTCGAACCAGTCCTACGCGAGCACGAACCCCGAATAGACGCTGCCCTTGCGCAGCTCAGGGCCCGCGTATTCTCTTTCCTTCAAGCCCGGGTACGCATGCTCTGGGATAACATCGTTGCCAGCGCCACGGGCCCACAGTCAGTGCCCGCCCCCGAGTCTGTGTCGGGGAGCTCTTTGCAGACACCCGCGCTTAGCGCCTCGGTGTCTGGTCCGACACAAATCCTCGGTACGCTGTGGCGCACATATGGCCCGGCCATCGTCGCGGGTGGTACCGCACTTCTTCAGCGCCAAGGAGTTACTCCTAGCGACGCTCGTGCGAGTTCCACCGGAGACGAGCGCCCACAGGGTTACGATATAGGCGATGGACCCGAGGCCGTCCCGATGCCGCGTATGCAGGGTCGCACCTCGTCATCCGAGTCTGCCGGTGGCCTCAGAGGACGCGTCGTCAGCAGCACGAATGTCGGTCCCGGTGGGCGTTTCGAGGAGGTCGAGGTACCGAGTGATGCTGAAGGTGAGCGGGGCGATGGCTCGCCGACTTCATCCCCACCGCGCCCTTCCAGTGGGTGGTTCAGCTGGATGACCGCTGCGCCAACCCACGCAAAATTTGACTAAAATTACGACATGGTAGTACTAGTGCTGGACGCCAACGTGAGAATGGAGGGATAGGCTGGTCTCCCTCTGTACATGGACGTCTGTGTTGAAGCCCTCGGTTATTGTTTGATCGCATATTCTCAGGTTGTTAGGGTATCATCGATATCATCGTCTGCTTATCCAAATTATTGTATCGAGGGTAGAGGACTGTATGCTTTCTGACATACGATATAAAACGCTCATGTTTTTAAGCAAAGCCTTTCATTGCGATGAATCGTACGCAACCTCTGTAGATTAGATTAATCACGGAAAAAATGTACTCCTGTAAGTCCATGGGTGGAGCATGTACAGACCATAGGAAAGAAAAAGGGATAGAAGATACGGAAGACAAGGAAAGCGATCAGCAAACGAAATGGAATGTCCTGAAAGTCCAGCATTACAACTGATTGCATAGTGAACAGTGAAGAGCGATGGTGTCACTGAGAATAACAGCTTATGGGCCAGATGTGAATCAGGTCAGCGTCCCGAGGGTCAAAAAAAGACTTACGTGTAGCGACCAAGGCGACGAAGAGTGCGATGACCATGAAAAATATAGGAACGTATTTGATAATCTGTGGGGGTTGTCAAATCCACATGTTAGGGATGAGCATTCCAATACTCACGATAGCGCGACGCTTCTTCCTCACTTTGATGTTGAAGATGGGTGCATGTATCTGCTTCGACGGCCGCAGCCAAACTGCAGCGAATAATTTAGGCGAAATCACTGCACAACGGTAAGACTTACAAAGTAGAATCGAATGAAGCCGGTCAATATAAGGTACTAGTATCCCAGGTGTTAGCATGAACAAGATGAAGTGGCCAATCAGGAAGTCAGAGCTCCAGAGGGACAGTTCGATTATCTTGACGATGAATTCACGAGCCGGTTGCGAAAGTACGTGAGCACCGAGTCCACGGCCGTACCACTTGCCCGTCCACCATGCGCGGTTGGTCTCATCATGCTTGAATTCGCGCGAGAGGAACACCGAAATCAGTACTTTGTGAATGGCACGTTGAACCGCTATAATCGTGATGAGACCAAGGACAGCATGCGATGCGTTCCAAAGCTCGAGAAACCACTGGATTGGTCGAAATGAGTACGATCAGATAAAAGTATAGATAGGAAGGCTTACGAAGAATTCGAAGAATCCAATCATACCAATCGTGCCAAGTGCGTGAGCAATGGATGCCATGACTGCACCAAACCGCACGCAGCATGAATCAAGCATTGGCCCAAGAAAGAGGGAGACGAGGAAAAGAACAAGTAAGACAGCTGCGTTCCATACGATGGGGCCGATTGACACAACGGTAATACGGATGAGAGGGCTCGGCGGTGTCTGACCTGCGACTGGGAATGATTTGACAAACATGTACGCAATAACGAGCAGAATTGCGAAGAAGATGGGGAAAATTACTTCCGAGATGATGACTGCACGCCAACCAGCCCGAGGTACGTCGCCAGACAACTTCTCCGATGGTTTGCCAAGTTTTTTCTTCTTGTAACCCGTGATCATTGTACGTGACAGCCGGCAATATCCAATCCATGAATTGTTGTGCGAGCGGGAATTTCCGCGAGACATCCAACGCAAGAACTCACTTTTCAGAACCATGAGTATGCATGTCTATGGCTGAAAGTAAACGACTCACCGGTAGTCGACGATAAAATCTGTGAACGAGAACTGGTGGGGATTGAAGATAAACGGGGCGATACACAGAGCGAGAATGGATAACCAGAAGTAGATAAGATAAGGCGTCCAGAACGACAGTGTCACATAGAGCAACATTAGCAGAGTACGCATGCCCAGGTAAATGCTTGGGCCAGCGAAGCGCGAGAAAAGAATGCTGAATGAAATCCGAGACGTTGCGAACCCACGTCCAGTCGCGATGTATCGCGCGCCACCAAAAGTGAGGTTGTTCAGGATCGAGTGCGTGTAAATCTGCGTGGAGAATACTTCGAACATTGGGGAAACCGACACAAATTGCTTGCTGAGACGCGCAAGTGCACGGCCAGTGCCACGCTCGATCAGTTCTGTCAGGACAAGACGGTCAAGACTAAAGTCGTACATGGAGGGGAAGAAGCCGTATCACTCACCTTGAAGAAACAGTGGTAAGAACGCGATCATGAAAACCAAGAAAATACTGATAATGCAGTGATAAATCCAATTAAAGACCGGATGGAGATTGTAGCATCCCCCTTGTCCGTTAAGCGGCTGACCAGTGCTTGAGTATTTGCAAATCGTAATCTCCGAGTTCAGCGTTCCCAGGAACACCACTGCGGGAGGAATAAGTCATTTATTTTGTGCAAGATGTCAAAGATAAAAGACGTACTCGTTACAATGAAGAGCTGCACCGATAGGATAATGAGCATGTTATTGATGTGGAAACCAGGATGACCGTAGTAGAACGTGAGGAAGCGGTCGATGGGAAGTTGCGTTCCTAGGTAGTAGTACTCGCGACTGAGCATTTGCTCGCCCATGCCAGTGCCGATCTTCGTCTGGAAATTCAAGATTGTGCCAAATCCAAGGTCGCGTCCCTTTCCGCACTGATAATATTCCGTGTGTTTGATTCGCCCGCCGCGTCCAAAGGCGTTGATGCCTGCATAAATATCCTCATTCAAATGTAGGCCTTTCTGCGCTTTGGATGCACCACCGCGTGTGTTCATGAATGTCGCGTTGAGAAAATCAGGATGCCCGTAATGTAGCTTGCCCCCAATCCAAGCGAGTGAACGCGCCGTAAGCGTGCCGAATGTCTGCTCCTTGCCAGCGGCGATGTCGCCCAGTATGCCAATGTTCTCCGAGAATATGTATTCGCGAGCACCGACGATGGCCACGGGTGCCGCATTAAACTCTTTCTGACCCCACTGGGCGTATGGACTCTGACTGCTGACCGAGTATTCCTCGAACTCCGCAAGGATGTTACGGATTTTGAGACACTCTTCCAGATAATTATCTTGGTTGGCGTCGATAAGTTGCAAGTATTCACCGCGGTAAAAGATAATCGCATGGTTCTGGTTGTCCGACTTGCCGTCACCGAGAATAGGATTACCAGGCAGTTCGATCCGAAACTTGGGTTTACGCCGCCCCGTTTGGGTATTGAACTCGGAATGGCCGTCGATTAACGCCGAGTAAAGCCGCGGCTCGCCACCATCTTTGCGGGGCTCTTCCTCGAGGTAGGCAATCTGAAGTTCCGGGTATGCGCGAAGTAAAAATTCAGCGTTCTCGTGTTCTTCCTTATTGAACTTGGAGTACCGCTGCATAGAGACGATAAATTTGAACTTGCGACGAGCCATGCGCTCAAGTTCGCGTTCGAGTTTATCCGTGTTGCCCCCAAACATCTGGACCACCTCTGGGTTTTCAACGCGGTATAGTAGCTTTATCGCCTTGGCGTAGTTCATCATGCCCGAGACCGTGCGGTAGAGGGTTTGGAAGCGCAACGAAGCCCAAATACGGGTGCGCAATGTGAATTCGGGGGCTGCGCTCTTGAAACCAATACAATAGAACGGGAGGTCGTCGAGCTTCGATGAGCCCTTTTCATCTGCTGGGAATGCGCCGTCGTACATATCTGACTCCTGCGCTAGGAATTTGGTGTCCCTGACGAAGTTATTCCATTCGAGGCTATGCAGCTGCTTTAAATATTCCAAGAGCGTGACGCGAGTGTTAATGTCGGACTCCTTGATGATCTCCCGCAATGAAAGCAAGATCTGAAGATGCACATGTCAGAAAGTGACCCCAATGGAAGAATAGCGAAAGGAGAACATACTTTCTCATTGTAATGCGGGGTAAGGACTGTGAACGTGGGCATCGCGTCTACCGGAAGGGCCTCAGGTAGTGCGGTGGTAAGTGACTGAGCAAAAAACGAGATGCGACGTTCTGCTTCGGAGCCAGGCGGAAAGAAGCTACCCTTAAAACCCTTGACGGTCTGATCGACAAAAAACTGGGGAGCACGCAGACTGCGACGGCCATCTGGTGTGTCAACTTGATGGTAAAGTAACTTCTGTACGTGATCTATGGAAAGCAAGTGCTCGCGATACATGGATATGATTATCGCATTCCAGATCTGAGATACAAGGACCTGCAAGGAGAGTTATATAAATGTGTATAGGGATTTTACGAAACACACCTTCGGCTTGTACCGAACCTCTAGATCAGAGGTCGCGAGAAGCTTGGAATAAATGCGTTTCGGTAATCGAGCATAGATATCCCTCCAAGGCGTCCAGATTGAGAGTCCGAGTATGAAGGAGCGGGCAATAGAGTAGACAGTGTTCCAAATAATATACCACAGGAACGTGTCCAGGAAGAATAGGACGAGGTCCATGAAAAACATGATCGTGAGGGTGAAAATGGCGTGGTTGCGGCAGAGAGAATCACCGAACACCTTTTCGTGACAATTCTGGATCTTCATTCCGGCCATGGCACGGATAGGATCGCGAAATGCAAGGGTTAGGAAAAAGTACGATTCCGTGAACTTGCAGCCGAATACAAGAAACCATAAAAAGACGCTCCCGAGGCGCGCCTGAGAATGTAGCATCGGATAACTGGCCGTGAACGTTTGAGACGCAAGGTACTTGCGCGACTTGCTCGCGACCCGGTCGCCAAACATCCGACCGGAGGGCATGATTCCAAACAGTAGGGTCGCACCGATAGAGATAAAAAACTGGGCAATACCGAGAATGAGAGCGAGGGATCCGCCGCCGTCTGGCTGATTCTCAACAATGGCGATGTAAAAGGTAGGACCGGCAGTAAGGCCTAGGGTGACAAGGAGAAAAAGTAACCGACGGGTGAGGTGGGATGTATTGTTCCAGGTGGTAGGAATGTACGAAAACTCTGCGAGCGTTGCGAGAATCATGATGACGGTTGCAACCGCACCCCCAAGCGCCGTTGCAGACCATGTCAAAGCGGACGAGTGGCCTCGCTTTGGCTGGTATACGGTCGGGGCATTGTATGCTGTGTAGAACCAAAACAACGAGATATGGATGACCCAAATGCGGTTGAAGTTGACGAGTAGATGCCCAAAGGAACGCTTTTCGTAATACGTCTTGAAAAATGCCCGGTTCCAGTCGATGCGGTCGAAACGCATGAAACGCTGTGCTGGTGGGATGTCGACCAGACGAGTCTGAGAAAAATATCAACACCAATCGGTCCAAACCATGAAAGTTGATGTACCTTATCTGTGAGCACAATGCGAGCAATGCCCTCTGGATACCAGAACAACTGGTTTACATCATCGTAACCAATGATGCGATCGTGATCACGTTCTCGTCGCACAAACTTGCCATCAACAGACTCATAGCCCTGGTCACGAATGAAGCGGTAAAGGGGTTTAATAACTGCGCGGAGGTAGAGACCTTCTGGGACGGGATCGACGCGATTCTGACACTCGGGGGAGCGGTAGTAGTCATCCGCGCATTTGAAGATAAAGCAGAGGCACTCGGGAACGAATCGGACTTGGGCAGCTTCTCCCCAGCAAAGGAGATAAAGGGCTATCTGACGCATGCGGTCGTACTGGGACATGTTATTCATTGCTTGGCGCCAACGTTCAAGGGCGCTAGTCAAGGATTTCTCGGAATGGCTGCGGGCGCCGCCACGCTTAGAGCGGAGGCGCTGAAGACCTGGGTTTTGAGTATGACCAACAGCATCGTCAAGATCAAGTTGGGCAGCAAAGTACCACTTGCGGTAGTTTGCGTGCTGCCCCCCGATGTAGTCCGCATGAAGCGTGAGGAGTGCCTGGTTGGGAGACATGCGTGAGGCACGGCTGTCAAGCAGGTGCATCGTGAAGTCGAACTACGGTGGCTATGAATTACAAACACCGGATGGCGTGGCACGCAATATTCGAAACGCACCATATTCCGCATAGAATCTCTTTGAAAGCCAAACTTTTGCTGGAGGTCAAGGAATATGTCTTCTATCTCCTCTTTGGAAAGTGGAATATTTCGTTCGGCTCCCCATGCAGGGTAGGGCTCACTGCCAGTGTTATACTGAGATGTCCCAAAGTCTCCCAGATTTGGTGCCGAAGAGCGTCCACCATTGAGATTGAGAGACTCTGCTGAATGGCCCATGCGCTGTCCATAGACATCATGATCCGAGTCGGTGTCTGGTTGGCCTGTAATTACGAGTTGTGAGATTCAAGTGTGGGGGAGACATGAGGGGAAAAAGATAAACCATATGGATCAGGATGGTCGTAATCATTCAATCCAGCGGCACTACTCTCCGAGCCGTAGTTGTCTCTGTGATACAACTCGGATGGCTCAACATCGTTGTCGTAATAATGCCGAGGATTGAAAGGATCGTTCATGTCGGCGGGAGAGGATAAATGAGGGTAACCCTCATGGCTGCGCGACGTATTATGACGGGCAGACATGATGAGAAGGAAAAGAAGGGGAGAAGGGCACGTAAAATGCCAGGGGTGGTCGTGGTCGTGGTTGTTGTGCAAGGGACGCCAGCGCTCAATGTGACAAAACCTTGAGGCAGTTGAGCCCGTGCGGCCGTGCCGAAACCCTACACAAGCCGAGAATGGCAGGTCGCACAGACCGGTTGTTGCCGCCTGCCCGACGCCGACGTGTGAAACCACCAGCCCAGATTGAGCCTAGTCCTTGTGCGGCGAACTTCAAGTTCACGTTCGCTTGCCGGTTTATTGAACGTACAATACTGTGTTAGTTGACAGTAATTCATCGCTACAGTAATACTATCCCGAGCCCAAACATCAAACGGGACCCATCACTTTCGCCTCCGAACGATGGGAGATTCAAGTTGACGGGCGGCATGGGCGGCGTACTGTAGTGACGTCTGAGACGCGCATGGAAAACAAGGGATGGGATTACTGTACTGTACTGTATATTCAACAAGAATCAAGTAAAGGCTCTGTAGACGTACATGACAGTATCCCCTCCTCCTCCACCTAGCCCAGACGTGGACAGCACTTTAACTCCACCGACCCAACACTCCATATCCAAGACCAGCGCTACCCTCCTGTCAGTCACCGGCAATGCCTCCGGCTCCCACTCTGGCGAAGACCCCATGTCTCTCATTCAGTTGCATCTCAAGCCGTCTACTCTCCTCCAGTCATTCATCTACCTCCCAATCCATCACTTTCTAATCAGCCTACTCCCACTCCAGAACCAGTTACCTCGCCCAGCAACGCTTAATCCCTTCTGATCCCAGCCCTGTTCTTCGAAATCCCTCCGATGCCACCTCTCCCCGTCCCGACCGCTCAAATGGGGCTCACCCAGGACAACCCCCATACAAACACCTGATCCTCGACGTCGCACACAGATGCTCACATCAATGAAACTTCATATCATGTCTCAGGTTCCTGCGCCCGAGCGCAACGGAGCAGCTCATTCGCGTTCTTCCACCGTAATATCCCCATGCCTGAGGATGCGGCCTGCTTCGAACGCCAATAGGATACCGCCGTTGCCCGCTGGCGCTTCGCAGCATATTTCCGTAACATGTCGCTGAATGCGCTCTTGCATCTGGCGCAGACAGCAACCTACCTACCCGGCTCAGTGTTACGCTATCCAAACTTAATTTACATGCCAAGAGCCTGCTCCATGCGGCTGCCCACTGCACGCTGCTCGCGTCTGCTCGAGACACCCATTGCGCGAGTGCTCTCACGGTGCGTCGTGCAAGCTCATGTTAGCTATGCTCGCCGTACGCGTGACCACGACAAGGTCCGCGCACACGTCGCTGTACTGAGTGGTGGGGTTGACGAGGCTTGGAAATTATCAATGAACAGGCGGCCAGTGTCGATAAATTCAAGGGTGGCGGCTATAACAGTGGCAGCTGAGCCACAGGACTTGTCCAATGCTGAACCAGTGGATCCTGTGGCCGAAGGTGATGATCTCCATGAGGACGATATGAGCAGCAATGCTCTATGACATCTCAAGGGCCGTCGTCATCTGTGTGACCGGAAAGGCTGCTACTTCCAAAGGCATGCATCACGATGATACGAACTAACACCATCCGAGCCACTTCCCCCACCCTTTTCCCAAAGTGCCTGCACCCTATCTGAGTCGTCGCTCGTGACATCCGGGTTGAATACCCTTCAAAGATAGAAACCAACAGCCATGCTGGCACCTCCCGCAAGCGTAACGGACACAAGAGCGAAACAAGCCTGCGCCTCTCAATGACCATGAGCGATCGATTGCGCTCAAACATGTGGTATATGTTTGACGTGCTATATGCACGTAGCAAGAGCCGTAGCAAAAACCGCAAAGAACCAGCACAGGCGGTAGTTTCTTTATCCCGGATCTTTTATATGTGGAAGGTCATTTCTGGAGATGCAAATGCGTCCGGCCGGAGACGAGGCTGGTAGTGGGCAAGTCAGGAATGACGACAATGTTGGTGGAAGTGTCGGCAAAAACCCTCTCGCAGACAGTTCAAAACAAGTGCGTGTGCAAATACTCTACTCTGCCTTTCCTCTAATCTCTCGATGTTATCACTGTGGCTGTGCATAGCGAAATCCGCTCCTCACTCATCTAGGAGGCAATACTGTGAATGAAGTTCCAATCGAGGCGCTGTGGGTACGGCATGTATCTGAGCGTTAGGGAGGTTTGCTTGGGAGAGATTGCAAAACTGCGGATGTGGCATGGGGGCAGCTAGTCGAAGTCGTCGTACGCAATCGTGCCTCTACGTTGTGGTCCCTCTTTCGTAAATGGTTTATTAGAGTATTGTAGAAAAATCGATTAACCTCGCACACTAAGTTACAGTAAAAGTTTTCAAAATGAGTAAATAATCGTATGAATTATGTAATGATAGTGATGATCTATTTTCTTCACCCGTCACGCCCTCCACGCCCTTCCACACGGTTTCTTCATTGTGAAGCATTAATTTGCTTTTCACCCCTCCCCGTTGTCTTTTAGTCGTACTTTCAGGCGGTCAAGTATGTCGGTCTCGCTCCGCCCCACCATCATTTCTTTGTTTCAGAGGTCATGCGCCGTGCACATCATGCATAGAATGACTACGTGTTATTCCAAGAAGATCATGGAATAAAATCCAGGCTCTATGTCATCGCCGGGGTCCAATTTCATGGTCTTCTCGGCGTTCTCTACGTTTCTTCTATTTACTGATTCTTACCTTGTAGTCCGTTCCCAAAGATCTGTTGGCCTGGTTGGCGGACCACCTACCTACGATCTCGTCGAGGCTTTCCAGGCTCCCGATGCCACGACCCGCACGTACAAGTATAGTCCAGACGGGAGGCTTTTTGCACTTGCAGTGCCGTCAGGGTACGTTGAATTACAGCGCCTATGGATATGTGTCTCTTATGCGAGAACTTCTAGCGTGCGCGTCCATCAAGCGGAAACTGCGATTCTGCTTCACGAGCTCGCAATTCCTGATGTTGTTGAGCTCAGTTTTTCTCCACGCGGGACATATCTCTCTACCTGGGAGCGTCATGTCAAGCTCGGAGATGGCAGGCAACACAAGAACATGCGCATCTTCTCTGTCTCCACCGGGAAAGAGCTCATATCCTTTTCTCAAAGTTCTCAGGACGCTTGGGATGTTCAGTACACTATTTCCGAATCCCATGCCATCCGCCTTGGTGGCTCCGAGATTCAAGTTTTTAATCCAGCTGAGTGGGAAAGGGGTATAGTTGACAAACTCAAAGTAGAAGGAGCAACCGCTATCATGCTCAGTTCCGGCCTTAATCCATCTGTCGCTATCTTTGTCCCTGAAAGGAAGGGTCAGCCTGCGAGCATTCGCATCCATGCCTTGCTCAACCTGAGCGCTCCGCCCACCTGCCGGAAGACGTTCTTTAAAGCTGAGAAGTCCCAGATTAAATGGAACAATCTTGGCACGCAGGTCCTTGTCCTTACCCAAACGGATGTTGATAGCACCAACAGAAGCTATTACGGACAATCAGGCCTTTACCTACTCAGCGCCGCGGGGAATTTTGACGTTCGAATTGATCTCGATAAGGAAGGACCAATTCACGATTTTGCCTGGAGTCCAAATTCAAAGGAGTTCGGCGTCGTGTATGGCTGTAAGGTTGTACAACCAGCATTTGAATTCTCCTGATGAATTTTTTTTAGTCATGCCTGCCAGAGTTATGCTTTTCGATCAACGTGTCCGGACGTTGCATGACTTCGGTACTTCTTTCTCCAACTACATATCTTTCAACCCCCAGTCGAGATTGCTCCTCCTGGGGGGCTTCGGTAATCTTGCCGGCATGATCGATGTCTACGACAGACGTTCGCTGACCAAGATATCAACAATTGATGCGTCGAATGCGTCGCGCTGCGAATGGTCTGCGGACGGCAAATTTATCCTCACTGCTACACTCTCCCCACGTTTGCGGGTTGATAATGGCATTAAAATATGGTATTTGCTCGGCCAGCTGGTACACGTCCAAGAGTGCGAAGAACTCTATCAGGCGAGCTGGTGCCCCACTCTCCCAGATGCAGTGCCCCCCTTCCCCTCTGTGATTCCGCCGGCGCCAGCCCCATCTGCCCAAGCTGCAGCAGCTAGTGCAAAGCCTTCTCTTGCTCGACCCTCGGGAGCATATCGCCCACCCGGGGCACGGGGGCAAAGTGCATCTTTTGCTTATAGCCGTGACGAGGATAGCGGATCACCGATCGGTACTCCTCGTGGTAGCGGCACAGCGACTCCCACTCGTCAAGGTCGTTCTCTTGTACCTCCATCGAGCATTCAAGGACGCCGACAGATTCCAGGTGCCCCTGCGCCCCCGCCTAACACCGATAGTGCGAAGCCACGCAAGCGCAAAGGTCCCAAAGAGAATGGTGGGAGGCGGGATGGAGGGCCTCGACTTGAGTCTCCAGCTGCTGCAGCGCCCGTTTCTAAAGTCAACAGCAGTGAATTCGCGACGAAAGAGGGTTCCATTCCACCCACACCTGGAGTCGAGTCGCTTGACCCTGTGCAAAAGAAGGTCCGAAATTTGAACAAAAAGGTTTGCCAACGCTTGTTCGTCATTCTAAGGCAGCCTTTTGATACTTTTATCTTCAGCTGAAAGCCATTGACGAGCTCAAGGAAAAGGCATCACGTGGTGAGCATCTTGAGGCGACCCAACTTAAAAAGATTGAGAGTGAAGTGGACATACGAAAGGAGCTTTCAATTTTGAGTGTATTACCTTGAATTGTTCCTATATCACTAGCCATTTCCTTTTCAGTAGGCTTTAAGGGGGTCTCATTGTCTGTGTTCCATCTGCTTCATGTAGATAATGTAGAGTAGAGGGACAAATATTTGAGATTTTTGGAGTGCATTTGAGATGTGCATTTTATAGAGCCTAAACTTTCTTGTTGTGTGTCAAAGGTAAATACATGAACTATATACTAATGCAGAAGGTTTAGACCGGGTCCATGCCAGTTGTCTAGGAATTATGAGACCATATGAGCATGGGAAAGCAGTGGAGAAGCGGTCAAAAGGACCGAAGATGGTTGTTGTGGCTCGTGCTTCTGCTGTGCTCTGGATTATCCAATGGGGGGTCGAAGCGAAACTGATGGACCGTAGCGACTGCGGGAAGAACCCGCTGTACGCAACCTCGACATTTCCAGCTACCTGCTCGTGCCTAGTAAGACTGGGAAGACCCATTTGGGTTATTCATATTAACATTATTTGTTTTTCAGTGCAACGCATAACACGATACCCGTTGCTCATCAAGCAGATTTTGCAATACACCGAACCCGGTCAAGATAGAGAGCTGACAGAACGTGCACTACACACGGCCGAAAGGACCCTGGACGCCATTAATGAGGCGATTCGGGGACAGGAAGGTCTGGATCGGCCAAGGGTGCGTGTCGCCAACTCTAGCGTTGGGTTTACACGCGCTTACCTTTGATTTCTCAAGACGGCTGGATCTGACAGTACCCGGAAATTGCTAAAAGAGGGTCTTCTTAACAAAGCCAAAAGCGGGCGCAAGTTGCGGGCGTTCCTTTGCAGTGACCTTCTGCTATTGACGGACGAGCATGGGAAGACACTGTATCGAATGGTGCGTGCATCAAAAAGTATAAATCAGTTTGCTCATCCTCAATTCGGTTTAGTCGATTCCACTGTCGGAGATTCAGGTAGAAGAGCCTGAGGGATTGAGGTATAGGATGGCCGTCCATCCTGCAATTCTTTTATTAGAGCGTTGCAGATGAGCTGTCCTTCCAGCTGTCAGTCGCTTACCGACGCGGGCGGAGACACAATTACACTGCGGGCAGGCTCTGCTCGCAAGCGTTATACCTGGGTGACAGACATCGAGAGGGCGAGTCGGAAGTGCAGGGAGACTGAGAAGCATCGGGCGCGTTTAAAGCTCGTGCAGCTTGATGAGTCTTTGGTACCTTTGGTCGTCGCTCGGCTGTCTCACGATGTCTCGCTCTATTGCGCGGATCTACTTTGTAGACTCTAGACTCTAGTATAGCATATGTACAGTGTGGGTAAAGTGCTAGGCGTTTCTGGCCTGGCCGGAACACAGGGGCTTGCCAGCTGCGGTACCCGGGGTTATATTGAACGTTTTTTTGGTGATGTATTAGACAGAAAGGAGATTTACGGAATACAATCCTTCGTTGCTCTCAACAACTGTGTGCGATGGACCCACTGGAAACTTTTCGTGCAACAGTCAGCGCAAAATGTGATGTCGAACCAGTCAATGCATCAGGTGCACCTGCAAGCTCTCTCCGCTCTGCTACCCACCTGCGTCTCTCAACTGCGGCCACTTTACCAAAAACCACGCCAACTCGGCTCCGCAAAGTGGGGAGCAGCGCGACAGACCTCGCCTCTGAGCCGGGTGGAT
>WNFO01003224.1_pt1 | contig 13760 bp, 11 predicted proteins | sample 5400251 | NCBI WGS metagenome assembly WNFO01 (sample SAMN13153354, study PRJNA577476) | soil metagenome | isolation source: 100 cm saprolite under Madrone tree | place: USA:California | collected 2016-06-14 | reverse complement strand
AACACTTAAAAGCCAATGTCGAGTCCATTTTGAAACCTGCGCTTCCGGAGCCTGTGCTTCAAAGGCTCGAAGCGATCTTCGGGAGTTTGGATTATCTCACCGGAAATTGAAAGTTGCGCCGTAGTCTAATAGCCGCGTGTCACGCGTCTGGGAACGATTCAATCTCAGCGGGTCTGATTCCCCACAGCTTGCTGCGCATAAGCTGTTCCTAGTCCTCTAATCCTGCGTCATTCCCGAATGCTTCTATCCCTCGATTTCCCTCGGGACGGTGAGTTCTCGAACCGTCGGGAATCCAGGCTAGACCGGAACTGGTAGACCCCGATTAAAAGATTCGGGGGTGACGCCTTTGGGACGAATTCTCATCGCTATGCTCTGATGCCCCGGCAGCTTGCTGCGGGGTAGTTTATTTCGACTCTTGGTTTTGGAACAGCTTGGAGTACTGTTCCCATGGTGCGGGGGCGACCTCGGCGATTTTGAGATTTTCTTCGACGTGTGACAGCTGTTTCATGCCCACGAGTGCTGTCGTGACCCCCGGAGTGGAACGGACGAACTGCAGCGCTCTTTGGCCGTCTGTTTCCAAAGACTGAAAAGTGTCGTTGATGATGGCCGGAAGGTTACGTGTGAGCTGACCTTGCAGCACCGACGCGCTGCACATGATGGCAATGCCGAGAGCTTGCGCAGCTTCTAACGTCGTCAATTGTTGCTCCCCGAGCTGCTGGTTGGCGAGCCCCAACGCCTCTGTCATGCCCAGATTGAGAGGCAGCTGAATGACTTTGAAGTGGTGGTTTTTTCCGCCGGCCGTTGAGGCTAGTTCCACCGTGTCGGCGAGAGACAGATAGTCCTTAGTTGCGGGATCATTGCGGTATCCGTTCCAGGTTGCGGCGCCGTACAGACGGATCTTGCCGGCCTCAATAGCACGCTCCAGCGCCTCAAAGGCACGCACCAATCGATTGTTGAATTCCTCCCGTGGAACCTTCCCCAGTTGGGTTTCCGGATTATGGATGTAGTAGATGTCAATGCATTCCAAGTCGAGGTTGCGAAGACTGCAATCCAGTTGGTTCAACAGGTAACTCGGTGTCATGCAGTGGCATCCGGCGATAATGTCGGCGGACTGTGCTATGCCGGGCTTGACGAAGGTTGCCTCAAAATAACTCCGCATATCTTTCGGTGGGACGGCATCGTAGGGAATAAAGCCACCTTTGGTTGCTATGACGATTTCTTCTCGACTGAATCCCCGAGACACGAGCTCGTTAAGGGCAGTGCCAATGGACCGCTCACTTCGTTGACAGCGGTAATTGATGGCGCTATCAATCACATTGCAACCTGATTCAACGGCATGGACAATCGCATCATGGTAGAGCTTGTCGGTTTCCGCATCGTGATTGCCTAGATAGGTTCCGATGCCGATGGACGAGAGCCACAGTCCCTGAGACTGACGAAAATGCTCGGGCGCAATCCTGCCTTCGAAACGCTTGCGATAGCGCTCCGTACCCTCTTTAGTTGCTGACCCTGCGAGTTTCATTTTGCATTCTTGCCTCCGCGAAAAATAAGCCCATCCAGTCCCAACGCCCGGCCGGGGTTGGAAAGTAGGAAGATGATCATGGATACGATGAACGTTTGTTGCTGGGCCATTGTCGCGCCGCCCCGGGCCATGCCGGGTCCCAGGTAATAGTTGATCATCATGAAGAGACCAACGAAAGAGCTGAAGCGCGTCAAGAAGCCGAGGAGCAAACAGGCGCCCACGAGGATTTCGCCAAAGATAACAAGATAACCGAATAGCTCGTGATGCGGCACGACATAATCAATGAGGAATTTTTTGTACCACGGGTACAGGTCGATGGTGGCGAGATCTCCGATTTGACGCCCGATCCAATCGCCATGAGGGAAATCCCGCCGAAATTTTCCGATTCCCTGCATCAGCATGTAGTAGCCGATGTAAATACGCAGCAGGGCGATATACCAGAGATAGGTTCTTTCGTTCAAATTCATTCTTGCCCCTACGCAACTGAAGAGTTACTCCAGTCCCTTGCTGATCAGGAGCAGGGATTGAGGCGTAAGTCAGAAAAAGCTGGAACGCTCTCAAGATAGACCCGATGGCCGGGTGGATCAAGCATACAAGCAGCCATTTTCGGCCGGCAACGCAAAGACACGACCGCGGCCCATGAGTTTTCATTGACAAGGTCGCCCTGCAGGACTAAAAATCGCGCAATTCTGAATGGGGGCCCGAGGTTGATTTACGTTCTTCGACCACAACCATGTCATCGACGAAGAGCTCAAGTTCGACGGAGGTCATTGATGCCATTTTTGCTCGTGCTATTTCTACCGTCCGTATCGCCATTTTGCATGACGACGGCTGCACACAGTCAAAACACTGACGGGGGGCTCGAAGCAGAAATCACGGGTGTGAGCATCCCGACCAACCGCCGGCCGATAGTTACCTTCAGAATTACCGATTCAAAAGGCAAAGCGCTCGACCTCGAAGATCTCGATCCGAAAAGCGTCAAGTTTACGATTGCCGCCGTCACGGTGGGCAAAAGCGGCGATCGCGATTATCACAATTACGTTCTTTCTAAAGTCGCGGGCAAAGACTATGTCTATAAAGGTGAAACAAGAAAACCCGCTCTTGCGGAGACCTCACAACCAGACTTTGACCAGGGAGGTGCTCTGGTTCGCGCGCGCCCGGGGATTTTTACCTACACCTTCAAGACATCGCTCCCGACTGATTTTGACCGGAAGGCGACCCTCGTGGTGGGCGGCGAGATGACGCGCAGCAACAGAAAATATGCCGCGAATCCGCTGTACGACTTTATCCCCGCAGGGGGTAAGGTTCAGTTCCGGCGGGACTTGGTGGAAACCACCTCGTGCAATAACTGCCACGACCCCCTCAGGGCGCATAGAGGCACAGCGCGAGAAGCGGGTTACTGTGCCCTGTGTCACACCTCGCAACTTACCGATCCGGAAAGCGGCGAGAGTCTCGACTTCAATTATTTCATCCACAAGGTTCATCGCGGCAAGTTTCTCCCCAGCGTCAAAGTCGGGAAGCCCTACTTCACGGTTGGGGCAGAGCAGCGGGTAAGGGATTTTTCCACCATCGCGTATCCGCAAATGGTCACCACCGAGAAAATTGTCAAGGAATACAGAAACTGTGGCGCCTGCCATGCGAGCCCGAAGGTAAACAACTGGAAGACTATTCCATCGAGCGTCGGCTGCGTTTCTTGTCACGACGACGTTGATCTAAGAACCGGCAAAAAACACGGACCCGGTCCGGCCGCCGAAGGAACATGCGTCAACTGTCATCAACCGGAGGGGCCGGAGTTCGGACCATCGGTCGTCGGCGCGCATACTTTTCCCGGCAATTCAATTCAACTCCCTGGTATGGTTTTCGATATCTTGAAGGTTGAAGGCGGAAAGCCCGGCAGCAATCCAGTGGTGACCTTTAGCTTGAAGGACAAAAAAGGCGAGCCGGTCAACGCTTCACAGATGAATAACCTTTCTCTCGTGCTTGCATGGCCGACTATTGACTACCAAACGGAGATTATTGAGGACGCTCGGAAGGCGCAATCTCTCGGTAATGGTGTGTACGCTTACAAGTTCAACTATGCGATTCCGGCGGAGGCCACGGGTTCCGGGGCCGTCGGGATTCAAGGATACAGGCTGTTTGATGTCAAGCGGCCCAACGGAACGGTGGTCGAAAAAGGACAAAGGAACGCCGGCTTGAACGTCGTCAGATACTTTCCGATTACCGACCCTGAGGCGGTGGCCAGGAGAAAGGCGGTCAAGATTGAGAATTGCAACGCGTGCCACTGGAAGCTCCAGCCACACGGCGAGCAGAGAAATAATACAGAATTCTGCGTCATGTGCCATAACGCCAATCACACCGATGTGGACAAGAGGAAAACAGCGAAGGGCCCCATGCCGGCGGAGAACGTGCATTACAAACGGTTGATCCACCGGATCCACACCGGGGCGAATCTAGGTGAGCCTTTTATCATCTATGGCGGTCCCGCGGCAGAGCCTGATCCAGTAACCTTTTCCGATATCAGGTTCCCTGGTGACCGGAGAAATTGCACGAAATGCCACGAGAAAGGAGCCAACGAAATTCCGCTTCCCGCGGGTCTTCTGCCGACGGCGATACCACAGCCTGATGGTACTGTTAAACTACTCACACCTATAATGAGCGCCTGTATTGGCTGCCACACAAAGGAGCCCGCCAAAGCTCACATGGAGGCTCAGATTGCCGCGATCGGCAGAGAGAGCTGCGTCGTCTGCCACGGAGTTGGACGGGAGTTCTCGGTTGAGAAAATGCACCGGCGCTAAAGCCGGGCGGCCATATTAATTTGCGGAGGGCATCAAGCAAACATCAGAACGCGTCTTTGAGTTTTCGTATCTGGGCGAAGACGGACACCGGGTCCGCCCGAAGATCGCGGCGCATTGATTTTAGACTTCCCTGGATCTCTTTACTGTCCCATCGCAAGAACGGATTGGTCTGCTTTTCTTCCTCGATCGTCGACGGCACTGTGGAGACGCCGCGGGCTCTTAACGCCTGCACTCTTTCGAACCGGGAAACAAGTTTGTGATTTTTGGGTTCCAGCGTAATGGCGAAACGAAGGTTGCTCTCCGTGTATTCGTGACCGCAGTAGACTTTGGTATCGTCGGGAAGCGCCATTAGTTTTTTGAGTGATCCGTGCATCTGCTCCGGGGTTCCTTCGAATAGACGGCCGCAGCCGGCAGTGAAAAGTGTGTCGCCGCAAAAAAGATTACTGCCAAACAGATAGGCGACGTGGCCTGTGGTGTGGCCAGGAATGAAAAGGATCTTTCCTCGCACTTCCCCAATGACGATTTCATCCCCCTCTTCAACGCCGTGCGTTAATCCGGGGATCCTTCCCTGATCGCTCTTGTGTCCGTAGACCTCGAGACTCTGCTTGGCCAATAACCCCTCATTGCCGCCCGTGTGGTCGCGATGGTGATGGGTGTTAAGAATGGCTTTCAGGGCGACCTTTTCTTGTTCGACGCGTCGCCAGACCGGTTCGGCTTCCGACGGGTCGATAATAGCTGCATTGTTGGTTTTTTGACAGATGATCAAGTAGCCGTAGTTGTCCCGAAGTAAAGGAATCTGAGCAATTTTCATAGTCAAGCTTTCTGCACTCCTGATGCTGAGCTGGAATTACGTTAGAGATATCGGATTTTGTCCTACTCTTCAATGTCGGGCGAGATTGAAGTCGCCAGCGAAGTCGGCAAGGGCACGACGTTCCGCGTCGTTTTCCCCAGAAAAATAGCATCGGTCCCCGGCGAATAGTTTCGCTTGACCCCACATCCGTAAATTTCCTATAGTTCGACCATCATGATTCGTGCCGGAGCCGGGCAATCCTCTAACCCATCAACCGAACAGGCGGTGGAGCAAGCGGCCGGCGAAGCGATGGCCCAGGCGGGACTCTCGCAGGCCGACGCCGTTGTGGTTTTTTTCACGGCGGAGCACGCGCCCAACAGCCAAATGCTTTTGTCTACTCTGAGCCGGGTGACTCGGAGTGACCGAATCGTGGGCTCGAGCGGAGCTGGAATACTGACCGGGGCTGGAGAAATCGAAGGCCGTCCCGGGGTGGCGGTGCTGGTATTCTCGGCGGATGAAATTCAGAGTCGCTGTTTTATGCATCAGCCCTTACGCGACCACGACGAAGAAGTCGGAGCCCAGATTGCGCAAATGCTCGGCGCCGATCAGGACTCTTTGTTAGCCTTGTTCCCTGACACCTATAATGGTCAACCGCATCAGTTGCTACGCAGTATTGAGCAAAAGATCGGTTTTGTTCCGGTGGTTGGCGCCGGATCTTCCGAGAGTGGAATGGCCCAGGCGACCTACCAGATTTGCGGTGCAAAATGCCAATCGAATTCCGTCGCCGGCTTACAACTTTCCGGTTCCTTTGAAGCGATCGTCGACATCACGCAGGGCTGTCAACCGATCACCGAACCGATGACCATTACGAAGGCCGAAGGAAATCTGATTTATGAAATCAATGATCGCCCGGCTTTGGAAGTCTTCGCGAAACTCCTTAAGGGGCCTCTTGCGGAAGATCTAAGGCGGGCGCTGATGTTTATATTCGTCGGACTGCCCGCAGGCCCGGGTCAAAACACCGTCGGCGCTGGACAGTATCTCGTGCGTAACATCATCGGATTGGATCCCGCAAAAGGCGTCGTGGGCATTGCTGAAGAAGTAAGAGAAGGACAGTCCATGATTTTTACCTTGCGCGACGGTCAACGCGCGCGAGATGACCTAGGTCAAATGCTGCAGCGACAGGCTCGAAAACTAGAGGGAAGAAAACCCGCTTTCGGCCTCTATTTTAACTGCTGCGCGCGCGGCAACTCGCTCTATGGAATGCCCGGCATCGATACCGCCTACATTCAGCAGGCGCTGGGCGACTTTCCGTTGCTCGGCACATTCGGAGGTTATGAGCTTGCGCCGCTGGGAAGCAAGAACCATCTTTTTGCCTATACCGGGGTGTTGGCGTTGATTACCGAGGAGAGTTAAAAGGCGAGTACTGCTCACTCCGAATCCGGCAATGGGAATTCCAAAACTTGTCCTGAGCCTTCCGGGTCCGCCGAAGGATCAAAAATCAAAAAATAAGTTGGGATGAGAGTAGCTGGTTAGGCGCGCCCGATTCGCTTGCGCTTGTTGGCGATGTAGTCCACTACGATGTAGTTGCCCATCTGATCGGGTGAGGTATAGAAGACGCGACCCGTGTTGATGCGGGAAAGCTGGTCGATAAATCCCTGCCGGTAAAAGTCGGCGCCTAGCATAAAAGTATTGATTTTGATCCCACTCTGAGTGCAGCGTTTAACTTCCTTGAGCGTCTCGTGAACGATCCGGCTGTGGAGTAAAGCAGATCCCCAGCCGCTGTGAAGCCGCCCGCCGCGGTCCAATGTTGCAGCGGTGGGCTCGCCGTCGGTGATCAGGATGATCTGCCGGTTCGTGGTTTTGTGCGAGCCAAGCAACTGGCGCGCAAAGCGCAGGGCTTCTTTGATATCTGTGCCGTGCTCCATGAAGTAGGTCAGCGAAACGATCGATGGAAGATCTTCCGCCCTGATCAGCTTGGCGTTGGAGCGAAAGGCAACCAAATGCAAGGTGTCCTGCGGGTATTTGGTCTCGATAAGTCGATGTAGCGCTAGCGCCACCTTCTTGCCCGCGTGGAGGGCGTCATTCATCAACATCGAGTAGCTCACATCAATCAATAGAGCGGTTTCGCTGGCGGTGGAAAACTCTACGCGGTGAACAGAAAAATCATCCGGCGCAATTTTGAGCGGGGCGCCTTTCTTGCGTTTTTCCAGAGCGTTCAGCAACGTCTCGCTGATGTTGACATTCATGGGATCGCCGTACTCGTATTTTTTGGTTTCTTCGAGCCGTTCGCCCTGTGACCCGCGCGCCGCGGTGTTATGATTGCCCCAGCGGCTCTTGTTGAGCATCTGAAAGATTTCGCGCAGCGCCTTGTCGCCAATCTTCCTTATGCCTTTCGGGGTTAACTTCAGGCCTTGGTTGGTTCGGACTATGTAACCTTCCTCTTCAAGCATCTGCTCGACGCCTTTGAGATATTTTAAGTGCTCGTAGGCCTCTTCCCCGAGAAGGTTGCGAATTTCCTCGAGGTCGAGCTCCGACGGGTCGCCCATGCCGCGTTGACCCCAGCGAAGAAAACGCTCTAAGCCGCGCATCTGTCCGAGGATCTGACCCGCGTCGCCCATGCCCATGCGCTGGGAACCTTGGAACGGATACTGATTGAGAAGCTGTTCCAACTGCTGCATCTGGTTCATCATGTCACTCAACTGCTGCAGCTGTTCTTGGGTCATCGAGTCGAGGTTTTCCAGCATGTTATCGAGATCGTCCACGGCCGCGTCCAACATGTTGGGTAGGTTCTTGAGAAAGTTTTCGTCTTGCAGCAGCTGGTTCATTCTATCGAGCATATCCATCAGGTTCTGATAGTTCTGGCCCGTTAGGTTCTGACGCTGCTGCATGCTGCGCTCGGAGACCTGGTTCTGCAACCGATTTCTCAATTCCTGATAGCGCTGATAGGCCTCTTGCATCCGGCGCTGCATATCGCTCATGCTATCGGCGTATTTGCCGGAGAGACGTTCCATGAAATTGCGCATTTGCTCGTGATAAGCCTCGAGTTTTTCCGCGAGGCTGTTAAGCTTATCGCTGAGGGCCTTTTCTTCTTCAGGAGTCAGCTTGAAGGAGTCGGGAGAATATTTCTTGAGTAGCTCGCGCCGTTTTTCATCTGCCTCGCGCAGAAAATCTCTCATGCCTTTGACTGAGCGCTGGCCGTCTTCCGACGTCAAGCCGCGGCGCATGAGATCGCGCAGCGCGCGCCGCACTCCTTCTTCTTCCAAGAGATTGTCGGAAAGATGTTTGAGGAGATCGTCGGTGGTGGGGAACAGCACTTCCTGCGTGCCATCCCATTGCGTGTAACGATGGATTCTCATTACGTCAGGACTATAGCGCAGTTTATTTGCGAATAAAACCCTGTAGGAGCTTTCGATCATGACAAAATTCGGCCGACGAATCGGCGCCGTCGTTGGCAGGGTATAGCTCAGATATCCCGAATAGGCTATGTGTAGGATAGAGAACAAGATCGGTTTTACACTATGATTTTTGTTGATTGTGTTGTTATCGGCGCAGGGTTTGCCGGAGCTGCGACGGCCTATCATTTAACCCGGCTAGGACTTACGGACGTCTTGCTCCTGGAGCAGGAGACTATTCCGGGGTTTCATTCGTCAGGGCGCAACGCGGCGATGATCCGTCAATGTGTTCCGGACCCAGCGCTTGCCGGTTTGACACGGGACGGCGCAGCGTTCTTGCGGAACCTCCCTCCGGATTGGCCGGTACCGGTGCAGTTCAAGCAAAACGGCTCACTGCTTCTGGGAAGCGGCAAGGGTTGGGAGAAACTGAGGCATGATAGTGAGATCGGGCGCAGTTTGGGTGTTGAGGCAACGTTATGGACTCCGGAGCAGGCGAAAGGCCACGTTTCAGTCCTCAAAGATGCGGAATTCGACGGCGCGGTTTGGTGCGGCACCGACGGGATTATCGATATCCACGCGCTCTTGTCGGGGTATCTCAAGGCCGCCACTGCTAAAGGGATGCGCATTCGGTATGGCAAGGCAGTTCAAGCTATTCATCCGGCAGGTGGCGATGAAATCGAGATCGTGATTCAGGATGAGACCATCAAGACGAAGATTTTAGTGAACGCAGGCGGCGCTTGGGCGAATATAATCGCTAAGATGGCCGGAGCATCCGAATTACCGCTTCATCCCTGCCGGCGTCATCTCTTTGTCTCGCCGCCGCTTGATTGGGTTGATGCGAGATGGCCGTTTGTCTGGGATGTGAGCCACGACATCTATTTCCGTCCAGAGGGGGAGGGGTTGCTGCTTTGCGCCTGCGATCAACAGGAGTTGCCACCGGGCGATCCTCCTGTGGACGAAACGGTGAAGGAGCTTTTGGCGGAAAAGATCCAGGATCATATCCCAGCTCTGTCAGGTGTCAGCATAAACAAGGGCTGGGCTGGATTTAGGACGTTGTCTTCCGACGGTCGGTTCGTCATCGGTTGGGATACGAAAGTGAAGGGTCTCTTTTGGGTCGCCGGGCTTGGGGGGCATGGCGTCACTACAAGTTCGGCTGTCGGTGCATTGGCCGCCGAGCTAATCTTGGGAGGGCCGGATAAGAGATCCGATCCCTTCTCACCCGATCGATTCATCCATGCCTGAACGGCGCGCAACCCACGTTACGCGGCGCAAGTTGAGCGGCTATTTCATTCTCATCGTAGTCTTGACAACCTTTCGTGAACTTCATATGGATTGAACCGTTTCTTGAACTATGTTCAAAAGAACAGAACAACGACCTCCTTCCTGGGAATTTGCTACTTCCCTGGACAGAGCTTGTGATGTTCTGAGCTGCTTTACCACGCTAAAGCCCGCTTGGGGCATCTCAGAACTCTCCCGCAACCTCGGCATTCCCAAAAGCGGCATCTTCCGGATCGTCAAGACCTTTGAGAAAAAGGGGTTTCTGAGGCGCAAAGCGCGCTCCACGGATTACGAGCTGGGATACCGTATCTACGAACTCACCGGCGCTGCCATTGGAGAGGCCAAGTGGCTTTGTGAAAAAGCCGCACCCTATTTGTGGGAAGTCCATCAGGGTACCGGCTTTACGGTGTCACTGCGTGTCCTCGAGGGCGACAAGCTTGTCGTCCTCGACAGAATTGAAGGCAGCCATCCGCTGAAGGTCGTCTATCCCGTGGGTGCGCACTTGCCATGTAATCACGGCGCCGCCGGGAAACTGCTGCTCGCTTACCAACGCTCTCCTGAGGAAATCCGGGAGCTTCTCCAAGCGGGCAAAATTCAGCGACTAACGGAAAAAACCAAGACGGATTTCAACGAATTAGAGGCGAGCTTTAAGAAGGTGCGTCGCCTTGGCTATTCGATGACCCGAGGCGAGGCTTTGCTGGGCGTTATTGGGCTGGCGGTCCCGGTTTGGGGTCGGGATGGGCAAGTTAAAGCGTCCTTGGCTCTGACCACGCCCGAATCGCTTTGCTCCGCAAAAGGAGTCAAAGAATTCCTGCCTCTTATGAAAAACGCAGCAGATAAATTGTCGTGTGACATAGGTTATCGGGAGCAACGGATGGGTGGCACATAAAAAGCCTTACGTGAAGGACAAGGGCGCATAGATCCCGTTGAGCTAGGAGCAACCCTTGAGGAGGACGGGCGTGGCATTGAAAATTGAGTTAGGAAAGCGAAGATCGGTACAAGAGGCCAAGGCCATTGTCGATGAGCTTTATCGGCAGGTGCGAGAAAGATGGGAGGTTAAGGTGAACCGGACCTCCTTTATGCAGCAATTGGTGGCGGGCAAGTTGCCGATGAATGTGCTCCAGACTTTTTTTAGAAACTGGGGCGCGTATACCATCGAGATCAACACGCTGACCGCCTGCACCTACCACAAGAATCTCACTTTCTTTAAGGTCCACCGGGATCTCATGGGGCCCATGGGAGAGAAAATCGCCGACGAATTTATTCATCCAAAACCTCCGGGTCATTTTCTGGTCATGCTCCAGACGGCGAAGGCCTTCGGCTTGACTGAAGAGGATGTGTTTTCAACCCCGATGCTCTCAGAGTTCCGTGCGAAGATCGATTTCATGCGGAGCATCGTTTACGAAGGGACGGCGGCAGAGTGGTATGCGTCGGTGACCACGGAGGAGCAGATCGGTCACTGGTCGGCGGTCTGTTACAGGGCTCTGACAACCCATTACGGCTTTGACCGGGAGAAAGCGACTTATTTTGCGACTCACGTTGAAGCCGATTTGGGAGAGCACGAAGAAGGAGTCATGGGTCATGCAAGTTTCAATCGAATCGCATTGCAGCGCCTTCTCGAAAGCGGAATGGCGGACGAGCGGCCGACGTACGGGCTCGAATACTGCGCCATGACTTCGGTCGATCTTCATGGAGTGATGTTGCGCGCGGCGATGGAGGAAGCTCAGAGAAGCTAGTGCTATAGCTGCGTCGCTGATGCACGGTGAACCGCCGATGAAAAGGATGTTTCTATGTTGAGGCGCGAAGGGTATTGCCAGAATGGGTTGAGGCTCAGACAGAGTCTCTCGCTAGTCTTGTTTTTGTTCTTTGTGATTTTTCCCGGCTCTCCCGCGCCCGCGCTGGAACGAATCCGTCTAGGCTTGTCCGTCCGCAACGTGGTGTTCCTGCCGTTTTACTATGCGCAGGAAAAGAAAATTTTCGAGAAGCATGGGCTCAACGCCGAGCTCATTCAGATAAGAAGCGACCTTCAGGTGGTCGGGTTAGTTTCAGGCGAGATCGATTTTACGCCCGTGATCGGACCGACGGTGTTGGCCATCGCCAACGGCATGCCCCTTAAGGCCACCGCGGTATTGTATAAGGCTCCGCTTTTCTCGCTGGTCAGTCCCGCAACGGTCATCAACATCAAGAGCTTGGAAGGAAGGCAGGTTGCGGTGTCCCGGCTAGGATCCGACAGTCATCGTTACGGAGTCATGATGATGGAAAATAGCGGCGTGGATCCGAAAAAAATTACCTTCATTCAAACCGGTAGCACCACTATCAGCCTAGCCGCGGTTCAACAGGGATCCGTGGCTGCCGCGGTTCTCAGTCCTCCATTTACCGGTGACATGGCTGAGAAGGGTTATAAGATTTTGGCCCGGAGCCGCTCGCTGATCGAAGTGCCGTGGATGGGAATGGTTACCAGCCGACAAAAGATCGAGAAGCAGCCCGAAGTGGTAAAAAATGTGTTGCGCTCTTTACGCGAGGTAGCAACCAACATTCGCCGCGACAAGGTGGGAGTGGTGGCCTACATTGAAAAAAATTTCAAAGTGACACCTAGTGTCGCCGCGGAAGCTTATGAAGACATCAATGGCGTCATTATCGAAAGCCTGCTGATGCCGGAGGAGCAACTCAAGAGCTACCTCGACAATGCGAGCAGCCGGGGCGAGATCCCCAAGCCTTTGGCAGTCAGCGATGCCTTCGATCTCTCGCTGATAAGAAGTTTAAAGTGACCCTGGGAGTCGATGGGATTCTGATCCAGAGAGCGAAGGGTAGAAGGGGACTCTTATGTACTTCCTGAACTATTTTAACCTGAGGAGACTATGATGAGCGACGCGCAACGACCCGTTTTGTCCTTTGCGGCAGGTTATCACCTGCGGGCTAAACCCTTATGTGACGGCCGGGTGAAAATGGAAAACTTTGAGCTCAAAGCGATTGCGTTCGAGGAGGACGGCAAAGGTCACGAGGAGTTTCTGGCCGGTAAGTACGATATGGGGGAGTTTTCGTTGGCCAACTATTTAGCGCTAAAGAGCCGCGGCGAACCGTTGATGGCCATCCCGGTTTTCCCCAACCGCAAGTTTCGCCATTCCTACATCTTCGTGCGTGAAGATTCGCCGCTCAAGGAGCCGGCGGAACTCAAGGGCAAGCGCGTGGGCATCCCAGGTTGGCTCAATACCGCGGGACTGTGGGCAAGAGGAATTCTCAGCGACGAATACGGTGTGAAGCCGCAGGATATTCACTGGATCGCGCGGCGCAAGACTCCATTGGATGTATCGTTGCCGGCGGGCAAGCAATTTGATGTCGTGCCGGGAGAAGGTTCGTTGGCGGCGCGCCTGGTCAAGGGGGAGTTTGACGCCATCATCGTTCCGGACTTTCCCGACGAGGAGAGGGTGCGGCGACTTTTTCCCGATTCGAAAGCCGTCGAGCAGGACTTTTATCGTCGGACGAAAATATTTCCGACTAGCCACGCAATTACCTTTCACAAAGCTTACTTGGATAAATATCCTGAAGCAGCGATGGAAATGTTCAATGCCTGCTATGAAGCCAAGCAGCTGGCCCTACGAGACGACGCCGATGCAACGTACTCAAACTTTGCTTGGAATCGTCAGGTTTGGGAAGAACAGAGAGCGGTTATGGGTCCTGATCCTTGGAAGTACGGCATCAAGGGCAATGAAAAAGTATTGAACACGATTATTCGATATGCCGACGAGCAGGGGTTGCTCAAAAAGAGAGTAACGATCGAAGATCTCTTTGTACCAATCGACGAGCCGCGGCTCTAGCAAGCGCTTGTAAGGAGGAAATCATCTCATGGTCATGGTGGAAAAACAGCAGCATCTGAAGATGCGTATGGAGCACATCCGCTTCGGTAAAGAGGAGTTGGAGCGGAGGCGGAAGTCGCCCGTCCATATTCCGGCCGAACATGTGGCGGCGCAACTCAAAGATCACTA
>WNFO01003222.1_pt1 | contig 13763 bp, 10 predicted proteins | sample 5400251 | NCBI WGS metagenome assembly WNFO01 (sample SAMN13153354, study PRJNA577476) | soil metagenome | isolation source: 100 cm saprolite under Madrone tree | place: USA:California | collected 2016-06-14 | reverse complement strand
GGTCTACGTCCGCAATCTGTATTTTATCATCGTCAACGGACGGCAGGCCTCGGCGGACGGTTGAGCGTTGCGCGTGCACCGCCGTCATCCTTGTGCGAGCCGTCTTCGGCGAGCCTCGAGGGATGGCAGCGAAACGCGCAGCCGCCGCCGGTCCATGCGCCGCAGCGCCGAGACCGGGCCAGCGAGTGACACAATTTATCGCGGCAGCGGATGCGCGGCAGGCAGCGCCGCCACATCGCTTTCGGTGCTTCGATAGGCGGCCAGCTCGCCGGCGGCGTCGAGGACGGGATAAGCCACCGAGCAGATATGCGAGTGGATGCGCCGCAAGTCACGCAGCACGTCGAGATGCAGCGAGGTGGTCTCGATCGTCTCCGGTCGGCCTTCGCGCAGACGGTCCAGATGCCGCTCGGTGGCGGCAAGCTCGGTATTGCGCAACAGTGCCTTCTCCGCGAGCAGCTTGCGCGCTTCATTGACATCGCCCGACATGAAGACGCCGAAAGCGATCCGCAGCGAGTCCATGATTCGCTTGTGGAATGCCGACAGTTCTTCCGCCCCCTCGGGCGAAAACTGGAACCTACGCTTGATCTTCTTGGTCGCGAGCTCGCTCAGATTCTTGTCGATGATGTCGCCCATATGCTCGAGGTTGATGGCAAAGGAGATGATCTCCATCGCCCGCTGTCCCTCGCGCTCGTCGAGGCTGCCGCGCGTCAGCTTGGTCACATAAAGCTTGATCGCCTCGTCGAGACTGTCGACGGCATTGTCCATCCGCGACACCTGATCGACCAGCGCGCGATCGTTGGTCACCATCGCAGCCATCACCTTGCGCAGCATGACCTCGACGAGATCGCCCATGTGCAGGGTTTCACGCGCCGCGTCCGCCAAGGCGAGCGAGGGGGTTTCCAGCGCGCTCTCATCGAGATAGCGCGGCCGCGATGGATCGGTTTCCTGGACCCGGTTCGGAAGAAGCCTTTTCAGCAGCCGGGCCATGCCGTCGAGCAAGCCGATGAAGATGATCGCGGTCGCCACGTTGAACACGATATGAAATTCCGCCGTGAGCTTGGCGAGGTCGGGTTGCCAGGCCCGCAAGGTTTCCGTGATCGGGTGCAGGAACGGCGCAACCAGCAGCACGCCGACCAGCCGATTGATGAGATTGCCGACTGGCAGGCGGTAGCTGGCGGGATTGTCGCGGCGCGCGCCTTCGAGAACCGGGTTGATCGCGCTGCCGAGATTGGCGCCGAGCACAAGCGCCAGCGATGCATCGGGCGAAATGAATTGGGCGTAAGCCAGCGACATCACCAGCAGAACGCTGGCCACGCTCGAATGCACGGCCCAGGTGACGATCGCGCCGATGACGATGCAGAGCACGGGATCGGCGGTGATGGCGCTCATGAACACACGCATGCCGGGCGCATTCTCCGCAGGCGCCAGCGTGTCGAGCAGAATATGCAGCGCCAGCAGCATCAAGCCGAGCCCGATCGAGACGCGGCCGATGTCCTTGATGCGCGAGCGCGCGCCGCTGCGGAAGGCGACCAGGCCGATGATAAAGAGAACCGGCGCGATGGCGGCGATATTGAAGGATAGGATTTGAACGATCAGCGTGGTCCCGACATTGGCGCCGAGCATGATGGCCAGCGCCGGGACCAGGCTGACCAGGCCTTCGGCCGTGAAGGAGCTGGTAATCAGGGCGGTCGCGGTGCTGCTCTGCAACAGGGCGGTCAGGCCGATACCCGCTGCGAAGGCCTTGAAGCGATTGTTCAGCGCTTTCGCCAGAAGCAGACGGAGATCGGGACCGAAGGCGCGCAGGATGCCGCTGTGAACCATGTGCAGGCCCCACAGCAGCAGCGCCACGCCGCCCATCAGGTCAAGAAGAACCACACTTCCCATGAGTTTCCATTTCCGGATTTGAGTCGAACGATCAGGCTATCGCCAAACGACGGCGGATCAATCGTTTATTTCGCTGGAACAGCACGGAAATGCAGCGACAGCCGCCGCTCGGTTGAGCACGGGCGGGCTCACCACCCGCGCGCCGCGCGGCGCGGAAGGCCGCCGAGCCGCGCGCCGTCAGGGGCAGGAAACGTTCTTTCGCCGACGACTCGGAAAGCGCGAAGTCACCGTCAATCAGCCCCGGCACGCGCTGGGTGAGATCACTGGACTTGCCCCACCAATACCATCCAACGGGGCCTGCCGTTCCGCTGCGATTTCCTTTATTTACAGGGCAAGGCTCAAGGCTTATCAGCCGTCCGTCGTCAGCCCGGAGATGTGAATCATGACCGACCTTGACCTCCAGGATGATCCGGCGGCGAAGGACGACAACATGGTCGATCCGGCGTTCCTCGCCGCCAGCATGATCGAAGAACGCGCGCCCGACATTGTCGAAGCCCTTAACGACATGCCTCCGGAACTCGCCGTCGCGGTTTTGCTTCATCTGCCGCCCGATCGCGCCATTGAAGTCCTCGACCAGCCGGGACTGGATCGCGAACCGGAACTCTTCACGCTGATGCCGCGGGAAGCGGCCGCAAAGCTGCTGGCCGGTGTGTCGGCCGACCGCGTCGCCGACATCTTTCGGCAGGTCAAGGAGCCGCACAGCTCAGAGCTGCTCGATCTGCTGGACCCCGACACCAGGGTCAACATCCGCCGCCTGTTGCAATATCCGAAGGACACCGCCGGATCGATCATGACGACGGAGTTCGCCAGCGTTCCCTCGACCTACACGGTCCAGCAGACCCTCGACTATCTTCGTCACGTGGAAAGCAGCCGGGAAACCGTCTACGCGATCTACGTGCTGGATCCGACCAGCAAGAGGCTGGTCAAGACGATCACTCTGCGGCGGCTGATCACGGGAGATCCGGCAGCACCGGTGCTCTCGGTGGCCCGTCCAGGCCGTCTGATTACCGCCACTCCGCTGATGGACCGGGAAGATGTCGCGCGCCTGATCTCGAAGTACGACCTGCTCGCGGTGCCGGTCGTCGACCACGGTCGCGTCATTGGGATCGTCACGGTCGACGACGTCATCGACGCCATCGTGCAGGAAAACACCGAGGACGTGCAGAAGTTCGGCGGCATGGCCGCCATCAACGAGCCGTACATGGAAATCGGCTTCTGGCAGATGATGAAGAAGCGCGGCGGCTGGTTGTGCGCGTTGTTCCTGTCCGAAATGCTGACGGCATCGGCGATGCAGGGCTACGAGGGCGAGCTCGAGAAGGCCATCGTGCTGACGCTGTTCATCCCGCTGATCATGAGCTCGGGAGGCAATTCCGGATCGCAGGCGACATCCCTTCTGATACGCGCATTGGCCTTGCGTGAACTTGAAATCAAGGACTGGTGGCGCGTGGCGCTGCGGGAAATCCCGAACGGACTGGCGCTTGGGGCGATGCTGGGCCTTGTCGGCATCGTCCGCATCACGCTCTGGCAATATCTCGGCTTCTACGACTACGGCGAGCACTGGTCGCTGATCGCGCTAACGGTCGGCGCCGCCCTGATCGGCATCGTCATGTTCGGCTCGCTGACCGGATCCATGCTCCCGTTCGTCCTGCAGCGGATCGGCTTCGACCCGGCCAGCGCTTCGGCCCCGTTCGTGGCGACCCTCGTGGACGTAACCGGTTTGGTGATCTATTTCAGCGTCGCTTCGCTGATCCTGCGCGGCACCCTGCTGTAGCAGTTCCTTCGTCCGTCGATGCGCGCCGCCGGCTCCCGGCGATGAGTGCGGGGACGCTAGGCAGCGTTGAACGCCGCAAAGCCACGATCGAGGTCGCCTTTGAGATCGTCGACGTTCTCCAGCCCGATGTGGAGCCGCAGGGCCGGTCCACCCGGCGCCCATTTGGTCGCCGTACGATAGTCCGCGCAGTCGAACGGAATCACAAGGCTCTCGAAGCCGCCCCATGAATAGCCCATGCCAAACAGCTTGACGGTGTCGAGCAAGGCGTCGACGGCCTGTTGCGGCGCGGGCTTCAGGACGATGCTGAACAGGCCGGAGGCGCCGGTAAAATCCCGTTTCCAGATCGCGTGGCCGGGATCGCTTTCGAGCGCGGGGTGCAGCACCCTGACGACCTCGGGCCGCGTCGCCAGCCAACGCGCCATATCGAGCGCCGATCGATGATGCTGCGCCAGCCGCACCGCGAGCGTGCGCAGGCCGCGCAGCGCGAGAAACACATCGTCCGGCCCTGCGCAGAGGCCGAGCAGCCCGATCGCCTCGGCAATCATCGGCCACGCTTTCGCATTCGCCGAGATCGTGCCGAACATGATGTCGGAATGTCCGCCGATATATTTGGTCGCCGCCTGAATGCTGATGTCGACGCCTTGCTCCAGCGAACGGTGATACAACGGCGTCGCCCAGGTGTTGTCGTCGATGACAAGCGCGCCGCGGCCATGCGCGACAGCGGCGATCGCGGGAATGTCGGGCATTTCGAAGGATTGCGAACCGGGCGCCTCGACCAGTATCGCCTTGGTGTTGGGCTTGAACAATTGGCCGACACCGGCGCCGATCAGCGGATCGAAATAGGTCGTCTCGATGCCGTAGCGTGCGAGCAATCCGTCGCAGAAATTTCGTGTCGGGCGATAAGCGTTGTCGCAGACCAGAAGATGATCGCCGGCCTTCAGCACCGCGAGCAGGGTCGTGGTGACGGCCGACAGCCCCGAGGGCGCAATGCCAACGCCCGCGCATTGCGGGCCTTCGAGAGCCATCAGCGCTTCCTGCAGCGCCTTGGTGGTCGGCGTTCCGCGGCGGCCATACTGAAACTCGCCGCGATGGGCGTGCAGATCTTCCGCGGTCGGATAAAGCACGGTGGAGCCGTGGACGACCGGGGGATTGACGAAGCCTTTTTGCGCCTTGGTGTCGCGCCCCGCCGTCACCAGCGTGGTTTCTGCCTTGTGCGGGTTCGACCGTCCGTCATTGCCTGGAGAATTCATGGGTCCGCCGCCACCGAAAGACTTTTTGCCGCAGCCGCGACGTTGCTCTGAAAGCCCACCGGACGGCGGGTTCGGGCTGGGTTGGTTAATAACAGGACATGGAAGATGGCCGTCAACCCCTTGACCCGGCCCGCCAGTCGTTCTGTGATGTGTGGGAGCTATTCAGTCGCAGCACGTTGAGGGGCCTGCCGCGACCTTTGATCCGCTTCTTGACCAGACTGCGCGCTAAACTGCTTGGCAGACGGCGTTTACAGTAACGGATCGCCACGGTTGGCCCATCGGCGTATGCGATGTAAGCAGACGTTCCCGGAAAGACCCTTGAAAGGCTGTGTCATGAAACGCGTATTCCTGGCTTTTACCCTTGCTCTTGCCGCCGGCCTCTCGACCCAGGCCACCGCGCAAACGCTGAAGACGGTCAAGGACCGCGGCATGTTATCCTGCGGTGTGAGCCAGGGTTTGCCGGGCTTTTCGTCCCCCGACGACAAGGGCAACTGGACCGGGCTCGACGTCGATATCTGTCGCGCGCTTGCGGCCGCCATCTTCAACGATCCGACCAAGATCAAGTTCGTGCCGTTGTCGGCCAAGGATCGCTTCACGGCACTGCAGTCCGGCGAAATTGATGTACTTTCGCGCAATACAACCTGGACGTTGTCCCGCGACACCTCGCTCGGCGCCAATTTTACCGGCGTGACCTATTATGACGGCCAGGGTTTTCTGGTGAAAAAATCCCTCAAGGTGAACTCTGCGCTGGAACTGAACAGCGCATCGGTTTGCGTGCAAACCGGCACCACGACGGAGCAGAATCTCGCCGACTACTTCAAGGGCAACAACATGAAGTATGAGGTGATTGCGTTCGGCACCAACGACGAAGCCGTCAAGGCCTACGAGTCCGGACGCTGTGACGTCTTCACCAACGATGTGTCGGGGCTTTATGCCGATCGTTTGAAGCTTTCAAATCCCACCGATCACGCCGTGCTTCCAGAGGTGATCTCGAAAGAGCCGCTCGGCCCGATGGTGCGTCATGGCGACGACCAATGGTTCGATATCGTGAAATGGGTGCTGTTTGCGATGATCGACGCGGAAGAACTCGGCGTCACCCAGAAGAACGTCGACGACATGGCGAAATCGGACAAGCCCGAGCTGAAACGGGCGTTCGGCACCGATGGCAATCTCGGCGAACAGCTTGGGCTTACCAAGGACTGGATGTCGCGGATCATCAAGGCGGTCGGCAATTACGGCGAATCGTTCGATCGCAATGTCGGCCCCGGCTCAAGGCTAGGAATTGCCCGTGGGCTCAATCAGCTATGGAACAAGGGAGGAATTCAGTACGCGCCGCCGATCCGCTAATCGCCGTCCGCCTCGACGGCGATGACCACCATCGAATCACGAGCACCCCCGTCGCAGCTGGTCTCCAGGCTGCGACGCACGCTCGGCGGGCGCGCGGGCTGGAGCGGATTCGCGCTTCAGATTTTGTTTGTCGCCGCCCTGGCCTGGATTGGCTATGAGATCGTGGCCAACGCACGCGCCAATCTGCAGGCGCAGCGGATCACGTCCGGCTTCGGCTTTCTCGATCAAACCGCGGGCTTCGACGTCAGCCAGAACCTGATTCCCTATTCGGGATCGGATACCTACACTCGCGTGTTCCTGGTCGGCTTGCTGAACACGCTGGTGGTCGCCATCATCGGCATTTTCTTCGCCACCATCATCGGGTTCATCGTCGCGCTGGGCCGGCTGTCGCCGAATTGGCTGTTGTCGCGGATCTCCGGCGGTTACGTTGAACTGGTGCGCAACCTGCCGCTATTGTTCCAGATCCTGTTCTGGTATCGGGCGGTGCTCGCGACGTTGCCGAACCCGCGGCAAGGCTACGCGCTGTTCGACAGCGTTTTTCTCAGCAATCGCGGGCTCGTGATTCCGAAGCCGGTCGCAAATCCTGGCCTGGAGCCGGTCGCGCTTGCCGTACTGATTGCAATCACCGGCGCGCTGTGGCTGCGGCGCTACGCGCGCAAGCAACTGTTCGAAAACGGCAGACTGATTAGGGTCTGGCCCTATGTGCTCGGGTTGCTGATCGGGTTGCCCTTGCTGGCGTCGCTGGTGTTCGGCACGCCCGTCACCTTCGAATTTCCCACGCTCAGGGGATTCAATTTTGCCGGTGGCTCACGCATCATTCCGGAATTCGTGGCGCTAACGCTGGCGCTTTCGACCTACACGGCGGCCTTCATCGCCGAGATCGTACGTGCTGGCATCCTGTCGGTTCACAAGGGGCAAATGGAAGCCGGGTCGTCGCTCGGGCTACAGCGCGGTTCGACGCTGCGCCTGATCGTGGTGCCGCAGGCGTTGCGCGTCATCCTGCCGCCGCTCACCAACCAGTATCTCAATCTCACCAAAAACTCGTCATTGGCGGTGGCGATCGGTTATCCCGATCTGGTTTCGGTGTTCGCCGGGACGACGCTCAGCCAGACCGGACAGGCGATCGAGATCATCTCGATCACCATGGGGGTCTATCTCCTGACCTCGCTGATCACCAGCGCGATCATGAGTTTCTACGGATGGCGGCTCGGCCGGAGTCTCGGCCCATGAGCGACATCAGCACACCATCTTTCGTCCGTCAGGAACTGGTTCCCGAGCGGCCCGCTCCGGTCAAGACCACCGGCTTTGTCGGTTTCCTGCGTACGCGCCTGTTCAATTCACCGACCAATATTCTGGTGACGATTCTAGGGCTGCTGCTGCTGTGGTTTACCGTCGTTCCGGCGATCAGGTTTCTTCTGGTCGATGCGGTCTGGACCGGCAAGGACCGCGACGCCTGTCTTGCAGAGAGTGCCGGGCACGCGGTCGGCGCGTGCTGGCCCTTTATCCAGGCGAAAATCACCCAGCTCATGTACGGATTCTACCCGGATGCCGAGCTGTGGCGGGCGAACCTGACATTTTTCCTTGGCGCCCTTTTGCTGTTGCCGCTCTTGATTCCGCGACTGCCGGCCAAGGGGCTTAATGCCGGCCTGTTCTTCATCGCGTTTCCCGTAGTCGCCTTCTTTCTGCTGCATGGCGGCGGTTTGAAGGGCTTTGGTGTCAGCTGGACCGCGGATTTCCTGTCGGGTTTTGCCGCCGGCATGGGCGACGCGGGCGGCAAGCTGATGGGCGTCGGTGCCGCCGGCGCAGTCGGGCTGCTCGGAGCGGTGTTGGCGCTGCTTGGACCGGTGCCGTTGCTGCTTGGCAAGGCCGTGGTTCTCTTGGGCAGCGCCGTCGCATTGCTGATTTGGCCGCTGACCTGGCTTCGCGATCAACTTCAGGCCTCAAGCCAGCCGGTCTGGGCCGACTTCGCGGCCACCGCCGCCATCGTCTCGATCCTGCTGTTCGTTCTGAGTGGCGGCATCCGCACCGGATGGCGCGCGTTGATCGTCAGCCTTGCGGTGTTTGCCGGCATCGGCGTCGTGATCGCTGTCATGGGCCTCGACCGCGGCGGACTGCCGGTGGTCGATACCCGGCTGTGGGGCGGGCTTCTGGTGACGCTGGTGGTATCAGTCACCGGCATTGTGGCCTCGATGCCGGTTGGTATCGCATTGGCCTTGGGCCGTCGCGCGAGCATTCCGTTGATCCGGATTTTCTCGATCACCTTTATCGAGTTCTGGCGCGGCGTGCCGCTGATCACGGTGTTGTTTTTCGCAACCTACATGCTGCCACTGTTCCTGCCTGGAAATTTCACGGTGGACGGCCTGGTCCGCGCCCTGATCGGGGTCGCGCTGTTCGCCGGCGCTTACCAGGCCGAAGTCATCCGTGGCGGATTGCAGGCGATCCCGCGCGGGCAAGGCGAGGCGGCGAGCGCGCTGGGCCTGTCCTGGGGGAAAACGACCGGCCTGATCGTGATGCCGCAGGCGCTGCGCCACGTCATTCCCGGTCTCGTCAACAGCTTCATTGCCCTGTTCAAGGACACCTCGCTGGTCTCGATTGTCGCGCTCTTCGATCTGCTGGGCAGTCTGCAGGCTTCCTTCAGCGATCCGGTGTGGTCGACGCCGACGACGCTGTTCACCGGGTTCGCGTTTGTCGGACTCATTTACTTCACCTTCTGCTTTGGAATGTCGCGCTATTCCCTGTTCGTCGAGAACAGGCTGAACGCACATCGCCGTAACTGAGTAATCACATGAGCGCAAACTCCATTGTCAGCATCAACGGCCTCAACAAGTGGTTCGGCGATTTTCATGTGCTGCGCGACATCGACCTCGATGTCGGCAAAAGCGAGCGCATCGTGATCTGCGGTCCTTCGGGCTCGGGCAAATCGACCCTGATCCGCTGCATCAATGCGCTGGAGGAGTTTCAGGAAGGCGAGATCGTCGTCGACGGCATCGAGCTTGGTCCGAATTTGCGGCGCGTCGATGAAGTGCGGCGCGAGGTCGGCATGGTGTTCCAGAGTTTCAATCTGTTTCCGCATTTGACCGTATTGGAGAACTGCACGCTGGCGCCGATCTGGGTGCGCAATATTCCGAAGAAGGATGCCGAGGCGGCCGCCATGAAATACCTCGAGCGGGTGAAAATTCCGCACCAGGCAAGCAAGTTTCCAGGCCAGATGTCCGGCGGCCAGCAACAGCGGGTTGCGATCGCTCGCGCCCTGACCATGAACCCGAAGGTAATGCTGTTCGACGAGCCGACCTCGGCGCTTGATCCCGAAATGGTCAAGGAAGTCCTCGACACCATGGTCGATCTTGCCAATGAAGGCATGACCATGCTGGTCGTCACCCACGAAATGGGATTTGCCAGGGAAGTCGCGAACCGCATCGTCTTCATGGACGCCGGGCAGATCATCGAGGCCAACACGCCTCAAAACTTCTTCGCCAACCCGCAGCACGCACGGACCAAGCTGTTTTTGAGTCAGATTTTGCGGTGAATGAGGCGAGTGGCGAATAGAGAATCGGGAAAGTTTTATTCGCTACCCGTGACTCGCGACTCGTCGTGGGGATTTTCCATGAACTCCCTTCATGTCACCGGCTTCTTGTGCTTGGCTTTCTCGGTCGCTTTCGCCGTGATGGCATCTGGCGCAGGCGCCGACGAAGCGGTGCCGCAGACGCGGCTTGAGCTGACAGCGGCCAACCTTGCCAGCGTGGTCGATCCGCTGATGGAGGAGTGGATCGGCAAACACCAGGGCCCTGGTGCCGTGGTCGTGGTGGTGACGCGCGATGGCCCGGTGTTCGCCAAGGGCTATGGCTTTTCGGACATCAATGCCAAAAAGCCATTCACCGCCGATGCGACCCTGGTGCGGCCGGGATCGATCTCGAAGCTTTTCACCGGCATCGCCGTCATGCAGCTCGTGGACGCCGGCCGGCTCGATCTCGACCGCGACGTCAACGGTTATGTCGATTTCGCGATTCCGACGCCGCAAGGCGGCGTTCCCGTCACACTGCGCCGTCTGTTGACGCATCGGGCCGGTTTCGAGGAACATGCGAAAGGACTGTTCTCGAGGGACCGCGAGCCTGAACCGCTTGGGCGTTGGCTTGCGAAAAATCTGCCGCAACGTCTGTTTCCCAACGGCGATGTCGAGGCCTATTCCAATTATGGCCTCGCGCTCGCCGGCTATATCGTCGAACGCGTTTCGGGTGAGCCCTACGCCTCCTATATTCGGCGGCATATTCTGGGTCCGCTCGGCATGAGTCACTCGACCTTCCAGCAGCCGTTGCCGGACGATCTTGGGCCGCTGATGGCGAAAGGTTACCGCAGATCGGACAAGCCGCCGCTGCCGTTTTTCGAGACCATCGCTGCCGCGCCGGCCGGCGCGCTTTCGGCGACGGGTGCGGACATGGGCCGCTTTATCCGCGCGCTGATGAATGGCGGCGAGCTCGATGGCGTTCGCATCCTGCCCAAGGCGCGGCTCGACCAGATGATGGCGCCGGGCAACGCGACATCGGCCGGGTACCTCGGTCTGGTGTTCTTCGGAACCAAAATCGCGGGCCATGACTCGATCGGGCACGACGGCGGAACCATGACATTCTTCAGCGAGTTGAAGTTTTTCCCCGAGCAGGGCGTCGGAATTTTTGTGTCACGCGACGGAATTGGCGAAATCAAGAGTTTCACGGAGATACCCCATCCCGCGACGGCCATTGCCCAGCGTTTTCTGCCCAGGACGACGGAATGGGCCGATGCACACGCCGCCAGCTTCCCAAGCGAGCAGCGTGTGGCCGGCATCTATCAGACGAGCCGGCGCAACGAGTCGTCTTTTGTGAGATTGACTGCGCTGCTGGCGCAGATTGTCGTCAAGGTCGACGGGGACGGGCACGTGCGAGGGTTATCTGCGATCTGGCCGTTCGGTAACGGCGCGCCATGGAAGCACGTTCAACGCGATCTCTACGAAGGGCCAGGCGCGCGCTTCGCCTTTGTCGATGACGGCGACTCCGACTCTTACCTGGCCACACCGGGTCTTCGTCTGCAGCGCGTTCCCTGGTTTCTCGATCTGCGGTGGATCGCGCCGGCGTTTGTCGCGAGCACAGCGATGGTTCTCCTGTCGCTGCTGGCCTGGCCGGTTGCCGCGCTATGGCGTTACCGGCGCAAGAGGCGGTGGAGCGAGGACCGCGGCGACCGGGGTAACTTTCTCGCCGCCAGGCTGGTCGTGCTGGTCGATGCGGCCGTCATTGGCGCTGCCGCGGTGCTTTTTGCGATGAGTTCAGACTTCACCATTTTCAATGACGCTCTCGATCGCTGGCTGCTGGTGCTCTATGCCTTCGCGTGGCTCGGCGTTTTCGGCGCGGTGCCGACGCTGTTGGCCGCCACCCGATTCTGGCGCCATGGCACCGGCAGCCGATGGTCGCGTGTTCATCACGCGCTGATTGCCGCCAGCTGCGTGATGATCGCGTGGTTCTTCCTGACATTCCACATCGCGGGGACGACGTTGATTTATTAGACCCCGTTGGATGCGGTTTTGTCGCTTTCCGCAGCACGCCGATTTTCGAAATCAGCGAAAGCGACTGGAAACCATAACCTGCCGAGGCCGTAGCCGGTTCACCGACTGGAAAGCAATTTGTGGCCTTTTATCTCAAAAGGAGGCGCCAATGTTGGGTTTCCTGTTCGGTTTCAATGCCCGGCTCGGCCGGCTGCATTACTTCCTCAGCACGATTGCCCTGGCTGTGGTGATGACCGCGGTCTGTTTCGCCATTGCGAGCTATGCGATCCAGAACACGCCCAGGGGAACGGATCCATCCGTCGGCCTGATTGCGTGGCCGGTGATCGTCTCCATCCTCGTGTTCTTGTGGATCACCTTCACGCTGCAGTCCATGCGTATCAGGGATATCGGATGGGACCCTGTCTGCGTCATCCCGGCGTGGATCGCGCTCCTCATCGTCGATAAGCTTGTTGCAGGCAAGATCCCCGCGTGGTCGCTGGGTCCTGAACATCAGGGAACGATCGTCGGCGCGTTGATCAACTTCGGACTGATTTTGGCTCTGACGTTTTGGCCGAGCGGCGAACACGAAGGTGGGATGCCGAAGTCTGGCGAGACGCGCCGGAAGCCACCTGAGCTACCGCGCAATCAAGGTACAGCGTCGGCGCCTGCGGCACGCATCGCGCGGGCGACGGGAACGCGAGCGGGATTCCGCCGCCGCGCATTTTGAATGTCGTTGGCGACAGCGATTGGGCTCGCTGCGCCGATGCCCAATCACACCTTCTCGAACGGCACATCGATCTTGCTGCGCTTCTCCAGCCATTGCGGTACGGGCAGGTTCTTCGAGCGCATGAAGTCCGGATTGAACAGCTTTGATTGATAGCGATTGCCGGAATCGCAGAGGATGGTGACAATGGTCTTGCCGGGGCCAAGCTGTTTGGCGAGGCGGATCGCGCCGGCCACGTTGATGCCGGTCGAGCCGCCGAGGCACAGGCCTTCATGCTCCAGCAATTCGTAGATCACGGTCACGGCTTCCTCGTCCGAAATCAGGAAGGCATCGTCGACCTCAGCGGTCTTGATTACGGGCGTGACGCGGCCGAGGCCTATGCCTTCGGTGATCGAATCGCCCGGAGTCGATTTGGCCTCGCCGTGCTTGAACAGTTCATACATCGCGAAGCCATGCGGATCGGCGCAGGCGACGACGATGCCCTTGTTCTTTTCCTTCAGAGCCCGGCTGGTGCCGGCGAGCGTGCCGCCGGTGCCGACCGAGCAGATGAATCCGTCGATCTTGCCGCCGGTCTGCTGCCAGATTTCCGGGCCGGTCGATTCGTAATGTGCCTTCGCGTTGTCCAGATTGTTCCATTGATCGGCGAACAGCACGCCGTTCGGCTCGCTCTTGCGCAACTGGTCGGCCAGCCTTTTTCCGACACGCTGGTAATTGTTCGGGTTGGCGTAGGGCAGCACCGGAACTTCGATCAATTCGGCGCCGCAGAGCCGCAACGTATCCTTCTTTTCCTGGCTCTGGGTGTCCGGAATCACGATCAAGGTCCGGTAGCCGCGCGCGCTCGCCACCACCGCAAGACCGATGCCGGTATTGCCCGCGGTCGCTTCCACCACCAGGCCGCCCGGCTTGAGGTCACCGCGTTTCTCGGCTTCGAGGATCATCCATTTGCCGGCGCGGTCCTTCACCGACTGCCCGGGATTCATGAACTCGGCCTTGCCGAGAATGGTACAGCCGGTCGCCTCGGAAGCCCGCTTCAGTTTGATAAGCGGCGTATTGCCGATCGCTTCGACGACGTCGTTGTAAATGGTCATGTCTGTGAAATCTTTGCCGGTCGGTTGTCAAATCCGCTACGACCCTAGAGCGCGCTTGGCAAAAGTGGAAGCGTTTTGCGCTCCGTGGTGCAGTGCGAACTACTCTGACTTCGCGAACACCACCTGGCGGACGTCGATGTTTCCCGACAGGAAGCCGGCCTCGCAATAAGCGAGGTAGTATTCCCACAGC
>WNFO01033342.1_pt1 | contig 13766 bp, 17 predicted proteins | sample 5400251 | NCBI WGS metagenome assembly WNFO01 (sample SAMN13153354, study PRJNA577476) | soil metagenome | isolation source: 100 cm saprolite under Madrone tree | place: USA:California | collected 2016-06-14 | reverse complement strand
ACAACAACAGAAATTCACGCTCGGCCCGAATGACAGCCTCGAGGGCAAGCTGACCTACGGCGGTCATATGGCCGTCGATGGGGGGCACGCCGAAGGCGAGTTTCGAGTCGGGGGCAACATGGACATCGGAAACGGATCCGTGGTCAAGGCCTTGATCGAGGCTTCCAACGTCACCATCAAAGGCGTGGTCGAAGGCAAGCTGACTGCCCGCGACAAGCTCACGCTGGGAAAAGCGGCAAAGCTGAACGGAGACGTCCAGGCGCGCCGGCTGCAGATCGAGGACGGCGCCAGCTTAAACGGCTACGTCCGAATGGGCGACTTTGAGCAGCACCCCGGCTAGGCGTCCAATTCCCGCATCGGCGGACGAGCCGCCGACCTCCCGCCCCGTCGACTCGAATCAGCACAACGCGGTAACGCTTGGGCCGCGTGACCGCGTGATCGGGCAGATCTATATCGAGGGTGACCTTCGGGTCAGTGGCATCGTCGAGGGCGAGGTCGAGGTCACGGGTGACGTCGCGATCGACGACCTGGCCAAGGTCAAGGCCTCGGTTACCGGCCGAGACATCAGCATTTCCGGCCATGTGGTCGGCGCGGTCATAGCGCGAAAGCGACTGGAGGTGACAAGGTCCGGCTCGCTCATCGGCGACGTCCGCGTGGCGCGCTTGACCATCCAGGACGGGGCGACTTTCAGCGGCAAGGTTTCGATGGGCGCCGCCGCCGAAGCGCCCGCAAAAGCCGCCGAGACAAAACCACCCGTGGTCGAGCCGAAGCCGGTCGCCGTCGAGCCCAAGCCGGTCGCGCCCGAACCTCAAGCTGCGGCCAAGCCGACGGCTCCGATCGTCGCGACACCAGTGCCGCCGCCCCCGGCCGTCAAGGCTGCGATCGCGCCGCCTCCGGCCGCGAAGGCTGCGATCGTACCGCCCCCGGCCGCCAAGGCTGCGATCGCGCCGCCCCCGGCCGCCAAGCCGGCCGCGGTGCCGCCCTCGGCCACCGTTGGTAGATCGGATGGCAAGGGCGGAAAAGCCAAAAACCAACCGAAGAAGGGCAAGCCGAAGCGCCGTTAGCTCGGGGCTACTTTCGGACTGATGGCTTCTTAGCTGCGGCCTTCTTGCCCGCGGCAACTTTGGGTGGGAGGCTGCGAGCGAACACGAGCGAGGCGGCTATCCACGCCTTCGCCGCGGCCGGTTTTGTGCGCCAAGTGCTTGGAACCGTTACGTAGCCCTTCATGGCATGACCTGCCACCGGCTCGAAATCGCGACCACCCTGCTTGCGAATGGGCGCGCTCTGGTCATCGGGCAACCGGACGAAGAGGTCCTCGCCAAACAGGCCCGTGAACATGTTGCCGTTCACAAATGCCGACAGGTTGCCGAACATCGGTCGCAGGGTCACCGCGGGCTCGTCGGGGACGAGCTTGGTAAACGCCGCTTTGGCCTGCTCGCTCGGTTTGGGCATCATGCCCGGGCTCATCCTGCTCACGTTCAACTCTCGGGCGTATTTATAGATGCAGGGTCGCCACGCGTCAAACCATGGTCGCGGTGAGCCGATCGAGACATCGCAAAAGTGGCTTTACACTGCCTTTACGAATGAGCGAGCAGCCGCCAAACCCGGACGACACACCCATCGAACCTCTGTACACGCATCCCGCTTCACCGTTCCTGCGGACAGAGTCAACGGCGCCGGCACACGTCGAGATGCCCACGCCGGCGGCCTTCCAATCGACCTGGGTCACCTACCGGTCGCAGATCGAGTTCGGGCTCGCGATGCTGGCTTACCTGATGGTGCTGGTGGGGTCGGTGACAGTGCTGCAGGCGAACCCAGGCGCGGGGTGGCGATACGTCGTGGCGGTGCTGCCTGTGGCTCCAGCCGCGCTGACCGTGTGGATCTTCATCCGCGCGCTGTCGCGCCTGGACGAGCTCCACAAACGCATCCAGATGCAGGCCTTCGGGTTCTCGCTCGGGGCGACAGCTTTGCTCACGTTCGGATATGGGTTCCTGGAAGGAGTGGGGATGCCTCACCTGAGCTGGACCTTTGTCCTGCCCCTGATGGCCATCCTCTGGGCCGTCGGCACGGCCATCTCCACCGTGCGGTACCGGTGAGGATTCGGCCGCGGGTTATCATTTCTCCTCTGCCCGAGCGGGAGTAGCTCACTTGGTAGAGCGCGACCTTGCCAAGGTCGAGGTAGCGGGTTCGAAGCCCGTCTCCCGCTCCAGCTTTTCCTTCCCGAGTCACCGAGTGTGCGGGCCCGTAGCAATTGCGTGACGGTGATACCAGCTCCATCGCGCACTCGCCGTTAACAAGCAGCGCTGATTCCAAACCGCGAACTGGCCAGCATGGATCGCCATGGCGCCGATACCTCGTGTTCCGATTGAACTAACGCGCGGTCCGTTCACCATCGAAGTTGCGCGCCGTCACGGGGTGACCAGAGCACAACTACTCGGCGCGAGCTGGCGGCGACTTGGTGTTGGTCTCTATGCCTGGCGCGAGATTGTCGATGCACCGATCACGCGGTTGATCGCTGCAAAGCATCGACTGCCAGACACGGCAGTATTCACCGGACCCACCGCAGCCTGGCTGCATGGGCTTGACATGACCCCCTGCTACCCAATCGAGGCATCTGTGCCCAAGACCAGCCACATCTCACGACTCGTCGGGCTCGCCGTGCGCCGCTCGAGCATACCCGGGACCGAGACTTCAACCCTGCGCGGTCTTCGCGTGACATCCGCAGTTCGGACCTTCGCAGACCTCGCATGTAGGGGTCCGTTGATCGACGCGGTCGCGCTGTTGGACACGGCACTTCGTCGTCGCCTGGTGAACGACGAAGACCTTCTTCATTGGGTCAAGACCCACCCAGGTTACCGAGGCATCAGGTGTCTAAAGAACGCACTCGAGCTGACCGATGAGGCTGCAGAGAGCGTGATGGAGACCCGACTCCGCTTGCTGTTAGTTATGGCGGGACTTCCGCGTCCGAAGGTCCAGCTGTCGCTTCGCGATGACTCAGGTTTCTTGATAGCGAGGCCGGACCTCTACTATCCCCGCGCTCGACTCGCGATCGAGTATGACGGAGCCACACATCGCGAGAGCCTCGCCGCCGACAACCGCCGCCAGAATCGTCTGATCGACGCCGGGTGTCGAATTCTCCGTTTCACAGCGGCAGACGTACTCAACACGCCGGCGGCCGTCGTATCGGTCGTGCGGCGTTCGTTAGCCGGACAAGCACAGGTCAGCAGTCCTTGAGCGCGAATATTCACACGGTTAGAGTCAACTGACCAAACCAATAGACGGCCCTCGCGCTCCACATTCACTCTCACTGCACTCGGCCCGGGCTGAGCCCAGTCAGGACCTAGCGGTTGGCACTGCGTCCTTACGGCTCGAGGTAGCGGGGCGGAGCAGGACGACCAAGGGGTCCGATGTTGCCGGTGCCGCCGAAAATGGTCAGCGCGGCGAGTGCGTCGAGGACGGCGGCGACGCCGCTCAGCCAACCGATCCAGCGGGGCAAAATCGCGGCGTGCAGGACGGCATACGAAGCTGTCCCAAACGCGATCGCGGCTGGCAGGTAGAGGAACGTCAGCGCCATCCACGCCACAGCCCACACGGCGCGAACGATCGTGGGATCGGTTCCGGCACCGCTCACGAATGCGGCGGAGGCTTCAGCGGAGGACCCGACGATGAGGACCGCTGCGGCCACAAGGCCGGCCCCGAAGAAAAGAGCAGCCGCCCACTCCCAGTCTTCGCCCGCATTTCGAATGAGTGCGCGGACGCCCGTGAACTGCATGAGAAAGGCAGCGGTGGCGACGTTCGTGAGAAACGCATCGCCCATGAAAAGGCCACTGTTTGAGTTGATCCATGCGGCGTACGCCTTGGCGTCGCCGAAGTCTGGCGGGTTGCCCGCCACCAAGAAGAGAATGAGGGCGGCGACCTGAATCGCGACATAAAGGAGTCCGAGCACACCGGTCCATTGACGCCAGTCCCAACTGGTCATGGTCCCTCCGTAGCGTGCGACTGTCGGCGCGAGGTCAGTATGCACGTCTCAGGGACGCCGGCGACGAAATCACGTTTCGACGCCGGCCAGAGTTGCGCATAGCTCTCTTGCAGGTCCCAAAGAGATACCTGCTCTGTGGCCCCGGGGTAGCTGCCGAGCCGGAACCCGACTTTTGACCCTATCCGTTCCAGGTGCAATATCGGCAGAATTGATTTTGCAATGATGCCGAGGGAGGTATAACGCAAGTGGCGGAAGGTTCTTCTGGTCAGGATGTAGAGGGCGAGCAACCCTACCCGGGCGAACGCCAAACCCGCCTCAGTGGCGCGTGGACGGCGCTGGTCGTCGGCATCGTGATCCTGGTGGTCATCCTCGTGTTCATCCTGCAGAACCTCCAGAACGTGGAGGTGCACTTCCTTGTGATGCAGGGACAGCTGCCGCTCGCGGTGGCGCTGTTGTTCGCGATGATCCTCGGGGCGGTGGTCGTCCTGGCCTTCGGAGCCGGCAGGATCCTCCAACTTCGCCTGGTCGCAAGGCGTGCGCGGCACAAGGGAGCGCCTGCAGCTCCGCCGGCGCCGGCAAAGCCACCCGCGGAATAAGACTCCGTCCGCCTGACGGCTCAGCGGGGCAAAAGAAAAGGCCTCGCGGGGGGTTGGGGGGAAGGTCCGCGAGGCCCGACGGAGAGATGTCTAAAGAATCGCTACGTGCCAATCACCATGGGCTTCTAAACCTTTGCCGCCGCCCTGCGGCGGTGGTTGGAACGGGGGGATGTGACAACAGATAGGGGCTTGACGGGAGCTACATCTACACCAGCCAGCTCATCCCCCAGGCGATGGGCGTAATTCACGAGCCGTTTCATCTGCGAACGTTGCGATGCGGCGTAGCCGCCGATCGCCACGCCGGCAACCAACCCGAGCGCAAGCATGCCCAGCAGTGGCCACGGGCGGGATGGCGACTGCCGACGCAGGTTCACGATGCGCCGAAGGGCGGCTTCATTCCAATTCTTCCCCCAGGACCCAGGATCCACAGCACGGACGTTCGGCTACTCGGCGTAATAAAGTCAGCAACTTTTTGCCGGAATGCTGCTTGCTTTACGGCTCAAGGTGCCCGTCGAGGTGTCCGTGAGGATGGCCGTCAAGCTGCACCACCCGCGCCTCCCAGTAGCTCAGCCTCTGGCGGAATCTCTCGGCCTGCGCGACCACGACCGGGACGTTTGTCAGCTCGACCTCGCGGCGGCCTTCTGCGGACTGCGTGGTCATGAGCTGGCGGATGCGGGCCAACACCTTCTCCTCCATGGCAAGGATCTCGGTGTAGATCTGCCTCCAGTAGAGCGCGTGCTCGAGCGTGGAGTTTTCTGGAAGGCCCTCACCATCCATGGCCTGAGTCCAATCGCCGCCGCGCACCGCTGCGTCGACGTCCGGGCGCGGTTTTTTCGGCTCGACCTTCCTCATGGGCACAGAGATACGACGCCCGGCATAAAAAGATCAGCAACATTTGCACGCCCGGACGGCGAGCTCCGCTCAGTCGGGGCGGAAAATCAGGGAGTAGCCCCTGCTCGGCTTGTTGACCAGGTCAACCGGGATCGCGAGGTCGATGAGGATCTTTCGGAGCCGGCGCACGTAATTGCGCACCTCCTCCGGGAAAAGGGCCGGGTCGGCCCATGCCTGACCGAGGATCTGGGTCGTGGTGAAGAAGCGGTGCGGGTGGTCGAGCAGGAACTGCAGCAGCTGGAACTCGCGCTTGGTCAGGGCCACCTCCCGGCCTTTGTGCCTCACCATCCGGCCGGCCGGATCCAGCCACAACCCCTGGAGCTCCCAGAGCCGGCGGTACCAGAGGTCCAGGCGCTGCTCATATCCAAACATCTGGGCTTCGATGATCTGGAGGTCGATGGCCGCCGCCTTCTGGGCGGGAGGCTGCAGGTTGGTCATGTCGCGGCGCACCCGATCGAGGATTCCGCGCTTGAACTCGAGGAGGTCGGCGTAGATGCTCATCCAGTGGCGCGCGTCCTCCCACCGCGTGGTGCGAAGGTCTTCCCCCTCGAGCGGTCTGGACGGACGCCGGCGGGTGGTCGTCTGCGCCGGGGCCGGACTGGTCGAATTCCTTCCCTTCTTCGCCAAGTCCCGCAATCATTTCAGATGCAAACGGGCGAGTCCAGGGCGTCAGGTTGCGGGTGGCAGCATGATCCGGACTGTCGTGCCTGAGCCGAGAGTGCTCTGAATGTCGACCGTGCCCCCGTGGGCCGTGATGATGTCGTGGGTGATCGCCAGGCCCAGGCCGGAACCCGTCGAACCGGGCCCCTTGACGAAGCGCTGAAAAACGCGCGGGAGGATCTCCGGCGAGATGCCCTCCCCGGTGTCCTGGACGGTGATCGCCACTTGATTGCCGGCGGTATGCACCTCGATCCGAATCGACCCCCCCGCGGGCGTGTGGCGGATCGCATTCGAGACCACGTTGGCGAGGGCGCTGCGAATGCGCGCCGGATCGACGTCGACCGGAGGGACAGTAGAGTCGATCGCCGACGCCATGCTCACGCCGAAGGCTTCGCTCTGGGTCTCGAACGACGCCAGCACGTCCAGCACCAGCGCGCCGGGCTCGATGTGCTCTCGATTCAGCACCAGGCTGCCCGCGTCGGTGAGCACGAGCGTGCGCAGGTCCTCGACCAGGACCTCGAGCGTGCGGGTCGCATCGAGGATGGGCATCAGGTGATCGGGATCCCCCGGGTACACGCCGTCGGCAACCGCTTCCGCCTGCCCGCGGATGATCGAAAGGCTCGGGCGACCGACCTCAACTCCCTCGGGCCGGTCTCGGATAGGTGGGCCGAGTAGTCTCCCTTCTCGATCCTGCCCGCCGCCTCGATCAGGTTGTCCATTGGCTGCGAGAAGCGCCGGATACCACGCTGGGCCACGACCGCTGAGGCGCCGAGGAGCAGGAACGTGATCACCAGCACGACCTCGGCCGTGCTCTGGCTGAGCGCAGTCGGACCCAGCAGCCAGCTCAGCAGTGTGATCACCAGGGCGGTCACCAGGGCGCCGACCACGGCGACCAGCCCGATCACGCCGAGGATCAAGCAACCCATGCGCCAGAAAAAAGGCAGGCCTCCGCGGCGCCAACGGCGCGGTGGCGGCCACGGCTGGTTTTCCGGCCACCAGGGCGGCCGGCGGCGGGGAGGCGGTCCCCATGCGGTTTTCATCGGTCGGGTGGCTCGGCGAAACGGTAACCGACTCCGAACACCGTCAGCACGTATCGGGGCCTGCCCGGCTGCGGCTCGATCTTCCGCCTGATGTTCTTGATGTGGGCGTCGATCGCCCGTTCGTAGGACTCGAAGGCCACGCCCTTCACAGCGTCGAGCAGTTGAGAGCGCGTGAAGATGCGGCCCGGCTGTCTCGCCATCGTCGCCAAGATTTGAAACTCGGTCTTGGTGAGCTCCGCCCGGCGACCGCCGATCCTCACGTCCATTCGCGGGACGTCGAGCTCAACGTCTGAGCCAACCCTGATCACATCCGCAGGTCGCCGCATGCCCTCGGCCCGCCGCAAAACTGCGCGTACGCGAGCGACCAGCTCCTTGGGGCTGAACGGCTTGGTCATGTAGTCGTCGGCGCCGAGCTCGAGGCCGACCAGCTTGTCCGACTCCTCGGTCCGCGCCGTCAACATGATGATTGGCACCTCGCCGTCGCGCCGAAGAGCGCGCGTCACATCGAGTCCGTCTCGCCCGGGCAGAGCAAGGTCGAGGATGATGAGGTCGGGGCGTCCCGTGCGCGCCGTCCGCAGGGCGGTTGGGCCATCAGAAGCGACAAGCACGGTGAACCCACCATGCTCGAGGTAGTCGCGAACGAGCTGGACGATGCGTGGCTCATCGTCCACGACCAGGATGGTCGTCACCGCCTCCATCGTAAGGATCCGGAACAGCACCGAGGGCTCGCCGCCCCCGGTGCCGTTGTTCCTTAAGTCAGACGGTCTTGGTGTCTGACGGTGGCGCGGGCGCGGGTTCGCCGTGCGCTCGCTGGTGCCATTCCTGCATCCGCTCGTCGATCGCGGGCGGAATGCCGCTCTTCCCGCCGCCGTAACCGTGGCCGCCGTAACCGCCGCGGTAACCCCAGCCGCCGTACCCCCAGCCGCGGCCGAACCGCGCGATGCGGAAGAGCACGAACAGCAGGAACAGGATGAACAGGAACCAGAAGAAACCGAAGAATCCGAAGCCGTCGACGTGCGGACCGTAGTAGTAATACGGGGCCGCCGCCGCCGCCGCTCCGGCCGGCAGCTGCGTCGCCGCACCCGCCGCCCAGCCTGCCTGATAAGCGATGGTGCCGACAGTCGCGAGCAGGATGCCCGTCAGCGCCACCCACAGAAAACCGAAACCGCGTCTCATTGCCGTTGCTCCTTTGTCACGAGTGGTTTGATGCCCCTCATCCTTCCGCGAGGTTGTGAATGCGATGTGAAGCAGCGACGAGCGCGGCGTGGAGACTTCAGAAGCCCGACTCGTCGAGCTCCACCAGGTCGGCGGTGCGCTTCCACAGGCTGTGTTGGGCTTCGAGGTCCAGGGTCGACCTGGGAGGATCGATGCGGCGGGTGCCCTTGAACAACCAGCCCGTTGTGCTCTGAAATGCCGGCGAAATGGCTAGCTCCGCCAGATCCTCCGCGGCGCGATTCGGCGACCCGGACACGATTCGCGTCAACAATCGGATCGGCCGAGGCGCCTCTCGCATGAGCTCGGAGCGGACCAGTCCCGGGTGGTAGGCGCAGGCGCGTACGTCCCATCTCTTCGCCCGCCGCGCGAGCTCGAACGTGAACAGCAGGTTGGCGGCCTTGGTGGCGCCGAACGTCCGCAGGGGGCTGAAGTGGTCCTTCGAGACAAGCTGATCGAGGTCGACCCGGGTGGAGGAGGGCGCCGTGACCGTGACCACCCGCCCGGCGCCGGACAGCCGCTCCACGCTCGAGACCCTGTTGTCGCGGTCCAGACGCTCCACCATTGTGTCCAGGCGGTCCGAGGGCCGGCCCAGCAGCAGGAGGCGGGCACCACGCCGCGCCAGCAAAGACGCCGTCGCGGAGCCGATCGCGCCAGTCGCCCCAGTGATCACGACCACCGGGTGCAGCCCTGCCATTACCTCAGTGTCGATGCATCAAGCTGGGCATGGCAAGCGACCGTGCGAACTCTGATCGATGCTCACCGCGGCGAATGCGGCATTCCCGGCCTGCCGGCTGCCGATCGCTATGGCCGCGCCATCGCCCTGGGCGTCGACTACGTCGAGATCGACGTGCGCCGGAGCGCGGATGGCGTCTACGTCAATTACCACGACGACCGCACGCCTTCAGGCCGCGCTGTGGGCGAGCTGTCATATGCCGCGCTGAAGGAAGAGCTTGGGTCGGAGCTCATGAAGGTCGACGAGGTGATGGAGCTGGTCGACGGGAGAGTCGGCCTGCATGTCGACGTCAAGCAAGCCGGAGACGAGGCGGCCACCGTTCGCCTCATCCAGATGGGGTGTGCGCACAGTCCGGTCTTCTTCACGGGTGGTGACGACTCAATACGCGCGATCAAAGAGACCTTTCCGACGGCGCGCGCCGGACTTACACTGGGCGAAGATCTCGAGGGCGCACCGCCCTGGCGCTACCTCCGCGTGCGATCGAGCGAGTTGTTTCCTGGCGTGCGGCTGCGGCGCTGCCACGCGGACTTCGCGGCCGTTCACCAACGGCTTGCGGGCCTTCGGGTCCTTGACTACTGCGCTCGCGCGCACATGCCGGCCTGGGTGTGGACGGTCGACGACGAGGTGAACATCGCGCGATTCATGCTCGACCCACGCGTGGCAGTCCTAATCACGAACCGTCCCGACCTCGCGTTGAGGATCAGGTCAGCTTGATGTCGGTCCGGCAGCAGACGAGGCCGAAGTCCGGCGACCAGCGGAGGACAAGTGGAGGCGCTGACGTGCCCGCCTTGAAGCAGACGACGATCGGTCCGTATGTGGCCCCGTGATTGAACTCGTGGCGCGACCAGGGAGTGCATGAGGGCGCGTCAAAGATCGGTCTCGACGAGTTGCGCTGCGAGTCGATGAGCACCAGGTCTTCGGGCGATGCATGCGTGGAATTGCTCGAGTTGCGGAACGTGATCTCCATGCGCACCAGATTGCCCTGCACGTCGAGGTTCGTCACCCAGAGCGTGTAGCCGCGGAGGTTGGCGCACGGCGCGGGCGTGCATCCCAGCGCCGGGACCGGACTGCTGACAGTGGGCGCCTGGAACGGGACCTGCAAGGACCCGTACGCGGCCGCCCCAACCAGGATCACCACGGCCAACCCGGCGGCGACGGCGCCATACGTGAGCAGACGCCGGCTCATCGGCGACTTCAATCTTGCCGCCCTAGGCGACTGGGGCCGCCCCAACGCGTTCGTCGGTGAGGACTTTGCCGTCTTTCAACCTGATTTGGCGGCGCGCATGGGCGGCCACGTCGAGGTCGTGCGTGACGACGATGATCGTGACCTGGTCCTCCTTGTTCAGGCGTATGAGCAGCGCCACCAGCTGTTCGGCCGTCTCGGTGTCGACCGCCCCCGTCGGCTCGTCGAGCAGGATGAGCGAAGGTCGATTGATCATCGATCGCGCGATGGCGACACGCTGCTGCTGTCCGCCCGATAGCTCGCTCGGGCGGTGGCGGATGCGATCAGTGAGGTCGACGCGCTCCAGAAGCTCCAGCGCGTGCGCGCGGCCCTCATCAGTCTTCCTCACATAACGGAGCGGCAGCATCACGTTCTCGAGCACGTTCAGCCCGGCCAGCAGGTTGTACTCCTGGAACACGAAGCCGACCTTCAGCGCCCGCATGTGCGCCCGGTCGTTGTCGCCGAGCTTGGCGGTATCGACGTCATCGATGAGCAACCGTCCCGAGGTAGGGCGGAGGAGCAGCCCAATCAGGTCGAGCATCGTCGTCTTGCCGCTGCCGGACCGGCCAACGACGGCCACGAACTCGCCCTTGTCGATGTCGAGCGTGACTCCGTCGAGGGCGCGGATGACCTCGCTGCCCCGCTTGTAGTACTTGCAGAGCTCCTCGAGCCGGATCGCTGCCATTAGTGGTCCACCCGGGAAGCCGCTCGCCAATGCATCGTCCTAGGCGTCCGGGCGCCTATGGCGCTGAAGCCGGCGTCGCCTCCTGCGCGCGCTCGGTCACGCATCTGCGCGATGCGCTCCCTCGCGTGCTCGTAGTCTCCTTGGCTCCGGCCGCCGAGGCCGCGCCTTGTCGAGCTTGTTCCCGTGCGGACCACTTATTCGTTCCTCAGTGCAGTGACCGGGTCGAGTCTGGCCGCGCGCCAGGCGGGAAGGATGCCGGCCACGGCTCCGAGAGCGATGGCGAACCCCAAAGCGAACACGGTCAAGCGAACCGTCACCAGAAACAGCGTCGACGTTCCCGGCGCCGTTCTGGCGTTGGCAATGACCGTGATCAGCACGCCGATCGTATAACCGACCACTCCGCCCAGGGCACCGATGAAGGTCGCCTCCAGCAGGAACTCGCCCATGATGTGGCGGGTGGTGGCGCCGACCGCCTTCTTGAGCCCGATCTCACGCACCCGCTCGGCGACCGCCATGAACATGGTGTTAACGACCGAGAGCCCGCCGATCACCAGGGCGAGGAGCGCCGCGGCGGTCGTGATCGCGGTGAAGATCGCCCCGCCGGACTTGAAGCTGTTGACGATCACGCTCGGCCTGGTGGCCTTGACGCCGGTGACTTGGGCATTGATCCGGTCTGCGATCGCGTCGAGGTCGCTGATCGACGCGCCCGGCTTCCCGTAGACGTCGATCGCCTCGGTGATCAGGGAAACGTCAATCTGACCTCGGATGGCGATCGGGAGGCTGTCCTTGAGCAGCATCTGCCCGTCGGCGGTCGTCATGTACGCGAACGTGTCGGGCGCCGTGAGGGTTGGGTTCAGGATGCCCACGACCGTGAAGGTGTGGTTGACGAAATCAGGCTTCGCGTCGGCGGGCCTGACCGGCAGGTCGATCGTGTCTCCGACCTTCTTGCTGTACTTCTTGTCGATGGTGGATCCAAGCACGACCTGACCGGTCGAGCTCGGGTCGAGCTGGTGCCCCTGGGCCACCGAAGTTTTCAACGCAGCCCAGTCGTTCTCAGCGGGATCGCCCGCAATGATCAGGTCAGGGAATCCAAAGCTGACCGCCTGCACAGCGCCAGGTTCCGCCGCGAACGTGTAGCTCGGGAACGCGGCAGCGACTCCGTCCACGGCCTTGATCTCGTCGATCTTGGAGGTGGGCAGCAACGAGGCCGATTGGCCATCAGGCGGCCCGACCTGAACGTTGGAGCTGAAGTACTTGACGCCGCCGTCCAGCAGCGCGTTGAAGTTCTCTGCGATCGCGCCCATGGTCGTCAAAGCGAGGACGCCGATGACGATGCCTGAGATGGTGAGGACGCTGCGCAGCTTTCGCCGCCCGATGTTGCGAAGCATTTCCACGAGGCCAAGCAGAATAGCTCAGCACGGAAACCGCTGGATTAACGGCGGGTAAGTGTCGGACCGCCCCTCCCTATTGCCCGTAACCCGAGCCAATACAATTCCCGGCCATGAGAGGTTCGGGTGTCCAGCGTCCTGCTTCGGGGCTACGCACTCGGGTTTGCCATTGCGGCGGCGCCCGGCCCGATCTTCTTCCTCTGCCTTAGACGCACCCTCGTCAAGGGCTGGCTCAACGGGCTCTTCTCCGGACTTGGCGTCGCCACAGCGGATGGGTTCTATGCGGCACTCGGCGTGTTCGGCGTGGGCGCCATCGCGACCGTGCTCACTGGTGAGCGCCGCTGGCCTGCGCTCGGCGGCGGCGTGCTGCTGGTCGCGTTGGGCGCGCGGATCATCTTCGATCGGCCAAAGAGAACGGACCCTGCATCCGGAAACGGCGCCGGTCTAGCGTGGGCTTATCTCTCGACGCTTGGCCTCACCATCACCAACCCGGCCACCATGATCTCTTTCGCGGCGCTGGCTGCGACGTTGGGCGCCGGTATCAGCGGCGGGTACGTGCGGCCGTCCATGCTCGTGGTCGGTGTCCTGCTGGGATCGGCGAGCTGGTGGTGCGTGCTCGCCGGCCTCGCCGCGGGCTTGCGCGCGCGGATCACTCCGCGCGTCGTTCGGGGCATCAGCACCGCCAGCGGTCTTGCGATCATCGCCCTGGGCCTGGCTGCCGTCGTATCCGCGTTGAGTGCATGAAATGAATTCGATTCTCCCCACCCGCCTGCGCGCGCCTTCGCGCGCAGAGGCGACCTCCCCACGAGTGGGGAGGCAAGAGGACACAAATCGCTTATCCGATTCACGTCGTCGATGTGTTCACCGATCGCGCCAACCCAAGCTGGAGCGCCGCCAAGGTCCGGATCTTCACGCCCGGCAAGGAGCCCTGCGCGACGCCAACAAGGCCTGGCAGCCCGAGGAGGTGAGCCCGATCGTTAGGAAGTTGTTGGCGGCTCGGGGTCGAGCTTGATCGACGCCGAATTGATGCAGTAGCGGAGGCCCGTCGGCTTCGGACCGTCGTCGAACACGTGGCCCAGGTGCCCGCCGCAGTTGGCGCACGTGACCTCGGTCCGGGTCATGAAGAGGCTGCGGTCGACGTGCTCCTCGACGGGGGCGTCCTCCGCCGGGGCGTAGAAGCTTGGCCAGCCGCAATGGGCGTCGAACTTGGTCTCCGACTCGAAGAGCTTGGCTCCGCACCCGGCGCACAGGTAGACGCCAGGGGTGTTGGTGTCCCAGTACTCGCCGGTGAAGGGCCGCTCGGTGCCCTTCTCGCGAAGGACGTGGAACTGCATGGGGGTTAGCTCGTTCCGCCACT
>WNFO01005659.1_pt1 | contig 13771 bp, 13 predicted proteins | sample 5400251 | NCBI WGS metagenome assembly WNFO01 (sample SAMN13153354, study PRJNA577476) | soil metagenome | isolation source: 100 cm saprolite under Madrone tree | place: USA:California | collected 2016-06-14 | reverse complement strand
TCACCAGTAACCGGGCCGTCGACGAATGGGTGGCGCTCTTCGATGACCCGATCCTCGCCAATAGCGCGCTCGATCGTTTCGCTCATCGGGCCCATCAGATCGTGATGGAGGGGCCAAGCCTCCGCGCGGCCAGTGCCTCCAGCCCTCCTCGGAGCAAGCGGCACCCCGCGCCGCCGGCCGCCTCAGGGGGATAGTCGGCTATGGCCTCGCATCAGATCGCGGCGCCTGGGGGCGCTCAGGCCCTCGCCCTCCAGGTCGTCACGTGCACAGCGGCCTTGCCCAGAGCCTCGTGATGGCGTAAACACGAACCGGACGCGTCTGCGGGTTGGCGGCATGAATCTGAAAACCGGCCGGCGGAATGATTCAGAAAACTGACAACAAGGGCCGAACTTGTCCCTTCAGGCTCGAGATAGGCGAGCAGGAAGGAGAAGTTGGCTGCACCTAGATCTCTACACGGACGATAGAGACGGTGAGGTAGAGAGGCTGGTTTCCATCGGTGCGCGGCGATATCCCTGGCGGTATCGAGAAGGCGTGGACTTCGTGGTCTTGGAAGACCCAGATGGCAACCTGTTCTGCGTCGTGCAAACGAATGAACGGTCTCGAGTGCGCGCGCGCCTAACAACGCGTTCGACCCGACGCCCAAACTGATACACAGTTTGGGTTTCCTCCCCGCTGCGCGCTCCGGCGCGGGTTAACGCGGACGTTAGAAGGCAATCGCAGATGGAACGGACGTGAAAGCCACACCAGAGAGAGGTGCAGCGGGCGGCGATCAGGTCCGTGCTGATCCCCGCGACATTGTCGTCTTCTGGATTGTCCGTGATTCGGCATGTGCGGAGTGCGGGAGTGAACTCGAGAAGGGGCGCTTTCTCCGAATGGAAGGGGAACGGCCCCTGTGCCTCGCATGCGCCGACCTCGACCATCTCGTCTTCCTCGCCCGCGGTCATACGGCGTTGACTCGACGAGCCAGCAAGCACTCACGTCTTCGTGCAGTGGTCGTCCGGTTCAGTCGGTCTCGAAAGCGCTACGAGCGTCAGGGGTTGTTGGTTGAGGAAGCGGCGCTCGAGCAGGCGGAGCGAGAGTGCCTGGCCGATGCTGCGGCCCGCGAGCGAGCCCGGGAGCGAGCAGCGAAGCTTCGGGAGGACCTTGACGAGCGCTATGTGAGCGAGTTTGCCGAGCGATTGGGCGACTCGTTTCCCGGCTGCCCGGGACCTGAGCGCCGGGCAATTGCCGAACACGCCTGCCAAAAGTACTCGGGCCGGATAGGCCGTTCGGCAGCCGCAAGCCGGTTCGATCCAGACGCTATCGGACTAGCGATCAGGGCTCATGTTCGCCATCGGTACACGCCGTATGATGACCTCCTCGCACATGGAATGGATCGCGGCGACGCCCGTGCCTCGTACGCAGTGCAGTCGATGAGGTCGTCGAGCGGTGGCGAAGGACGTCGCCATGAATCCTGACCTTCTAGCATCACGTTGGATCCGACGAACCACTTCCCTCGCCCTTCGGGCTCGGCTCGTGGCCGCGGGTCAACGTGAGCGTTGGGCGGCAGAGTGCAACCTGCCGACAGTCTTCACCAAGGAGGCCGCGATGGAACGGGCGCCTGATCGGAAGCGGGTGCAGGAATTCGCCCGAAAGCTATTCGGCCACTACACCAGCGGCATGCTCACGATGATGGTCGACATTGGCCACAGGACCGGCCTCTTCGAGGCGGCGGCAAAGGGGGCGGCCACCAGTCAGCAACTTGCGGATCGCGTCGATCTCAACGAGCGATACGTCCGGGAGTGGCTCGGCGCCATGGCGACAGGCGGCATCATGGAGTACGACGCGGGCTCCCGGACTTTCGTCTTACCGGGCGAGCACGCGGTCTGTCTCACGGGCACGTCCAGCCGGAACCTCGCGGCGAACAGCCAGGTACTGGCTATGCTTGCCAAGCGACTGGCGGCCGTTACCGCATGCTTCAAGAGTGGCGGCGGCGTGCCTTACTCGGAGTTCCGGCCGGATTTCACGGACTACATGGATGCCTCGTGGCGTCTGCTCTATGACGGCCTGCTTATCAAGGGGTTCCTGCCGGCCGCCAAGGAGCTCCCCGAGCGGCTAACAGGCGGCATTCGCGTCGGCGATCTCGGGTGCGGAACGGGGCACGCAATCAATCTCATCGCCAAGGAATACCCGAGGTCTGACCTCGTCGGCTACGACATCGCCGCGGATGCGATCGAGTGCGCACGCGCGGAAGCCCAGGCGATGGGCCTGTCGAACGCGCGATTCGAGGTCCGCGACGTGACCCAACTGCCACCTGACACCAGGTTCGATCTCATCACCTCCTTCGACGCAATCCACGACCAGCGGGACCCGGCGGCCGTTCTGCGGAGCGCGGCCGCGGCGCTGGCTCCCGACGGGGTCTACCTCGTTGTCGAGCCCAGGGCCTCAAGCAGACTCGAGGAGAACGTGGGTAATCCGTTCGGGCCGTGGATGTACGGCGTGAGCGTCCTTCACTGTATGACGGTCTCGCTCGCCGAGGGCGGAGCAGGATTGGGCACCGCTTGGGGCGAGCAGATAGCGCGGCAATTCTTGACCGAGGCCGGCTTTACCTCGGTTGAAGCAGTAGAGGCCCCTGGACCCCAGAACACTATCTACATTTGCCGTCGATGACGCCAGACGCTTTCCCGAACCGCGGCATGCAGCCGACAGCCTTCGGCCGCGGCTGATACCGAACGTTAGGCGGCATGATGGTTGCAGTAGCGGGGGGTGAGCGTTGTGATTCCTGGCACTGAAGGCTATGCGGAGCAAGCGGGAGAGCTTGTTGGATAAACACGGAGCCGTTCTTCACCTCTTGCCGGATGAGCCAGGCTTGGTCCTGGACATCGGCTCTGGGACTGGGGCTGATGCGGTTTGGTTCGCATCAAGGGGACACCGAGTGGTGGCCGTCGAGCCTGCGGACGAGTTGCGTATGGCTGGCATGGCGCTACATCCGTCGCCATCCATTGAATGGGTCAATGACAGCTTGCCTGACCTCGCTCAGATGCGAGCACGCGGTCAGAGGTTCAACGCTGTCATGTTGACCGCCGTGTGGATGCACCTAAACGAGCCAGAGCGGCGACGGGCGATGCCGGCGGTTGCGTCGCTTCTCGCGCCTCATGGAGTGCTCGTCATGTCGCTTCGTCACGGGCCAGTGCCGAGCGGACGCCGCATGTTTGTGGTATCCGCTGAGGAGACCGTCTCGCTCGCACAGAGCTGTGCCTTGCTAGCGATGCTCAATATTCGCGCCGCATCTGTGGGGGCCGTCAACCGCGAAGGAGGCGTCATGTGGACGCGCCTCGTGTTCCAATGGGCTGTGTGACGGACCGAGAGAACCGAGGTCGAAACGTTGTGCCCCACGATAAGGCTCCTTCCACGCGGTCCGCAGCGTCAACGGCGGCGGGATACGATCTCGTCGCCGCCGAATACGCCAAGCGCATTTATCGCGAGCTCGAAGCCAAGCCGTTTGATCGAGCGTTTCTCGATCGGTTCGCGAAGGCCCTGCCGGCCGGCGAGGTTCTGGACCTTGGTTGTGGGCCAGGGCACGTTGGAGGGTTCTTGCACGACCGGGGAATTCCGATCCGTGGACTCGACATTTCCGACGAGATGGTCCGCCTGGCCAGGGAATTGAATTCCGCCATCGAATTCCTGCAGGGCGATATGCGAGAACTGCCGTTCCCGGACAAGTTCTTCGCCGGCGTAGTCGCCTTCTACTCGATAATTCACCTCGAGCCCGCGGAACTGGAGTCCGTGTTCACGGAACTGCAGCGAGTACTCAAGCCCGGTGGGCTCCTTGCCTTGGCATTTCACGTTGGGAACGAAGTCCGACACGTCGATGAGTTGTGGGGAGTCAAGACGAGCTTGGACTTCGTCTTCTTCGAGCCGACCCGGGTCTCGGGAGCCTTGCGCTCCGCCGGCTTCGAAGACATCGAGTCGTCCCAACGTGCCCCCTACGATCCGCCCGTGGAAGCCCCAACCCATCGGTGCTACATGGTGGCAAGGCGTCCGAGCATGGAGAGCGAGAGCGCGAGTAGGGCATAACCCCTCGTTGGCCGGTAGCGGTGACGCGAGCGGTTTGAGATGCCGGTGGATGAGCTCGCGGGGACGTCGGGATGGGATGATCTCTGAGAGTGGCTATGAAGAACTTCAAGGCACGTGCATGGCTCGCACTCGCCGTCCTCACCGTTGTGATGGCTCTTTTGCTTTTCGTTCCTGCGGGGACCGTTCACTATTGGCAAGCATGGGTGTACTTGGGGATCTTCGCGGGCGCATCGGCCCTCACTACGCTCTATCTCATCAGAAAGGACCGGGCGCTTCTTGAGCGCCGGATGAGCGGCGGTCCGATGGCGGAGAAACAACCGGCTCAGAAGTTCATCATGTTGTGTATGTCGATCGGCTTCATAGCGCTTCTTGTCGTGCCAGCGGTGGACCGCCGCTTCGGGTGGTCCGCCGTGCCTCTCGTCGGTGTTGTGGCCGGAGACATGCTCGTCGCGCTTGGGTTCTATCTGATCTCCATGGTGTATCGAGAGAACACGTTCACGTCGGCAACCATCGAACTCGCCGAGAATCAGAAGGTCATTTCAACCGGACCCTACGCACTCGTTCGCCATCCGATGTACGCGAGTGCGTCCCTGTACCTTCTGGGCACGCCGCTCGCGCTTGGTTCGTACTGGGGGTTTGTCCCGATTGCGGCGATGATGCCATTTCTGATATGGCGGCTCGTCGCCGAGGAACGCTTCCTCGCCAGGAATCTAGCCGGATATACCGAATACCAGAAACGGGTCCGGCATCGCCTTGTGCCATTCGTGTGGTAGGCGAGTCGGTTGCCCTGCGGTGCGCAACCTGGCGCGAGCAAGCCAACCTGCGGGCTATGACCCTCAATTTTGGGGAGGCTCGCCACCTGAGTACTCGCTCTTCAAGGGCTGTGTTAGCTTTGTCACCAGAGATTCAGACGTTCTCAAGCGGCGCCCCAGGCCGTCCTGGGAAGAGGGCAGCGAGAAAGCACGAAGGGAAGCATGCCGAAGCAGTGGTTTGACAAAGGATTCGCGCGCGAATCGGCCGGTCGGGGGCCGAGGTGATCTCGACCTGGCTGTGTGGAGATAACAACCAGTGGGAGGAACGGCCATGATCATGCGGATCACGTGGGGCAAGCTCCGGGCCGGCTCATGGAAGGACTTCGAGAAGACGTACAACGCGACGGTGGCGACCAAGGGACGGCAGATCAAGGGGCTTCGCGGACGGTGGCTTCTTCAGGATATGGAGGACAAGGATACGGGATTTGCCGTGAGTCTCTGGGAGAGCGCCGGGGAGATGCAGGCGTACGAGCAGGGCGACCTCTACAAGCAGGAGATCGCGCCCGCCCTGCAGCCCTTCTTCGTCGGCGACTACAAGACCTACCGGTGTGACGTCAAGTACATGCAATAGAGGAGCCGGGCATGGCGATCACGAATGTCATCACGCAGCTGCGCACGACCAACCTGGGCCAATCGATCCGGTTCTACACGGAGAAGGTCGGGTTCACGCTCGAGTTCGAGTACGAGGACTTCTACGCGGGCATCCGGGCCGGCCAACAGGTCTTCTACCTCAAGCTCGTCGATGAGCAGGACCCGTCGATCGAGTTCGTGGACAAGGGGAATCATTTCCACCTCTATTTCTGGACGGACGATGTCCGGGCCACCGCCGACGCGTTGAGGCGAAACGGAGGCCTAGCGAGAGCCATGGAGGCGTTCGACCTGCTCGCCGAAGCGTATCAGGCGTTCAATGCCCGGGACATCGAGCGGGCTCTGGCCGCACCCCGAGGTGGACTGGCCCAACGGTATGGAGGGTGGATACGTGCGCGGCCACGCGGCCGTGCGGGATTACTGGACCAGGCAGTGGCGCCTGATCGACCCGTACGTCGAGCCGAGGCGCTTCACCATTGACGGCGACGGGCGCATTGTCGCCCATGTTCATCAGATCGTGCGGGACCTTTCGGGCGGCGTCGTCACGGACCAGATGGTCCAGCACGTCTACCAGATCGAGGATGGCGCGATCAGGCACATGGAGATCAGGAAATAAACGGCCGGGCGCGGCCCGGCCGGCTTTACTCCCCGCGGAAGACGGGCCGCCGCTTCTCCAGCATGGCGCGGCGGCCCTCGCTCGCATCGGCGCTCTGCCGCGCGCGCCCGGTCGCCTCGTCCAGATCGGCGTGGGTGATGCTCCCCCGCAGCGAAATCGCGCGCTGGATGGTCGCCTTGATCCCCGCCAGGGCCAGCGGCGCGTTGCCCGCGATACCCTGCGCCAGCTGAGCCGTCGCCGCCTCCAGCTCCGCCGCGGCGACGACGTGATGCACCATGCCGATCTCATGCGCCCGGCGCGCGTCGATGGGCTGGCCGGTGAAGAGCAGATGCCGCGTGTGGGCGGGGCCGATGATCTCGAGCAGCTTCTGCCCGAGCACGAAGGGGACGACGAGCCCGATGCGCGCCAGCGGCATGCCGAAGCGGGCCACGTCCGCGGCCACCCGCAGATCACAGTGGAGGGCCAGCTCGCAGCCGCCCGCGATGGCATCGCCGTGCACCATGGCGATGGTGGGATGACGCGAGCGCTCCACGCGGCCGAGCACCTCGATGACGCCGCTCTCTGGATCGGCCCCCTGCGCGCCCCCCCGCGCCTCCATCTCCTTGAGATCCATGCCCGAGCAGAAGGCGGGGCCGGCGCCACGGACCACGACCACGCGGACGTCACGGTTGGCATCCAGGTCGTCGAAGCGATCACGAAGGGAGGCGAGCAGCGCGGAGTTCATGGCATTGCGCTGGCCGGGGCGATTGAGGGTGACGGTGGCCACACCGCTGTCTATCGCGCACAGGACTTCGTCGGACATGGCGTGTCTCCTAGGCGTGCGCCGATGGCGCGAGGGCGCGCATGGCGTCGAGCACGAGCGCGCGCCGGCGCGCGGGGTCGGGGTCATTGGTCTGAAACTGCAGGAAGGCGGTGTCGATGCCGAGGTCGAGATAGCGCTGCACGCGCGCGCGAATGGCGGGCAGGGGACCGCGCACGATGAGCTCCTCGACGAGCGTCGACGGTATGGCGGCCACCGCGCCCTTGCGATCGCCGGCCGCCCATCTGTCCCACATCGGCTGGAGAACGGGCGTGCGGCCGAGCCATTCCTGATAGGCGCGGTAGACGGGCACGTTCAGGTAGGCGGCGATGTGCCGCTTGATGATCTGGTCCGATTCGGGCCCGGGCGTGTCGAGGTTGACGAAGAGACGAGCGGCGACTTCGATGGCCTCGGGGTCGCGGCCGGCTTTCTGCGCCGCCTCGCGGACCACCAGCACCAATTTCGGCACGTCCTCCGGCGCGTTCCAGTTGACGATGACGCCGTCGCCGACCTCGCCCGCCACCTTGAGCATGCCGGGACGTAGGGCGGCGATGTAGATGGGCACGGGCGGGTCGGGCACCCGCGTCAGGCGAAAGCCGTCCACGGAGAAGGTCTGGCCCTTGAAGACCACGCGCTCGCCCGCGAGGGCCACGCGGAGGAACTGCGCCATCTCGCGCACGCGGGTGGCGGGCTTGGCGAAGACGCCGCCGTTCCACGCCTCCACGATGGGCTGCGAGCCCGAGCCGATACCGAGGACGAAGCGCCCGGGAGCCACGTCGGCCAGCCCGGCCGCCACCGAGGCGAGGGTGGCGGGTCCTCGCGTGTAGACATTGGCGATGGCGATGCCGAGTCGCATGGCGGTGGTGGCGGTGGCGATGGCGGCCAGCGGCGTGAAGCCGTCCACGCCGTCTACCTCGAAGGACCACGCGTCCGTGTAGCCGAGCGCCTCGGCCTCGCGGGCGATGCCGCCGAGCTCGGCGAGGGAAAATCCTTCCATCGGTACCGACAGGGACCAGCGCTTCTTCACCGCATCTCCTCTTGAGCCCGATCCGCGCTCTGGCCGCCCCCTCACCCTGCCCTCTCCCCCTCCGGGGGCGAGGGATTCGAATCCCTCTCCCTCACTGAGGGAGAGGGCAGGGTGGGGGTGGGCTGAATTGTGAACATCGCAGTCTAGCCGTTTTCGCGGGAGCCGCGACAGGCAAAGTGGGGCATCTCCCCGCGACGCTCGAAGGTGGTAGAATCGCGCCCCATGCCCTCGTTCCCCGGGTTTACGATGCCCGAAGAGCTGCGTTTGCTCGGCGAGCAGATCCGGCGCTTCGTCCAGGAAGAGATCGTTCCCCTCGAGCGCCAGATCGATCCCGACGCCCCCGACCTTCCCGACGAGGATTTCGCGCGCCTCTCCGCCAAGACCAAGGCAGCGGGGCTGTGGGCCCTCGGCGCTCCCGAGCAATACGGGGGCGGCGGGCTCGACACCTTCAGCATGTGCGTGGCCCTCGAGGAGATGTCGCAGCACCGCATGGGACTCTACAATCCGGGCTGCGGCGTCTTCGGCCGCTATCCGCCGCCCGCGATCTGGGCGGGGAGCAAGGCCCAGATCGAGAAGTACGCGGTCCCGACCGTTCGTGACGGCGTGAAAACGTTCTTCGCCATCACCGAGCCCTCGGGCGGCTCCGACCCCGCGGGCGCCATCCAGACTCGTGCGGAGAAACGCGGCGACCGCTGGGTGCTGAACGGACGCAAGGTCTTCATCTCGCGCGCCCACAACGCGCCCTGGGGCATCGTGTTCGCGCGCACCGACAAGGGGAAAGGGCGCGCGGGTATCTCCTGTTTCATCCTCGAGAAGGGTACGCCCGGCTTCACCGCCACCCCCATCCGCACCATCCGCACCTCGGCCATTCCCAACGACGTGGTCTTCGAGGACTGCGAGCTTCCCGCGGAGAACCTGATCGGCCAGGAAGGGCAGGGGCTGGACCTCGCCTTCGATCTTCTCGTGAAGAATCGCTTCCCGTACTCGGCGTGCAACCTCGGCATCGCGGTGGCCGCCTACAAGATGGCGGTGGAGCATGCCAAGCATCGCTCCACCTTCGGCGCTCCCCTCTCGCAGCGCCAGGCCATCCAGTGGATGCTCGCCGACGCCCTCGTGGAGATCCGTGCCACGCGCTGGCTCATCTGGGAAGGCGCGTGGAAGGCCGACCGCGGCGAGGACGCCCGGGTGGAGGCCTCCATCGCCAAGCTCTACTCGAGCGAAGTGCTCGGCCGGGTGATCGACGCGGCCGTGCAGATCCACGGCGGCTACGGGGTGAGCAAGGAGTTCCCGCTCGAGCGCTGGTACCGCGAGGCCCGCGTGCGCCGCATCGGCGAGGGCCCGTCGGAAGTGCACCGCATGGTCATCGCCCGGTCTCTTTTCCGCTAGGAGGACACCCCGTGGCCACGTTCAATTTCCATCTGGGTGAGCTGCCGCTGGAGGCGCAGAAGATACGCGAGGAGATCCGCGATTTCCTCAGCCGCGAGCTCGGCGACCGCAGCGCGTCCAAGCGCGCGCTCTCCTGGGGCGGCTTCGACCGCGCCTTCTCGCGCAAACTCGGCGCGGCCGGCTACATCGGCCTCACGTGGCCCAGGAAGTACGGGGGCCACGAGCGGACCGCTCTCGAGCGCTACGTCGTCCTGGAGGAGTCGCTGGCCGCGGGCGCGCCCGCCTCCGCGCATTGGGTGGCCGACCGGCAGAGCGGCCCCCTGCTCCTGCGCTTCGGCACGGAGGCCCAGCGCGAGCGCTTCCTCCCCCGGATCGCCAAGGGAGAGCTGGCTTTCGCCATCGGTATGAGCGAGCCCGACTCGGGCTCGGACCTCGCCTCCATCCGCACGCGCGCCGAGCGCGCGGAGGGCGGCTATCGCGTCAACGGCACCAAGATCTGGACGAGCAACGCCCATCTCTCCGACTATGCCATCGCGCTCTTCCGCACCAAGGTGGTGCCGGACAAGAAGCACGAGGGGCTCTCGCAGTTCCTCGTGGACCTCAAGTCGGAGGGCATCGGCATCCGCCCCATCATCGACCTCGCGGGCGGGCATCACTTCAACGAGGTGCACTTCCAGAACTGTTTCGTGCCCGACGATATGCTGGTGGGCAAGGAGGGCGACGGGTGGAAGCAGGTCACCACCGAGCTGGCCTTCGAGCGGAGCGGCCCCGAGCGCTATCTCTCCTCCATCCGGCTCATCATCGAGCTGATCCGCGAGACGGGTCGCGAGCCGAGCGAGCGCTCGGCGGTGGTGGTCGGCCGTTTGACCGCTCACCTCGCCACCCTCAGACAGATGTCGCTGTCCATCGCCATGATGCTCCAGGCCGGCGAGAATCCGAATCTCGAGGCGGCGGTGGTGAAGGATCTCGGCACCACGTTCGAGCAGGAGATCCCCGAGGTGGTCCACGCCCTCCTGGGCATCGAGCCGCGCGTGGGCTCGGGCAGCCAGTTCGAGCGCACCTTCGGCTATCTGGTCGAGCACGCACCGTCCTTCTCCCTGCGCGGGGGCACGCGCGAGGTCCTGCGCGGCATCATCGCCCGCGGCTTGGGGCTCCGCTAGCCATGAACCCGACACGGACCCTCCTCGCCGACACCTGCACGCGACTGTTCACGGATCAGGTCACGCCAGCCCTCATCGAATCCGCCGAGAAGGGAAATTGGCCCGCCGCCCTCTGGCGACAGCTCGAGGAGAACGGGCTCACCCTGCCCCAGATTCCCGAGGCGCACGGTGGCGCGGGGGGCGAATGGGGAGATGCGCAGGTCGTGCTCGCTGCGGCCGGTCGCTTCGCCGTGCCGCTGCCCGTGGCCGAGACCATGATCGGCGCGTGGCTGCTCTCGGCGAGCCGGCTCAACGTGCCGATGGGGCCGATCACGGTGGCGCCGGTGCGGCCCGCGGAGAATCTCACTCTCACGCGCGACGGCGGAAGCTGGCGCCTGAGCGGCAGCGCGAGCCGGGTGCCGTGGGGCGCCTCGGCCGGGCACGTGGTGGTAGTGGCCGAAGGCGACGGGCAGCGCATGGTCGCGCTCGTCAAGGACGGCACGGCCAAGGCCGAGCCCGACGTCAACCTGGCGCAGGAGCCGCGCGACACGCTCACGTGGAGCCAGGCGCCCGTTCTCGCCGCGGCCGCCGTCGGCGCGGGGCTTCCCGCCGATGCCCTCATGCTGGCGGGCGCCATGGCCCGCTCGGCCCAGATGGCGGGTGGCCTCGAATTCCTGCTCGCGCAATCGGTCAGGTACGTGACGGAGCGCGTCCAGTTCGGCCGGCCGCTCGCCTCGTTCCAGGCCATCCAGCATCAGCTCGCTCTCCTCGCCGGTCACACGGCCGCGGCGGGCATGGCGGCCCAGAAGGCCTTTGCCGCGATGGACGGTGGCGAGGCGGGATTCGAGATTGCCGTGGCCAAGATCCGCACGGGCGAGGCGTCCGGCCTGGGAGCGGGCATCGCGCATCAATGCCACGGCGCTATCGGCTTCACGTACGAGCACACGCTGCACTTCGTGACGCGACGGCTCTGGTCGTGGCGGGCGGAATTCGGCGCGGAGCCCTATTGGGCCGCCTCGCTGGGTCGGGAAGTGGCGGGGCGCGGCGCGGATGCGCTCTGGCCGTATCTCACGGCGCGTTAGCGGCTGCGGTCATCGTTCGGCCACCCTCACCCTGCCCTCTCCCTCGGTGAGGGAGAGGGTCTCGGAATCCCTCGCCCCCGGAGGGGGAGAGGGCAGGGTGAGGGGGCGCTACATTGCTACGCGGCGATCATGAACAATCGAGGACAAAAATGAGCCTGCCCCTCCAGGGAATCACCGTCGTGGAGATCGCGCAGAACCTCGCCGGGCCCATCGCCGCGGAGATCCTCGCTCACATGGGTGCCGACGTGGTCAAGATCGAGCGGCCGGAGGGCGACGACGCCCGCCGCTGGGGCCCGCCGTTCTGGAAAGGCGTGTCCCCGGGCTTTCTTGCCGTCAACGCCAACAAGCGCAGCATCACGGTAGATCTCAAGAAGGCCGAGGACGTGGAGTGGCTCCTGGATTTCATCGGCCGCGCCGACGTGCTCGTTCAGAATCTCCGTCCCGGCTCGCTGGAAGAGATGGGTCTGGGCGCCAAGGCGCTCACAGAGCGGTTTCCGCGGCTGGTCTACTGCTCGGTGTGGGCCTTCGGCAGCACGGGGCCCCTCAAGCTCAAGCCCGGCTACGAGCCCATGGTCCAGGCCTTCTCCGGGCTCATGATGATGAACGGCGAGGACGGCGGGCCGCCGACCCGCATCGGCACCTCCGTCCTCGACTACGGCACGGGCATGTGGACGGCCATGGGCGCGCTCGCGGGAATCATCCAGCGCGAGCAGACGGGGCGCGGCTGCATCGTGGACGCCTCGCTCTTCGAGACCGGCTTGGCGTGGCTCAAGGGCCACTTCGCGAGCTTCCGCGCCTCCGGAGAAGTGCCCGAGCGCCATCGGACGGGCAGTCACCGCGTGGTGCCCTTCCAGGGCTTCGAGACGAAGACGGGGCCACTCATCATCGCCGCCGGCAATGACCGGCTCTTCGGGAAGCTGGCCCAGGTGCTGGGACATCCGGAGTGGTCGACGGATCCGCGCTTCGCGACCAACGGTGCGCGCGTCGACCACAAGCCCGAGCTCCTGCCGGAGATCGAGCGCATCCTGCTCACGCGCTCGAAGGGAGAGTGGATCGATCTTCTCGAAGCGGTCGGCGTGCCCTGCGGGCCCATTCACACGCTCCCGAAAGCCGTGTCGCAGCCCCAGGCCGAGGCCATCGGCATGATACAACCCGTGCCCGGCGACGACTACGAGCTGGTGGCCCTGCCCCTGTCCTTCGACGGCGCGCGCCCGGGTATCCGCCGGGCTCCCCCAACGCCGGGCGAGCATACGCGCGAGGTCCGGGGCTGACGCGTGAGACTACGAGGCCCGCTTCTGGGGGCGTGGGATCGAGCGCGTCTTGCCTATCGCAGGTATTTCCATAGTTTGACGCTCCGTCAACCAGACGGCACTGTTCGTCAGCCCGTGGACACGCCCTGTCGGTTGACGGGCGCTGCCCTTTGGACTGGGCGGTTCAATCAGCGCTTGTGGGTCATCTCGACCAGATCAGGTCCTTGAAAGGCGTTAGAAGAGCCTCTCCAAGGTCCCCATGCCCTGAGTGCTCCTGTGGCACCGGCTATGCATCCCTGAAAGCTCCTACGTCGATTTATCCACCAGGACAAAAAAGGAGCGACCCCCTATGTTGAAGGTCTGGCACGCGAAGCGGAAGGTGTTCGGCAATCAGCGCGGCTTCACGCTCATCGAACTGATGATCGTGGTGGCCATCATCGGCATCCTGGCCGCCATCGCGATTCCTCTCTACGCTAACGTTCAGACCCGTGCCCGCATCGCGAAGGCACAGGCTGATACACGTACTCTCGGCTCCGCCATCAGCATCTACGCGGCCCACATGGGCACGCTGCCGGCCGCGCTGACCGACCTCACCGGCCAGGTTACCAACGGCTTGAACCAGGTCGCGGGTCCCTTCATGGGCTCCGTCCCGGCACCGCCTCCGGGTGGCAACCCCGCTTGGAGCACCTCATACGCGTACGTGCCGAACGCCGCGGCCGGAACGTTCACGGTAAGCGCGACCGGAGACGGCACGACCATCACCGTGCCGTAAGCAGCAGCCTCCTCCACGCGCCGAAGGGGCGGGCTCGCCCCTTCGGCGCGGTATCTCGCCTCCATTTCTCCTCCGACCTCGCGCCTCCTCGCGCCCGACGCGACCGTGTCGCTGTCCAGTAGAAATGTCATGTTAACTGTTCCGTGAAAATGTCATCCCCCGGTGCGGGGTGGAGTAAGGGGTGGAATGACGCCACGGGTGTGTAGGACTCGGCTTGCGCACGGCCGCCGGCACTGGGGTGCGC
>WNFO01003404.1_pt1 | contig 13772 bp, 8 predicted proteins | sample 5400251 | NCBI WGS metagenome assembly WNFO01 (sample SAMN13153354, study PRJNA577476) | soil metagenome | isolation source: 100 cm saprolite under Madrone tree | place: USA:California | collected 2016-06-14 | reverse complement strand
ACACCGAGAACTTCGAGACGCAGCAAGGCATTGACGTCAACTTTGCCAGAATCATCGGGAGCGGCAACGATCACCGGGCTCTCGGTCTTGACGTGTTTGTCGCTGTGATAGCTGATCTGGTATGCCAAGGTTTGGCCGGGTTGCAATCGTGGGAAAAGATTGACGCGCTCCGTGCGGCCTTTCGCGCCGCAAACGCAGGCGGCGAGCAAAGCGATCGAGCCATAAACGGAGGCGTAATCCCTCGCGCGACGCGCCAGATTGCGAGTGTCATCCATCAATGTCCAGCCACCGCCAAGCTCACCACGATAACCCGCGAGCCAGTTGCGATGCAGCAGAAAATCGTGCACCTCATCCGGGAAGACGAGTTGCTCGATAACTACGCCGCGGGCGCGCAGGCGGGCGACGAGATCAACCGTTTGCGCGAAGTACACGTTGCGGTCGTCATCGCCGTGGATGAAGAGCACAGGAGACTTCCACGTGTCCACGGAAGTGACTGGAGAAGATTCGTGAGCGAGCTTGGTCAACTCCGGTGGAATGTTTTTGCCGTCCCAATTGTCGGTCGGCCAATCGTGGACCCCGTGGAAGTCGACGCCTGCAGCGAAAATATCGGAATTGCGAGCGAGACCCATGGCGGTGAGGAATCCGCCATAGCTCCCGCCCCAGAGACCGACGCGTGCAGGATCGACATCGGGGCGGCCCTGCAGATATTTTCCCGCGGCCACGATGTCTCTGTACTCGGTGGCGCCGCGGCCGGCGCGGCCCGGAGCTTCGCGAAAGGCGCGACCATAGCCAATGCCGCTGCGATAGTTCACGGAGAGCACAACGTATCCGCGGCTCGCCAGATACTCATTCATCGCGTAGGAATTCGCGTAGTAATACATGTAATGCCAGCTCAGCAGCATTTGCCGGATCGGACCGCCATGCATGAAAACCAGCGCCGGCTGCTTCTCGCCGGCTTTTGCATTGGCTGGAAGAAAAAGCTGGCCGTGAATTTCAAGGCTGTCGGCAGCATTAAAAATCACCTGCAGCGGCCTGACCAACTGCTGCGAAGGGAAATTGGCCGGCCAAGTTTCAACCCCCAATGCTAGCGTGTTGCGATCCGCAGCTAGCCGGGCGACAAGCGGACGCGCGGGATGAGTCGCGTCCGATCCAAAGTAGACGAGAGTCTGTCCGTCGCTCAGTGTTGTGGGGCTCCACTCGTTACCTTCGCCGCTGGTGAATTGCCCGGGATGACCTCCGCTTAGATCGACAGACCAAATGTGCCGGCGATCAACGTCGCTACAGTTCGAATTGAACAGTACAGTTCTGCGATCGGGGCTGAGGGACCACTGTTCGACTTCACAGCGGCCCGGGGTAAGCAGGCGCGCCGCGCCCCCTTCAGCAGAAAGCGAATAGAGATGCTGCCAGCCGTCTTCTTCGGAGGCAATGAGCAAATGATTGTCACCGGCCCAGCGAATCACTCCGCCGCCGGTGTCGCGTGCCATGTACGGATAGGAACCTTCAGGCGACGCGCTGCTGTGCCAAATTTCCCGCGTGGGCCCGGAAGAGACCTCCGCGACCCAAATCGCCCAGGGATGCGGCTTATCAGGCTGAAGAAAGTAGCCTGCGGGCGTATCGCGGGCCTCGGCAGGCCGCCGCACAAACGCGATGCGCTTGCCGTCCAACGACCAGACCGCATCGCTGTCGGTATCGGCGCTGGGAGCGAGGAAACGCACCGTCTTCGCGTCGACATTATAGAGGCCGATGAAGCTATGATCGCCGCGCGTGGAGACGAAGACCAACTGCGAGCCGTCGGGCGACCATTCCTCGGAATGATTCTGGCCGCGCACGATCAGTTGCTTGGGCTTCTCACCTCCGTCTAATGGAGCGATCCAGATTTGCCCATCGCGTACATAGGCGATGACCCCCTTCGCGGAAATTTTCGGCGAATCGCCGGCATCGACTCTTCTGGGCACGCCGGCGCTCCAGGCCACGCTCCAAACGGTCTGCTCCGTTCCAGCGGGATTGCTAGTGGGATTGGGGAATTGACCTGCGGCATTCTTCCCTTCCCCGCGAACGTAGACAATGGCGTTCCCGTCGAACGAGAAATTCACATCAGAGATCGGCTGGCCGTCGTCCTCGAGATACGGGGTGAGCCTGCGCGCTGCGAACGAGGGTGCTTCCGCAACCCAGATGTTGCGCTTCCCTTCCTGATTGAACGTCCAGGCGACGCGATTGCCCGTCTTGGCGGCCGTCAAATTCTCGGGAAACGGCGCGCTCATCAGTTCTTCCAGCGTGACGCTCTTTTCCGCCCAGGCGCCCGGCACAAACCACACCACCGGAAGCAGAAGCAAAACGCACTTTTTCATCTTCATCTCCGAATGCTTGTTGTCCCGAACGAAACCGAAAACTTTTCCGCGCGCACCTAATCCGCCGGGCGACGCGCAACGAGACGCTCTATCGAAATCTTCGGTACATCCAGCGGACCAGAAATCTTCAGCACATAACCTTGCTCTGGCGGACTGGAACCGGTTTGATCGTCAATCAGAGTTTGCAAGGTCAAATCGGAATCTTGCACAGAGCTCAGCGTGCCTTTGAGCAAAGTCATCTCCGAGGGGCCATCAAGGCGCAACCCGGGAAAAACGATGCCGCGATCGCGCACCAGGAACGTACCCTGCCCGGAAGCCCAGCGGGATGCGCCTTCGTGCGGCGCGCCATCAGCCATACTCGCGTCCACATCCCAACCGCGAAATTCGACGTCTCGCAGTTTGAGCTCGCCCTTGCCAGCCAGGTGTTGCAGCAGTTCGTCTCGGCCCACGCCTTGCGTAGTGAGATGCACAGTTCCCGAAGCGAGTCCAGAAAAGCGCTCCGGCAAATTGCCAGGAGCGGGAATTTGCCGCAGATCTACGCGGTCGCCTTCCGCGGTCACATCGTAGGACGGCCGCGGCAAAAACGCAGCACGCACTCTAGCACGCAACCGCCCGCCGGCCCAGCGACCTTCGGCTTGTCGCAACTCCAGATGCAAATCGTGCAACGCGCCGATGGCGCGCACTTGGCCGAGCTTGATCTTCTCCAACGTAAATTCGTCGACGCGCAGTTCACCTTCCGCGTTCACGTGGCGCAAAAGTTCGCTGGCCGCGGGATTTACCGTGCTTCCGCCGAGCAGGGACGGCAGGAGACGTTGCAGCCAGCCGGGCCTTGCGCGCGGGCCCATCCAGCGATCAAGGTCCGCAGCGTCCAAATGATTGGCATGAAGTTGAAAATTCCATTTTGCGCTGCCATCCGCATCGACGCCAGCTTGCGCGAGCTGTCCGGACCAAGTGGCGCCGAACCCTTCTACGTCTGCCACGCTGGCGCTGCGAAGTCCATCGCGCCAATCCAGTCGCGCCTTGTTCAACTGCAGCGGCTGGTTAAGTCCGGCAACCTGTAACGTCGCTTTGTTCATGTCGACGTGGCCGCTCCAAGCCCTCGTCGCGGCCGCATTGTCCCACTGATAGTGCAGGTTAGCCGACACAGGGCCAGTCAATTCCCACCCGTGATTCATTGGCCGTCCCAGCGCCGACATTACGCTCAGCACATCCTCCACGTTTTCCATTCGGCCGTCGATGCTCACTTCTCCCGCACGCTTGCTGAGATCATGTGTGAAGCCGATCTCCAGCGCGCCTTTGCTTTCAGCAGCGCTCCTGCGTTTCGCCATTGTTGCAGCCGTCAACGTCCCCCCTTCGCTGCGTTCAGGCGCTGCGTAGAAGATGCGAACTGGCTCGACATCCAGACTTGTCCGTTGGCGCCCGCCCTGGAACGCGCCGATTCGCAGAGGCGCGGCTAATCCGGGAATCCGCAATGCTCCGCCGCGGCTGGAGAAAGCTGCTTCGTCAACCTCCAGCGGCCACCCGCGCAGCGTAATCGCGCCGGTGAAGAATTGCTCCGCCGCAATCGCGTTGTTCACATTCGGATCGAACGCGCGATACCACGCCAGCAAGTCAGCCGCTTGGATTCCAGCGGAATCAAGCCGAACTTCCCACACCGGCACGGCATTCAATGCATAGCGCGCACTGCCACGGAGGTTAGACCTCGCGGTTTCCACGACTAGGCGCTCTGCGGAAACGCTGCGCGTGCCGGTGTTCCAGCGGCCTTCCAGACTTACGTTGGCGGCAGGATTGTCCGAGCGTTCGGTCAGATCCCATCGATGAATCTGCGCGGCGCGCGCCTGCACGGAAAACGTCCAATCGCCGGGCTGCATGTCAGCGGCAGCGACTCGATCGCTAGTGCCGCTCTTGGCGGTTCCGTCCAACGCGAAAACACCGCGCACTCCATAGTCCTGGCCGCGAAGCAACCGGAACAAGTCCGCGAGAGAAACCTTGCCCCACTGTAAGTGGACCTCCGCAGGTTGCAGACGGGCCGAGGTTCCCGCGACATCGCCGCGCACCAGCAGCGTACCCGTGGACTGTAGCGTCACGCCGCTGCGCCACGGCTGCGCTTTAAGTTGCAAGCGCCATCGGCCGGAGGAGACTTGCTCTACGCTGCCGGACACTCCCAGGAACGCGAACGGTAATTTTTCGTCGCCAATTTTGAAATTGATGCGGCCCTCATCGATGTCGATTTTCTGCAGCCGGTTCGAAGGCGTTTGTTGCGCGCGCGGGCCATAGAATTGTGATCCAGCCCCGAGCGTCGACTTCGCCGGCGGCAACCAACGCTCCAGATTCCATTCCCCTCCGTCGTTTCGCACCAGAATCAGACTCGGCCGGCCCAGCGACAGGGTGCCAAACTCAAAATGGCCTCGCAGCAAGCCGCTCCATCTCAAGCCCCCGGTCAGATGTTCAGCGCGCAGAAAATATTCGTTTCCGAACGCCGGATCCTCTCCGATGCTCACCTGCTCCGCGTCCAGCACGGGCCTGGGCAGCAGCAAGATATTGAAGTGCCGAACCTCGACTGTTCTTCCGAAAGCGCCCTCAAGCTGCGCTACCAGATACTTGTGAACGCCGCTCGCGCGCGCCAGAAAGGAGGCTCCGATCTGCGCTGCGATTAAGAGCGCCGCGATCGACACCGCGAGTCTCCACCATTTGCGTACAAGCTGCATGACGTTCGAGAGTTTCGCAGACTGCTCAGGAAATAGGAAGCTATGCGGGTCCGTAGCCGGCTCAATGCACGATGCGCAACATTCGGCTCCACCGCGTGCGCTGCGGCAAGTGCAGCAGCGTATCAACCACGCTCTTTAGCCGCTGCAGAAAGCTACTCTGCCCGTAATCTGCGCTGCTGGCCTCGACCGACCAGTAGACTAAAAAAGGCCGGCCCATGATGGCATCGCGGTCCACAAATCCCCAGTAGCGGCTGTCCAGGCTATGATCGCGATTGTCTCCCATCGCGAAATACTTTCCAGGCGGCACCACAATCTCTTCTCCGCGTACGTATTTCTTGATCTCATGCGCCCATTCCATCACGACCGGGCTGGCGTACAACTGGTTGCCCATCGGCGGAAAAGCATAGTTCAGCGGATCGTAGCCGGCACTGGGATCGTGCACCACATACGGCTCGTTCAACACCCTGCCATTCACATACACGCGCTGATCTTCGACCTTCAACCGATCGCCCGGCAATCCAATCACGCGCTTAACAAAATGCTGATGATCCAGATAAGGATATTTGAAGACGATGATGTCGCCGCGCTCCAGCGGCCGGTACGGCAACACTTTTTCATACCAGGCGCCGCGCCCCCCGAAAATAAACTTATTCACCAGCAAGTGGTCGCCAACCAGCAGTGTTCCTTCCATCGATGCTGAAGGAATTTTGAACGCCTGCACGATAAACGTCGTCCCGAAAAGGGCCAGGATCACCGTCACCAGCAACGATTCTATGTATTCCGAAAGGGTCGCCTCATCGCTACGGCGCCCCGGCTTCTTGGCTCCTTCCAGAGGTGCAGTTTCCTGGATTGTGATCTCTTCGGCCATTTCCCTTCAGCTTCTCACTTCGATGTGTTCTAGCCGCTCCAACGCTGTTCCGGCAGCGCGCTGCTCAGCTTCTTTCTTTGTGCTTCCTTGCCCCGAAGCCATGCAAGAGCCATTGACCCACACTTCCACCTCAAATGTCTTCTGGTGATCGGGGCCGCTCTCTGCGGCTAGCCTATATTCCGCGGGTGGCTTCCCGCGGCCCTGCAGAAATTCCTGCAAAGCCGATTTGCGGTCGGTCTCGAATAAGTTGCTGCCACGCTCTTCCAACGCGGATTCGAAAAGTGTCGTTCGCAGCATCTCCTTTGCCGCCGCCAGGCCGGCATCAAGATAAATCGCGGCCACCACGGCTTCAAACGCGTCCGCCAGCAGAGTAGGTTTCTCGCGGCCTCCGGTTTTTTCCTCACCGCGGCCAAGCCGGAGCTGCACGCCCAGATGCAGCCGGCGAGCTGCCAGCTCCAGAGCTTGTGCATTGACGAGTCGCGCCCGGCTCTTGGAAAGCTGCCCTTCGCTCCATTGCGGAAATTTCTCCAGCAGATACTCGCTGGCCAGTAAATCCAGGACGGCGTCGCCCAAGAACTCCAGTTGCTCATTGTCCTCTGCCGGCCCGACACTCTCTTCGTCCGCAGCTCGCAACTCCGGAAGAGCCGAGCTATGCGTCAGGGCACGCTTGAGCAATTCGGGGTCCCGGAACTTGTGGCCCAGTCGATCCTCGAACTGCTCATCCTTATTGGTCATCGCAAAGGTAGTCGGACGATCGCCGCTTCAATTCGGGGCGCTTAGCTGCGTGGAGCCTTGCTTCTTGGCATCTTCCGCGCTGCTCTTGCACGTCGCTTGCAGCGAGCTTTGCACCGCCGCGCATTTTGAGAATGCCGCCGCCGCGGCATCAAAGTGCGATGTCTGCTTGTCAGCAACTCCAAGCAGGTAGTAATTCACCGGGTCGGGATCGGGATGGGCATCGGCCTTTACCGATTGTTCCAGTTCCGGTATCGCCTCCGTAAATTTGCCCCTCCGTATGTAGACCAACCCGAGCCCGCCGTGCGCCATCACCAGCGTATCGTTTTTGGCGTTGTTGAAGGCTTCCTCGGTTAGATTTTCCGGCTTCGGCAGCGTCGGGGTAATTTCAATCGCGCGCTTTGAATAAAGCTCGGCCTTGTCCAACTGCTTCGCCGCATCGGGCGCCTTGGAGTTATACGTGCGGGCCAGCGTTTGCCCCATCACCGCTAGCACCGGGGCATCGTTGGGATTCATTTCAATCTCTTTTTCTCCGGCGTCCAGCATTTTCGGCACCTGCTGCGTCACGAAGTATCCGGACACCAACGCTTGGTACATCATCGGCCGGTAGCGGCTTTGTGGATATTTCTGCAAGAATTCTTCAGCCAGTTGAGTCTTCTTGTTGGGATCGGCGGATTGTTGAACGGCTTTGGATGCGGACTCCTCTTCGGGCGTGGCAGCAGCAACATTGTCCATCGAAAGAGGAGGTGGATTGGGCTGCTTATCCTTGTCTGCCTGTGCCGGAGGTTGTTGGGCCGGTTGGCTCTGCCCGCCTTGCTGTCCGCTTTGCGGCCAGGCCGATGCCGGGCCGCACAACAAAAATGCTGTGAGCGTTCCCGCGCCCACCCAGGTATTCCATTTCCCTCTCATCGATTTACCTCGCAGACTTAAGATTTGATTCTGGAGTCCGTGGGCTTTGCATCGCACTCCTGCAAATATTTAAATACTCCGCGCGGCCCATTTCTCTACGGTCTTTCTGGCGGCTTGCCTCCGCCGAAGGCCGCAAGACCCTTTTGCGCTGCTTGCCGCGCTTGATCCGGACTCCCCGTGACAGCCAGCGCTTCCTGATATTGCTCCTTAGCCTGATCGGCCTGTCCTTCATCATCGTAGATCCGGGCTAGATAAATATGCGACCAGGCCAGCACCATGGGGTCATCGGCGGCCGCGTGCTCACCCGAGGTCAGCCGGCCGAAGACTTCCTTGGCTCTCACGCCGTCGCGATCCATCAGCGCCACCAACCCGATACCGTACCACGCGCGCTCTTGGTCGGGATACTTCGCCAATACTTTCTGGAAAGACAATTCCGCCGCACGCGGATTCTTCTCCGCGATCCTTCTTTCTCCTTCTGTCAGCGCCGCGATCGCTTCAGGATCGTTCGGAATTGTGGATGGGACCAGCTTCCTTCTGCGCGCGACTACTTCGCTCGCTGTCTCATCCGGCTTCGCTGCGGGGGTCGCTGGCGCAAATCGTATCGTTTGCAAGCGCTTGGCCTCGGCATTGACGTCGATGGACCTTACCATCTCGGGGAAAAATAGTTTCATCGAAGGCTCGGACCTCTCGAAGTTTCCCAGCGCCGTAAACAGCGGCCTCACCAGGACATAGCCGTCCGCGTCGTCGATGTCCAAAGACGCCTCGCGCTCACTCGGCGACATCCGTTTCAGCTTCAACTCCACCGCCCGCACCATGCACTCCGCGAAATAGGAGTCAAAATCGTCTTTCAGATCCGTCACCAACCGCGGCGCGCGGGCCGCCACTTCAAACAACGGCCTCTTCACCGCAACGACATGCGGATATTGCAGCGGCAGCGGATCGAGTAGAAAATGCAGATACGCATGACGCACTGTGTCAGTAGGCACATCGTCGGCTCCGCTCAATACAATGGCGTAGTGATCGCCAAAGTTGCGCACATTCGTGATGCGTCCCACCAGCGGCTCCACCATCACCATGAACGTGCGCGGATTCGAATTATTCATCATCTCGCGCAGATAGTTCGTGGCCACGAAAACGATTTGCGAGACCGAGTCGTGCAGATGTTCGATTTCGCGGTTGTACAGAGGCTGCAGTTCACGCCACAACCGGCCGAGTTTCTGCTCTTGATAGTAGGCCGATAGGATTTCGCTGAACCCTTCAAGGGCAATGACCTCCGGAGGCAGTTCGTCGCGCCGCAGGGTCAACTCAAACTTAGGCGCCGGGCCGGAAACCAGGCCAAACCAGACGTACTGCGAAAGCATCGCGCCCGCGTCAGCCAACTGGTGCTTCTTATAAAACTCGCGCAGGGCGTCCACTGCCGGACCCTGCTGGTGCTGCATTCGCTCGCGAAGTTGCGCGCGCAGCGGATGCCAGTTGGCCGCGCTGACATCGGACTCGAATCCCGCTGCAAGCAGCGCGCACATGGTGGTGAACATCGCTTCGCTGCCGTCCACGCTCACATTCGTGATTGGACCCGGCCGCAACCGCGTACCCGCACCAGAAGCGTTCTGCAGCGGCGCCTGCGCTTGCGCATTCGACGTAGCCGGCCACACAACGACGCTGCAACACAGCAGTACTGGAAGATGTAAAACGGATTTGGCCATAAAGCCCGTATCGGTCCTATCCCTCGCGAACTTGCCGACGCAATGACCCGCCAGCTCTTGTTTTTTCGACAAGCCGCCAGCATCCAGCCAACATACAAGGCGTCCCAGTAAAGAGTCAAGGAACCGGCTCATCTTTCTCCCATTTTTGCGGCCAACGTTTGCGCCCTGTAAAAGCATCTATCTAAGTGAGATGCACCATCGCGTTCCCTATGATTTCCGCGAGCATGAAGAAATCTCGTAGCTCTTTATTGCTCTCCTTTGCCGCTCTGGCGCTGTTGGCTTCCTTGCCCGCGCTCCTTCGTGCGCAGCTCGTTCGTCAAGACACTTCCCCGCCGGCGCAATCGTCCGAGGTGCGGACGCAACCTCCTTCCGGCAAGCGCCGCATTTCCCAAGAAGTTCAAATTACTGGCGACCAGTCCTGGTCCGACACCGGAATCGACGTGCGGCCCGGCGAACACATTGTCGTCACCGCGACGGGCAAACTCCGCTACGCCGACGCCAAGGAAGACAACGGCCCCGACGGCATCACTCGCAGCTTCAAGGATCTCCTCCGGATTCTGCCCTTCAACGGCGCTGGCCACGGCGCTCTGATTGGCCGCGTCGGCGATGCGGAAATCGCGCAGCCCTTTCTTCTGGGTGCTAGCCGCGATGTCACCGCTCCCGTTGCCGGGCGGCTTGCCATCGGTATCAATCAAGCCAGCGACGATACCGGCGAGGGCACTTACACGGTGCACATCGAAATCCACGCACCCGATCCAAACGCGGTGTATCACCCAGCTAACCAGGTCAAAACAATTTCAGGTGTGGACGCCAGCGTCTTTGCCAGGGTTCCGCGCCGCATCGCGGACAAAGCCGGCGACCCCGCCGACATGGTCAACTTCCTCATCCTCGGCTCGGAAGACGCCATGCAAAAAGTTTTTGCGACCGCCGGTTGGGTCAAGGTCGACGCCGACGTACGCAGCACCGTGCTTCACGGCATCCTCGAAGGCATTTCCAAGGAATCGTATCTCACCATGCCGATGAGTCAGCTGTACCTCTTCGGCCGTCCTCAGGATTACGGCTGGGCGCATGCCGAACCCATCAAGGTCGTGGCTTCGCGCAATCACTTGCGCATCTGGAAAGCGCCGTTTCAGGTCGATGTGCAAACTCTTTGGGTCGGCGCCGCTACCCACGACATCGGCTTCGAGCGCGACGAGCGCGACAATGGTGTGACTCACAAGATTGATCCCGATATCGACCTCGAGCGCGACTACGTCGAGAAAACCTTCACCTCCACGGGCCTGGTCGCCGAGGTCACCCATGTCCTGCCCGCCAACGCGCTCAAGAAAGCAAGAACCGCCACCGGCGGCGCGTTCCATTCCGACGGCCACGTTCTTGTCCTGAAGCTGAATGAATCTGCCGCAGATGTCTCCGCCAAATCGTCGAGCCCACGCTAAGCAGCTCCCTGCGGCCCCTTTTCGCCTATGCTGGCGGGCTGTCGTGCGCCTCGAACGACACCACTTCCTCCACCTCAAAATTCGGCTGGCTCTGCAACAACCTCACGCACCGATTCCAGCGCAATATCGCGTCGTCATTCCCCGGCGGATGAATCTTCTCTGCCTCTGCGAAGCATTGCAGCGCCTTCTCCAGGAGCGGCAACAGAGTGTGCGGAGCGCGCCCGCCGCGCAACTGCGCCTTCACCCGTCGCTCGCACAGCAAGCCCGAGTAGTACAGCCGCTCGTACGCATCCGCCAAACTCTGAAAAATTGCGTCCACTTCGCCGTAACGGTCCGCAGGCCCGCCTGTAAATTGATCCGTGATCGCCAATCCGAGAGTCCGCAAACCCAGCATGTGCTTCGGGTCCGCCGCCAGAACATCCCTGCAAATCGACTCCGCTTCCTCCGGCTCATTCAAATATCGATACAGCTCCGCCTTCGCAATAGCCTCGGCAATCCCCGATTTCGAAATCGTCTTCAGTTTCAGATCCATACGGCCCTCACATCCAACCCCAACTTGAACCTGCTTCTAAGCTACAACCCCAAGCCTGTCATCCTGAGGCTATCCGACAAGGACAGCCGAAGGACCTCAACCTAATGTCATCTCCACACGCCAACATTCAAAAGCTCTTTTGCTTGCAACGACCGGCAAAGCACTAGCTCGCCGCCCCTCGGATTTTCCGCACAATCCACACCAGCGGATCGTAGAATTGGTCTACCACGCGCTCCTTCAGTGGAATGATCGCGTTATCCGTGATGTGAATGTCCTCCGGACAAACCTCCGTGCAACATTTCGTGATATTGCATAACCCGATGCCCAGCTCATCCCTCAGCAGCTTCGTCCGCGAGACGCCATCCATCGGATGCATCTCTAATCCCGCCACGCGCACAAAAAATCTCGGCCCGCCGAACTGCTCGTATTTGTCATGATCTCGCAAAACATGGCAGACGTCCTGGCACAAAAAACACTCGATGCACTTGCGAAACTCCTGCACGCGATCCACATCGTCCTGGTAAAACTTCCAATCCGCCCCGGCCTTCGGCGTGAACGGCGTAATCTTTTTGTTCACTTTGTAATTCCAGGAAACGTCTGTCACCAAATCTTTGATCACCGGGAACGCCTTCAGCGGCGTCACCGTAATGGGCTCGTTCTGCGGCAGCGCATCCATGCGCGTCTTGCAGGTCAGCCGCGGCCTTCCATTTACCTCCGCCGAGCATGAACCGCACTTCCCAGCCTTGCAGTTCCACCGCACCGCCAAGTCCTGCGCCAAATGCCCCTGAATATAATGCAGTGCGTCCAGCACCACCATTCCCGGCGCCACCGGCACTTTGAATTCGACGCTCTGCCCACCGTCCTTATTTCCGCGAAACACTCTTAGAGTCGCGTCCGCCATCGCCCAGCTCTCCTTTTACTCGCGCCGAATAGCATCCCCACGTAGGGGCGCAGCTTTATCCCGAGCGCATGCGAGGGAATGCTGCGCCCCTGTCAGCTACACCACACCCGGGGCACTACTTCTCCTCGGCCAAAATCTCTTTCAACTCCGCCGGCATATCCGGACGCGTCTCCTGCCGCAGTCTCATCCCACTTCCATCGCGCCAGATAATGCTGTTCTTCTTTCCCCATTCCGGGCTCAGCTCTGGAAAATCAATCCGGCTATGCGCCCCGCGGCTCTCTTCCCGCACCAGCGCGCTCCGCGTCACCGCCTCCGACACTGTCAGCATCGATTTCAGCTCGATGGCCATGTGCCATCCCGGATTGAACATCCGCGAGCCTTCCACGCTCGTGTGCGCCGCTCGCTCTTTCAACTTCGCCAGTTCGCCTAGCGCCTTTTGCATGTCCTCTCGCGTCCGGAAAATTCCCACCAAACTCTGCATCACTTTCTGCAAATCGCGATGCACCGCATAAGGATTCTCTCCGCCCTGCCGCTGGAACGCACTCAGCGCCTCGCTCTCCCCCGCGCCAATCTGCCCTTCATCCAAATTGGGAGCGGAAACTTCCTTCGCGTGCTGCGCCGCCGCCAGTCCCGCCCTCCGCCCAAACACAAGCAGGTCCGAGAGCGAATTCCCACCCAGGCGGTTGGCCCCATGCAACCCCGCTGCCGCTTCCCCCGCCGCAAACAGTCCCGGCAGCGAGCTCTGCGCCGTCTCCGCCTCCACGCGAATCCCGCCCATCATATAGTGGCACGTCGGCCCCACTTCCATCGGCCCCTTTGTGATGTCCACGTCCGCCAGCTCCTTGAACTGGTGGTACATGCTCGGCAATTTCTTCTTCACGTATTCCGCCGGCTTGTGCGAAATATCCAAATACGCTCCGCCGTGCTCCGTCCCGCGTCCCTCTTTCACTTCCGTATAAATCGACCGCGCCACCACGTCCCGCGTCGACAGCTCCATCCTCTTCGGATCGTAGCGCTCCATGAACCGCTCGCCGTTCTTGTTGCGCAGAATTCCGCCCTCGCCGCGCACCGCCTCCGTCACCAAAATTCCCTGCACGCCCGGCGGCCATACCATTCCCGTAGGATGAAATTGCACAAACTCCATGTCCATCAACTCCGCGCCCGCCTCATAAGCCAGCGCCATCCCGTCGCCCGTGTACTCCCACGAGTTCGACGTGATCGGCCAAGCTTTCCCAATTCCACCCGTGGCCATCACCACCGACTTCGCCTTGAACACCACGAATCGCCCCGTCTCCCGCCAATACGCCAGCGCTCCAGCGCATCGCCCGCCGTCCGTCAGCAATCGCACGATCGTGCATTCCATGTACACGTCGAAACCCATGGACACTCCGCGATCCTGCAGCGTTCGAATCATCTCCAACCCGGTGCGATCTCCCACGTGACACAGCCGTCGAAACGTATGCCCGCCGAACGCGCGCTGCAAAATCCGCCCATCCTCCGTGCGATCGAACAACGCGCCCCACTGCTCCAGTTCCTTCACCCGCTCCGGCGCTTCCTGCGCGTGCAATTGCGCCATAAGCCAGTTATTCAGCATTTTTCCGCCGCGCATGGTGTCCCGAAAATGTGGTTTCCAAC
>WNFO01003220.1_pt1 | contig 13773 bp, 15 predicted proteins | sample 5400251 | NCBI WGS metagenome assembly WNFO01 (sample SAMN13153354, study PRJNA577476) | soil metagenome | isolation source: 100 cm saprolite under Madrone tree | place: USA:California | collected 2016-06-14 | reverse complement strand
CTCGTCATCGACATCGAGTCATTGGCGAGTCATTGGCGTGGGAAACGCACGGCATCCGGCTTCTCATGAGCGGCCATGAGCTCGTCGATACCCCAACGTCATTCACCGCAGTTTACGCCTGCGCCTCTCCCTCTCCGAATACGCTCGAGCCAAAGCAGTCTGATAAACTGGACCATGTTTCCATCACTTCAACAGCCTCGCTAGGGGATGATTCCCAGTCTGTTTCCATCTTTGGTCTATTCAGGTCCGTCTCTCCGTCTGTCCCCATTCGTCCCCTCCGTTATTTACACCATCCCAGGTTCTCCACTCGCACAGAGCTCATACTCAATGGCCTTGCTCTTATTGCCGCAGTAGCTGCTGGCGCCGCCCAGGTCTGTTTCTCAAGCCTTCCCCCACTTCCCGACTGATGGATATTTTTGATAGCCTCTCATGAGTCTGCTATTTGGTAATCTCACCCAGGACTTCGTCAATTTTACCAATGCCCTCCGAAACATCGATCCCAATGATCCACAGTCATCCGCCGCAATCGAGCAGGCTGCCAAGGGTTTTCGTCATGTCTCTGCCCAGGACGCGTCCTACCTCACGTATATCGGTGCGTGAATTCTCCCACCCCAATTACTTCGTTCTCAACCACAGCTGTCAAACACCATAGGCGTGGGTATGTTCATCTGCACTTACATTTATATGACTACTTGGGTCTACACTTCCGAGGCGGCTGCTAAGCGCATCCGCGAGCGATATCTAAAGGCCATCCTCCGACAGGATGTTACTTTTTTCGATAAGGTTGGCGCTGGCGAGGTCACTACTCGCATACAGACAGATACCCGTACGTGGTTCTTCCCATTCTGGTCTCACACCGATGTACCGACAGCAAATACTGCGCACACCCAGATTTGGTTCAACAGGGTTTGTCCGAAAAGGTCCCTCTCGTGGTCAGCTTCTTGTCCGCATTTGTTACCGGCTTCGTCTTGGCGTACATTAGAAACTGGCGGCTGGCGCTGGCTATGAGTTCCATTGTACCTTGCATTGCTATGTCGGGTGGACTTATGAGCAAGTTCATTATCAAATATAAGCAGTAAGTTTACTCCTGGACGTTATAATTTACCAGAAGTTCATTGAATCTAGGCTCTCGCTCAAGTATATTGCCGAGGGTGGAACCCTTGCTGAGGAAATCGTGTCCACAATCCGTACCGCGCAGGCTTTCGGCACCCAGAATGTTCTTGCGTCTTTGTACGATGTTGCCATCGAAAAGGCCTACACTGCAGATTGCGGAGGTGCGATAGCTCAAGGCGTTGGTATGGCCCTTTTCTTCTTTTGCTTGTACGCTTCCTATAGCCTTGGTAAGTTCTGCGCCCGCGCTCTGTTATCTCCACGAGCTTATTTGTACGCGCACGTACCCAGCATTCAGCTTTGGGGCCACGCTCATCAATGAAGGCCATGCTACCCCTGGCGAGATTATAAACGTCATTATGGCAGTTCTTATTGGTTCATTTTCGCTTGCCCTTATGGCCCCCGAGTTGCAAGGTACGACCACACTATTATTTCTCTCCCTTTTCAAACACTCATGACTACGCGGTCGTCGTTACCTACAGCCGTTACCAACGGTTGTGGAGCAGCTGCAAAGCTCTTTGCCACCATCGATCTGGTCCCCTCTATTGATTCCGCCAGCGACGCGGGTCTTAAGCCGAGCGCAGTCGTTGGCGAAATTACCGTTGAAAATGTCAGCTTCAATTATCCTGCACGCCCCGAGGTCCAAATCCTTAAGAATCTCAGCCTTACGTTCCTCGCAGGCAAGACGACAGCTCTCGTGGGTGCTTCTGGATCTGGCAAATCCACCATTATCTCTCTAGTCGAGCGGTTTTATGATCCACTCACTGGCTCTGTGCGCCTAGACGGCGTCGACGTTCGTGAATTGAATGTAAAGTGGCTCCGATCGCAGATCGGTCTCGTGTCTCAAGAGCCCGTCCTCTTCTCCACTACCATCCGCGAGAACGTTGAGCATGGTCTCGTAAACACCCCTCATCAACATGCATCCCCTGAGGAAAAGCTGCGACTCGTCAGAGAAGCTTGCATTAAAGCCAACGCGGATGGTTTCATCTCAAAGCTTCCCCTTGGCTATGATACGGTAGTGGGAGAACGTGGCTATCTTCTGTCCGGTGGTCAGAAGCAACGAGTTGCCATTGCTCGCGCGATCGTGTCAGACCCTCGTATTCTGCTTCTTGATGAGGCTACATCGGCACTCGATACGCAGTCGGAAGGTGTTGTGCAGAATGCCCTTGACAAAGCCGCGGCTGGTGCGATACCTTTACATGATATTACTGCTTGCTTATAGTTTGGCAGGACGAACCACGATCACCATTGCTCATCGCCTTTCGACTATCAAGGATGCCGACTGCATTTACGTCATGAGTGATGCCGGCGTGCTAGAGAAGGGCAAACATGATGAACTACTCAGTAACGAGGATGGCCCCTATGCACATCTAGTTGCCGCGCAGAGGCTCCGCGAGTCACGCGAGGATATTAACATCCCCGATGTGGTCCATGTAGGACAAGAGCCTTCCGAGAAAGCCGTTGAGAGCAGTGCGGACATCGAAAAGGTGGCAATGGAAGAAGTTGCCCTCGACCGTAGCAACACACTCAAGTCCTTGGCAAGCGAGATTATCGAGCGGCGCAAGGCGCAAGGGTTATCGAAGCAAGAGAAGGAGTATTCCATGTTCTACCTATTCAAACGGATGGGCAAAATCAACAAAGGAGAGTGGAAGCAATACCTCTTTGGTTCCCTCTTTGCTATGGGTAATTATCCTGCTTTCTCAGACGATTTGGGCTTTTCACAATCCGTTCGCAGCGACTGGGGCTGTCTTCCCGGCTTTCGGTATTGTTTGGTGTGCGTAAAACATGGGCTGTGTTTTCCGCATGGGCAGGGAGCTAACTATTCCGTGCGTCAAACAGCTCTGGGTGTCACAGGCTTCTCGGACCCTACGGCTCAAGGACGTCGGCATGCTGGTGACCGAAATGCCCTTTGGTGAGTCATCTCCATATCAAACTTTCCCATGATCGCTCAATAAGCTCGCCTATGCAGGGCATTTATTATTTCAATCCTTGCTATGATCAGCCTCGGCTCGTATAATTATTTGTTCTCTGCTTCTGCATCGTCGCTCTCTTACAAGCTACGCTCGCTGAGCTTGCGTGCTATTGTGAGACAAGATAGTAAGTCCGACTGGTATCAGAATATCATAACGCTCATCACAACCTTTTCAGTCGAGTACTTTGACCGAGATGAACACAGTGTGCGCGCAGTCGTGTTGATAGAAATGTATATGCGAGAACTCACTGTTTAACTTTAGTCTGGTGCTGTCGTGGCTGACTTGAGCGACGCCCCGCAAAAGATTGTTGGTTTGGCGGGGATCACCCTTGGAGCGTGCGTGCCCTTACGATTTCTCATATGCATCCATCTACGTATGCTGACCACTGCGTTCAGTATTATTCAAGCCACTTCCACTCTTGCCATAGGCCTCGTCATCGGTCTAGTTTATATGTGGAAAGTTGGCCTCGTTGGACTTGGTAAATACTTGACTTGTCAAATTATTGTCTTCTATTGATGCTGACGGATTGCAATAGCATGTGTCCCTCTCCTCATGTCCACTGGCTACATCCGTCTGGTATGTGGCGCTGGTTCGTCTTTTCTAGTTTAGATTACTAATCCTTTTCCTTTCTTTTTTCAGCGTATTGTCGTTCTCAAAGACCAAGAAAACAAGAAAGCTCACGATGAATCTGCTCAACTTGCATGCGAAGCTGCTGGAGCCATCCGCACCGTCGCGTCTCTTACACGCGAGGATGATTGCCTAGAGCTTTACTCCAACAGCCTTGATGTGCCCCTTCGCAATTCCAACCGAACGTCTGTCTGGAACAACCTGCTGTATGCCCTCTCCCAGTCATTTGCCTTCTTCGTCATCGCACTGGTGTTCTGGTATGGATCGAACCTGGTGTCATATCAAGAGTTTACGTCGCAGGAATTCTTCACTGCTCTCATGGTGAGTTAAAATAGCTATCAAGACTGACGTGCGCTCACCTTTGACATGATTTGAATAGTCGACCGTCTTTGGTGCTGTTCAGGCTGGCAATGTGTTTGCATTCGTGCCCGATGTTTCCTCGGCACGCGGTGCCGCCTCGGACATTATTCAACTACTTGACGCGCAACCCGAAATTGACGCGGAATCGACCGAAGGCAAGGCTCCACAAAATGTCAAGGGCCAAATTCGTCTTCAAGACGTTCACTTCCGCTATCCAACGCGCCTTGGCGTTCGTGTGCTTCGTGGTCTCGACTTATCTGTGGAACCTGGCACGTATGTTGCCCTTGTCGGAGCTAGTGGCTGTGGTAAAAGCACAGTGTGAGTTTTAGTACATCTGGTGAAATAGTCACCGTTCTCATGTTATCAATCTTTGCTCAGTATCCAGCTCATCGAACGGTTTTACGATCCGTTATCTGGCAATATCTACTTAGACGACCAACCCATCTCGGACATTAACGTTCAAGAATATCGCAAGCAACTTGCTCTCGTATCCCAGGAGCCGGTGATTATCTACTATCGTTGATCGTTCGTTTGTTACTTATGACTGATGTCCATCAGACTCTCTACGCAGGCACCATTCGCTTTAATGTCCTCCTCGGGGCAACAAAGCCTATCTCAGAAGTGACTCAAGAGGAGCTCGAAGCTGCTTGCCGAGATGCCAACATCCTTGAGTTTATCCAGTCCCTGCCCGAGTAGGTGCTACCTTCCATTTTCCCTTGATAGTGACCAATTTTTCTTGCAGTGGCTTTGAGACCAATGTAGGTGGCAAAGGCTCTCAACTGTCAGGTGGTCAGAAGCGTATGTCTTGCTAACCAATTGGTTTTTCTACCCTTTTGTCTAATGAGCATTCAGAACGCATTGCGATCGCTCGGGCACTCCTTCGCAACCCTAAGGTCCTCTTGCTTGATGAGGTTATTACTTTACTCGTGACTGCTGTCCTAGTACTTACAGTAAATTATTTTTAGGCAACTTCGGCGCTGGACACGAATTCAGAAAAGATTGTGCAAGCTGCCCTTGACAAAGCAGCTACTGGCCGGACCACGATTGCTATCGCACACCGTTTGTCAACGATTCAGAATGCGGATCGGATGTGAGTCTCCCCGTACTCCATGCTTCAAGCAGGGCTGAACTTGAACCCTTTTACAGATACTTTATTAAGGAAGGCACAGTAAGCGAGTCTGGTACTCATGATGGACTGATCGCGAGACGTGGAGATTACTATGAATACGTGCAAATGCAAGGGTTAGGCAAGAGATAATACTGTTTTATACTTCACTATGATCTTGGATATATACAGGACCTAATGAGTTGAGATGTTCAGTTAGTAGATGTTAGATAAAGATTGACGCAGAGATGCTAAGTCTAACCCCTGTTCCTCCTTCCCTCCCTCCATGCTTTACATTCGATCTCTGTCGATGTTTTCCTACGTTATTTTATTCATTTTTTTACGTTAGTCGCAGTACTACAGACATTGGCAATCTGACAATCACACGACATATTTTTGACCTGTTTCCTGGCTGTTCTAGTCAGGTCACTCAAGCTTGTAACTAAAATACACGAGTTGAATACTGCGTTGCGTCATCAGAGCGTGCCCACGAGAACCCACGCGTACCACCTTCGAAGGTCGCACCCATTACGCACTAATAAATAATAATCGGCGCGCAGCACACGGGGATGGAGAATTGAAGATAGAGCCACGTTGCGGTTTTGGCTAGGCTCAGTCGGAGCCAACCATGCGACCGAGTCACTTGGTACTGAGTGTTGGATGGCCCGCCAGGTACTACTGAGGTACATTACCGTGACATACGGCGACCACTGTTATTACCAGCGAGAATCATTCCATAATCATTGCCCTAGCCGTCTAACCCAAGTCTCACCAGTAAGTTACCACGGGTGGTATTTATCGAGATGGGCATCATCCAGGTTCAGGCTCCTCGGAAGAAGCCTGTGTGCGACGGACCCCAAGCTTCGCAGTGCCTGAGATTATAACTTGTGCCCAGTGTAGCCTGGTCGAGTCGTTCATGCACTTTTCCGAGTCATATGTTCCATTCGCGGCCATGCCAATGATACCTTCGTGTCTCGTCTTGTTGTTTCGATGATGGAATTGGGGCTCAATTGAACGCCTGGTACTGGTACTAACAGTAATAGGTCAGGTCAGATGATCACGGACGCGAGACGTCCAACTTGATCAAGTTGCAATCTGAGTCATACTATACTAGCCCATAATAAAGTTAATGCCGCGGAGGCCACGGCCATGCATAACGTACTTCATCCCGACACCGAGTCATCGCGCCTTTGGTTACCATGTCAAAAGCGAACCTCGTTTCGTACTATCACAACAAGGGAACAAAAAACTTGATTGCGGTGATTTTTTGTCGTTTGGTCGCCTGGCCAACGTCGCGTTCCAGAATGACTGTGGCGTACTACATGTATGATATCGACCCTCTTTTGGTCAGACCGCTTACCCTTGTCCTGTCTGGCGAAACAACATACTGCGATGCGATAGTAAGTTACTACTGTAGTAGCGCCCCTTAATGAACTTAATTAACTTTTGATGACATGTCATCGCCCAGGCTTCTTCCTCTGCAATCATCTCCTCGTTTGAAAACTTCCATTAAACGACTTTTTGGTGTCTGGAAAGTGATTAGAGTGTCCAATAGCTACTACCGTAGTACAAAATGTAGGAATTATTTTGGAAAAATAGGTTGAAAACTGAGGGGCTAGATGCAGAAAAAGAGGGGGGGAGACGGTTGAATGGTTCCTGATGTCGCTCATTTTGTTGCAACGGACCAATAATCTACCGGATTAGAGAATGCTAATATACTGTACACCCGCCAGCCAGGGTAAGCACGTTGCAACGCACTAATTCCCACAGAAACAGCCCAAGATGTCGTAGGTAAGATTTAGAGTAATTCACAAGACCAACGCCGAAAGTCGCTGTGTGGAGGTGAACCGTCGATAAGGGGTCACGTGAGTTGCATCGTTCCTTCCTTGTTGGGCTGGGCTTAGGGCTGAACTTGGCTGATAACATGATAACACCCCAATGTACTGATCCTTTCATTGAGCCCCCCCCATCCTCCCGGCAGCTGTTCAATATTCTAGGAGTACATAGTAATAGCATGTCAGTGTGATAGTAAAATTTCAAGCCAACCAAATAAAAAAAAAATCAAACAGGAGACATGCACAGCACCCCGGCTCATAGTAAAATTGGGTGATTACAGGCTGTGATGGGACTATAAAATGGAATCTTGCGGGATGAGGAAGAGCGCCCGCAGGTGTGCAGCACAGAAGTCCACTGTGAAGGGCGATCGATCGCAGTGTGCGCCGGTTCGCTCAATTGCCTGCCAGTGCGAGGAAAGGAAATCAGGTAACATAAGTTCTCGTGTGCATATACTGTCCATCGGACCTTCGGACCATCGACCAAGATACAGCGTTCCGTTCCTTCATTATCCTTCGGGTCATAAAAATCGGTAGAATTGAAGAGACTCGTTGACAAGGAAAGGGGCAAGTGAGTTTCTTCTCTCGCACGAAGACATACACTCAGCTCTTGCCTTTATAAGGTGAGCAGTGGTCGTCTAATCCGACTCGGAACGAGGTGAACACCCATTTTTGGACTTCAAGCACCCATCCCACCACCAAGACATGAGCTCACCTGTCGGAGTCAGCAGCGGCCGATTAGGGTCTTAATCGGGGTGTGACGGGGATAGCAAATAATTGTGTTTGGTGAATCGACGAGTCGGAGTTGACGGTCGCTTCGAAACCATGCCATGATTTAGAATAGATAAATCCCAACAAAAGTCTATCACAAAAGCAAGACAGCGTAGGCAACCGGGATAATAAAAACAGGAAATTTCAGCAATCGCTGTGCCCAATGAATGATAGCCCACAGACCCATCATCCGTAGAGAAGGCTGACTTTCCGAACGTCAACGTCAACACCGGATGAAGTTACCCACGATCATAAGTGGAATACCCCAAATGTCTCTCCGAATCGTTAATGAGAAACAACAATTGACCAATCCTTCCTTGCCTGGGATAGGGACAAGAGGTGCACGTCCTTGCGTTAGTGTACCAGGGTTCTGCTTGACCACAGACTTGGTCCTCAACACGCAGGAAGTTAATACCGCCTTCTGTGACGAGTCAAATGCGACGTTGGCATATTTCTAGTTGCGCGTCATGTTAAGCTCTGAGAATATACAGAAAAGAGGTGGGAAATCTGCACACCTCCCAATAATTCACAGCCGATTCTTCCGCCATGAGTTCGTATATACAGAGTCTGCCCTGTTCACGAGGAGCATCTCAACGATCAGTCAGGTGTGCACCTATATAAACTCACATCTCGGAGCATGTATCCCTCCACGCCGACTAGCTCCGCAAACTCGCGATTTCCTTTGTAGATTTCGCCAGTTCGCCGCCAGAGACACGCGGGAATACCCATACAAGCGAAGACGCGATCATAGTCTAACATCATACGTTCGAAGGCTTCCTCAATGAGTACCAAGTCCTGGGTGAGAAGCGTCAACCGCCTTCGTATCGCGTCTAAGAATTATGCATACCATGTCGCATAACGACTGTGCGATTGCCTAGAGGTGATGGTCAATATAGCGTTGTCCTATAGATTCCTCAATACAAAGCTTACGTGGAACTTGGGTCGTAAGTCTGATAGAAGTTGCAAGATCTGCTGCTTTGACTCTCGCGACACGCTACGAGCGCATGACGTCGGTGAACACCTTTTTGAAAGAGGGGATCGACGTACTTGCAATCCATCCATCGTGACAACCGAGCATAGCCCTTCACGTAATTGTACGGCTTCAGTAAGCCCGCCTCGTACTTGGTTCGAATCACGCGCTCCAGACGTTCAACACGTGTCCCTGGGGCTGGATCAGCCGCAGTGAGAAGGAATCTCTCTGTCAAACTTGCGCTCGGAAGCACTGCTGGCACGACGTCGACGTATCGTCGTAAAAGGTCATTGACTTGTGGTTGTGTATGCTGCTCGGGGAACGCCAAGGACTCCGACGTAGTAGTGTTGTCGCTACTGCTATGGGTTGCCGCGCTTGACACGTCGAGTACAGTTGTTCCGAGCGTATCAATGCCGTTTGTCGTGCCCCCGGTGATAAACGCCTGCTCATCGAGAGTCTCCAGAAAGTCACTTCAAAGGACAGGACAGTTATGAGTGGTGGTGGCAACAAGACCAGACCAGACCACGCGTGACTCACGAGAGGCTAGAGAATTCTCGCCCGAACGACTCTGATGGATACAGGTAGGAGTTCTGCGGGGGCAACGGGCCAGGCCAGCTAGGCGCAGGTGTCACAACAGCAGAACCAGAGTAGGGCGTTGCGGTGGCTACATCTAGAGAGGTCAGAGCAGACGCTGTTGTTTGCGGCCGGGCGGCCGTGTTTTGCTTGCCCAGCCTGCTTTCGTCATGACAGAGGTGGCCAATCTCCCGTTTGATGCTGATGAGGTGTATAAGCAAGGCGCAGATTACATCGCACTCTCCCGACCGCGGGGATAAAGAGGCTTGGCAGATCCGTGTGGAGAGAGAAAGGCATTACTCACCATCGTTGACAGGGACGCCCTTCATCACAGGTCATATGACTCCGTCGACAGTACAGGCAGGCATGGTTTACCTTGCGTCGTTTGTCGATTTTTGAAGGTCGTTTCCTAGAAATTCCCAGAATACCCTCTTTATCGTCGTGCCCTTTGGTCGTTTCTCGTGCCGGGGTGATCGACGTAGTCGAGATCGGGCCTGGGGTCAATTCGGATGTAGCGGCGGAGGCCGAGAAGACAGTAGCGTTCATAGTATGGGAAACACAACTTTCTGGTGAGGGAGGTGGTATTGGCTGTGTCAAGCGCGTCGACCAGGAGAGTCTGATGGCGGTCTTTTAGTCTCTGCGTGCGGGTTGCTTTGAGTCTTTGACCGATTACGCCTCCCCACGACGGCAGCTCACTCCAGCTCACTCTATATTCATAAGACTTGGGATTTATTACATAATCCCCGATCGGGTGGACCCGGTATAACCCTTTTAATGTGGGCTATGATCTCGATGTCGATGACAATAAATCTGAGCTCTTAACCGTCGGTGGAGGTCGACCCTGGTGATCTGAATAGGAGAGTGAATGCGTCAGTGCCATAAATGGGAACACCTTGAAGCCCGTTTGAAGCATTATTAATAGACCGACCAATGGTACAGCCCCTGCACGGCCTCCTGCGGGCAGCCTGGGCAGGCGCGTGTGTCACCCCAGAATGTTTAACTCTCCTTCGTATCATGGCTTGTCTCCGCTCGTAACAATTGGGGATTGAGATATTGAGACGTCTAGGCTATCAATGTCACCCCACAGCATCTGCTCCTTGTCCTGTAAGCGTCACATGGCTTGTACTCGAGTACAACTTAAACTCATCACGGGCAATCAATCACTCGGTCTTTTTGAGTTCGTTTAGCTGCTGACAGGACCGGGTCTTATCATGTCTATGCAACGTTCGCCCGAACGGCGGCCGGCAACGCCTAGTGACATTTGTCTCACGGTTTTTTAGGTTACCAAAGCTGCTGGGCCCACCACGATACCGTGCCGATATTCACTGTGCGCATTTCACAAATGTGTGCTTCTCTCGGCCAACCAATCAGATTGAGGTATTTAGCCAGGCGTGGATCTTCGAGGCAGTAACTTTGAATTTCGAGCCCGGGTCCGACGCTCTTCCTTGGATTGTCCTCTTCTTTCCCGGGGCTAGTACTTCTAGTACTTTATAGTCTGAAATCAAGAAAAGCTCCATGAGGGTGATCACCTGAGAAAACTGGAATGGCGTGCTCTACTGTACCACTGGCTTGTTCGACCGTCCGATTATCATTAGTACAGTACAGCAAGATCCAAACCGATAGATGCGTAGTAAATATTGCAAAAATGATACTACTTTCAGGGACCCCGACGAAGGGGCGCATTCAGTTCCCCAAGCGCTGAAACGGCCCGAAACCGAAGATATGTGAACGTCGCTCGCGACGTCCCCTGCTGCTGCCATTCAATTCAATTCACGGCCTTGATCGATTGATCCACCTGACCACCTCAGAGCGTCCAAGAATATCTTGGATCTTATCTACTGTTCTTCATTCTGCAACTACACCCTCGAAAGCGCCGGTTCGGAACTTGTGCGGTCTGGAACGATAACGCAATTTACGTATAGTACTGTATTAGCATCTCATACACTATCATGTACGAAAAAACCAATATCAGGCCAATGGGAGATATACACAACTGGCCGGGTCGCCTAGCGCCCGACGCCCGAGGTCATTTGGCGGCCATTGGACAGTCGCTGCTGATAACCAGGCGAGGTTGATTGGAGCGCCGGGATCCTTCGGAATCATGCTGAGGCCGACGACGTACCGCGGACGGTATATATATATGAGTGATTCATGATTTGGACGTTCCGCTCACCAACTCCGACCTTTGCTAGTCTCATTATTGCATCATCACTGAGCACCTGGGATGGTGTGAGTAAGGCGTCATCGACCCGAGTATAGCGAGCAAGCAACCCCAATGGGCAGGCAGGGTACGCTCAACCAGGTGTGTGGAATGGATGCTGTATGATACTGTAACAGCAACAAATAATACACAAATAACCGCGACGCCAACCACAATCTAATTACCGTTGTCACCAGAAATGGTCCCCATAATCCGAGTATATGATCGCCGCAAAGCTCGCCGTCTCATGTAAGTCTGTCAAACACTGCGTAATAAAGTCAGCGTGCAAATCGTCAAACGCAATCACCGAGAACGTACGTCTACCAGCTCGTTTGGTAGTCCATTGAGCGCAAGGCTGCTCCATCGTGCGAGACCAGGCAGTACACTCGCAGTGCGCAGCCGCACTTCACCTTCTTCCCCTTCCTCGCCGACGAAAACATTTTCGGACAGGCCGTCGAACAGTAGACTTGTCGCGCGATCAAGTGCGCGCTCAAGGACAAGCGTAAAGTTCGATGATGTTAGCAGGTCACGTGTCTCCTCAAGTAACCCCATGAAAGCCGGTTCATGGGTGTCGTTGTGCGCGTGCGCCGCTGGAAAGCCACCGCGAGTAAGGAGATGTGATAACGCTGAAGAAGTAGGTGGAAGGAGAGTTGAAAGGAAGCTGGAAAGAGACGCATCAGCGGTATGAAGGTGAAGTCAGCCGCCCCCCTACTTGATCCTTCGTTCCGTTCCCTCGAAAGTGATCTCATGCTCAACGCGACGCCGGACGTCGCTTATCAGTCTATGCAACTCAAGGGCGCCAATTTCGTTCTTTAATGATACCCTAGAACACCTCATGAGCCAACATCCGGGCAGCGAATGCAGATAGCTTACCCCTCGAATACTTCCTCGACACCTCTCCGCACGCGCTCGCCGACATCCTTCCAGCCTACGTTGAGGATCCACCAACTCAGCGTTAAATACATGTGTTCGGTCTCGGGATCCACTCCTTCCCGCCATATGCCTTCCTCCAACCCAGTCTGTTGACCAAATAGAGCCTCGATATCCCGTGAGTGCGTCGAGTCGACCAGAGACGGAAATAGCAACGATGACAAGGAAAGCTCATATTGGCGCCGTGAGCGAGCATCTTCGTCGCGTTCGAGCTGTATCACAGATTGAATGTATTTATATCGGCCAAGGAGGGAGAGTTGGATATTAGTGAAAATAGTCAGAAGAGTGGTTGAGTAGAGGACGGTAAGCGTTCTTGTCACAGCTAATGAGGCGAACGGTTAAAAACCTATCTCAGACATACGACCGAAGGGCGCACTGAGCATCTTAACCTCTCTCCAAAGCTCTGCCTTGCTCTTCGCCGAGGCGTTTTGCTGAGAGGTAGACGAATCCGTCTGCAGCGATGAGAGGTGTCAGGAACAAGTAACGTCTGATAACTACGCACTCACGACTACAGAGTCGACATTGCTGCTGACTGCTGAGCTGGAGATGACCGATTCTGACGGCGCTACCTTTGATTCAACGAGGCATGCAGAAGATGCCGATGAGCTCCCCTGGAATTCTATTGAAAATGACGACGCTTCCAAAGATTGTGGCGTGTGGCCGGGTGGTGGCAGCGACTCGGTCATAGACTCAGCCAATTGTGGGACTTCGGATCGAGGAGACATCGATAAATGAGATGCCGAGCTGGTTTCTGATCGTGCGTCTGAAGACCGCACGAGCTCCGCGCTGGATTCAAGAGAGTCTGTCCTCGGGGATTGTTGACGGCGTGGCGGCGGTTGTTGTTCCTGTACAACAGCTCGAGGTATTCTTGGCGCCTTTGCTGAGCGCGAGAGTGACTTGAGTTCAGTTGTCAATGCCTCAACGTCCATCTCGTTCAAGATGTGTTTACTGAGTAAGGGCATGTAAGTCATGATCGTGAATGAGATATCCTGTCTATTCTGCTGGAATCGTTTGCGCATGCTACGCAGTATCAACCATGGGAGAAGGCAATGAGGGCAAACCATTGGACGTACTTTTCCCGTGCTACTCGCTGTTCTAGGACGCTATCCCTCAAGTCTGCTACACGCGTCGCTGCATGTTGGCCAATGAGGTACAGACCGCCCACGACACCTGCAGACCTGGCAAACCATCCACGTCGCTCAGATAGATAATTAGATACAGAGTCAAGCATTGCCGTTAGGTGAGAGCGAAGAACATGGGATGGCAGGGCCACTCGACCCTCTGCTGCCTCGGAATCGCGCGGCGCTCACGAACCGAACCGG
>WNFO01019519.1_pt1 | contig 13774 bp, 15 predicted proteins | sample 5400251 | NCBI WGS metagenome assembly WNFO01 (sample SAMN13153354, study PRJNA577476) | soil metagenome | isolation source: 100 cm saprolite under Madrone tree | place: USA:California | collected 2016-06-14 | reverse complement strand
CGGCTCGGCTCGTGGTGTGCGTTCTCCCACCGGCTCACGGTCGAGAAGCTCACCCCGATCTCGGCCGCGAACTTCTCCTGGCTCATGCCCAGGCGCTGTCGCAGGACACGGACGCTCCCTGCGTTGTCATTCATTTGCAAGTCTCCTCCGACGTGGGGGAGGGCCACGGTGACGCCATCGACTCCCCTGCTGGCACTCTGACGTAGCCAGCGCATGCGATGTGTCACCCGCGGGGGTTACGCCGCTCACGCAGAGGTCGTCAGGCCTCCGCGCCGCTGCGGCAGCATCGACCGTGCGAAGCCCCCGGCAACCGTCTGGTCGGCAGACCGTCGCGTCGGCGAAGCCAAGGGAAGCGTCCCAGCGCTTCTTCTGGCCCCCGAAGAGCCGCTGCACGGAGCCCCCCACCCCCTTGGCCGCCTTGCCTGCCGCCTCCACGCCGCTCTCTCCCAGGGCTCCCACGCCCTTGGCCACCCCGCCGAGGCTCACCCCGAGGCCCTCCGCCAGGGAAGATGCCAACCGCGTGGTGAGGGTCTCGTTCAGGGAGAACTGGGGATTGTTGACGTCCCCTTCCAGGACGAAGTTCACGGCGATCTTGTCGACCTTGTTCTTCAGGGTGGGCTGCCCGTCCTGGGTCCGGAGCGCCGAAAGATAGGGTTTGAAGATCGTGATGGATCGGACCCCGATCTGCCGCGAGAGCACGCTGCACAGGCTGGGCACGATGACGACACGCTCTGCCCGCAGCGTATCGGCCGCTGGCCACCCCCTCGGCCCCTTGATCCGCAGGTCCCTCACGTCCACGCTGGCCCAGCCCACCCGGATGTCCGCGATCTCACTCTCCGGCCCCAGCGCCTCCGCCACCTTACCCTTCAGGACCCCGACAGCCACCCGGAAGCCAACGATGCCGCCGACAATCAGGACTGCCAGGACCACCAGGGCGATCAGCCCCCACCGCTGGCCCTTTCCGGCAGCCATCCGGAGGTCCTTTCAGCTATGCAGATCGGATCGCCGGCGTAGCGTCGGAGAGACTGCCCCGCTCGCCATCCGGGGCCGCCGAGCGCCCTCTCACCGCTTGCGCGCCAGCGTGAGGCCGTCCGCGACGGGCAGCATCACCATGTCGACGCGGTCGTCCCGCACGAGGAAGTCGTTCAGGGCGCGGAGGGCGACCGTGTCGTCCGACGTGTCGCTTGGGTCGGCCACCGAGCCGCCCCAGAGGACGTTGTCGAAGCCGATCACGCCTCCCGCGCGGAGGCGCGGCAGGAGCTCCTCGTAGTAGGCGCGGTAGCCGGTCTTGTCGGCGTCGATGAAGACCAGGTCGATCTCCGGCGTGCGCGGGAGGGTGCGGACGGTCTCGATGGCGGGCGCGATACGGAGCGTGATGCGTTCGGCGAGGCCGGCGCGCGCGAAGTAGCGGCGCGCGATTGCCGTCCACTCCTCGTTCAGGTCGCAGCAGAGGAGCCGGCCGTCCGGTACCAGACCGCGCGCGAGCGAGATCGCGCTGTAGCCGGTGAACGTCCCGATCTCGACCGCGCGGCGCGCGCCGAGCACGCGGGCCAGGAAGGTGAGGAGCGCGCCCTGCTCGACCGCGATCTGCATCCTGCTGATCGGGCCGAGGGCGGCGGTCTCGGCCGCGAGGTCGCGCAGCACCGGATCGGGCGGCGGGTTGTGGGCCACGAGGTAGTCGTAGAGGGCGGGCGTGAGGGCGGTGAACTTCTCCTGCATGGGCCCGGCCATAGCATCGCACCGGACCCGACGGAAGCGCGCGCCGGTTGACTTGAGCGCAGCGGCTGGAGAACACTCGCTGCCGCATGCCGCGCGTGCGCATCGGCGAGCTCGAGCTCTTCCACACCGCCGACGGCGCGGGCGAGCCGGTGCTGCTCGTGATGGGGCTCGGCGGCGAGCACCACGCCTGGGACCTGGTGCGCCGCGAGCTCGCGCGCCGCTACCGCCTCGTGCTGCTCGACAACCGCGACGCGGGCGCGAGCGACGAGGCGCGCGGATCCTACGGCACGGGCGACATGGCGGCCGACGCGCTCGGCGTGATCGACCACCTCGGCATCGAGCGCTTCCACGTGGTCGGGGCGTCGATGGGCGGCGCGATCGCGCAGCACCTGGCGCTCCTCGCACCGACACGCGTCGCGACGCTGACGCTGGTCGCCACCTGGGGGCGGACCGACGCCTTCCTCGCCACCATCCTCGCCAGCTGGCGGCTGATGGTCGAGCGGCTCTCGCCCGAGCAGTTCCTGGCCGCGCTCGCGCCGTGGGCCTTCACCTACCGCTTCCTCGAGGCGCCGGCGCCGGAGGTGGTCGCGCTCCAGGGGGCGGCGCGCGAGCGCGGGCTCCTCAAGTCGGTCGCCGCCTACCAGCGTCAGGTGGACGCCTGCGTCGCGCACGACACGCTCGCGCTCCTGCCGCTCCTTCGCACCCCGAGCCTCGTCCTCGTCGGCGAGGACGACATCCTGACGCCGCCGCGCTACGCGCGCGCGCTCGGCGCGGCGCTGCCGCGCGGCGAGGTCGTGCTGGTGCCCGCGAGCGGGCACGCCTGCTTCCTCGAGACCCCGAAGCCGCTCGCGGAGCGCGTGCTGCGCTTCCTCGCCCGCCACCCGCTCGCGGCATGAGCCGGCTCGGCGGGCGTGTCGCGATCGTGACCGGCGCCGCGCGCGGCATCGGCCGCGCCACCGCCGAGCGCTTCGCGGCAGAGGGCGCCGCGGTGCTGCTCGCCGACGTCGCCGCCGAGGCGGGTGCGGCGGCCGCGGCCGCGATCCGTGCGGGCGGCGGACGGGCGGAGTTCGTCGCGACCGACGTCACCCGCGAGGCGGATATCGCGGCCATGATCGCGGCGGCGGTCGAGAGCTTCGGGAAGCTCGACATCCTGGTCAACAACGCCGGGGCGGGGCGCTTCGTGCCCTTCGAGCGCCTCGAGCCTGCGGAATGGGACCGGCTCCTCGCGGTCAACCTGCGCGCGGTCTACCTGGGGTGCCGCCACGCGCTCGCGGCGCTCCGCCAGAGCGGCGGCGGGGCGATCGTCAACCTGGCCTCGCAGTCCGGGCTCCAGGGCCAGGCGATGAACGAGGCGTACTGCGCCGCCAAGGCGGGCGTCATTCTCCTCACGCGCTCGCTCGCCCGCGAGCTCGCGCCCGAGGGCATCCGCGTCAACTGCCTCTGTCCGGGCGGCACCGACACGGCGATGCTGCGCGGCTTCGTGGACACGGCACCGACGCAGGGAACCGGACTCGCGGCGCCACCCATGGGCCGCCTCGCGCGGCCGGACGAAATCGCCGCCGCGGCCCTCTTCCTGGTCTCGGACGACGCGTCGTTCGTGACCGGCGTGGCCCTCCCCGTCGATGGGGGCGCGACCGCGTGATCCGGTGACACTCCCCGCCTTCCTCGACGGTCTCGCCGCCCGCTTCGGCGAGCGCGAGGCGCTCGTCTCGGCGTGCCGGCGTGTGACCTACGCGGAGCTGGCGGCCGAATCGACGGCCATCGCCCGCGGGCTCGCGGCGCGCGGGGTGGAGCGGGGGACGCGGGTCGGCCTCCTCATGCCGAACTGGCCGGAGTGGATCGCGACCGCCTTCGGCGTGTGGCGCGCGGGCGGCCTCCTCGTGCCGCTCAGCACCCTCAGCCGCCCGCGCGAGATGGCGTACTGCCTCGCGCACGCCGAGGTGCGGGTGCTGGTCGCGGTGCGGCGCTTTCTCCGCCACGACTACGTGGCCGGGCTCGAGGAGGGCGCGCCGCAGCTGCCGGCGCTCGGCGAGGTGGTGTGGCTCGCGCCGCCTGCGGAGGGCGACGCGGTCGATCTGGCCCCGCTCTGCGCGCCGGCCGGGCCGTACGCGGCCACCGTCTCGCCCGCCGACCCGGCGACCGTCTTCTTCACGTCGGGGACGACGGCGGAGCCGAAGGGCGTGGTCCACGTCCACCGGGCGCTCTGCCGGGCCGCGGAGGACATCGCCGTCGTCCTCGGCCTCGCCCCGGAGGACCGCACCTGGGGCTACCTGCCGTTCTTCTTCGCCGGCGGCCTGGTGGCGGTCGTGCTGGCGACCCTCGCGCGCGGCGGGGCCGTCGTCACGCAGGAGGTGTTCGAGCCGGGCGAGACGCTGCGCCTCCTCGAGGCGGAGCGCTGCACGGTCTTCTTCGCCTGGCCGCACCAGGCAGAGGCGCTGATCGGCCACCCGCGCTTGGCGGCGACGCGCCTCACGCTCCGCAAGGGCGTCGGCGCCAACACCAAGTGGGCGGCGGCGCTCTACCCGCCCGACCACCACGCCGTCGGCACCTACGGCATGACCGAGACCCTGCCGCTGTGCACCGCCTGGCCCTGGGACACGCCGCTCGCCCTGCGCGCGGGGAGCCACGGTCCGCCCGTGGGCGGGAAGGAGATCCGCATCGTCGACCCCGAGACGGGTCGAACGCTGCCCGCGGGGCGCGAGGGGGAGATCTGCGTGCGCGGGCCGACGCTCTTCGCGCACTACTACCGTCAGCCGCCGCCCGAGTGCTTCGACGCCGAGGGCTTCTTTCACACCGGCGACCTCGGGCGGCTCGACGAGCGCGGGGCGCTCCACTTCCTCGGGCGCCTGAAGGACGTGATCAAGACCGCGGGCGTCAACGTCGCGGCGGCCGAGGTCGAGGCGGTGCTGCTCGCCCATCCGGCGATCGGCGCGGCGCACGTGGTCGGCGTTCCCGATCCGACGCGCGGCGAGAACGTCGCTGCGTTCGTGGTCGCGAAGGCGGCCGTCACGGAGGAAGAGCTCCTGGCCCACTGCCGCGTCCGGCTCGCGAGCTACAAGGTCCCGCGCCACCTCTGGCTCCGGCGCGAGGGCGAGCTGCCCGAGAAGGCGAGCGGCAAGGTGGACAAGGCCGCGCTGCGCGCCGAGGCAGCGCGCCTGCTCACAGCCGGCGGCGACCGTCCCGAATCGCCGCCAGCACGGCGGTCGTGAGCGGCACGTAGGCGCACGCGGCGTCGTCGCGCACGAAGAGCGGGTCGCCGGCGCGCGCCGGGTCGTAGCCTTCGGCGGCGAGGGCGAGCTTCCGCTGCTTCAGCGTGCCGGTCACGTCCATCTCGGGCACCAGGCGGACGAAGGCAGGGCGGGCGTAGGCCGGCAGATGCTGCTCGGCGCGCGCGTAGAGCGCCGCGCCATCGAAGCGCGCCCCCTCGGCGAGCACCAGGGCGGCCATGCCGGCGCGGCCGTCCTCGCCCGGGACCTCCACCCCGTACACGTTCGCCTCCGTGACCTCGGCGGCGCCGCCGAGGACGTCGGCGACCTCCTGCGTGGCGACGTTCTCGCCTTTCCAGCGGAAGGTGTCGCCGATGCGATCGACGAAGTAGTAGTAGCCGTCGGCGTCCTGGCGCAGCAGGTCGCCGGTGCGGAACCAGGTGTCGCCGCGCGCGAAGGCGTCGCGCACGAGCTTCCGCTCGCTCGCCGCCCGGTCGGCGTAGCCGTCGTACTCCATGGCGCCGCCGACCCCGCCGAGCAGCTCGCCCGGCTCGCCCGGCGCGCACGCGATGCAGAAGCCGTCGGGGCCGCGTACCAGCTCGCCGCGCGCCAGGTCGAAGCGCGCGAGCCGGACCGTGTCTTCGAGCATCGGGTGGGGCTTGCCGACCGAGCCGACGCGGCCGTCGGCGTTGTGCAGGGCCACGTTGCCCTCGGTCGCGCCGTACATCTCGATGATACGCGCGATGCCGAAGCGCTCCTGGAACGCGGTCCAGATGTCGGGGCGGAGGCCGGCGCCGGCGGCGACCCGCAGGCGGTGGTCGCGATCGCGCGGCGTGGGCGGGAGGCGGAGGAGGTAGCGGCAGAGCTCGCCCACGTACACGAAGGCGACCGCCTGGTGCCGCCGGACGTCGTCGAGGAACGCGCTCGCGCTGAAGCGCCGGCGCGAGGCGAAGGCCCCGCCGGCACGGAAGGCGGGGGCGAAGCCGACGAAGAGGCTCTCGCCGTGGTAGAGCGGGAGCGGCGCGTAGATCGTCTCGCCCGCCTCGACGCCGAGGAGCCCGGCGAGCGTGATCCCGCCCATGGTGAAGCGGAGGTGGCGTACGATGGCCGGCTTCGGATAGCCGGTCGTCCCGGACGTATAAATGTAGAGGAAGACGTCGCCGCCGCGGACGTCGGGGATGTCGGGCTCGGGGGCGGCCGGGCCCTCGCGCCAGCGTCGGCGAGGAAGCGGACGGGATGGCTGCCGGCGACCAGGTCGAGGGCGGGGAGGGCGGCCGCGTCGCAGACGCCGATCGCCGCGCCCGACGCGCCGAGCACGTGCGTCAGCCCCGCGCCCGTGACGTGCGTGTTGATGAGCGCGCCGATGGCGCCGAGCTTCGCGACCGCGCCGAGCGCGACCAGGAAGAGCGGGCTGTTCGGGGCGAGGATCGCGACCGGCGTGCCCCGGGCGACGCCCTCGCGGCCGAGGCGCGCCGCCATCCGGTTCACGGCCCGGTCGTAGGCGCCGTAGGTGACCGTGTCGTCCTCGAACCTGAGCGCGATCCGGTCCGAGATGCGCTCGGCCTGCGCGCGGATGAAAGGGCCGAAGGTGTCGGTCGAGCGCTTGAGCTCGGTGACGGCGGCCGCGAGGTCCATCGTGGCAGGGTGCCTAGCCGAGCGCCGACGCGCGGGTCAACCGCGGGCGGCCGTTGCCGCGCGTGCGGCCGCTGGGCTAGAAGCCGCTCGCCATGGACAAGGTCGCCGGGAGCGCCGCCGCCGCGGTGGCCGACGTTCCGCATGGGGCGAAGCTGCTCTTCGGCGGCTTCGGCGTCGTGCAGGGCTGGCCCAACAGCCTGCTCCTCGCGCTGCGCGACCACGGTGCACGCGACCTGACGGTCATCTTCAACACGCCCGGCGTGGGGCCGCTCTCGGCGCAGCTCTTGGCGGAAGCAGGGCTCGTCCGGAAGGTGATCGCCTCGTTCGCCGCCTACCCGACGCGGCCGACGCCGATCGAGGAGCAGATCAAGGCGGGCAAGATCGAGCTCGAGCTGGTGCCGCAGGGGACGCTCGCCGAGCGCGTGCGGGCCGGCGGCGCCGGCATCCCCGCCTTCTACACGCCGACCGGCGTCGGCACGCTGGTCGCCGAGGGCAAGGAGCGGCGGACGTTCGGGGGGCGCGAGTACATCCTCGAGACCGCGCTCAGCGCCGACTTCGCCTTCGTGCGCGCGCACCGTGCCGACCGGCACGGGAACCTCGTCTACCGGCGCGGCGCCCGCAACCTCCACCCCGTGTTCGCGACGGGCGGCCGCGTGACGCTCGCCGAGGTCGACGAGGTGGTCTCGCCGGGCGAGATCGACCCCGAGTGCGTGGTGACCCCTGGCATCTACGTGGACCGCGTGGTCAAGACCGAGCACCCGCTCGACGTGGAGGAGATCCGCGCCCTCTCGCGCCGCTACGGCCGGGCGGTGCACGTGGCGCCGCGCCCGGATCTGGGGGGCCTGCCGCCGGATCTCATGACCCGGCGCGCGGCGCTCCTCCTCCGCGACGGCGAGTACGTGAACCTGGGCCTCGGGCTGCCGACGCTCCTCTCGAACCACATCGCCGCCGCGCGCGACATCGTGCTCCACTCCGAGAACGGCATGCTCGGCTTCGGGCCGCTCGTGGACGAAGGCGAGGAGGACATCGACCTCTACAACGCGAGCGGGCAGCTCGTGAGCCTGCTGCCGGGCGCGTCCTTCTTCGACAGCCTCTACGCGCACGGGATGGCGCGCGGCGGGCGCGTCACGACGGTCGTGCTCGGCGCCTTCCAGGTCTCGGAGAAGGGCGACCTCGCCAACTGGAACCGCTCACCGCGCCAGCCTGCGTGCGGGACATCGTGACCGACCTGGCCTACCTGACGGTCGAGCCCGAGGGCTTCGTCCTGCGCGAGCTGGCGCCCGGCGTGCCCCTCGAGCGCGTCCGCCAGCTCACGGGGGCGCCGCTCCGGGTCGTCTCCAACCTTCGGGAGATGGAATTTTCGTAATTTCTCCCCTCCTTTTGGGGTGCGAAATCAGTTAATTCGACGATTGTCGGCCGGCCGTCGACCGCGGCACTGTAGTCCGCCATGGCGACATGGAGAGCAGGCCGCACCGCTGCCCACGGGGACCGCAGCGCCCCGAGGGCCTTGCGCCCCACCCCGGTTCCGGCGCGCCCCGCGGCACCCACGACGCGCCGCCGCGCCGCGCTCAGCCACACCGGCCACGCGGCCACCGACATGTCCGGCTTTGACGGGGAGGTCTGCGTGCGCTACGAGGCGGTCTACCGCCGTGCCGAACCGGCCTGTGGCGAGCGCCGGCTCCTGCTGGCGGTGCTGGAGGACGGCGTCCGGACGTTCCTCAAGAACGCCCGGGCGACCCAAGGGAGAGCATTCAACCTGCGGCGGGAGGCGCTTGCCTGGCTCACCACGGAGGATCGCAGCGACGTCTTTGCCTTCGAGAACATCTGTGAGGCGCTCGGCATCGATGCGAGCCGGCTGCGCCAGCGGGTGCTCGGCGAGGCGTTCGACGGCGAGCCGTCGGCCCTGCACTGAGCGGCGGCCCCGCGCCCCTCGCAGCTGACGGGCGAGGGATCGGCACATGGGTGACGCGACGCGGGCGGCGGCCGAGGTGCCGGGGGCGATCTGGCTGGTGGCGCCGGCCGGCTCGGTGCCACAGTTCACGGGTGCCGACTTCACCGACGACGACCGGCTCTACGCCAAGACCGCGGAGGACTTCGTGCGCAACGAGGTCCTGCCCCGCCTGGAGGAGATCGAGTCGAAGGCGGCCGGCGTCATGCCGGCGCTCTTGAAGCGCGCGGGCGAGCTCGGCCTCCTCATGGTGGACATCCCGGAGAAGTACGGCGGGCTCGGGCTCCGCAAGTCGACCTCGATGCTGGTCTCCGAGCACGGCGCGCTGTGTGCCTCGTTCAGCGTCTCGTGGGGCGCCCACACGGGCATCGGGACGCTGCCGCTCGTCTACTACGGGACCGAGGCGCAGAAGCAGACGTACCTGCCGCGCCTCGCGACCGGCGAGTGGCTCGCCGCCTATGCCCTCACCGAGCCGGGCTCGGGCAGCGACGCGCTCGCGGCCCGCACGGTGGCCACCCCCGAGGACGGCGGCTATCGGCTCACCGGCACCAAGCAGTTCATCACCAACGCCGGCTTCGCCGACCTCTTCACCGTCTTCGCCAAGGTGGGCGGCGAGCACTTCACCGCCTTCCTGGTCGAGCGCACCACGCCCGGGCTCTCGACCGGCCCCGAGGAGAAGAAGCTCGGCATCCGCGGCTCGTCGACGCGCCAGGTGATCCTGGAAGACGCGCGCGTCGGCGCCGGCAAGGTGCTCGGCCAGGTGGGGCAGGGCCACAAGATCGCGTTCAACATCCTCAACATCGGCCGCTTCAAGCTGGGCGCCGGCTCGGTCGGGGCGGCCAAGGACTGCCTCGCGGTCGCCCTCCAGTACGCCAAGGAGCGCCAGCAGTTCCGCCGGCCCATCGCGAGCTTCGGCATGATCCAGCGGAAGCTCGCCGACATGGCGACCCGCATCTACGTCGCCGACAGCATGAGCTACCGGACGGCCGGCTTGATGGACGCGGCGGCCGAGCGCCTCGACCCGGCGGCGGCCAACTACGCCGAGCGCCTGGTGCGCGAGTCGGTCGAGGAGTACACGATCGAAGCCTCGATCCTCAAGGTGTTCGGCACCGAGACGCTCGACTTCGTGGCCGACGAGTCGCTCCAGATCCTGGGCGGCTACGGCTTCACGGCCGAGTATCCGGTCGAGCGGCACTACCGCGACTCGCGCATCAACCGCATCTTCGAGGGCACGAACGAGATCAACCGCCTCATCATCCCGGCGACGCTGGTGAAGCGCATCGGCCAGGGCCGCCTCTCGTACGCCGACTTCTTCCAGCAGGTGGATCGCGAGATCGCGGACCGCGCCTCCTGGCCGCCGCCCGTGACGGGCCCGCTCCAGCGCGAGATCCGCGCGGCGGAAGTGGCGAAGCGGGTGATCGCCTACACCGCGCGCGTGCTCATCGAGCGCGAGCTCGCCTCGCTCAAGGACAAGCAGCAGCACCTCGAGATCCTGGCCAACATGATCATCGACTGCTACGCCATGGACAGCGTGGTGAACCGCACCCGGCTCCTGCTCGGCCACGGCACCCCGGAGGACGACGAGCTTCGCCTGGCCATGACCAACGTGTTCGTCTCGTCCGCCAACGAGCGCGTGATCGACGGCGCCCGCCGTTTGCTGGTGAACGAGCTCGAGGGCGAGGAGCTGCGCAAGCACCTCGCGCTCGAGGCGATCGTGCCGCACATGCCGATCCGCACCATCGCGGTGAAGACGCGCATCGCCGAGGCGCTCGTCGCGCGCGGGCTCGGCCCGGTGTTCCTGCGTTAGCGGCCGACGGAGCGCCGGCCGGCACGCACCGTGCTCTTGCGCAGCTTCTCCTCCAGGGCGGCGGCCACGAACTCCATCACGGAGAGGCCTTGTTGCACGCAGAACAGCTTGATCTCGCGGTGCAGGCCCTTGGGGATGCGCGTCGCGAGCTGGATGAGGACGTCGTCTTCCTTGGCCATGGCCCCGGACCTCCTGGGTCGCGCGCTGGGCGCGACGAAGAGCTATTTAACTTAGAAGGGGGCTTGCCGCAAACGGGCGGCGCGCGGGCGCTAGGAGCGGGGCGCCGTACCGCGGGACCCCCTCTGGAGGTTCCCCTCGACGGTCTCGAGCTGTCGCGTCAGGTCGCGGATGTGGAGCTGCGCGCGCACGCGGGCGAGGAGCTCGACCCGGTTGATCGGCTTGGTCAGGAACTCGCTCACGCCGTGGTGCATGCCCTCGAGGCGCGTGTCCATGTCGTCGCGCGCCGTGAGCAGGATGACGGGGAGGTGCTTGCCCGCCTGGCGCAGCGCCTCGCACACCGCGAAGCCGTCCATGCCGGGCATCATCACGTCGAGGAGCACCACGTCGATCGGCTCGGCGAGCGCGATGCGCATGCACTCCTCGCCGGAGGCGGCGCGCCGGGTCCGGTGGCCTTCGCGCTCGAGCAGGCGGGCGGTGATCTCGCGGCAGTCCGGGTCGTCGTCGACGACCAGGATGGTCGCCGCCTCGGTCGTGGTCGTCATTCGGAAACCTCCGGCCCCTCGTCGGCCACGTCCTCGGCGCCGCCCCGGCGGCGGCGGAGCTTCGCCACCAGGGTGGTGCGCTTGAGTCCGAGGAGGCGGGCCGCGGCCTGCTTGTTCCCCTTGGTGCGGCGCAGGGCCTCCTCGATCAGGCGGTTCTCGAACTCCTCGACTGCGCTGTTGAGATCGAGGCCGTCCTCGCCCATTGTAGGCCGCGGAATCTTCTTCTCGGAGATGAAGGAGCGGACGCTGGGCGGCAGGTGCTCGACCGCGATGCGGCCGTCCTCGGAGAGGATGACCAGGCGCTCGAGCAGGTTCTCGAGCTCGCGCACGTTGCCCGGCCAGTCGTACTCCCAGAGGTGGGCCATCGCCTCCTCGGCGATCTCGGCGGGGCGGCCGGGCCGCTTGCGGTTGTGCTTCTCGAGGAAGTGGCGGACGAGGAGGGGGATGTCCGAGCGCCGCTCGCGCAGCGGGGGCATGACGATGGGGATGACCTGGAGCCGGTAGAAGAGGTCCTCGCGGAAGTTCCCGGTCTCGACCTCGGCCGCCAGCTCCTTGTTGGAGGCGGCGACTACGCGCACGTCGACCTTGAGGACGCGGTCGGCGCCGACCGGGCGGACCTCGCGGTCCTGGAGCACGCGCAGCAGCTTCACCTGGAGGGTGGGGCTCATCTCGCCCACCTCGTCGAGGAAGATGGTGCCGCCGTTGGCGAGCTGGAACATGCCGGCGCGCTGCCCGATCGCGCCCGTGAACGCGCCGCGCTCGTGACCGAACATCTCGGACTCGAGCAGCTCGGCAGGGATGGCGCCGCAGTTGACCGGGATGAAGGGGCGATCGGCGCGCGGGCTCGCGGCGTGGATGGCGCGCGCGACCAGCTCCTTGCCGGTGCCGCTCTCGCCCATGATGAGGATGGTGGCGTCGGTCACCGCCACCTTCCGGACCAGCAGCCCGATCTTCTGGATGAGCGGGTGCTCGCCGATCAAGAAGGGATGACCCTCGGGCGTGCCGTTGGCAGCGTTCACGACGTCCTTATCGGCAGTGTGTTAAAGAAGTAACAGGCACTCCCCCGGGTCTCACCTGCTATATCGGTCGAGCGGGCCCAATGGTTGAGGGCGGGCACGGCGGCCGCCGTGCCGATGGCCGCCGCGCGGGGGAGCTCCGGCCGGTCAAGCTCACGCCCGGCTTCCTCCCGCCCGCCGAGGGGTCGGCGCTGATCGAGATGGGCTCGACGCGGGTCGTGTGCACGGCGACCGTGCAGGAGAGCGTGCCGCCCTTCCTGCGCGGCCAGGGCCGGGGCTGGGTCACGGCGGAGTACGCCATGCTGCCGCGCAGCGCGGGCGAGCGCATCGAGCGCGAGCGCCGCGGCCCGGGCGGGCGCACGCACGAGATCCAGCGCCTGGTCGGGCGGAGTCTCCGCGCGGTCATGGATATGACCGCGCTCGGCGAGCGCTCGATCCTGATCGACTGCGACGTGATCCAGGCCGACGGCGGGACCCGCACCGCGTCGATCACCGGCGGCTACGTGGCCCTCGTGCTCGCGCTCGAGCGGCTGCGGGCCGCGGGTGCGCTGCCCCGGCTGCCGCTCACCGGCAGCGTCGCCGCGGTGAGCGCAGGGATCGTCGGCGGCCGCGTGCTGCTCGACCTCGCCTACGCCGAGGACAGCCGCGCCGAGGTCGACCTGAACCTGGTCATGACCGGCGCCGGCCGCTACGTCGAGGTCCAGGGCACGGCCGAGGGGAAGCCGTTCACGGAGCGTCAGCTCGAGCGCCTGCTGGCCGTGGCGCGCGCGGGCCTGGGAGAGCTGACCGCGCTCCAGCGCGCGACGCTGCGCGCGGCGGGCGTCGACCTCACGCGGCGCGGATGATTCCGCCGCGGCTCGTGCTGGCCACGGCCAACCGCGGCAAGCTCGAGGAGCTGCGCGCGCTGGTGGCGGAATGGGGGGCGGCCGAGGTCCTCTCGCTCGCCGACTTCCCGGGCGTCAGCGGCGCCGAGGAGACGGGCCGCTCCTACCTGGAGAACGCGCTCGCGAAGGCGAGAACGGTGGCGTCTGCGACCGGCCTGCCGGCGCTCGCCGACGACTCGGGCCTCGAGGTGGAGGCGCTCGGAGGCGAGCCCGGGGTGCGCTCGGCGCGCTACGCGCCGACCGACGCCGCCCGCGTGGCCCGTCTCCTGGCCGAGCTGGCGTCGGTGCCGCGCGTCGCGCGGCGGGCGTGCTTCCGCTGTGTCGTCGCCCTCGCCTGGCCGGGGGGCGACGCGGTGACCGCCGAGGGCACGTGCCACGGCTGGATCGCGACCGCCCCGAGCGGCAGCGGCGGGTTCGGCTACGATCCGGTGTTCGTGGCCGACGAGCTCGGGTGCTCCTTCGCCACCGCCCCGCCCGCCGAGAAGCAGCGGGTGAGCCACCGCGCGCGCGCCGCGCGGGCGCTCGGCGCCCGACTCGCCCCCTCCTGAGAGTTTGTGAACGAATCCCCGGACCGAGCCGGGAGGACGAGGCGCCCGCCGCGCAAGGCGCGGCGACGAGTCATAGCCGGAGGCTATGGCGAGGAGGAGCAACGCCGCGCGGCGGGATGCATCGGCCTCCCGGCGACGGGAGGGGATTCGTTTACAGACTCTGAGCCGCGCCAACGTTGCGTGGGGCCGGGAGTCCGTGTTAGGGAGTCGGGTCACTTTTGACGGGGCGTAGCGCAGCCTGGAAGCGCACCTGCCTTGGGCGCAGGTGGTCGGCCGTTCGAATCGGCTC